>OGCS01000149.1_pt1 | contig 12064 bp, 6 predicted proteins | sample 1570241 | NCBI WGS metagenome assembly OGCS01 (sample SAMEA2582175, study PRJEB24529) | metagenome | reverse complement strand
TGGCTGGCAACGTAAAGCTGCTTAGCCATTATCTCAAATTTTAACGAACTATTGTTATATGCTATCATAATATATACAATAAGGTGGGGAGCAGTTAGCTCTCCACCTTATTATATTATAGGATACCCTGATAGTTCTTGATATACTCATTCGCCTTCTGTATATCCTTAGGCGTATAGATGTCTGTGATGAGTATAGATGAGTGTCTCGCCTGGTCTCTGACCGACAAGACGTCGGCATTGGCCCGCAGCATATTGGTGATGCCTGTGTCTTTCAAGCTGTAGAACTTGAAGCGAGGTGAGAGCTTCAGTTCCTTCCTCAGGACACGAGTCCAGTAGTCTCTGAACATTTTCTCATTTTTTCTTTCTGGTCCGGGGCAGAACCCGTCAGAAAAGAGGTAGTCCTGCCCTGGGTGTGAGAAGATATTGAGTTCCAGCATCAGCTTGATGACATGAGTCGGCAACGTAATCACAGCATCATTGCCATTTTTAGTGTTCTCACCATGCAGAGTGAGTGTCTGAGTTTTGACATGGATATCACAGATTCTGAGATAGGACATCTCTCGAGGGCGGATGAAGAGGTAGTGGATAATCTCACATGCAAGCAGATAGTGCCTATTATGCTCCATCAGATAATCTCTGATGAGCTGCATAGTGCAATCCGGTATGACATCTCTGCTTTTCTTTTGTCTGTTCTTGATACGTTCCAAACCTTCTGTTGGGTTCTTGGGTATATAGCCTCGAGCCAACAGATAAGCGGAGAAGCTCTTAGCCCAGGCAAGATAGTTATTGCGAGTCAATACTGTATTATTCCTGTCGATGAAAATGTAATCCAGGAACTTACTCACATTACTTTTGTCCCATTGATAAGAAAAATTGAGAGTTATATTTTTTTCTTTCTTCCATCTTTCCAAGATCCGTACACGGCTGCTGTAGTCAACTAAAGTCTCCTCACGCATACTTCCCTCATTGCACATTTTTGTTAGATAAGCCTTATATTTCTCGAGAGCGTCTTCCCACTTCGTATATTCCAGAGGCTGCAGAGACTCAATCCAAGGATTCCAGCCTGTCATAAGTTTCTCGGTGAGATTCTTCATAATCTGATCGGCATAGACACGTTGGTTCCGCTTGCCCTTGATATGGTCAAGCATATTTTTTTTCTTCCTCATGCGATTGACCCCTGGATCAAACGCCATGAAGGAGATATAACATTCTGATCTTTGATGAAAAACTGGAGGTTTCCAGCCAATGACACTACTAAGTACTGTGTCATTAGAATTTGGAGAATAATTTTTTTTAGCCATATCTTTAATTTTTCTCAGATACAGCCTATTATTAATAATGTATATAGGAGTGATACCGAAATTGTACCGACCATTTTGGCACCGACTGAGACAAATCCTCAGTGTTTATGGCACATTTACCGGCTTTTCGTCGGGATTACTGGACTCGAACCAGCGACCTCATCGTCCCGAACGACGTGCGCTACCAACTGCGCTAAATCCCGATTTCTGCTGCAAAGGTACATTAAATAATGGATAATACCAACAAAAATAGACTTTTTTATCTTTTTTTGAAAGAAATTTCCCGAAAAATTTGCAGGAACCAGAAAAAAGTATTACCTTTGCACCCGCAAATGATAAATCGCGATTTGTGAAAGTTGGTGCCATAGCTCAGTTGGTAGAGCAAAGGACTGAAAATCCTTGTGTCCCCGGTTCGATTCCTGGTGGTACCACTTCTTTATGAGACTGAATCTTCGTAACAGGATTCAGTCTTTTTTTATGCCCTTTTTTATAATACTCCATTTTACACTTATGAAAACGTTTGCGTAAGAAAAATGCGCCAGGATGTTTTATAAAAGCTATTTTTTCACTACTTTTGCATTGTAAAAATCAAAAACAAACCAAAAAATTAATCTAACAAACATTCATTAAAATGAAAAAAGCTTATTTATTATTGTTGGCTGGAATGTTGTCTGCGGCAGTATTTGCCGGCAGCAAACAGACGGTTAAGATTGATGGTCAAGTCATAGACAAGACTGTCACAGAGATTACCTTCGATGGTGACAATGTCGTTCTTCATTATGCAGATAACACATCTGATAACAGGGACATGTCGCTCGTAACCCTTTCATTCTCCTACAGCACTACTACCGGTATCAGTCAGGTAGAAGGCATTAAGCAGGCATTGCAAGGTAAGGTTTATAACCTTCAGGGCCAGTGTGTAGGTTCTTCTCTCCAGGGGTTGTCTAAGGGTGTTTATATTATTAATGGTAAGAAAGTAATCATCAAATAAAATAAGGAGGATTGAACAATGAAGAAAATGGTATTTACTTTGGCACTCCTCCTGATGAGCTTGAGTGCAGCCGTGGCTCAGACAAGGACATTTAAGATTACCCATGCCGTGGCTCGTAACAGCAAGGTCAATCAAATGTATGTTACCACCAAGTCGGGTGATGTGAAGTATTATAATACTGCAGATTTGACAAGTGTGAAGTTTGAAGGTGATAAGGCAATCATTGCCCCTAAATCAGGTGCAGAGAATGATGAGTATGATGCTTCTGTTCAAGCCATCAGTTTTGCCAAGAAGGCTGACCAGGGTGAGAGTGGTGATATTGATAATCCTGCAGGTGTTATTCAGATTACTGAGGCTAAGGGCTGGCAGGAGTCTGCCTACCTGAAGTGGGCTCCATTCGAGGGCGCTTCTTCTTATAATGTATATGTAGATGACAAGAAGATTGATGCTCAGTTGATTCGTCAGTATGCTTCTTACTATCGTGCCGATGTTCTCGGTTTGAAGGCTGGTACTTATTCTGTAAAGGTTGTTCCTGTCAATGCTGAAGGTACAGAGATTACTGGTGCCAATACAGCTTCTAACTTGGTAGTAAAGAGTTTCAACCGTGAGGGCTTTGCTCATTTCAAGTATGATGGTGTAGGTGCTTATAATAATGATGGTACTTTGAAGGCTGGTGCTAAGGTTCTGTATATTACAGCCAAGACCGCTAAGACAGTTTCTACAACCGTCAATACAGGTAAGTCAGAGACTATTACTGGTCTTCAGTCTATTATTGATGCTTATTCTAAAGGTAAGGATAAAACTCCTATCGCATTCCGTATCATTGGTAAGGTTAGTCTTTCTGATTTGGATCACATTTCAAGTTCTGCAGAAGGATTGCAGATTAAGGGTGCCAAGATGAATATGACATTCGAGGGCGTCGGTGATGATGCTACCGTATATGGCTTCGGCTTCTTGCTTAGAGAGGCTGAGAGTGTAGAGTTCCGCAACTTTGCTATCATGCGTTGCCTGGATGATGCTATGTCTCTTGATACTAAAAACTCTCATGTATGGATTCACAATATGGATCTCTTCTATGGTAAGAAGGGTAGTGCTGCCGACCAGGCTAAGGGTGACGGTACTGTAGATATCAAGGGCGATTCTAAGTATATTACTGTAGCTTACAACCGCTTCTGGGATAATGGTAAGGCTTCTATGTGTGGTATGAAGAGTGAAACTGGTGAAAACTGGATTACTTATCATCACAACTGGTTCGACCATTCAGACTCTCGTATGGCTCGCGTTCGTACCATGAGTGTTCACATGTACAACAATTACTATCAGCATTGTGATGTTTATGGTATTGGTGCAACCAGTGGTTCAAGTGTGTTCATGGAGTCAAACTACTTTGATGCTGTTAAGCGTCCTATCATGAGCTCTTTGCAGGGTACTGATGCCAAGGGTGATGGTACTTTCTCTGGTGAGAAAGGTGGTTTGATTAAGGCATACGGCAATGTATTTGCCAACAAGCCAGATAACTTCAGTTATATCCCATACGCAGAAAACAATACAAGCTTTGATGCCTACGAGGTTTCTGATCCAAGTGAGCAGGTTCCTGCAAGCGTAAAGACTTTGGTAGGTGGTACTTCTTACAACAACTTCGATACCAACTCAAGCCTCATGTATGCATACGCTGCAGATAAGGCAGAAGATGTTCCTTCTATCGTAGAAGGCTTCTATGGTGCAGGTCGTTTGAATCATGGCGATATTGATTTCGTTATTCCTGATGAAACAGTCGTAACAAATGGTCATCAGCAGCCATGGCCTGCTTTGGCAAGCATTCTTGACGCTTATACTTCTGGTGTTGTTAAAGTGTTCGGTGAGAGCAATGCAACTGGCGAAGGTGGCTCTACTGGTGGTACAGAAGGTGACAGTACTGTAACTCCTATCGAGGGTACTGTTTTGGTAACATTCACAGATTCTAAGCCTTCAAGTAGCATAGTAACAGTTTCAGGTAACTATGCTACAAATAAGGGAACTGCTACTATTGACGGCACTTCATATTCTACTTGTGTAAAGATGGAGTCTGCAACTAATATCTTAGTAACTGTTGATAAGAAAGTCACAATGACCCTTTATTTCAGTTCAGCAGATACCAAGACGAACGCCAAAATTGATGGAAAGAAGCCTGCTGAAGTAAATGCAGTTATTGATTCAACAGCTAAGACAATGACTGTAACATTGGATGCAGGTTCTCATACTATTACAAAGCAGGATACATGCAACCTCTTCGGTATTAAACTTGTACCTATAACAGAGTAAAGGTATAGAACTGATTTAAAGATTCCTGCCTCTTTAATGACAAAACGGACAAAAGCTAGATAAAGATTTGCTTTTGTCCGTTTTTTCTTTATTTTTGTCTTAAATCTATCTGCTGTTTTCTTCTTTTTTCTCTACTTTTGCAACCGAAAACAATTTTAAACGTAAAACGCAACCTAAAAGTAAAACAATGAAGAATATTTTAGGAAAAGCCATATTGCTGGCTACAGCGCTCCTGTTCTCTATTACGGGCACGAGTTGCAGCAATGATGATAATACCACTCCCGAAAAGGAAAAGACATACGATATGAGTGGTTTTGCCAAGGGCGCCGATGTAAGTTGGCTCACAGAGATGGAGAAGAATGGTGTGAAATTCTATAATCAGAATGGCAAGGCTACAGAATGCATGAAGCTCCTCCGCGAAGAGGGAACCAATTCTATCCGTCTGCGTGTCTGGGTAAATCCGGAAGGTGGCTGGTGTGGCAAGAATGATGTCATCGTCAAGGCTTGGCGAGCTCAGCAGCTCGGCTTCCGTCTGATGATTGACTTCCACTATTCTGATACCTGGGCTGACCCGGGCAACCAGAAAGTTCCTGCTGCATGGCAGGGCTATACTGCCGAACAAATGAAACAGGCTGTGGCTGATCATACCAAGGATGTATTGACAGCCCTGAAGGATAAAGGTGTAACCAACGTAGAGTGGGTGCAGGTGGGCAATGAAACCCGCGACGGAATGCTCTTCAACAGCGATGAGGCTGTAACTGGTCAGGTATCTAAGAATGCAGCCAATTTTGCAGCTTATATCAACGCCGGTTATGAAGCTGTTAAGGCGGTTTATCCACAAGCTAAAGTCATCGTGCACGTGGATGAGGGTAATAACCTCGGCCGTTATACCTGGCTCTTTGGTGAATTGAAGAAGAAGGGTGGAAAATGGGATGTCATCGGCATGTCACTTTATCCAGAAGATAACAATTGGCAGGATTTAACCACCAATTGTCTGAATAATATTAAGACTTTGTCTGATCAGTACAACTGCCATGTCATCATCTCAGAAATCGGTATGTGGTGGGGCTCTGACCAGGCTGCGCCAATGATGAAGAAGATGGTTGGTGGCTGCAAGGCAATCTCTACCTGCGAGGGTATCTTCTATTGGGAACCGGAAGTTTACAACAACTGGAAGCCAGCCAACTATACCACTCTGGGTTGGTCTGCATATACCAAGGGAGCGTTCGACAACAGCGGCAAACCAACTGCCGTATTCGATGCATATAAATAAGAATATTAAATAGCAATATGATCAAGAGAAGTATTACTTTCATTACTCTAGCCCTGGCACTCACTACGCTGTGCCAGGCGCAGAGCAGAAAAGTCATCACTTTGCCATCGTGGGACTTCTCCCGTGATGGTAAGGCGTGGCAGCAGGTAGCTGTTCCGCACGATTGGGCTATCTCGGGACCTTTCGATAAGAAATGGGACCTGCAGATGGTGGCAATCGAGCAGAATGGCGAAAAGGAGAAGACCGAGAAGTCGGGACGCTCTGGAGCTCTCCCTTGGATTGGAGAGGGGATGTATAAGATGAATCTTCAGTTGCCGAAGGGCTACAAGCGTGCCGTCCTCGTTTTTGATGGTGCGATGAGTCAGCCTGTCGTTAAGGTGAATGGCAAGGAGGCTGGCAGATGGGCTTACGGCTACAATGCCTTCCGCATCGACATCACACCTTTCATCCAGTTTGGTAAGAGTAATCTCATCGAGGTACATCTTAATAATGTAGAGGAGAGCAGCCGATGGTATCCGGGAGGAGGTCTTTACCGTCCGGTTTCCGTAGAACTCTATGGCAACGAAAACTTCTCTACCTGGGATACCTTCGTCCGTACCCTGAAGGCTGATAAGCAGGAGGCTGAAGTAGAAGTAAATGCGCTGCTGGAAGGAAAGGCTGGTAAGTCGGGCAAGACCGTCATCGCCCTGTTGGATGAGGTTGGCAAGAAGGTTGCCGAGCAGACCGTATCGGGTGCAACCCCTGAAATCAAGACTACCCTGAAGGTTGCGAACCCTCAGCTCTGGTCTCCGGAATCTCCTTATCTCTATCAGGTGAAGTTAACCCGATATGAAGGCAAGAAGGTGGCTGATGTTCAGACTCTGAAGACTGGTATCCGCACCATCTCGGTATCCAAGGACCATGGTTTCCAACTCAACGGCGTGACCCGAAAACTCAAAGGTGTCTGCTTGCATCACGACCTCGGTCCGTTGGGAGCAGCAGAGAACAAGGCAGCTCTCATCCGTCAGATCAAGATGATGAAGCAGATGGGTTGCGACGCCATCCGTACTGCCCACAACATGCCTTCTACCCTGCAGATGGAAATCTGTGATTCCCTCGGTATGATGGTGATGGCAGAGAGCTTCGATATGTGGATTTATCCTAAGTGCAAGAACGGTTACGCCAAGTTCTTCAAGGAGTGGAGCGACAAGGATATCACCAATCTGGTGAAACACCATCGCAACCATCCTAGCATCGTGATGTGGAGCATCGGTAACGAGATTCCTGAGCAGTGGAGCAAGGAGGGTGTGGAGATAGCCAAGCATCTGCAGGATATCTGTCATCAGTATGACCCTTCCCGCCCTGTAACCCAGGGTATGGATAGGGCAGAAGATGCCTTGAAGAGTGGCTTTGCCCAGACCATGGATGTACCGGGCTTCAACTATCGCGTACATAAGTATTATAAGAATATTGAGCAGTTGCCTCAGGGCTTCCTCCTCGGTTCAGAAACCGCCTCTACGGTCAGCTCCCGTGGCGTATACAAGTTCCCGGTAGTGGTAAGTGATAAGGCTACCTATCCTGATGGTCAGTGCTCAAGCTATGATACCGAATACTGTTCCTGGAGCAATCTTCCTGATGATGACTGGAAGATGCAGGATGACTACAGTTGGGTAATCGGTGAGTTTGTATGGACCGGTTACGACTATCTGGGCGAGCCGACTCCTTACGATACCTACTGGCCAAGCCGCAGCAGTTACTTCGGCATCTGCGACCTTGCCGGACTTCCAAAGGACCGCTACTATATGTATCGTGCCCGCTGGAACGAGCAGCAGCATACCACCCATCTTCTTCCTCACTGGAACTGGAAGGGTAGAGAAGGACAGGTTACCCCTGTATATTGCTACACCGATGGTGTGGAAGGCGAACTCTTCGTCAACGGCAAGAGCCAGGGCAGGGTTCGCAAGGACAAGTCAAGTCGCCTCGACCGCTACCGTCTGCGCTGGAACAATGTGAAGTATGAACCGGGTGAGATTCGCGTGGTTACCTACAACCAGTATGGCGAAAAGGTGGGCGAGGACGTGAAGCGTACTGCCGGCGAGCCTGCACAGATGAAGTTCAGCGTAGAAACTCCTGATCATGAACCTATTGCCTGCATGGTAGAAGGCTGTACCGATGAGCACAATGTGCTTCTGAATGCCGATGGCAACGATCTTGCCTTCATCACCGTGAGTCTGCAGGATAAGGACGGCAATGAATGTCCGCTTGCCGATGACGAACTGACCTTCGAGGTGAGTGGTGCCGGCACTTTCAAGGCAGCCTGCAATGGCGATGCCACATCGCTCGAACCGTTCACCCAGTCACAGATGAAACTCTTCTCCGGCAAACTCGTAGTCATCGTACAGAGCAGCAAGCAGAAGGGCGACATCATCCTGAAGGTAAAAGACAGCAAGCGAAATCTCGAAAAGTCGATTACGCTTCAGGCAATATAAGATAACAAAGACCGATTTCGGTTGGTTATAAAGTATATAGTTTATATCGGATCCTCTGGGAATAGCAGCGGCTATTTTTCCCAGGGGATTCTTTTTTTATGAATTTCCTCCGATATTTTTTGGCGTTATCATGAATATTGTGTAAATTTGCACACATGAAAAAGTCAATAAAACCTATATACCGCATCAGCATGGCAATTGCTATGCTCTTTATTTCGCTTGCCATCCATGCGCAGCGTTTCGTCAACACCTCCCTTGAAGGTGCTCAGACAGTTTGTGCCATTACCCAGGACAGTGATGGAATGATATGGCTCGGAACCGACAACGGTCTTTACTGCTATGATGGTTATCATGGCTACCGCCATTTTCAGGAACATACTTTCAGCAATACGCGTGTCAATGCGCTCGGTTTCGAGGGCAGAATGCTCTATCTGGCTACCGGCAACGGCATCCTGAAATTCGATACGCAATCTTATCAATATGCCGAAACACCAGCCATGAAGGCTTTTGCCGATGAGGCGAAGCGCAGGCAGTTGAAGGAACTCCGTGTGCTCGATATGAAAGGCGGTAAGACTGACTTCGGTGGCGATGTCTATGCCCTGCTCTCTACTCCGCGAGGCTTGCTCGTAGGTTCGCTCGCTGGTCTGCATCTCGGCAGCAGACTGATTCCGCTCCGTGCCGGAGAACAGCCGCTGGTCAATGCGCTCGCTTATGATGCCAAGCGCCGATGCTACTGGATTGGTACCGAGGGCGCTCTCTATTGTGCCGACCTGCAACTCAGGAACTTCTCACAGATTCCAGCTCTCAACGGCAATTCCATCAAATGTCTTTCTACAGATGCTGCCGGCAATCTCTATATCGGAACAGATAACGGACTCTATCAGATGGCACTCTCCAATGCCATCACCCATTATATCCACGATTCCCGCGATGATGCTTCTATTCCTAACAACATCGTCTGGGCTTGCTTTGTAGATAAATGGCAGAATGTATGGGTGGGTACTGACAATGGACTCTCCCGTCTCACTACCCATACCTATTACCGCTATGTATCGCTCGATAAGATTACGATGTCGGGTGAGGGCAACTGTCTCCATGCCATGCTCCAGACCCGTAACGGCGAATGGTGGATGGGCGGTACCAACGGTCTGATTCATTTCACCCGGAATGCTGAAGGCTATCAGAATGTGGCATGGTACAAGCAGAACAGCTCTGCCTTCCCGCTGAGTCATAACCGTGTACGCAAGATTTATGAAGACCATGACGGCGATGTATGGATCTGTACCGACCATGGCATCAACTTCTATGACCGCAGTTCCCGTCAGATGCGCAACTTCATCGTCTACGATAAGAGCGGCAAGTATTCTACTGCCTGGGCTTACGATATTCTCCAGGACAAGAAGGGCAGGATATGGATGGGCTCTTATCAGGGCGGTGTCTTCGTGATGGATAAGGTGGCTCTTCTGAGTGGTAAGACCATAGCCGACTGGCATTACTCGGACAAGGGAAAGAATGCGCTCTCTGGTCTGCATGTGGGTCAGATGGTGATGGATGGAAAGGGTAGGATTTGGGTTTCTACCTATACCCGTCTCAACTGCATCAATCCGAACAATATGAAGGTGGTGCAGGTAGCTAACTCAGATGTCGTCAACTATCTGATGGCAGACAGCAAGGGCAATATCTGGATGGGTGATAACAGTTCGGTAACCTGTTATTATGCAGCCGGTTCTGTGCTGGGTAATAGTTTTTCTTCCAAGACATGGCAGATTGGTGGCAAGGTAAGTACCATGTGCGATGTGGAAGGCAAGATATGGGTGGTATCGGGCAATGAATGCTGCGTAATCAATCCTGAGGGCGAGAGCCAGCGCTTCATGATTCCTTCTGTTGTGCCGTTCAACATCTGTTACAGCAGACAGACTCATGAGGTAATGATGGGCGGCAATGACGGCTATGTGGCAATCAGTTCCGATGTAGTACAGAAGCCTAAGCAGTTTACCCGCTTGATGCTGGCTGGAATCATCGTAAACGGAGAGGCTCGTGAGGAGCGTGGAGAAATCCTGGAACTGAAGAGTGATGAGAACAACTTCACCCTGCAGCTCACCGACCTTCCTTTTGCTGATCATCCTTCAGCCGTTTATGCTTACAAACTCGAAGGCAGCGACCACGACTGGCATTATCTGAACTCCGGCAATATCGATATCACCTACAATGGTTTGTCTTATGGCGATTATCATCTTACGGTTCATGCCGTGGATGGCGAAGGCAAGATAGCTGCCGAGGTTTATTCGCTCGACATCTCCGTCCTGCCGCCTTGGTATCTCTCCTGGTGGTGCAAGCTCTTCTATATCACGGCACTCATCGTGTTTGTGGCATGGCTGGTAAGCTGGTATTTCCTGCGTAAGGAACTGGCTGATGCCCAGAAGCAGAAGGCTGAGGTGTTGGAGCAGGTACAGATGCGTATAGACTTCTTCAATCGTCTGACGGAAGATTTGAAGGCAGCTGTGGCTCATCATTCATTTGATGAGGTGACAGCTCTGATGGTCCGCTACCTGAATGTGAAGATACCTGAGGTGTTATCTTCTGTTGCCACTGGGTTATCCGCTTCGCCTGAATCTGAGCCTGAGTCATCATCCTCAGAACCAGTTTCTGCACGTTCTGAGTCTTCTGAAGAGGAAAAGAAGACGGTAGATGTCAGCGAGTTGGATGGGGCAGACAAGCGTCTGCTCGAAGAGATCAATGAGGCGATAGAGAAGCACATGATTGATTCCGACTTCAACGTTTCGATGTTGCAGGATGTGATAGGCATAGGTGGCAAACAGCTGTATCGCAAAACGAAGGCGATAACGGGTCGTACGCCTGTAGAGTATATCCGTGAGATGCGTATGAGCCGTGCTGCCGAGCTCCTGAGCCAGGGCAAGTTCAGTGTTTCCGAGGTGATGTATACCGTTGGTTTTTCCAACAGCAGTTATTTCTCCAAATGCTTCTCCAAGGAGTATGGCATGACTCCTACGGAATACATGAAGGTGAAGAGGTAAATAAATGATGTGCTTCCGTTTGCCTATAGATATGGCTGTGTGGGGTTAAGAATATGGCTGCATTGGGTTACGGATACGACTCCGTCAGGTTACGGATACGACTCCGTAGGCTAATGGTGACGTATCCTTCGGCTTGTCGAGATATCTGCGTCAGCTGACTGAGCTACTTGAGTCAGCTGATAGAGCTACTTGAGTTAGCTGACTGAACTACTTGCGTCAGCTGATAAAATACGTTCCGATGCAGTAAAAAATGCGTCCCGATGTAGCATTTGCTACGTCCCGACGCAGCAAAAGATACGTCCCGACGTAGTACAAGCTACGTCGGGACGTAATTTCAGCTTTATGAAAACGGCTGCATAGAAACAAAAAAAAGTGTGTATTGAACTTGTTTTTGCAAACTGTAATCGGATGTGACAAAAAATCGACAATTAACTAAATTTATGAGCAAATATGCTAAAAAACATAGATATTACGTGTTAATTATTTAAATTTTAAGCGATTATCTTGGGCAAATAAGAAAATATTCGTAATTTTGCACCGATTTAAGTTAAAAATAGGTATTTCCATGCATGCATTTTAGTGAAAGAATGTATAAATGGAGGGGTGAAGTGTCGCCCTGAGTGCTTTCGGCTTTTACCAAACGAGAAAAAAATGAGAAAAAAATAATAATTATTAATTAGTAAACGTGAAACA
>OGCS01000146.1_pt1 | contig 12587 bp, 15 predicted proteins | sample 1570241 | NCBI WGS metagenome assembly OGCS01 (sample SAMEA2582175, study PRJEB24529) | metagenome | reverse complement strand
CGTCCACTATTGCAGGGGACGACGGCGAAGCCATGGCAAAAAGTGAAGGATATGTGGCTGAAAATGGTTTTGTAGCAACAGATCCGACGCACTTTGGAAAGACGTATCATGATAAACTCCTTTAGCTAGCAATGCCAGCCAAAAGGAGTTATAAGAGTTAATCAAGGCGGTGTCGGGCAGCCCAGCTTCCAGCATCCAGACACGGACACTCCTTTGGAGTAGTCCCAGGTAAGTCCCGATGGCCCACAATTTTCGCTTTCGGAAAGAGAATCTTCAGATTCCTGAAAAGATCAATGAGTCTCGTTTCCTGCTCAGTGGTCATGGTGTTGCAAGGCTTGCCTTGCTCATCGAGCCCTCCCTCATAGCAGATGCCGATAGAGCATCTGTTATAAGGCCGGGCATGAGCCCCCACCTCCAGCAGCTTACGGTGCTGCGTCATCGTACCATCCTTTCGGATGTAGAAGTGGTAGCCGATGTCATAAAACCCACGAGCCTTATGGTCACGGCGCAGCTGTTCCACACTATAGTCCTGATTGCATCGGCTAGCCGAGCAATGTAGTACCAGAAATCTCACAGAGTCGGCAGACATCATGTTCTTGCCGTTCTCCACTTTGGCGAGGAGCATGCGCTCAGAGCGTACCTTCCCCCCGCCAATGTTCATTGGAAATGTATTTTTCGTCATAATAGGCTCTTTAAACTATAAACTGTTAACTATTAACTGACATAGTTAGCGCACGAGCTTACTCCCAGTGCCGTGAGAGCAGCAATCAGCGCCTGTACGATGGCATTCACGATTTGAGTCCAGGAAATCTTGTTTGGATTTGATTCAGAGTTAGAACGAAACATTTTCATAATCAATAAAATTTAAATGAAACAATAAGTTATCAGAGTTTAGCAGTGCCTCCCTTTCATAGAGGTAAGGCACTGCCAGAGTTGGAGACTATTCCAATCCGTCACCATTGTCGGAACCTGTTCCGCCAGCCTCGGTGCCGGAACCGCCGCCAGTGGTCTCACCACCAGTAGTCTCACCGCTAGTGTTCTTTCCGCCAGTGGTCTCGCCGCCAGTGGTCTTATCCTTCTTCTCTTCACCGTACTTGACGAGTTCGATGGAATCAGGAATCAGATTGTAGAGACGAGTACCATTCTGCAACTTGGTGAAAGAAGGACGGAAGGCAGGAACGAGACTCTTGACGAGTTTAGCGTTCGCCTTACTCTCATCTTCTACGGCTTTGCCGGTAATGAAGCGGATGAAGAGCTTGCCGAATCCAAGCAACTCGATGTCGTAACCCTTCTTCAGGTTCTCCTTCACGTAGTAAGCATAGCGGTCGAGTACCGCCTTTACGTCTGCAGGAGTAGCTGTAGACTCCACTGCGATTTGGTTAGCAACCTCCTCGGTGGTCAAGGTTCCGTAACTGTAAGGTCTAACAGAAAAGAGTGTCTGACCCTTCTTCTCACCCATGTTAATGGTCTTCTTTGCAACTTTGTAGCTTTTACTCATAATTAAAACATTTAAAAGATTAATACTAAAGTTCAGTCATCGTCAGTCCAAAGAGATTAGCAATCCCGTTTGTTCTGATTGACGTTGCGAAGATACAACATTTCGGAGGCGAAAACAAATGCCTTCACTGACGTTCACTATCTGTTTACCACTCATTCACGATACGTTCACTTTTAATAAAAATCATAGCAATGGAAGATAATAATAAGGCAAATATCGTCTTTAATATCTCTGGCGGTAACAACCAGATTCTGCCCAATGCTATCAAGGCTGGGCAAAACTTTTATGGCGACAAGTACATAGAGGAGATGATGAAGGCGAAGACCAAAAGTCAAGAGCCTGTTCTCTCACCCGAAACAACCCGTCTCTCCTTATATATTAATAATGTGGAAGCATTAGCAGAATATGTAGCCAAACTCTCCGCATGTACCAATGCCAAGGAATTGGCTCAGGTGGTGATGGATATGGTGAATGATACAGATGTAAAGGTTGACCAAGATATTATGGTGAAGCAGGAGTTCATCGAAGTCTTACAGCCCTTGGCTCCACAGGTTACTACAGGCATCAGTAATATCCGCAAGTATATCAATGAAGCCTGGTATAAGTGGAAATGATCACCAATGAAGTAGCGTGAGGAAAAATACTGACAAAAGGCACTTTTACGCACTCCATAATTTCAGAATTATCAATGAATCCAAATTCGTTTTGTAGAATTGAAATTATGTTGAGGCTTAGTAAATTGCTGATAATCAGCAGTGTATAAAAATTGAAAAATATACTTGGTCTCTTGAAAATCTATAGTTGTACGACTATGACCCCTATAGTTGTACGACTATAACTCCAGAGTTGTACAACTATAGCATGTATAGTCGTACAACTGTAGCTTTACAGTCGTACAACTATAGAATTTTCAACTCGCAAAACTTGCGGATTATGGTCAATTGCTACTGAAAATTGGCTTTTATTGATTCTAGATGGTTAATTTAGTATGGAGGATAAAAATTTGTACATGATACAGAAGGCACAGGAGTTCATGAATGAGAATCACTTTGCCGACGTCTCCCGAGTGCAATGTCTGCTACGCAAGATGATGTCCAAGGAGTATCATGGCCTCATCGATCAAATCAAGGAGTGTCAGGATCCCCATGCTATCTTCAATATTCATGGCGGAAACAATCTCATTGCGCCCACTGCCAGCCAGGCTGAGCAAAAATTGGTGGAGAAACCTGCTGACGAGATAAAAAAAGATAAGGAATAATCAAGAAAGAAGACCGAGATGCTGAACGATTTCGATTCACCTTTCGATATCACCGTAGATTTCTATAAGTAATTGGGCGGAGTTGAAAAAACACCCCAAAAATTTGGTAGTTTAACGGAAAACCCTTATTTTTGCACCTAAAAAAGGAGATACAATAATGAAGACAATAGATCAGATTTTGAAAATAAAGGCAGTAGTGCTTTACATTCTGAAAGCATTCCCAGAAGGAGTTGATTATATTCATCTCTTTAAGGTAATGTATTTTGCGCAGCAAGATCAGTTAAAGGAATATGGATTGCCAATCATTTACGATACCTTTGTTGCAAGAAAGCATGGTCCAGTACCTGCTTTAACCTATAAGGTGTTGCGTGGTATTGAAGGCAAGGCAGACCTTTCTACGCCAGAATTAAAGGATTTTGCAGATTCATTGAATATAGCCATCTCTCAGGATGATCATCAACTTGTTCTAGCTTCCAAGAATGCGGAATGCGATATGGATGAACTGTCTGTAGCTGATGTGAAGATGTTGGATAAATGGATTGAAAAGTGCAAGGATGTAGAATCCTTTGACCTATCTGATAAGTCCCATGAAGACAGAGCTTGGAAACGTGCAAAACGTCAGGCTGACAAGACAGGTGAGGACTCCAAGATAACCATGTATGATATGGCAGCTGCGGCAGGAGCAAGCAAAGACATGCTATGCGTAATTCGTGACCGCCAATCAGTTCAAAAAGCATTATCATGGATTTAAGGGAGTTGCAGAAATCCTATCTTGATAATCTTCGTAAGGTTACCGAAGATAAATTGGAAATAGGTTCGTTGGTACGAACAGTTATTTCAATAGAAGAAGGCTTGGTCTTCAAGGATGGAAGAAAGCAGAAACCAAAGAAGTTAGTAATTATCGGAGTAGATAAAGTGAAAAAAGTATGTTATGGTTCAGTATTGGTTAATACAAAAATGAGTCCTAAGGCAGCTTATTCCGATTCTTTTCTTTCAGCCCAATATCTTCTTCATCAAACAGATTATCCTGAATTCTTGAAGTATGATAGTTTTGTTGATTGTGGCATGCTCTTTTCTATCCCATTAAAGAAATTGATGGAAGGAGAGTATTTTGGAACTTTGACCTCCCAAGATCTCCTAGGAATCTTTGAGGTACTTAAAACAACCGAAACTCTTACTAATAAGGAAAAGAAGAGATTTGGAATCATTTGAAGAAGTTAGTTCCATTTTGGAACATACTGCCTCTGATGGGCACTTCCCCTGAGGTAATCCTCTCAAAAGTAGTATAAAAACAATATTCCTCATTCGAGCGACGACAAGTGCAGAGCGATACTGCGGTGGGGAACAAATATAACTTTTTTCAAAAACTGATAGGTGTAACTACTTGTAATATAGTTGGGACGCTGTATTGGTGAATTGCTGTTGCGTATGAAAGAAAATAAAGCTAATGAGTTAGGAATAACGTATGAGGACAATAACTCTATTATAGATTCCTTTAAAAACGATTACTTCCAATTACCTACAGACATCTTGATTTCTAAATGGATATTAGAAAATATTCCATTTATTTTTCATGGAGATAAGCAACATTATCTAGAGGTAAAGTCTTTGTTGTCTAAGCAAATCCAAATAGATAGCTGCTCTATAGTGTTTGTAGGTAGTAGTTCTGTTGGATTCAGTCTAAGTCCCAATAAACACTTTAAGCGTTTTGACGATACCTCAGATATAGATATTGCTGTTATCTCTCATTATTATTTTGATATAGCATGGAGAACTATACGAAATATTGATATTCATAGTCAGCCTCCTTTGGTACAACGATTTATAATAGAGCATCGAAATAGATTAATCTATTGGGGAACAATTGCTACAGATAAAATTTTGGGACTACTTCCTTTTGGAGCGCAATGGTTAAAAGCTATTGAGGCTTTAAAGACTGATCCTATTTTCAAAGATAGAAAAATATCTTTTAGATTGTATCAAGATTATGAGGCTTTGAGACAGTATCATGTGAACAATTTTTCTCGAAATATTCAAGAAGTAATAGGAGTTATCCCTTCAGTTAAACAATTATAAGTATGGAAAATTTTCTTAACACAACTTTACGAAATGTTGCATGGTTTAATCAAGTTCGTGAAAATAATGAACTAGAGACAAAACCTCCTTTTCAAAGAAATCCAGTTTGGGTAAATCGTCAGAAAAGTTATCTTATCGATACGATATTAAATAAATATCCAATCCCTGAGATATATATGCAAGAAACGGTTGATGAAACAGGTAAGGCGAAATACATAATAGTTGATGGGCAGCAAAGAATTCGTTCTGTATTGGATTTTATAAGTGGGCAATTTGGACTCGATGAAACGGATAGTCCACAATTTGATGGTGCTTATTTTAAAGATCTGACAAATACGCAGAAGAAAGAATTCTTCCAATATAATTTTGTAGTGCGAATTCTTCCTAATATTAATGATGGCGAATTAAGGGCTATATTTCAAAGATTAAATAAAAACGTCGTTGCTTTAAATAAGCAAGAATTACGTCAAGCTACTTATTCTGGTGCATTTATTAAAACTATGAATGCTCTTTCTGATAGAGAGGCATTTAGTAAAATAGGCTTATTTACTCCAAATGATATTAGAAGAATGCTTGATGTTGAATATGTCAGTGAGTTGACTATTGCTATGTTAAATGGGTTGCAAAATAAAAAAGATAAACTTGAGACGTACTACCAAATTTATGAAGATGAGGATCCTGATGTTGTTGATATAAAGGAAAAATTTGATGTAATTCTTGGTGAAATTCTAAAGATTATACCAGATATTAATAAAACAAGATGGAGTAAAAAATCAGATTTCTATTCTTTATTTTTGGTAATAGCTAATCATATTGATAGTCTTCCTTTAGCAAAAGGATCAAGATTGGAGGCTTTTAATATCTTGAAGAGTTTTGGAGAAAATGTAACAAAAAGATTGAAAATATCACCTGAAGAAATAGAATTTCCAAGTGATGTTGATAATTACGCTAAAGGTATGAGGGCAACATCTGATTATTCTAGTCGCTTATATAGAAATAATGCTTTGGAGAGTATTCTGAAAAATATATGGTGACAGATAGTATGAAGACTAGACTTCTCTTATATGTCATAGTCAGGCGGTCCCATCCCGCACAATATGGCGTAGACCTTTGATGGTCCGACAACCTTATAGCGAAGCGGTTCCGAGCACCGGAGGGCGGTTACATCCCCGCTTCCTGAGGAAGAGGGGCTTGGGGAGAAAGTGGAGCTCTCCTTGCAGGAGAGACGGAGAGGTAGAAAAAAGCCTTCTTTAATTGTAAGGAAGGTTTCTGTCCCCTGTAAGGGGAACCGAAAGGGTCGTAAAGACTATTGAAGGTAGGTTTTCGAAAATCTTATCATGTCCCTAATCCCATGTAATTATAACTCGAACAAAAAGGTGAATGTCAAGGCTGCCTAATAGGTAGCTTTGGCAATACCAATTAATAATATGCTTTTTTTGAAAAATGTTGGATGTGCTAACTGCTGAAAATCAGTAGTTACGTTCTAACGGTGATTTACTTATATTTGCACAAAAAAAATAAAATTTGGAGGTTAATATGGATACATTGAATAAAGAATTTTGGGAGAAGCGTGATGCTGCGATGAAAAGATTCATGGCATCAAAGGAAAGAAAAAGAAAGCGTATGGCAGAGTTAGAGCAGATGCTCCGTCAGGATTATTTAGCTCGTACAGGAGAAGAGCCAAAGTTTGTAAATGTTTGGTGACATGAAACAGCTTTCTTTGAAAACAATCAATGCCTCTTCACCGTATGATGTTATGATGGTAAATCCAAATACTTACCGTTTCGTAACAGATTATAGCGTTGAGATTGCTATTAGCTTTGATCTTGATGACTTGCTGGAGCATGGCGAGGCATACATGTTTAATATCACGAATGTGAATAAGCAACGTTCACCTCGTGATATGAAGGTGCGAGATACCGTAATTGCTATCATAGACAATTTCTTTGAGACAAACGAGTTTGCTCTCCTTTATATATGTGAAACGGGCGATAGAAAGCAAGCTATGCGAAATCGCCTGTTTGATTCTTGGTTTGCTTATGCTAATGACAAAGAACAATATGTCATTATGGTTGCTAATATCCAAGACTTGGAAGGAGTAGATAATTACGCAGCAATGATTCTAAGAAAAGATAATCCGCATTTTGTAGATTACGTGTCAGAATTCAACAATACTGTTAATATGTTTATGTTGAAACCCGAACATTAGCCAGGCGTTCTTCATCAGCAAGTAATAGCCTGGCGGTCCCATCCCGCAAAACCTGGCGAGGGCTTTGATGCCCCGCCAACCTTAGAGCGTAGCGGTTCTGAGCACCGGAGGGCGGTTACATCCCTTGCCCTTTAGCTGCTTATTACGAAGCATGCAATGCTGAAAGATTTCGCTTCACCATTCGATATCACCGTAGATCTCTACAAGTAATTGGTCAGAGTTGAAAAAACTCCCCCAAAATTTGGTAGTTTCACAGAAAACCCTTATCTTTGCTGCGAATTAAATATAGAAGTTATGGCACAGTTAACATTACAGATAGATAGTCCATCTTTGTTGGAGCAATTAAAGAATGTCCTCTCTCTTATGAGAGGCGTTAAAATAGTTTCAGACTCCCCTGTTTCAAGGAGTGCTGCTTTGGAAGATGTTCCAAACGCAGAAACTTTGGCAGCAATGAAAGAGGCTGAGAGTGGTCATGATGCGGGAGTAGTTCGAGTAGATAGCTTAGAAAGTTTCATGGCATCAATGGAGGAATAGGGTTTATGAAAGAAATTCGAAAGACCTCGCAGTTCAAGAAAGTTTAAGAATGATAAAGAATTTGTAGAAACCCTTTTTATCAATCAAGCCAGGAGCAACCTTTTTCTTAGGTAGCTCCTAGACCCTCGTCTATCATAAAGACAGTATCGAGGTCATTTACCGTTACCAGTCAGGTAAGAAAAGCTTCTACACCCATGTTTACATGTACATCGTAGATGATACCAAGGTAACCCTTTATGCCGATTGGGGTGATTACGAAATTAAATCGTACTTTTGTCGCTAAAATGTATGATTATGGCAAACGACAATAATATACAGCCTATGGCTGATGATTCACAGATAGTACTTTACCAACCAGATGAAAGTATTTCTCTTCAAGTAAAAATAGAAGAAGATACGGTATGGCTTACGCAAGCTCAAATGGTGGAACTTTTTGGTTCTAGTAAAGCTAATATTAGTGAGCACATTACTAATATTTATCAGCAAGGAGAATTGGTGCAGTCGGCAACTGTTCGGAAATTCCGAACAGTTAGAAAAGAAGGCAATCGTATGGTTACACGTAATATGGATTACTATAATCTTGATATGATTATATCAGTCGGCTTTCGTGTAAATAGTCATCAAGGTATTCGCTTTCGTCAATGGGCTAACAACGTCTTGAAGGAATATCTTCTTCGTGGATATGCTGTACATCAGCAGATGCTACAAATGGAGCAACGTATTGATAGCAAACTTATGTTGCAGCATGATGAGATGCAACGAATAAAGGATACCCAGGCTAAGCAGCAACAGCAGCTTGATTTCTTTATTCGGACTTCGACACCTCCTGCAGAGATGGTCTTCTTCGAAGGCGATTTCTACACAGCAAGAGTTGCTTTAGAGAACCTAGTTCGTTCAGCCAATCATCGAGTAATCATCATAGATGGTTATGTTTCATCGCTAACTCTAAGTGTACTTGATGTCCGTAAGTCAAATGTAATAGCTACAATTTACACGGTTGGTGTAGGTCAAGGAATGCAACGTCTCATGGATGAGCATGACCGCCTATTCCCCGATACTCATATAGACATCCGAAAATGGAGTAACGAGTCTCATGATCGCTGGCTTATCATAGATGACACCCTCTATCATTGTGGTCATTCATTAAACGCCAATGGCGGTCATAAGATTTCCGCCATAACCCTGATGGGTACCTCCCCAGAGGTAATCCTCTCAAAAGTAGAATAAAAAATAATATTCCTCATTCGAGCGACGACAAGTGCAGAGCGATACTGCAATGGGGAACAAATATAACTAAAAAAAACTGATAGGTGTAACTGTTTATAATATAGCGGGTACGCTGTGTTGGTGCTTTAAGAATACATACATTATGGCGAAGTGTAAGGTAAACATAAACAATAACAGTATATCAAATACCGTAACCAAGGATGTAAACAAGGCTATTTGTGAGTATCTATGGAATGGATTTGACGCCAATGCGTCACAATTGAGTATAAGATATACAAAGAATGCCTTCAATATAACTTCTCTTGAAATTCAAGATAATGGAGAAGGTATTGATAGGTCTTCATTGCAGGAAACTTTTGGCTGTTTCCAGGATTCTCAAAAGTTACATACTTATCAGTGGAGTTCGCAGGTCAAAGGTAAGAAAGGAAAAGGTAGATATTCGTTTAACTGTTTTGCTTCAAAAGCTGATTGGGTAACAGTATATAAAGATAAAGAAAGTCATTATATTCGGCATAAAATCACAATTAAAAAAGGTGATAATCAAAACTATGATGACAATGAGCAAGAAACTAAATCTTCTTCTGTAAACAGGACAGGGACGACTGTGTCTTTCTCAGATATAAATCTGCCATCCGATTTCTTTGATAGTGAAGTGTTTCTTGATTATTTGAAGAAAGAATTTGCCGTTTTCTTATTTTTGAACAAGGCTCAGAATAAGGAAATATTAATTAATGGAGAAAAACTTGATTATGAAGATGTTATTGAAGATTCTGATAATAAAGTAATTCTGATAGAAAGTGACTGTACCAATTTTTATTTTAATGTAACTTACATCCGTTGGAAAGAAAAGATGAAAGAGAACTACTGCATGTATTTTTTGGACTCTTCTCAGACGGAGAAATACGAAAAAACTACAACCTTTAATAATAAGGATACAAAATTTCATCATAGTCTTTATATCTCATCCGATTATTTTAATCATTTTGTAGATAACGCAACTGGTGAGAAAAACTTGTTCGAAGCTGATAATACATCTCCTAAAGACAAGGTGTTTAAGACACTAGTTAAGAAATTAAAGCGTTTTCTTGAGGAAAAACAAAAGAAATATGTTGCCGAAGTTGCGAGTAAGAAATTGCTTGCAAAATATCAGTCTAAAGGTATTATTAGACAACCGCAAAATGATTATGACAAAATACTCGTTGAAGACTTAAAGAAGACAATTTCTGCTATGTATGAAGTGCAGCCTAAGATTTTCATAAACCTTCAAGATGATCAGGCAAAAACGTTAGTCGGAGTCGTTGAGTTACTTTTACAAACGGATAAACGTGAAGATTTGATTAGCATTATGGACAGTGTTGTTAATTTGTCAGATGATGAACGGCACAATTTAGCGGCTGTATTGAAGACCACAGATTTGGCTCGTATTACAGATACAATTCGGCTCATACAGAATCGTATTCGTACCATATCAGCTTTAAAAGTTGCTGTAAAATCAGAAAATGGTATGAACGAGGTTGATGATTTACAGAAGTTGGTAGAGCAGTCTTTTTGGATTTTTGGCGAGGAGTACAATATCGTCACACAAGCAGAACCTGATTTCAACCAAGCTCTAATGGAGTACTTAGACAAAATATATGATACAGCCCCTGGTATAAGCAAAAGCAATTATAGTAAAGATAAGATAGAGCATCCTGATGTAAACAAAGAGATGGATATATTTGCTTTTCGCCAAAATATTCAGAGTTCAATAATAGATAATATTGTAGTTGAGCTTAAACATCCAAAAGTCAAACTGGGTGAAAAAGAACTTAGTCAAGTAAAGACTTACATGAATGTTATTATGAGCGATTCACGCTTTAATGCTACTAATATGAGATGGAAGTTTTATCTTGTTGGTAACGACTTTGATTCTTCTAATTATATACACAATGAAATGCGAAATGCGATAAATTGGGGTAAAAAGAATTTAGTTTGTCACATAGATAATAATGGCATCCAATATGAAATCTTTGTATTAAAATGGAGTGAACTCTTTGCAGATTTTGAAATACGTCATAATTTCTTGTTGAAAAAATTAGAAATGAAGCGTGAAGAGTTATCGGTATCTTCTATCCATGATAAAACTGAGATTCATTCAATAGTTGCAGAGGCAAATCCTTCTGATGACAAATAGTACTTTACTATAAAAATAAATGAGATATGAGTTTTACAGATAGAATGGGAATAGAAATTCCCAAACCAAAAACTCAGAATGAAATTCGTGAGGCTCTAAAAGATATGTCAAAAAGACCAACCCCAGATATTACAGGCTCAGTACAACATTCGGTCGTAGCATTAGAATGTTTGTGTCGTGAAATTACGGGTGAGAAGAGTCTAACTTTGGGTAAGCTGATAAATACACATTCTCAAATTATCCCCAAACCATTAGATAAAGTGGTTAGTGGACTCTTTGGTTTTGCATCAGAACAAGGTCGTCATCTTAGGGAAGGTGGAGCACCTGATTATGAAGAAGCGGAACTTGTAGTGCATCTTTGTGCATCTCTATGTACATATCTTACGAAGAAGAATTTCTTAAAAGAAAATGATTTGCTACCTTTCTAATTTTTTTAAGCAATGAAAAATATGACCGATTTCTTTTATAGATGTTTTTGTAACAAATATACGCCTGTATGTTTATTGATACTATCACTTGCTGTATCTTTTGTGTGCTATTGGATGCAGGGGAATTTATGGCTAAGTGTAACACAGATAGTTGTTGGACTTGTATTAGGTTTTCAATCTGTATTAGAGTCAAAGAGAGTGCATAGAGAAATGATTAAATTGACAAAACGGATGGATGAGACAGGAGCCAAGGTGGTTGAGAACCCAGAATATTTATTTCTTTTGATAGATTCTGTAGAACATATTCTTTTTAGTATAAATAAGGAAGGAAGTGTTGATTGGCAAAAAGGAATACCTAAGCCAATAAAGTCTGAATTGGATACTATAAAAAGAGAGATTGCTAATATCAAAAAGAATATGGGTGCTAATGACAAGTGATGCGCCAGCCGACAAATACTCGCAATTCTATTGCGTAGGCAATTATCGGCAGCCCCTTGTGGGCACAGGCTCCGCTGACGATACTAAAACTCTGGCGGCGCTATAGCAGAGCCAGCTACATCCCCGCTTCCTGAGGAAGAGGGGCTTGGGGAGAAGGTGGAGCTCTCCTTGCAGGAGAGACGGAGAGGTAGAAAAATACCTTCTTTAATGGGAAAAAGCGATGCCAGTGAGTGCAATGAAAGCTCGCTTTCAAATTGCCGAGTGCAGCTCGCTTTATCAACAAGGAAGGACGGAATGATTTTAGAAACCTTTTACTCATTTTATCCGAGACAGATATAATTTATCTTATAATGTAAGCAATTGGATACATGAAACGAATGATGATATCAAGCCATTGGATTTGCATGCATAGCCATTTTGACAATCATGTGATGTAATCAGAATGAATACAACGAACAAAGGGGAACGACCAAAGACTGGTTGTTCCCCTTTGTTCGTTTAGAGGCAATTGTATCAGGTGCATCTGTCATCTCTGATTTTCCCATCAATTATCGGCTTGCGGTATTCCTGCAAGGTGCGGCGACTGAGCTTTAAGTGCGCGGAGAGTTCCTGTGGACAGACAAAGCCACCGCAAATGACATATATAATAAAGTAGATGATGCCAACGCCAAAATACTGGCAGCCCTATAAACCACAAAAAAGAATAAAAAGAGGGATTTTGTAAAATGAACCAAAATGAACCATTT
>OGCS01000123.1_pt1 | contig 13899 bp, 7 predicted proteins | sample 1570241 | NCBI WGS metagenome assembly OGCS01 (sample SAMEA2582175, study PRJEB24529) | metagenome | reverse complement strand
CCTGAGTCTATCCGCAAATTCATTGACAAAATCGGATATACTACATACGATGCACTGAACGACTTTGCTTTGCTGGAAAGTGCCGTTCGTGAAGACCTGAACGCACGTTCTACCCGTGTATCTGCCGTTCTGAATCCGGTGAAACTGATTCTGACCAACTATCCGGAAGGACAAGTGGAAGAAATGGAAGCCATCAACAATCCGGAAGATTTGAGCGCCGGTACACATACCATTGAATTCAGCCGTGAATTGTGGATGGAACGCGATGACTTCATGGAAGATGCACCGAAAAAATATTTCCGTATGACTCCGGGACAGGAAGTTCGCCTGAAAAATGCCTACATCGTAAAATGTACAGGTTGCAAGAAAGACGAAAACGGAAATGTGGTGGAAGTGTATGCAGAGTACGACCCGAACACCAAGAGCGGTATGCCGGAAGCTAACCGCAAGGTGAAAGGTACGCTCCACTGGGTAAGCTGCAACCACTGCCTGAAAGCAGAAGTACGTTTGTACGACCGCTTGTGGAAGGTAGAAAACCCGCGCGATGAAATGGCAGCTATACGTGAAGCCAAAGGATGCTCTCCGCTAGAAGCCATGCAGGAAATGATCAATCCGGACTCATTGAAAGTGCTGAACGAATGCTACGTAGAAAAATTCCTGGCCGATGCCAAACCGCTCGACTACCTGCAGTTCCAGCGTATCGGTTACTTCAATGTGGACAAAGATTCTACTCCTGACCACCTGGTATTCAACCGCACCGTATCATTGAAAGATACATGGAGCAAAATCAACAAATAAAAGTGAGGAGATAAAAGCACTCCTTTATTACACTGATTTTAAGGAGTTAAAAAACTTATAAAACAATGCCCTTGTGTTTGATTCAGAACGCAAGGGCATTTCTTTTAAAACGCTTCGACGTTTAAAGTAAAACGCAAGTGCGTTTGAAGTAAAATGTACTTGCGTTTTACCTCAAACGCACTTGCGTTTTTCTTTAACAAAAATTTAGGATAATAATACGGTAATTCCCATGTACATGAGCATACCGATAATGTCGTTGGTAATGGAGATAAACGGTCCGGTGGCAATGGCCGGATCGATTTTCAGTTTTTCCAGTGTCATGGGCACCAGTGTGCCGAAAATGGAGGCAAACATGACCACGGCAAACAGACTGATGGATACCGAATAGCTGACTGTAGCCGTAGCTCCGAAACGGATGAAGTTGTAGATATACACCAGCATGGAAATGATGGTGGCGTTGATAAGGGCTACAACGGATTCTTTCAGCACCTGCTTGAAGGTGTTTTCGGCGTTCAGTGAGCTGTTGGCCAGACCTTGCACGACCAATGCGGAGGACTGGGTTCCTACGTTTCCTCCCGTTCCACCGATAAGGGGAATGTAAAGCGCCATTTCCGGATGAGCGGCAAAGGTAGAGTCAAAGTTGCCCAGAATCATGGAGTTACCGATTCCACCGAGCATACCGATGAGCAGCCACGGAAGGCGCGCGGTGGTCTGGCGGAACACATTGTCGTCTGTTTCTACGTCCTGTGACAAACCGGATGCCAACTGGTAGTCGCGTTCCGATTGCTCACGAACCTCGTCCATTACGCCGTCTACGGTCATGCGTCCTCCCAGACGGCCGATGCTGTCGACCACGGGAACGGCCACCAAGTCATACTTTTCAATGGTCTGCACCACCTCTTCAATGGGTGTATCCACATGGACGGAAATAGGGTCCTTCTTCATCACGTGTTTCACCTTGGAAACCGACGGACTGGTAATCATCTTTTTCAGCGGGAATACGCCGCGCAGACGTTCATCGTCGTCTACCACATATACATAATATATCTCGTCCATTTCTTCTGCCTGCAGTCGCATTTCGCGCAGGCATTCGGGCATACTCCAGTTCTCGTTCACAATCACCATTTCCGTACCCATCAAACCACCGGCGGTGTCTTCGTCGTATTTCAGCAAGTCGACGATGTCGCCTGCCTGTTCGATGTCTTCAATGTGTGAAAGCACCTCTTCCTGCTTGTCCTCGTCCATTTCACGGATGATGTCTACGGCATCGTCCGAATCCATGTAGTCGACAAAGCGCTTGGCGATGGTTTCAGGGGGAAGTATTTCGAGGAATTTCTTTCGTGCATCCTCGTCCATTTCAATCAGTACGTCGGCTGCCGTTTCGTTGTCCAGCAGCAGGTAGATGAAGCGGGCATCTTCTGCGTCCAGCTCGTTGCACAGCTCGGCGATGTCGGCCGGATGCAGGTCCTTGATGACTTCTTTTAACTGGTCGGAATCTTTCTTCTCAATCAGTTCGGTGACTAATTTAATATCTTCGCTATTCATCTTGTAAACTCCTGATGAGGGTTGTTATCGTAGTCTGTAAGTCTCGTGTGCAGGGTCACTCAGCCTTTGCGGCTGAGGAATTCAAGGCTTCTTCCACCCGGTTGGTCAGGTCGATGAAGTCTTGTACGGAAAGCTGTTCAGGCCGTTTGTTGAAGATAGGGTCGGCACTGAGCGGATTTCCTTTCTCCAGAATCGGAGATATGGAGTTGCGGAGCGTCTTGCGGCGCTGGTTGAATGTCGTCTTGACAATCTGCTTGAACAACTGCTCGTTGCATCCCAACTCCTTGGTCTCGTTGCGGGTCATGCGGATGACGGCGCTCTTTCCCTTGGGAGGAGGATTGAATACATGTTCGTGTACGGTGAACAGGTATTCTACTTTGTACCAGGCTTGTATCAGGATACTGAGAATGCCGTATGTCTTGCTTCCGGGACCGGCGGCAATGCGTTCGGCCACTTCTTTTTGGATCATTCCGGTACAACAGGGTATCAGGTCTTTGTAATCCAGCATTTTAAAGAATATCTGGCTGGATATATTATAAGGATAGTTGCCGGTCAGGACAAAAGGTTTTCCGTCAAATAATTTTTCGAGGTTCAGTTTCAAGAAGTCGTCTTCAATGATATTATCTTCCAGGGCAGGGAAGTTCTCACGGAGATAGGCTACAGATTCATAGTCCAGTTCCACCACTTTTACCGGACGGTTTTTCTGCATAATAAACTGGGTTAGTACCCCCATCCCCGGTCCTACTTCCAGAATTGGCAAGTCAGGGCACACGTTTACCGTATCGGCTATATCTTTTGCAATACTGAGATCTTTCAAGAAGTGTTGTCCTAGAAATTTTTTTGGCTTTACTAATCCCATTCCGTTATTTTTCTATCGTTAATAAATAGGTTTATTTCGCTAAGATAGTATCTTTGCATCGTGCAAAGGTAAACATTCTAAATTAATATACACAGATTTTGGAACGAACTCGATTAAAAAAGATTATAAATAAAGGTTTGCAGATTGCATTTCCGTTATTTTTGGGGGCTGCGATACTGATATGGATGTATCACGGATTCAATTTTTCCCGGGTGTGGGAGGTCTTGGATGGAGGAATGAACTATGGGTGGATGTTAGTGTCATTAGTGTTTGGTGTGTTTAGCCATATTTTTCGTGGCTGGCGGTGGAAGCTTACGCTGGCTCCGTTGGGCGAGCATCCCAAAACATCCGATTGTGTGTATGCCATCTTTGTGTCTTATGCCGCCAACTTGGTTGTTCCCCGTGTAGGTGAGATTTCCCGTTGCGGGGTGTTGGCTAAATATGATGGTACATCTTTTTCCAAATCGCTGGGTACGGTGGTTACGGAACGGCTGATTGATACGCTGTGTGTGTCGTTGATTACAGGGGTAACTCTTATAATGCAGGCAAGGGTATTCGATACTTTTTTTAAAGAAACCGGCACGGATACCACGGTTTTGGCACAGGTATTTACTTCGGGGCATTTCTATATCACTATCGTCTGTTTGCTGGCCGTATTGGTGCTGGCTTTTTTTCTGATCAGGAATGTGACGGTCTTTGCTAAGGTGAAAGGCATTCTCCATAATGTATGGGTCGGTGTACTGTCTTTGCGTCATGTAAAGCGGATGCCTCTGTTCATTCTTTATACCGTCGGTATCTGGACTTGCTATTTCCTGCAATTCTATGTTTCTTTCTTTTGTTTCGATTTTTCCGATAATTTGGGAGTGATGGCGGGACTGGTCATGTTTGCTGTAGGTAGCATTGCGGTAGTAGTTCCGACTCCTAATGGGGCGGGTCCGTGGCATTTTGCTGTCATAACGATGATGATGCTCTATGGAGTGGGAAAAGAAGATGCGGGAATTTTTGCCTTATTAGTGCATGGAATACAAACTTTTTTATTAATTTTGTTGGGTATATATGGATTAGCGGCTTTGCCGTTCACAAATAAAACTAAGAAGTTATGAGTACAATTCTCTCTCTCGCTCCGCAGAATGTGTGGAAGCATTTCTATTCATTGACTCAGGTTCCCCGCCCTTCGGGTTACTTGAAGAAAGTGCAAGAGTTCTTGCTGAACTTTGGAAAAAGTGTAGGCGTAGAGTCATTCCAGGACGAAGCCGGTAATATCATTTACCGTAAGCCTGCCACTCCGGGGATGGAAAACCGTAAGAAGGTGATTCTTCAGGCTCACATGGACATGGTTCCTCAGAAGAATAACGATACAGTGCATGATTTTGAAAATGATCCTATCGAGACTTACATTGACGGAGATTGGGTGAAAGCTAAAGGCACGACTTTGGGAGCCGATGATGGCATGGGTGTTGCCGCTATCATGGCTATCATGGAAGACAAGACGCTGAAACATGGTCCGTTGGAAGCACTGATTACTGCCGACGAAGAAACCGGTATGTTCGGTGCGTTCGGTTTGAAGCCGGGAACGGTAGACGGTGATATTCTGTTGAATCTGGATTCGGAAGAAGAAGGAGAATTGTATATCGGTTGTGCAGGCGGTGAAGACCTGACAGCAGTGTTGGAATATAAAGAAGTGGAAACAGATCCGGCTGACATTGCTTTGAAAGTTACCTTGAAAGGGCTGCGCGGTGGTCATTCAGGATTGGAAATAAATGAAGGACGTGCCAATGCCAACAAGCTGATGGCTCGTTTCATGAACCAGGTGATAACTTACGATGAGGCTTGCCTGGTGTCCTGGCAAGGTGGCAATATGCGTAATGCCATTCCTCGTGAATGTGAAGTGGTCATTACGGTTCCGGCTGAAGAAGAAGCGGACGTACTGGAATTTGTGCAGGAGTGCGAAGCATTGTGGAATGAAGAATATCATGTACACGAAACACCGATCAGCTTCAAGGCAGAACGGGTGGAATTGCCTGCGATGATGGTTCCCGATGAAATTAAAGATAATCTGGTGGATGCCATTTATGCTTGTCAGAATGGAGTGATGCGTATGATTCCTACTATCCCCGATACCGTGGAAACCTCTTCCAATCTGGCTATCGTTTCTATCGGTGGTGGCAAGGCGGAGATAAAAATCCTGGCCCGCAGTTCACGCGATTCAATGAAGGATTATCTGAATACTGCATTGGAAAGCTGTTTCTCTATGGCAGGTATGGAAGTAACCCGTTCAGGTGGTTATTCAGGCTGGGAACCCAATGTGGATTCTCCTATTCTGAAAGCCATGAAGGAGTCTTATAAGGCACAATTCGGTACGGAACCTGCTGTGAAAGTGATTCATGCCGGCTTGGAATGCGGTATCATCGGTGCGGTGGTTCCGGGATTGGATATGATTTCTTTCGGTCCTACCTTGCGTTCTCCTCACTCACCGGATGAACGCTGCTTTATTCCTTCTGTAGGCAAGTTCTATGATTTCGTAGTAGCTACGTTGGAAAATACGCCGGTAAAAGAATAGTCTTTAATATCTTATAAAGATTTCGGGCGCGGATGATAGGGATTTCGTCCGCGCCTTTCTATTAATACTCCACTTTGTCACTTTTCTCTGTCCATTGTTGGAATGCCTTTATCGCCTCTTCCGCCAAAAGAACTTCGGAAGGCAGCTTGCGTGCCGAAGGCTTCAGGCTTAACTCATCATAGATAAAAGAGTCGTCAAACCCTATATTCTTGGCATCCGTCTTGTTGTTTGCATAATACATTTTATCCAGCCGTGCCCAGTAAATGGCTCCCAGACACATGGGACACGGTTCACACGAAGTATAAATTTCACATCCGCTCAAGTTGAATGTTCCCAGTTTGCTTGCCGCCGCACGGATGGCGCTGACTTCCGCATGGGCGGTAGGGTCGCATTGTGAGGTGACACGATTGGCTCCGGTCGCAATGATTTCACCATCTTTGGCAATTACGGCTCCAAAGGGTCCGCCGCCGTTTGCCACATTCTCTATAGAAAGCTCAATGGCTTTCCGCATTAATTCTTCTTTCTTCATAGTGGTTCTATTTCTTTAGTACAGAGCAAATATACGATATTTCCGGCTATATATGCGGGAGAGGGCTTATTTTATTCGGAAACTGCCGCTTCATGTGTACACTTGTCGGTTTCTGCTACCATTGAGGTGATTATCAGTGCCTCCGGGGACATTGCCCTGTTTTTTGTTTCAGAAGCTTCAGCCTCTCCGCAAAAGCCCGTCAATAGGGCGAAGCGGCTGAAGGATTGCCTTTGGAAATTCCTTCAGCCCGATTATGGAAGCTTCAGTTTTTGGTTGTTCGGGATGTGGTTGTTGAAGTTGATTTTCTCTAGTGCTTTTATGCCTGTTGGAAATGATGTTACTATTAGGAAGAGTTTGCTGTGACTGCCGTAATAGCTTTATTGCTTCACCTTAGTGAAGCAGCCGTTTTATACAGGTGACAATGGATCTTCACCAAAGTGGAATGGCGTGTTCACCTAAGTGATGGACAGAAAATACAAACTTATCCTGATGAAAAAGAATATGTTTCCGGTTGTGTCAGTTTGCTCATTTAGGGGTGCGATACGGTGACAAGTGCCTGGATATAGGACTTTTGAAGCATTGGGGAACCAATCTGTGCGGAGTATGCATACCCCAAGAGGGTGCGGCTGAAGGATTTTTCTTCGGGCTGAAGCATTTTCAGGTGTAATCCTTCAGCCGGAATGCCCACTGGCAAAGGGTTTGCGGAGAGGCTGAAGCTTTTGAAGGAATTTTCCTGTCCTTTTTCTTTGTATCACGAATTTGCTGAATACTCCTGGTTTTCCGTAATGCGCTGGTTTGGGCTAATACTTTGCACCCTTTCGGGTATATTATGCAAAAGAAGCTAATAAATTATACCCATTAGGGTGTAATTATCGCTGGTTTTGCTATATTGGTACCCTAAAGGGTGTAATTATGAATAATTCATTGTCATTGTTTGTTAAGGAAATGCGCAAGCGGTTCGGACTTACGCAAGTAGATTTGGCAGCTAAGGCGGGAGTGGGGCTTCGCTTTGTGCGCGAGTTGGAACAAGGAAAGCAAACTTTGCGAATAGACAAGGTAAACCAGGTGCTTGCCCTCTTCGGGTATGAAGTGGGAGCAGTGCCTGCAGGAAAGGAGCATAGCGTATGAGAAGGGGAAAAATATACCTGAATGATATATATCTACGCGGGGACGCTGACGGAAGACGAAAATGGTTTTACCTTTGTCTATGATGCCGGATTCTTGCGTTATCCGGCTGGCACCTGAAGAACTTTTCATTGTATGACACGGGGATGGGCTATAGTCTGACGCCTGCATACCATTTGCTGTCCACGGTTATTGTCATGCCCGAGGATACGGAGGAGCTCGCCGGGGGGCAGTGGCAAGGTAATAGAGAACATCGCTTGGAAATTCCGACGTTCCATCATTAAATGGATGGAACTGATAGATGTTTCCTTCCTGCCCGAAGACATGAAGAAACCCTATAAAAGACTGGTGCTGCAACGTTTGCTTTGGCTGCGCTGAAAGATCTTTCCTTTTCTGTTTTAGTTATTTTAATTAAAACGTATGCAGTCTTTAAACATCTATTTCGTTTCTTTGTTAAAGAAGACTTAGTACGAACTAAAAGATTGTAGATATGAAAATTCGTTATTTATCTTTGATAGTGTTACTGGTAATGAGCGTATTTGCTCCTATGCAGGCACAAACCTATGACAATTTGTGGAAAGAACTGGAAGTATTGGAACGAAAGGATCTGCCCAAGTCGGTTATTTCCGAAGCAATGAAAATCTACGATAAAGCAAAAGCGGAACAGAATGTACCGCAAATGATGAAAGCCTATCTCACTGCCATGCAGTACCGTTCCCTTTTAACTCCCGATAGCTTGAAGGTAGATATGAATGGTTTGGAACAATGGGCTTCCCAAACCGGCAGTATGGAAGACAAAGCTATATTGTATTCCATTCTGGGTGAAATGACCATGCCTGCCGACGTAAAAAAAGGATTGGGTTATTTGCAGGCCTCTCTCAAGGATAAGGACCGGTTATTACTTATCCCGGTCGAGAAATTGAGACCTATGGTGAGAGTGGGAGAGGCTAGTAAACGGTATTTTCGTGATAATCTGTACAACCTGCTGGCACGTCGTGCCATACAGATCATGCAGCAGTACAGGTGGCAGGCGGCTGCTAAAGCAAATCAGACAAACAGTCTGCCTGTGGATATGACGGATATGGATCAGTTTGTTACTTATCAGTTTGTTCCTGTCTCTGATTGTGACCTGACGGCAGCTGTCATGCAGACTTATCAGTCCTTGCTGAAAGCATACGATACGGAAACGGAGCGTGAGGGTTGGTTGCTGACCGGGATAGATGCATTGAATTACCTGTACCGCAATTTTTCCGGAAACTTCTCGAATGACGTATGCCAACAGGAACTCCGGAAGTGGATTCATACTTATCCGGCTGTGAAAACAGTCCCTGAAGCTTATCTGGCTTTGGCACAATTCCTACAGTATCAAAATAATCAGGTAGAGCGCTTGCGGATAGTTCGTGAAGGAATAGCCGGATACCCCCGTTACGAAGGTATCAACCAACTGAAGAATATAGAAAAGGAAATTCTGAATGCAAGCCTTTCACTGGAAATAGCTACGGCCTATCCGGGTGAACAGCAGTCGGTGAAAGTAAATTATAAAAACCTTACCGGCATCACCTTGCAGTTATATAAGGTGAATTTACCCGTAACCTCTGCCGTATTGCAGAACAGAAACACCCATTTTGAAAGTAAATATGACCGTTTGCAACGCGAGGAGCATTTTTCTTTGAAACCTACTACAGATTATTTGAATGTCGATACCACCCTGACCATACAGGCTCCTCAAGCGGGAATTTATTTCTTAAAGGCAGTGCCCGATGGGAAGAAGGGCGTTTCGGACGGAACATTAATGAATGTCACCGCTTTAAAGACCATTTATCGTCCTCTGCCGGATGGTACGTTGGAACTGGTGGTGGTAGATGCAGTGAGCGGACAGCCTGTTTCTGAGGCGGAAGTAACCATTTATACGGAGAAGGGAGGAGGTTATTCTCCCCAACAGACCTACCAGGCGGATAAACAGGGTACTTTGAAACTGGATTTCCTGAATAGTAACAAATACTGGTATAATGCACATACGGCGGCTGATAATGCGATGCCCATCTTGAATCTTTGGAAAAATGATTATTACTATAAAGAGAGCAAGAGGAAAGAAGTTTTGCAATTATTTACCGACCGCTCCATTTACCGTCCCGGTCAAACCGTATATGTATCCGGCTTGGCTTATGAAATGGAAAAGGATTCTACGCGTGTGCTTGCGGATAAAAAATATACGGTATCCCTATATGATGCGAATAATAATGAAACAGGAAAAGTAGAAGTACGGACGAATGGTTTTGGCTCGTTCAGCGGACAGTTTGTTTTGCCCTCTCCTTGCTTGACCGGTTATTTTAGCTTGCGTGCGGCCGATACTTCTGTCAGTTTTAAGGTAGAAGAATATAAACGTCCCACCTTTGATGTCACGTTTGAGCCCGTGAAAGTGGAGTATCAAGTGGGTGACTCTATAGAAGTGGTGGGTATGGCAAAGACTTTTGCCGGTGCGCCTGTGCAGAATGCCAGGGTACACTATAATATATCTCGTTCCTATGCCTGGGTCTGGCGGTTTATGGGCAGAGGTTCAGCCCGTTGGGAGGGAGAGGCAATGACCGATGCGGACGGTAAGTTCAGCGTTCCGGTGCATTTTGAAATAGATTCGGACAGGAGAGAATCTCCGTTGTGGTATTATACGTACAACATACAGGCGGATGTGACGGATGGTGCAGGTGAGACACAGCAAGCTAATTTGTCATTGCCTTTAGGAAGCACTTCAATGGTGCTGAATATGGATAATCTGCCCGATAATTTGGTGAAAGAAAAGAAGCTGGAAATAAAACTGACAGCCATGAATCTTTCGGGTGAGCCGGTAGATACTCCGGTTACTTATCAGGTAGTCGAAATGGAGGAGCAGAAAGACGGTCAGGAAAAAGAAGGCAGAAAGGTATTGACCGGTACGGTGGAAGCCAACAAGAGTTTTGTTCCTGAGGCTATTTATGCCCTGCCTTCCGGTAATTATCGTTTGAAGCTTTCGGCTAAGGATACACAAGGCAGAGAGTGTACGGCATTTAAGAATTTCCTTCTGTTTTCATTGAACGACAAGCGTCCGCCTTTCGTGATAACGGATTGGTTCTATCAGGATGGTCTGGAATTTGATGCAGCATCTCCGGCTACTGTATATATAGGTAGCAGCGAAAAGAATGTCTATCTGCTTTATGATGTATTTGCAGGAAATAAGCGCTTGGAAAGCAAACGTATAGAGCTTTCGGACTCGGTGGTCAGTTTCCGCTTCCCTTATAAGAAGGAATATGGTGACGGCATTCTGGTAAGTATGGCATTTGTGAAAGATGGCAGACTTTACAGTCATAATGCACGGATTATGAAACCGGCCCCTGAAAAGAAGTTGCAGCTGAAATGGACTACGTTCCGTGACAAACTCCGTTCTGGACAGCAAGAGGAATGGAAACTGACGGTACTTTATCCGGATGGAAGCCCGGCTGAGGCTGAAATGCTGGCTACTATGTATGATGCTTCTCTGGATAAAATCTATAGTGCACATAAGTTGGACTTTGGAGTGGACTTTCATTATGTGGTTCCTTTGACTTATTGGAATACATCCTATATGCGGAATGCTTATTTGTATGTTGATTTCCCGTTGAAGAGGCTTCGTGCAGTTCCTTTGGAATATAGTGAATTGATCATTCCATCTACAGGAAGAATGGAGGCTGTGGTGGTAGGTTATGGAGGTAGTCCTCGTGCCACTCTTGCAGGAGCTTTGAAGATTAGAGGCAGGAGTGCCGCAAATGCTGTGATGAACCAGGAGGCTGTTACTGATATGGTGCTCCAGGAAGAAATGGTAGAAACATCTGCACAGGAAAAGGTAGAAATGGGCAGTTCTGAAGAACTGGCAGAAACGGGTGATATACAGATACGTGAAAACTTTGCGGAAACGGCATTCTTTTATCCACAGCTCCGCACCAATGAAAAAGGTGAAGTCAGTATTTCCTTTGTACTGCCCGAAAGCCTTACCCGATGGAAGTTTATGGGCTTGGCACATACCCGGAATGTGGATTATGGAAAGATAGAAGCTACCGCTACTGCCAGCAAAGAGTTTATGCTTCAGCCTAATATGCCCCGCTTTGTCCGCGTGGGAGATAAAGCGAATATTGCCGCTTCACTGATGAACCTGTCGGACAAGGGAGTGAAAGGGACTGTCCGCATGGAATTGTTCAATCCGGAAACAGAAAAGGTATTCTATTCACAAAAACAGAAGTTTGACGTGAAGGGAGGAGAAACCGGGCATGTGAACTTTACTTTTGAAGTGAGTGACAAATATGCGGTAATGGCATGCCGGATGGTAGCGGATGGAGATACCTTCAGTGATGGAGAACAGCGTTACATCCCCGTACTGACAGACAAACAGTGGGTGACGGAAACCGTTCCTCTGAACGTGAATGGGGAAGGTGCGCATACTTTCTCTTTGGAAAACCTGTTTAACAAGCATAGCAAAACGGCTTCCGAACAACGGTTGACCGTAGAATTTACTGCCCATCCGGCTTGGTATGCCGTGCAGGCTTTGCCTGTAGTGGCTCATCCTCAGAATGAAGATGCTCTTTCCTGGGCTACCGCTTATTATGCCCATTCATTGGCTGCATATATAGTCAAAGAAAATCCCCGTATCAAGCAAGTCTTTGATAGCTGGAAGGCTCAAGGTGGCACGAAGGAAACTTTTATGAGCAATCTGCAAAAGAATCAGGAACTGAAAAATATCCTGCTGGCTGAAACTCCCTGGCTGGCAGAAGCTACCAATGAAGCCGAACAAAAACAGCGTATCGCCACTTTGTTTGACCTGAATACAATGAATAGCCAACTGGCTGTTTCTGTAGAGAAACTGGGAGAATTGCAAAATGCCGATGGCGCATGGAGTTGGTATAAAGGTATGCAAGGCAGCCGCTATGTAACTACTCAGGTAATGGAAATGCTGGTCCGGCTGAATGCATTGACTCATCAGGATGCTGACAGCCGGATGCAGCCTATGATTCAAAAAGGGTTCGAGTATTTAGGCAAGCAGGCAGCCGAAGAGTATAAGTCCATGAAAGAAGCTGAAAAGAAAGGGGCTGTCGGTATCCGTCCGTCAGAGCAGGTTCTCAGGTATTTGTATATCTGTGCTTTGGATGGCAAGGCTCCGGTTGATGAAAAGGTGAACCGGTATTTCATAGACAAGTTGTCCGGTGAGGGAAAAGAACTGACGATTTATGAAAAGGCGTTGGGAGCTATCATCTTGCAGCAAGCCGGTAAGGTGGCAGAAGCCAAGCTGTTTATGCAGTCATTGATGGAGTATTCTGTTGTGACGGATGAAATGGGACGTTACTTTGATACTCCTAAAGCCCGATATTCATGGTTCAGTTATAAAATTCCGACTGAAGTGGCTGCTATGGAAGCTATACAGCGTATAACAAAAGATACGAAAGCTATTGATGAAATGAAACGCTGGCTGTTGAAGCAGAAACAGACACAGACTTGGGAAACGCCGATTGCCACGGCTGATGCGGTGTATGCATTGATGGCTACAGGAGCTTCGGATTTATTGGCAAATACAGGAGGAGTAGAGATTACTTTAGGTAAAGAAGTGATCCGGACTCCGGCAGATGATGCCATCGGTTATATCAAGAAGACGGTGTCCGGTGATGTGATGAATATCAAGAAAGTAAGCGTGGATAAAGAAGGAACCGGAATGGGTTGGGGAGCCGTTTATGCCCAATATCTGGAAAGTATGGATCAAATAGGTGAGCAGGGAAACGGATTGTCTGTCAGCCGTCAATTATATAAAGGAGATGAGGCTTTGAATGAATCAGCTCCATTGAAGGTTGGCGATAAGATTACCGTTCGCCTGACTGTGAAGGCTGACCGTGATATGGATTTTGTTCAGATCAAAGATGACCGTGCAGCTTGTATGGAACCGTTACAGGCAGTTTCGGGATTCCGTTGGAGCAACGGGCTGGGATATTATCAGGCTACCAAAGATGCTTCGACTCAGTTCTTTATCGATCAGATGAGAAAAGGAACTTATGTCATAGAGTATCAGGTGTATGTGAACCGGACAGGAGAATATCAGGCTGGAATTGCAACTGTTCAGTCTGCTTATGCTCCGGAATTCGGAGGGCATACGGGAGGATATCGGGTGATGGTGGAATAAAGACACGGGATGTCTGGAATTAATTGTGTGATTTCATAAAAAGTAAGTTAGCTTGCTAACTTACTTTTTTCTTATGCTTCTGCCGTCCACCCATTCTAGTCTTATTTCAAAACCATCTTCAGCCGTGCCATAAAAATAGCGGCCTGAAACGGATGGATATTCAATTATAAATGTATAACCATCTGAATAATATAGATACAACCAACCGTTTTGAATTTCCCAGTCAAACTTATATACCCTATAAAGTTCATCATTATAGTAAAAGAGTTCTTCCGTCCCTACAACAAGCCTTGGGTAACTCCCTGTGGTGAGAG
>OGCS01000116.1_pt1 | contig 14332 bp, 10 predicted proteins | sample 1570241 | NCBI WGS metagenome assembly OGCS01 (sample SAMEA2582175, study PRJEB24529) | metagenome | reverse complement strand
ATTTTTGGGACTTGCCCTATGCCGGATTGGCGATATGGATATCATATTGTATGGATGGGATCCAGCCTGCCTTGTGTGAGAAAGCGTAGAGGGTGGGAGTGACAGAAACTGGTTCTGCCGCGGATTTGAAGAAGTGTTTGGAAAAAGCAGTTGCTAAAAGACAGGTGATTCATTAGAAAAGTACTTAGGTCAGCCGTAAATTATTAAGGCTGGCCGGATCTTTGGAACCGGAATTTGAACTTACTATAGAACCGGGTATCTATATTAATAGATTGTTGGAAAGCGGAGAAATGCTTTAAGGATTTTATCGATTATGATAAGTTGGAGAGTTATCGTGAGTTTACAGAGTTGCGTAATGAGGAAGATTATTTGATAACGGAGGACGGGGCACGTTTTTGGGGTACGAAGGTCCTTTTACTACAGAACGATGATATATAATTATCCACCTATGGTTGCTTTTAAACCGTAATCAGTCAAGATTTGTATGCACTGCTGTTGTACTTCCTCGGATGGCGTTTGCATTTTATATCCTTTAGGGTTATAGATACTGCCTAGCTTTGCATGCTTTCCCTTTCCTATATCATGGTAAGGTAATAGGTTAATGATCTCAGGATGCCGTGGAAGACTGGCCAAAAATTCGGCAGACAGCTTTATGTTCTTTTCATCTGCATTCACTCCTTCAATCAATGGAATACGGATATAATAAGGAAAGTCAGCTTCTGCTACTCTGCGGATGTTCTCCAAAATTAATTCATTGGGAACATCACAAAATGTCTGGTGTACGGTACTGTCCATTGATTTTAAGTCGATAAGCAATAGTTCACAATTCCGCATCACTTCATCCACTGTTTCTTTGCGGGCAAGCAGGGTGGTATCTACCACCCGATGAATTCCCTGTTGTCCGCAACGTTTCAGTATATCAATCAAGAATTCGGGATGAAGCAACGGTTCTCCACCACAAAAAGTAACTCCACCGCCCGATTGATCCATAAATGGAATTTCCTTTTCTATTTCATGCATCAGGTATTCGGCGGTATATTCCGTTCCTGATATCTCGATAGCCATTGCCGGACATTCTTCGGCACAGCGTCCGCATAACACGCATTTTTGTTTGTCGGTGATAATACCCTCGGGAGCCAGTGTCAGTGCCCCGTTGGGACATGCTTTCAGACAAGTTCCACAGCCGAGGCATTTCTTGGCTGTGTATAGTTTGTCTTTTCCGTTACGAATGCCTTCGGGATTATGGCACCATATGCACGAGAGCGGGCATCCTTTCATGAAAAGTGTGATGCGGATGCCCGGTCCGTCATTGATGGCATAGCGTTTGATGTCGAAAATCAGACTCATCTTGTCAGAAGGTTTCTTGTGCCGTGCGGGCTATTACGTCATATTGTAAATCTGTATTCATGTCATTGAAGTAATCACTGTATCCAGCTACGCGTACCAATAGGTCCCGGTATTCTTCCGGATGTTTTTGGGCGGCATGCAGGGTAGCGGTATCTACTATGTTGAACTGAATGTGATGTCCTCCTAAAGCAAAATAGCTGCGGATGAGGCTTGCCAGTTTGGCTATGTCTTCATCGTGTTTAAGAAGTGAAGGCAGGAAGCGCTGATTCAATAGAGTGCCTCCGCTTTTCACCTGGTCCAGTTTTCCTAATGATTTTATAACGGCGGATGGCCCGTGGGTATCTGCTCCGTGTGAGGGTGAGGTACCGTCACTGATGGCACGTCCGGCCAGACGGCCGTTGGGGGTGGCATTCATCATTTTGCCGAAGTAAACGTGACAGGTGGTAGACAACATGTTCAGATGGAAACATTCGCCTTTGGTGTTCGGCTTTCCCTCGATGGCATCGTAAAGGTCGTTAAAGATCTGGATGGCGATGCGGTCTGCATATTCGTCATCGTTACCGAAGAAAGGGGTACGGTTCAGTATGAACTGTCTCATGGCTTCCTGTCCTTCGAAGTTGGTATCGGTAGCATGGATGATTTGCTCCATATTGAATTTACGTTCTTCGAATACATGTTTTTTCAGAACGGAGAGGCTGTCGGTAATAGTACCCAAACCGGTGCATTGAATATAGCTTGTGTTATAACGCGGTCCGCAGTTATAATAATCTTTTCCTTTGGCGATACAGTCATCAATGAACAAAGACAGGAAAGTGGCGGGAGCGTATTTGGCGAACATACGGTCAATGTAGTTGCTGACGCGTACTTTCATATCTACAAAATAATGGATTTGTTTAAGAAATGCGTCATAAAGTGCTTCATAACTCCGGAAGGTACAGGGATCTCCTGTTACCAAGCCTACTTTCTTGCCTGATACAGGATCTGTTCCGTTGTGCAAGGTGACTTCCAATATCTTGGGTACGTTAAGGTAACCGGTCAGTATGTAAGCTTCTTTTCCGAAAGCGCCTACTTCTATGCATCCGCTACATCCGCCTTCACGAGCGTCCTCCGGTGTTTTTCCCTGTCGCATCAGTTCCATGACGTATGTGTCGGGATTGAATACAGATGGGTAGCCATAGCCCTTACGGATTACTTTGCAGCCTTCGCGCAGGAAACGCTCCGGGGTGCATACACTGATGTGCAGGGCGCTTCCGGGTTGTAACAGGTGAAGATCATCTACTGTTTCGAGCATGATATAGGATACTTCGCTGACTCCGTTGCTACCATCACGTTTGATGCCACCGATATTCAGATTGGTAAAGTCATTGTAGGTACCGCTTTCTTTGGCGGTGATGCCAACTTTGGGTGGGGCTGTCTGATTATTTACTTTGATAAAGAAACATGACATCAGTTCTTTGGCCTCTGCACGGGTCAGTATTCCTTCTTCCAGGTCTTTTTCATAGAAAGGAGCGAGGTGCTGGTCAAAATGTCCTGGATTCATGGCGTCCCATCCGTTCAGCTCTGTAATGGTGCCGAGATGGACAAACCAGTACATTTGTATGGCCTCCCAATAAGTACGGGGGGCATGTGCAGGAACCCATCGGCAGATTTCCGCTATTTTTTTCAGTTCCTCTTTGCGTTTCGGATCGGTTTCTTGTCCAGCCATCTTTTCGGCCAGTTCGGCATGGCGTTCGGCAAAAATGATAGCGGCATCACAGGAGATGGACATGGCGGTCAGTTCTTCTTGTTTGTCGGTTGCTTCTGGATCATTCATAAAATCCAGATTTTTCAACTCATGTGCAATACGTTCTTTCAAATCCAGCATGCCATGTTGATAAACCTTTCCGTCCAGAGAAGTATGGCCGGGGGCTCGTTGTTCCATGAATTCAGTGAACATTCCTACTTCGTAAGCTTCTTTCCATTCTTTGGGAACATGATTGAAGATGCGTTCGCGTTGGGTGCGCCCTTTCCAATAAGGAATTACCTCGCGCTCATAGGTGTCTATATCTTCCTGGCTGATGGTGTAACGCTGCAATTCGCGGGTGTTCAATACATGAAGGTCTTCCACGCTGTGACAGGTCAGTTCAGGGAAAGTCGATACGGCTTTGGGGCGTGGTCCACGTTCACCTACAATCAGTTCGTCTTCACCTATGTATATAGTTTTCCGTTTACAGATTTCAAGGAAGTTCAGTGCTCTTAGAATAGGAATTGGATACTTTCCTTCGTTTTCTTTGTAAAATTCGGTTTCTATCAGAGCACGTTCTATGGACAAAGAAGGTTGTGTATCAAAAGATTCTTGACGTAGGCGTCGGATACGGTCTGTCATACCGTTGATTGTTGTTTTCATAAGAGTTATAATAAGGTCTACTGGTTCATAAATAGAAATTTCCATAAGGGCGGATTAATGGATCCGACCAATTGATGTGCAAGAGAATAAGATATCAAATAGAAAGAAACGTATGCCAAAAGTAAGATACGCTGTCATTTAATCCATCTTTATGGTGGTGTAATGTACAGTCTGCTGGCTTTTGGCATACCCTCCTGAAGAAGAAATGTTCTTAGTAGTAGAACATCAGGCAGTTGAACAATTTTCTATAGCCTTTGGAGTGCATTCACTTATACTTGTTTAATAATGGCCGAAATTACAGTTTGTTTTGCACATAAACAAAACTTATATACTGTTTAATAACAGGTTAATACCGGAAACTGCTTCCTCCTAAAAACTCTCTCAGTAAAGAAGTGGGAGGCAATTCTTTATCTTGTACCGAAGCGAAATATTCCAAGAATTTGCGTAAACGGTATGCTTCTGAATATTCCGGTTTGTTATTGGGAACATTCCTTAGAATAGGAATGGCATAATCCTTCATAATGGCCAGTTCAAACAACAGGGCAGAATTGAACATGGCATCTGCATTTTCCTGATATGGGAAGATCCATTTTTCTTCTCCGGCGCGTACGCTGGGCCATCTTCTGATTGTTTCCTCTGCGGAATAGCCACGGTATTTGTAATCGCGGATAATACGGCGCAACAAACGGTTGTCGGTAGTCGGAATATAATTATGATTGTCCAGCAGAATAGTGGTTAATGCCGATACATATATTTTATATTTATTCTCGGCGGGAATATGAGGGGTTAATTCGGGGTTAAGTGCATGAATCCCTTCGAGAATCAATATCATGTTATCGTCAATCTTAAGTTTGTCACCTTTAAATTCCCTTCTTCCTGTGGTGAAGTTGAAACGTGGTAACTCTACTTCCTTTCCATGAAGCAGATCTTGTAATTGCTTGTTGAAGAACTCCAAATCCAATGCATACAATGATTCGTAATCATAATCACCTTTTTCATCTTTTGGTGTCTTTTCTCGGTCAACAAAGTAATTGTCCAGGGAGATGGGGTAAGGTTTCAGCCCGTTTGCCATCAACTGGATACTGAGCCGTTTGCTGAAAGTCGTTTTACCAGAAGAGGATGGACCGGAGATAAGAACCAGTTTTACTCTTTGACCGTTTTTTCCTCTGTGGTATATCTCATCAGCAATATTGGAAATTTTTTTTTCCTGCAAGGCTTCAGACACATTAATCAGATCGGTGGCATAACCTTCATTACAGGCCACATTGAAATCTCCTACAGTACCCACACCTAAAATCTGATTCCAGCGTCGGTGCTCTTTGAATACTTCCAGCATTTTTTCTTGTTTTACTACTTCCTCCAATATTTCCGGATTCTGACGGTTGGGGACTCGCAGCAACAAGCCGTCATAGTATTTAACAATGTCGAATTTGCGGATATATCCGGTGCTGGGCAACAGACTGCCATAGTAGTAGTCAATGGTATCTTCTAAAGTATAATAATAGGAGTAAAGTTCCCCTGAAGTTTCAAGCAGTCTAACTTTGTCCATCATTCCTTTCCGGCGGAATAGTTCTACTACTTCAGTTGTGTGACATTCAAAACGGTGGAAAGGGATGTTGGCTTCCACAATCTCTTTCATTCGCTGCTTAATACGGGAAACATCATCTAGCCCGGTTTCGCGTCCTATCTGCAAGGCGCAATAATATCCTTTGGATACGGGATGTTCAAGCATGATTTTTCCATCAGGGTATAAGTACTCCACCGCTTTGCACAAGATGAAGCAGAGATAACGGACATCGGTACGCATTCCTGAAGGATTCAGTATGTTCAGGAACTCTACATCCTTATTATTATAGGCCCGGTAATTGAGTCCTTCTACTTTGTTATTGACTTTGGCACTGACCGGCCCGTATGGGATATCTAGATTAAAACCATTATAAATATCCAAAAGTGAGCTTCCGATTGGGAAGTTCTTTGAAATATTGTTATTTTTGCAACAGATTTGTAACATAATCGTAATAATTATTACTAACGTAGTGAAACGGCTTGAAATTTACTGAATAAAAGGGAGATTAGCCAATTCCTACCAAATTAATTAAAGATGGAGTATTCTTTTTATGATTTCTTAAAGCTGCTAGGTTCACTGGCGCTATTCCTTTATGGAATGAAAATCATGAGTGAGGGGCTGCAAAAGTTTGCTGGTGACAGACTGCGTAAAATCCTCACAGCGATGACCACCAACCGGGTAACCGGAGTGCTAACCGGTGTTCTTATCACTGCGTTAATTCAATCCTCTTCTGCTACTACTGTTATGGTAGTAAGTTTCGTTAATGCCGGACTCCTTACACTTTCACAATCAATTGGAGTCATTATGGGGGCAAATATCGGTACCACTGTCACTGCATGGATTATATCTGCGCTAGGGTTTAAAGTAGATATTGCTGCTATGGCACTTCCGTTATTGGCTGTTGGCGTACCCTTATTATTTTCAGGAAAGAGTAACCGTAAATCCATTGGAGAATTTATATTCGGTTTCTCTTTTTTGTTTATGGGCCTCTCTCTCTTGAAGACGAATGCTCCTGACTTAAGTAGAAACCCCGAAATGTTGTCTTTTGTTCAGAACTATACTGATATGGGATTTGGTTCTGTTATCTTATTTGTTGTCATCGGTACAGTTCTTACCATGATTGTACAGGCATCGGCTGCAACGATGGCTATTACTTTGATTATGTGTGCCAATGGTTGGATTAGTTTTGAGCTGGGGGCTGCGTTGGTACTTGGCGAGAATATTGGTACCACTATAACCGCTAACCTTGCCGCACTGACTGCCAATACGCAGGCCAGGAGGGCTGCGCTGGCTCATTTGGTGTTCAATGTTTTTGGGGTTATTTGGGTGTTATGCCTTTTCAAGCCTGTAACTATGGGGGTTTCATGGTTTGTAGAAGATATAATGAGAACAGCAGATCCGGCTGTTGCCGTATCTTTTAAACTGTCTGCTTTTCATACTACTTTTAATATATGCAATGTGTTGATTCTTATTTGGTTTGTCAAGTTGATAGAGAAAACTGTCTGTAAAATCATTCCTCTGAGAGAGCAGGATGAGGAATATCGTTTGCGCTTTATTACAGGTGGTATGCTTTCTACGGCAGAGCTTTCTATATTGCAGGCACGCAAGGAAATCAATCTCTTTGCAGAGCGTACTCATCGTATGTTTGGCATGGTGCGGGATCTGCTTCACACCACTAATGACAATGACTTTAACAAATTGTTCAGTCGTATTGAGAAATATGAGAATATAAGCGATAACATGGAGGTGGAGATCGCTAATTATCTGAATCAGGTATCCGACGGGCGTTTGAGTTCTGAAAGTAAGTTGCAAATTCGTGCTATGCTTCGTGAAGTGACTGAAATAGAAAGTATCGGGGACAGCTGTTATAATTTGGCACGTACTATCAATCGTAAACATCGCAGTGATATGGATTTTACTCCGAAACAGTATGATCATATTCATCAGATGTTCCAGTTGACTGATGATGCTTTGTCTCAGATGATTTCGTTGGTGGAAGATGAGCATCATGTGGTAGATGTGAATAAATCGTTTAATATAGAGAATGAAATAAATAACTATCGTAATCAGCTAAAGAACCAAAATGTGCTGGATGTGAATAATAAGGAGTATGATTATCAGATGGGGGTGCACTATATGGATATTATTGGAGAATGTGAAAAACTGGGCGATTATGTAGTAAATGTGGTGGAAGCCAGTAGCAATGTGAAGGAAAAGAAATCCTGACCTGAAAGGGCTATGGTGAACAGAATAGGTGCAGAGGTGCAAGGTTTAACCTATGATGGGTTAAATACTTTGTGCCTCTGTGTTTTTTAATAAAGTGTAAGAAAGAAGAGAGTCTAAATAAAAGAGAATCTACATGTCAATATTTGTTTTTTTTGAAACTGATAGGCTCACTGGTACTTCTGATATATGGTATGAAAACCGTGAGTGAGGCTTTGCAAAAACTGACAGGTGGGCATTTGCGCCATATTTTGGGTGCTATGACCACGAATCGCTTCACCGGATTGTTGACAGGTGCATCGTACAGCCTTCCACTGCAACAAATAGTATCTTTGGAAGAAGACGAATATCATTTGGTTGATCCTAACAAATCATTTAATATAGAGAATGAGAGAAACAATTACCGCAACCAGTTGAAGGATCAGAATGTATTGGATGTGAATAATAAGGAATATAATTATCAGACGGGGGATCATTATATGGATATTATCAGCGAATGCGAAAAATTAGGCGATTATGTAGTAAATGTTGTTGAGGCACGTACAGATATAAAGGAAAAGAAAATTTGATTTGTAGAAGGACAAGTTAAAAGAAAAGCGTGAGACACGAATGTTCCACGCTTTTTTGTAAATCGTATTAAAATGAGGTTATTTTTCGATTCCAACCAGTTCTACTTCGAAAATCAAAGTAGAGAAAGGTTTAATCTGACCGGCTTCACTAGCACGACAAGTCACTGCTCGAGTGTATTAAAGTTCCCATTTAGAACCTACTGGCATCATTGTCAGTGCTTCAGTCCATCCTTTGATTACTTGATTAGCACGGAAAGTAGTCGGTTCTTTACGATCATATGAACTGTCGAACTGAGTTCCGTCAATCAAAGTACCTTTATAGTTTACTTTTACTTTAGAAGAATCGGTAGGAACAGCGCCGTTACCTTCTTTAATTATCTTATATTGCAATCCGCTTCATGTAATTTGAACTTTCTATGTCTTTGTGTTTGCCGTTAGAATTTTTCACCGGCAGCCTTATTTTCAGCGAACTGGGCTTCAGTAGCTTTTGTTTTGATTGCTTCTGCTTTAGACTGAACGTAGGCGTTGGCTTCTTCCATAGTAACATTCATGCCTTTTTTCTGCAAAGCAGCCATGAAACCTGCCAGGAAGTTTTCTTTACTTAAACTTTGAGTAGAGTCATTTCCGAAAATACGTTGGCTCATCATATCGAACATACGTCCACCAACTTGTTGACCAATCTGAAGACCTGCCATATAAGCAACATCTTTAGGACTTGTCTTGCTGGTACCTTCTTTAACACCTCTGATGAAGTCGGCCATATAGGCTGTGTCAACGCCCAGTTGTTGGCTCATATACATATCCAGACCTTGCGTGTTGGTGATACCCATCATGTAAGAAAGTGAGTCTACGTCATTCTTCATGTTTGCTTTCGGTGCTTGGGCTGTACAAGAAGCCAAGCTGGCTGCAGCAGCGATTGCTACAAAAAAACTAATTTTTTTCATTTGCCTTAAATGCTTTAATAATTATAATACTTCGATTAATTCTACTTCAAAAATCAATGTGCTGTGAGGAGGAATCATTTCTCCTGCCTGTTGTGCTCCATAGGCTAGTTCTGAAGGAATGAAAAGTTTCCATTTAGCACCTTCAGTCATCAGTTGGAGTGCTTCCACCCATCCTTTGATTACCTGGTTCACACCAAAGATAGCCGGTTCGCCGCGTTTGATAGAACTGTCAAACAAAGTCCCATCAATCAAGGTACCTTCATAATGGCATTTTACACGGTCGGTTGCACTCGGTTTTTTTCCGTTACCTTCTGTGATAACTTCGTACTGTAAGCCGCTGGGAAGTGTCACGACCCCCGGTCTTTTTGCGTTTTCCTCCAAAAATGATTTTCCCTTTTCAATATTCTCTGCATTCAATTTGGTTTCCAGCTCTTCAAAGTACTTGTTTACGATTTCACGTGCTTCGTTGTGGCTGATAGCCGTTTCTTTTCTATCTAATACGTCTTTGATTGCTTGAGCAAAGTCTTCAACATTAATACTTTGAGCACCCATGCTCAATAAATTCTGGCCAATACCAAGGCCGATGGCGTAACTGAATTTATCCATAACTATTTATTTTATAAGATGTTTTATACAAAACGCACAAAGGTAGGTGTTTTATTTGAATGAATCTGTTTTTAACAATTTAATTTTTCTTATTTTTGTGTGTTTAGTTAAAAGAGGAGGACTAGAAATGAAGAATTTAGTAGTTTTAACAGGTGCTGGAATGAGTGCAGAAAGCGGTATCAGTACATTTCGTGATGCAGGTGGTTTATGGGATCAGTATCCGGTGGAACAAGTGGCTACTCCGGAAGGGTATGCGGCAAACCCTAAATTGGTGATTGATTTTTATAATGAGCGTCGTAAACAGTTGCTTGCTGTAAAGCCTAACCGGGGGCATGAACTGGTTTCTGAGATGGAAAAGTTCTTTAATGTGACTGTTATCACTCAAAATATTGATAATTTGCATGAGCGTGCCGGAAGTTCGCATATTATTCATTTACATGGCGAACTGACCAAGGTGACATCTAGTTGGCAACCTAATAATCCAGCTTATATTAAAGAATTAAAGCCGGAAGAATATGAGATACATTTGGGAGACTTGGCCGGAGACGGTTCCCAGTTTCGTCCGTTCATTGTATGGTTTGGTGAATCTGTTCCTATGATTGAAACTGCAATTGAATATGCTGAAACAGCTGATATCTTTTTAATTATAGGAACTTTGCTTAATGTATATCCTGCTGCCGGTTTGTTGAATTATGTGCCTGCCCGCACTCCTGTTTATTTAATAGATCCTAAGCAGGTGCCCATTGCATCGGGACGTAAAGTGCATGTAATTCAGAAAGGTGCGTCCGAAGGAATGGAAGAGCTTAAAAAAATATTAGTGGGATAGTTTGCAAGTAAACAATTTCCTTGTATATTTGTTATGTATTTAAAGAATATTTAAAACATAAAACAGAGACAATTATGAAAAAGTACGTTTGCACAGTATGTGGTTGGGTTTATGACCCGGCAGAAGGAGATCCTGAAGGTGGAATCGCTCCGGGAACAGCATTTGAAGATATTCCAGATGATTGGGTTTGCCCTCTTTGCGGACTAGGTAAAGATGATTTCGAAGTTCAAGAAGCTTGATCCTACCTTATAACCGGATATCATATAAAGCGGAGGAATTTCTTTTGTATGATATATCAGATAGCGCGACTAATTATTATTTAGTTGCGCTTTTTTATTTTACATTATTATTAATGGCTTACCTTAAAAAAAAGAGCGTAACCTATAACAGGTTGCGCTCTTTATGGTATAAAAAAGAATGTTCTTATTTCTTTTCTTGCTTTTCAGGACGAGGCAGTAATACTTTGTGAGAGAGCTTGAATTTACCTGTCTTGGGATCAATATCAAGTAACTTCACTTCTATTTCATCCCCTTCTTTTAAACCGGCCTCTTCTATTGTTTCAAGACGTTTCCAGTCAATTTCAGAGATGTGTAACAATCCGTCTTTACCAGGCAAGAATTCTACGAACACGCCATATGGCATTACTGAACGGACTTTACCTACATAGACTTCACCGACTTCGGGAACGGCAACGATACCCTTGATAATGCGCATAGCATCGTCAATACATTTCTTGTTTGTTCCCGCAATCTCAATGCGACCTACTCCATCAGTTTCTTCAATCGTGATGGTTGCTCCGGTTTCTTCCTGCATACCTTGGATAATCTTTCCGCCCGGACCGATGATAGCCCCAATGAACTCTTTAGGAATAGTCATCGTTTCAATACGAGGAGCATGCGGTTTCAAATCTTTACGAGGTTCGGCTATACATTCGGTTAACTTGTTAAGAATATGTTCGCGACCTTCTTTTGCTTGCAGTAACGCTTTTTCCAAGATTTCGAATGACAGACCATCTACCTTGATGTCCATCTGTGTAGCAGTGATACCATCACGAGTACCTGTAACCTTGAAGTCCATATCACCCAAGTGATCCTCATCTCCAAGAATATCAGACAATACGGCATATTTTTCTTCACCTGCATTCTTAATCAAGCCCATGGCAATACCTGAAACTGGTTTTTTCATGGCAACACCGGCATCCATTAATGCAAGCGTTCCTGCACAGACAGTAGCCATTGAAGAAGAACCATTTGATTCCATGATATCAGATACTACACGTACTGTGTATGGGTAGCCTGCAGGAATTTGTCCTTTCAAAGCACGCCATGCCAAGTGCCCGTGACCGATTTCACGACGACCTACACCACGTTGTGCTTTTGCTTCACCGGTAGAATAAGGGGGGAAGTTGTAGTGTAACAAGAATCGTTCTCTGTGTTGATCCAGAACATCGTCTACGATTTTCTCATCTAGCTTGGTGCCTAATGTGACAGAAGTTAAAGACTGAGTTTCACCACGGGTGAAAATGGCAGAACCGTGAGGGCCGGGCAGATAACCTACTTCGCACCAGATAGGGCGAATTTCAGTTGTCTTACGTCCGTCCAGACGCTTGCCTTCATCAAGAATACAACGACGCATGGCTTCCTTTTCCACATCGTGGTAGTAACGGTCGATTAATGCACCTTTTTCTTCCAGTTCTTCTTCTGTATATTGAGTTTTGAATTCATCGCGGATGGCATCAAAAGCATCTTGACGTTCATGCTTGTTTCTGTTTCCTGAAGCAGCGATGGCGTATGCTTTATCATAACAAGCTTCGCGTACAGCTTTGCGTAAATCTTCATCGTTTTCTTCGTGGCAGTATTCACGTTTTACTGTAGAACCGACTTCTTCCATCAGTTCCATCTGCGCTTTACAATGAACTTTGATTGCTTCGTGAGCAGCCTTCATGGCAGCCAGCAAGTCTTGTTCGCTGACTTCCTGCATTTCGCCTTCTACCATCATGATGTTGTCATATGTGGCTGCAACCATCAGATCCATATCAGCTTTCTCAAGTTGTTCGAAAGTGGGGTTGATAACGAACTGGCCATCGATACGTGCTACGCGTACTTCAGAAATCGGTCCGCCGAAAGGAATGTCGGAAACGGCTAATGCTGCTGAAGCGGCCAATCCTGCCAATGCATCAGGCATATCTATTCCATCAGCTGAGAAAAGAACAATGTTTACGTAAACCTCTGCATGGAAATTATCGGGGAATAAAGGACGCAATGCGCGGTCTACCAGTCGGCAAGTCAGGATTTCATAATCTGAAGCTTTGCCTTCTCTTTTGGTAAAGCCACCGGGAAAACGTCCGAATGCTGAATATTTTTCTTTGTACTCTACCTGAAGGGGCATAAAATCTGTACCGGGAACTGCATCTTTTGCTGCACAAACAGTAGCTAGCAACATGGTGTTACCCATGCGGAGCATTACAGAACCGTCTGCCTGTTTTGCCAGCTTTCCCGTTTCGAGTGTGATGGTTCTACCATCAGGAAGCTCGATCGTCTTAACAATTGGATTGATCATAAAAAATGTTTTAATATATTTTTCGTCTAAAATTCGTGCAAAGATAGGCATTTATTCTTCTAATTTGGTGAGAATGAGATAAAAAGTTACTATGATTACTGTTTTTTTTCATTTTAATGTGTAAGAAGGTGGATAAATGCTTTGACAAACCACGAAAAGACGTATCTTTGCATCCAAAATTATTAAGAGAACACACATTTATATTAATTTTAGCGATGAAAAAGAATGTATATTTTTTGCTCGCACTTCTGTTGATAGGGTTGAGCGCCTGCGACAATGCACCGAAGTTCAAAGTTCAAGGTGAAATTAATGGTGCTGAAGATAAGATGCTTTATTTGGAAGCGTCGGGATTGGATGGCATAGTAGCGCTTGATTCGGCAAAATTGGGCAGTAGCGGAAGTTTTAGTTTTGCACAGAAGCGCCCGGAATCTCCTGAATTCTATCGTTTGCGTTTAGATAATAAAGTGATAAACTTTGCTGTAGACTCTACGGAAACAGTATCAGTTAAGGCTGAGATAAATGATTTTGCGACTGCCTATCGTATTGAAGGTTCGGAAAACAATTTGAAAATTAAGGAATTGGTGTTGTTGCAAGCTGATTTGCAGAAGAATGTGGATAAACTCGGTCAGAACCGTAATATCCCTGCGGGCATCGCACAAGACAGCCTTTTGGCTATGGTAAACAATTACAAGAATAAAGTGAAACGAGAATATATTTTTGCGGCTCCAAATATGCCATATGCTTATTTCGCTTTATTCCAGTCGTTGAATGGGTATATGATTTTTGATCCTTTGACAAATAAGGAGGATGTGAAGTGTTTCGCTGCGGTGGCTACGAGTCTGAATAATGCTTATCCACATGCCGACCGTTCACGCAACTTGTACAATATGGTTATAAAAGGAATGAAGAATACCCGTACTCCCCGTCAGCAGACCATGGAAATTCCTGAAGATAAAATCAAGGAAGCCAGCATTATTGATATTCAGCTGAAAGACTTGAAAGGCAATACACGCAGTCTGACCGATTTGAAGGGTAAAGTGGTGCTGATCGATTTTACTGTATATAACAATGCAATGTCTGCTGCACATAATTTGGCGTTACGTGAACTTTATAATAAGTATGCTTCTCAAGGGTTCGAGATTTACCAGATTTCACTGGATGGTGATGAACACTTTTGGAAAACATCTGCAGATAATCTGCCTTGGGTCTGTGTACGTGACGCTAATGGCGCTTATTCTTCATACATTTCATTATATAATGTAACTAATCTGCCTTCGGTATTTTTGGTAAATCGTAATAATGAAT
>OGCS01000112.1_pt1 | contig 14691 bp, 7 predicted proteins | sample 1570241 | NCBI WGS metagenome assembly OGCS01 (sample SAMEA2582175, study PRJEB24529) | metagenome | reverse complement strand
TTCCTTTCTAGCTGGCGTGGATGGAGGGATAGAAAGAGTTAAAAATTCCTTCCTCCAAGCACCCGCACATCATTCCTATCCAAACTGTCAATCTGATGTTTTTCATTGTCCATTCAGTTTATTTCTCCGGCAAGGAGATTCGTCCATAAACAAATAACTATCCTCATAACCGCCATAATCCACCACAATCTTTTCAAATACGATGGCAGGCTCCACCGGTTTCAGAACCAATGTATAGGTTCCGTCCGCACGGTCGGGCAGGCTCAACTTCACCCGGGTCTTCACCACCCGACGGGCCACTGTGGGATACAGTACGCGATATACATTATCCGGATGCTCGTTCAACTCCGCATTGAAACAGACAGTCTGCTCCTCCCCTCCTTCAAAACCTACTGTGTAGCGATGACCTTCCCGTCTGAGGAAGGGCAGGGTGGATTTCACAATGACATACACATTTACCGTATCTACTTTTTGCGGTATTTTCATTTTATAAGAGAGCGAAGCTCCCTCAGCAGACTGTGTATAAGGCATCAAAGCCACTCCGCTCAGCGTACGTCCCATGTGCGGTATGACTGTCCAGGCAGTTTCCGGTGCCGCGGATGATGCAAAATAATGCTCCGCCTCCATGGAAACCACCCCTTTGTCACCGGCAAACAAATACCCTCCTACAGCCTGTTCCGGTTGCTCTATCCAGTAAACTTCCGGCAAACGGTCGGCAGGGAAATCATCGTTCCACGAAGTATAGCCTATATGTTTCTGCGTCATCATTCCGTTCCACTTGCCTCCCGACATTTCTTCGTTGTATTCCCTGCACAATTCCGCATCGCGCCTAAACGCCTTCTCCACCTTGTCGGCCCACTCATTCGCCTGCGGATTGTTCTCCTGGTACAATTTGTGATTCATGGCTTGTGCATAGTACATTTCATACAGATTGGCCATCGCCTGCACAGGAAAAAGAATCAGTTGGCGATAAGCATCCCTGTAAGCGGCCTCCAGTTTCAAATACTGCCGCAAGGCTTCCGCCTCCAGCTTCACATATTCATCGGCCACCTGCCTCCATTCCCCCGAAGCCAAGTGATAAGTATCCTTATCCAGCATCTCGGGAGTCACGCGTCCATTGTACTTGCAATACAGGTTCAGGATACGCATGGCCTCATCCGCCTGTTCCTCACCGAACTGCTGCGCACAGAACGCTCGTGTATGCTCCAACAGATTCCCTGCCGCATAGCGTTCCGGATTCCAAGCCATATTCATAAAAAGAGTGATAGGATACTCCATCGGCTTCAAATCACCCACATTCAATATCCAAAGCTTATCCACCCCATAGCTGTAAGTCAACTGAAGCTGTTCCCACATATTTTGTACAGGAGTTACATTCAACCATTTGGAATTACGGGGAGCCCCCACATAATCTACATGATAATACATCCCCCATCCGCCGGAATGCTTCCGCTCCTTTGCATCCGGCAACCGGCGCACATCCCCCCAGTTGTCATCACTCAGCAACATAATCACATCATCGGGCACACGGAGTCCCATGTCATAATAGCGTTGCACTTCTTTATAAATAGCCCATACCTGCGGACGTTTCTCCGGCGCTTTTCCCGTCACTTCCTTGATAATGCGACGCTGATTCCGGAATATCTTCTCCATCATTCGCATGTTTTCTTCCTCAGGCGCAGGGGGTGCTCCACATGCGGGTCCCATTTGTCATCTTCTCCTTCCTTTCCACCCATCGGAGTATCACCGTCACCTCTCATACCAATGGTAATCAAATCTTCCGTATCGGCCGCACGCTCCATACCTTCACGGAAAAAACGGTCAATCACTTGCTGGTTGGAAGCATAGTCCCATGCCCCATATTCGCTGCGCTTCCTCACCCATTCCTGATGATTGCGTGCCATAGGCTCATGGTGTGAGGTTTCCATTATAATCCCCATCTCATGGGCGGTCTTGCTGTTCTCCGGATCATCCGCATAAAAACTCCAACCCCTCATGGCAGGCCACATAAAGTTACCGCGCAGACGCAAAATCAGTTCGAACACACGGGCATAAAAACGATGATCACCATAATTCGTGCCATAAGTGTGTTTCACCCACCCGGTCAGGCAAGGAGCCTCGTCATTCAAAAAGATACCCCGATACTTTACCGCCGGTTCTCCCGCCGTATAACTTCCACGCATCATCGAAAGATTCTGCCGGGGCATCACCGGCACATCCACCCAGTCGTACCACGGCGAAACACCAATCTGTTCCGAAAGCTCATAAATCCCATAAATCGTTCCGCGTTTGTCACTTCCAGCAATGACAAGCGCTTCATTCACTCCGTTCAAGGGAGCAGACACCACAGTCATCAGGTATTTCTCATTCTTGCCCTCCAGCAATGAAGCATCTATCTTTTTCGCCTTTACCAATTCCCGGATATAACGGCTTTTCAACGTACCTACCATAATCATGCGCTTTACACCGGGAGTATAGCATAACCCGGCAGCCCGGCCACTCACCCGTTTAAAGTCATTCTGAAGATTCCTTACCGCTATCATCACACCGGCATCCTCCTGCTCGTCCACCAATATTTCATTGGCCACTCCGTTTTCCATCAGAGTGAAACGGTCGGGAGCCAGCCGGTCAAAAGTAATCCCTTTATGATCTATAGCTCCTACATTCAGGCACAAGGTGGAGAACAAGAATATCCCCACGCATTTTTTTAGTTTCATTCTATTCACTTTTTAGTTACCGTATTCAAAATAATCTATATCCACATATCCTCCCAAATCTTTAGTAGCATAATTAAAAATAGCAAACTTGCTTCCCATAAAGAATTTGGTATAATCAAAAACCATTTTACAAGGCTCCCCTATTCGTTTCCACGTTTTCTTGTCATAACTGTAGTAAAAAGTGGCTTCATCTTTTTTATCGGCAAAGTCGCCCTCCATACGAAGATAGACCACCTCTTTTTCACAATCTATGCGTTCCTTCTCCAGTACTTCCACAGCAGTCACCCTTTTTTCCCGGTCCGAAAGACTGACAGACTGATGTGACATCACCCACTGCTTTTTCCCGTTCTCCATGACCACAGCCAGCACTCCGGACAACCCATTAAAAGCACTGAAGCCCGCAACATCCCCTTCTTTCATCTTCGAGACATCCATAGCTACCACACCGCTGCATTTCGGCCCGCTCATACGCTGGGTCAAGGTATTGGGAGCCAGAAACAGATTATCCACCACCCTTCCGGTCCTCAACCGCAGGAAACCCGGACGCTCTGTCAGCGACCAGCAATCGTCCAACGGATTATGGTTCCACTGCCAGTTCAAGCTCAACCGGTCGGTGTCGAAATCATCACTTCCCATGATACTTCCTTTACACTCCTCTCCGGAAGCAGGCATCTCCATACACTCGGGCACACGTCCGTCCGCATCTCCCAGTATCGGCCAACCGTCTTCCCAGCGGCATGGCATCAATGTGGGCACACGTCCTATGCCGCCCCTATCTTGAAAAATAAAGCCATACCAGTTTCCGTCAGGAGTATCGACTATACAGCCTTGTCCCACGCCACCATATCCTTGAAATTCGGTTTCTAAAATCACCTTTTTCTCATACGGACCGGTTATCTGGTCAGCACGATAGCACACCTCACGACGCAACCGTCCGGGAATGCTCCAGTCCATGGAAATCATCATCACGTAATATCTGCCGTTATGCTTGAATGCCTGACTTCCTTCCAGAAGTCCCTGCTCGTCGGCATCCCGCTCGAATATCTTTTGGTCTATACCTCCCGGCTCCACATCGCTCAGGTCGCTCTTGAGCTGACGAAGTTGTCCGGTGCCATAAAACAGATAGACTTTGCCGTCATCATCAAAAAACAAAGAAGCATCATGATGATGAGGCGGACGGGAGACTAATGTCCATTCGCCCGCCGGATCTTCGGCGGTATAGATATAACCACGATGAGGTTCATCATTGGGTGAGAACCATACATAGAACCGTCCGTCATGATAGCGGATGCTGGAGGCCCATTGTCCGCGACCATATACCGTGCCTTCCTTCAAATCATAACGGGGCAAGTCAGTAAGCCGTTGAAACACATAACTGATCGTTTCCCAATGCACCAAGTCCTTTGAACGCATCACCGGACAACCCGGCATCAGGTGCATGGTGGTGCTTACCAGATAGTAATAGTTTCCCACCCTTATCATGGAAGGGTCAGGTACATCCGCCTCAATCACCGGATTATGGAAGATTTCCCGTTGTTGTGCAAACGCCCCCGACAAACCAATGAAGCAGGTAATAATAATAATGATCTTCTTCATTTCTTTTTCTACTTTCTATTTTTGAACAAATGAGGCACAAACCGGTACAAGCAACGACGCCATGTCAACCACTCGTGTGCCGTGCCCTGCGATTCGTAATAGTCCACATGAATACCTATTTTGCGCAAAGACTCTGCCAGTTTTCGGGTACCGAACTGTTCTTCCGTTCCGCATCCCAAAAACAAGTAATGTACCTGCTTGTTAAACTTGCCGGCATCAGCAAACACACCGTCAAAGCAAGTCTTCACATCCAGTCCGAAGATAGCACCGCTGAATGCGCCAATATACGAAAACTTGTCCAGATGAGGCAATGTGGTAGTGAAAGTCTGATGACCACCCCATGACAATCCTGCCATTGCACGATGTTCACGATCAGTATAAGTCCGGAACGTCCTGTCAATCATCGGTATCAAGTCCTCCAGCATCACCCTGTAAAAAGAGGCACCATACAAAGCTCTCTCCTCATTCACATCCTTCCCTTTGCGAGGAATGAAAGGAGCTTCCACATCCCCACTGTCCATCACAACAAGCATCGGCACACATTGCCCGGAGGCTATCAGGTTATCCATAATATGTTGCATACATCCCTGTGCCGACCAGCCCGTCTCATCCTCGCCCATGCCATGTTGCAGGTAAAGTACCGGATAACGTTTTTTCACCTTGGTTTCGTATTCAGCCGGAGTATAGACCATGCAACGGCGGAATTCCTTTTTGGCTTCCGAATAATAAGTACACGAGCGCACCTGCCCATGAGGTACTCCCTGCTGAGGACGATAGTAATCACCTTCCACTCCCTCGGGAACCTCTATCCCACTCGCCATACGGCAACAACCAAAGAAAGTGTAACTGGACGGATCGGCCACCTGCACCCCGTCCGCTATCAAAAAATAATAATGGAATCCTACGACCAACGGATCGGTCTTTACTGTCCAGAAGCCATCCGCGTCCTTCTGCATGTCATACTTCTTACCGCAACAGTCTACCTGAAGCCTTCCGGCTTGCGGAGCATAGAAACGGAAGTGGGCGCAATGCTCCTCGTCCAGCCGCGGATACTCGTAACCCGGAATATTGGTAGATGCGGCCTGCGTCCTGTCTTTCACCTCTTGCTCTGTCATTTCCTGCCGGCTGAATTTCCACCAGTCAAAATGAAACAGTTCACATCCTTTCCTGCCTTTGAACACAAAATAGACATCATGCACACCCGTCACAGGAACCGTTACATCCGCCTCTATACTTGTCCAACATTCCCATCCTCCGGTATGAGGAACCCTCATTTCAGCTATCAGCGTCCCGCCGATGCTGTCGGTCCTGATTTCTATCCACCCGCCGCGAAGGGCACTGGCAACAGACACACAAAGACACTTGGGCAACAAATCTTCAAAATCCACCTCGCGTACCTTTATATAATCCCCGTCATGAATTCCGGATACATACACCCCCGTCTTTGCATTCCATTCCGACTTTACTCCTTCGGAGAAAGCTATCGTTTCCGCCTCCACACGTTGATAAGGAGTCAGTGTGCCTACCGGCGACACCCCTTCTGTCGTCGCATTAATTATCGGGAAAGTACCATCGGGGTTGTAACTGAACTGCTCCACTGCCACGCTACGTCCGAAACCGCCCCCACCGGGTAATTTCCCGGTGTGATAAAAGAAATAAGAATTACCTTTATAATCCGTCACTCCACAGTGATTGGTAAACGAACCGGTATCTTGCAACGGCATAATTTCTCCCATATACTTCCAAGGTCCTGTCGGAGTGTCACTCATCGAGTAAGCGATGTGTTCGGGTACTCCGCCGGCTGCATACGACAGATAATATGTACCGCCACGCTTGTGCAACCACGGACCTTCCGTATAGATGTCCTTGTATTTCTTTCCTTTCTCCCGTTTGTCCGGCCCCGGAGAACCAAAACTCTCTATAGTCTGCTCCACCTTGGACACCTCACCATCCAGCGAAACCATATCGGCATTCAGCTTGGCATAGTAAACATTCGGATTTCCCCAATATAAATAAGCCTGCCCGTCATCGTCCACAAAAACCGTGGGATCAATAAAATCCCAGCTACCTTCGTAAAGCGGTCTGCCGATAGCATCCTTAAAAGGGCCGGTAGGCGAATCACCCACCGCCACACCGATAGCCATCGTGTTTGTCAACTTGGAATGCAGACACACATACCAATAGAATTTCCCGTTGCGTTCGATACATTGCGATGCCCAGGCACGATCGTCCGCCCAGTCGAAAGACTCGATGGCAAGCGGAGAACCGTGATCGGTCCAGTTCACCATATCTTTAGTAGAATAGACGCGCCACTCTTGCATCCAGAAAAAATCGGCATGGTCCTCATCGTGTCCCGTGTAAACATACAAGGTGCCATCGTGCACCATAGGTGCCGGATCAGAAGTATAGCAAGTCTGCACAATCGGATTCTGCGCCTGCAACACTCCGGCAAGCAACAGGGACAAGCCACTCATCATACATTTCCGGATACCGGATAAATCACATTCAAGTTTCATATTCATGGTATTAAATTCACAAGGCTGTTTTTACGTTCCGTTCTTCACTGCTCAACAAGAGCAAAGGTAAGGACATTCGCCTTATATCGGAGTGTAACCATGTTACATAGTCCTTTTTCCATGTTACAAACCTGCCCGATATGGCACAAAGTACCGAAATTACTCCTTATTTATTAGGCTATATATTCTTTTTTGAATTATTTTTGTGCACCTGAATTTACTGGGATATTTATATTATGATGAAACATACGATTCTTATACTATTTCTTTTTCTGTCTTTGTTGTGCCACGGACAATCGTACAAATTCTTCACAACAGACAGGGAACTTTCCAGCAGTGTGATCAACAAAATATATCAGGACCGGAACGGCATGATATGGATTGCCACCGAAGACGGACTGAACCGCTATGACGGAGCCAAGTTCATCACCTACAAGCATGACCCGGAAAACGAGTACTCCCTCTGCCATAACTACGTACGAGTGCTGTACGAGGACAGCAAAGGACGGTTGTTCGTAGGAACCTATAACGGTATACAGCTATACGATCCGGAAACCGACAGCTTCAGCGCGCGGGCGCAATGGGAAGATGGAAAGACTTTTGACAGCAATATCATGTCCATTCTGGAACGTAGGAACGGAGAAATATGGGTATCGGGAAACAACTTGTGTACCATAACCATCACACAGGGGAAACTGACTGCACACAAACTGGACTTACCTATCCCCACCCAAATGACAGACTACATGATAGAGGACAGACAACACAATCTTTGGGTAACACAGGGTGAGAATGGTATCTACCGCCTCTCTGTGGACAATAAAAGCAAGCACTTTCTGAAACAAGAGAAGGGAATGACCATTGTGGACCTCTATGAAGACAACTACGGAGACATCTACCTGGCAACCATAGGCAAAGGATTGCTGAAATATAACCAACCAGCAGAAGAGTTCATTCCTATCCTTTATAAAGGAAAACAAAACCTGCCTATCAAATCCATCTGCCAGATAAGCCAAAACGAGCTTTGCCTGGGCACGGACGGGAAAGGCACCAAGATTTTCAACATCCCCAAACAGCTCATCACGGATTACCCTTTTGATAATAATTACCTCGACTCCGGTACCTCCAAAGTACACTCCGTCCTGAAAGACAATGCAGGAAACCTATGGATAGCCATTTACCAGAAAGGGGTTATGATGATTCCCGCACAGCCCAACAGTTTCAAGTACATAGGCTACAAATCAATAAACAAGAATATCATCGGCTCCAACTGTATCACCTCACTCTGCCGCGACCACAAAGGCATATTATGGATAGGTACTGACAACGACGGCATATACGGCATCACCACAGAACTGAAGCAAAAAGTCCATTATGCCCCACATGACAGCCCCTCTTCGGTTCCTTCCACCGTTTTCGGCCTGTATGAAGACTCTGAACATAATCTGTGGTTCGGATCCTATACCAACGGACTAGGCAGACTGGATAAGAAAACAGGACAGTGCAGCTATCTGCAGAATCTGACAGACAAGAATGGAAACCGTATCCAACGCGTGTATGATCTGGTTGAAGACCAGGACAAACGACTCTGGATAGCCACCATGGGAGCCGGACTTTTCTATTATGACTTGAAGACAGGACAGTCTGTATATGACCCTAAATTCAATGCTGCCACCAAAAAATATAAATGGATAAGCTGTCTTTTGTACGCCGGTGACAACCACCTTTATGTAGGAACGTATGACGGAATAAGATGTATAGACCTGAGCACCGACGACTTCAAGACTGAAGAAATCCTATCCAGACACATCATCCACTCCCTTTATGAAGACCCCCAAGGCAACATCTGGATAGGCAATTCCGAAGGACTGGCAGAATGGAATCCCCAAACCCAGCAACTAAAGACCTACACCACCGCCCACGGACTATCCAGTAACGCCGTATATGCTATCAAAGGAGACGGGCAGGACAACTTATGGATAAGCACCAATGCCGGAATGTCACGTTTTAATCTGAATACCCACACGTTCAGCAATTTCTATGCAGACGACGGTCTGCAAGGAAATGAATTCAGCAAAAACGCCTCTTTTGCCGACCACAACGGCATACTCTGGTTTGGAGGTACAAACGGAATTACCTATTTCAATCCTCAAGAGATTACGAATCCCGCAAAAAAATGGAACGTACGCATCATCGACTTCTATCTGCACGACCAACCCATAAGGAAAGGAATGTTGTCGGGCGGAAAAGAAATCATAAACACCTCCGTCTTTGAGGCCCGGGATTTCCACTTGTCACATAACGACAACGCTTTCAGCATCGAGTTCTCTACCCGCGAACTAAATAATTCCGAACGTATCACGTATCTATATACCATAAACAACACTCCCTGGGTCAAACTTCCCAAAGGAGTCAACCGGGTGTCATTCAGCGACCTTCCCCCCGGCGATTATCATTTCCGGATCAAAGCCGAAGATTATCTGCTGGAATCCGACACCGATGAAATCACCATTCACATCGCACCGGCATGGTGGGCATCGGGCTGGGCCATGCTGATCTATGCCTTATTGGCAGTAGCAGCCGTCTATGGCATCATCCTGCAAATGAGACACCGTTACCGCATAAGACAGGAAATGATGCAACATATCCATGCCGAACAGATAAACGAAGCCAAGCTACAGTTTTTCATCAACATCTCCCACGAAATACGTACTCCGATGTCACTCATCATCAGTCCTTTGCAAAAACTGATGACAAACGATACAGACCACGAACGGCAAAAGAACTACCGCATCATCTGGCGCAATTCCGAAAGAATCCTGCGGCTGGTAAACCAATTGATGGATATACGCAAGATAGACAAAGGACAGATGTCACTCGTTTTCCGTGAAACCGAAATGACCGGATTCATTAATGATTTGTGTGAAACCTTTACAGAACAAGCGAACAAAAAACAAATTACTTTGCAGTTCCACCACGAGGGCGCCGACCACTTAAAATTGTGGGTGGACCCGGTGAACTTCGACAAAATTATCCTGAACATCCTGTCCAATGCCTTCAAATTCACCCCCGAAGGAGGCAGTGTGGACATACGGCTACGCACCGGTAAGGACTCCACCCTGCCGAAACCATTGCAACAGTATGCCGAAATCACCGTGACCGACAGCGGAATAGGAATCGCCCCCAAAGAAACAGAACACATATTCGAACGCTTTTACCAGATACGGAATAGCCAAAACAACTCAAACATAGGCACCGGTATCGGGCTGCACCTCACCCGCTCACTGGTGGAACTTCATCATGGAGACATCCGTGTAGAAAATAATCCGGACGGACAACCGGGATGCAGCTTTATCATCCGTATGCCTCTGGGATGCGCCCATCTGCGCAAAGAAGAAATGGAAGCCGACAAAGCTCCTCTCTTCCACACTCCGGCTCCGGTCCTCCCTGTTCCTTATGAAACCGAGGAAGAAGAAAACGGAAAAACACGAACCAAAACGAAATACAAAGTACTGGTGGTAGAAGACGATGAAGATATACGCCGCTATATCTGCCGTGAACTGGCAAGCGATTACCATACCCTGGAAAGCTGCAACGGCAAGGAGGCACTGGAAAGCATCTTCAATAAAACCCCGGACTTGGTAATAAGTGATGTCATGATGCCCGAAATGGACGGACTTACCTTATGCCGCAAAATAAAGCAAAATGTGAACCTGAACCACATCCCGGTAATACTGCTCACTGCCAAGACACGGGAGGAAGACAATCTGGAAGGTCTGGAAACAGGAGCCGACGCCTACATGACCAAACCTTTCCATATAGAGATATTGAGGAAAACGACCGCCAACCTGATCCGCAGTCGTGAACGGCTACGCAATACCTATACCGGACAACAGACCCAAGGGGATAAGATACAACCAATAGAAGTACAGTCCCCCGATGACAAACTGATGGAACGAATCATGCGGGTCATCAACGAAAACCTGAGCAACCCGAACCTCACCGTGGAGATGATTACCACCGAGGTAGGCATTAGCCGCGTGCACTTGCACCGTAAACTGAAAGAACTGACCAACCAGACCACACGGGATTTTATCCGGAACATCCGACTGAAACAAGCGGCAGAACTGTTGTCGAAGAAACGGTACACCATAGCCGAAGTGGCGGACTTGACCGGATTCACCAATCCCAACAATTTCTCGACCGCTTTCAAGGATCTGTACGGAATGCCTCCCAGCATGTACATGGAACAGCATTTGAAACAGGATAAGAATAAGGAAGAGAACTGAAAATAATTTCCGGTTCTCTTTTCCACCAAGTACAGACCCAGTTTCCGCCGAATGCAAACTTTGCGGATACAATGGTATGAACAAATACACTTTTCCTACAAAACACTCTTACATATACCTATTTCACGAACCTTTCTTCAGTCCATTCAGTCGGCATAACTCACTATTACACAATGCATAAGGCTGACAGTAGTCCTTTCAGTCTGCTATCAGTCCTTTCAGCCGATGGAAAAATATTTCCCAAGCTCTTTCCTTACTTCAAAACATATCCGACAGGAACAGACAGACCCCATATCCACCAATCGCAAACTACAAGCAGCAACAAGCTGTACAAGTATCCTTTACCAGCCTGATGAATACCCTAATTCCTCTGTAAGCATTCGGCCTCGTGCGTGTTTCTCTCCAAGTTATAATAAAGTCAAAAGCCAGACGAAGCATGTCTGGCTTTTGACTTTATTATAGCTTTCCTGTTTATCCTTTCCAATTAAATGGCAGTAAATCGGTGTAATCGTTTTTCTCTTCTCTTTCTTTCTCCTGTACCCTAATCAGCACGTCCTGCATCCATAGTTTTGGGTTCACCTTATTTTCCCTACAGCATCCCATCAGTGAAAAGAAAATTGCCGCTGCATGTGCTGCCTCATGTGATCCGGAGAAGAGCGTATTTTTTCTGTTTAAAGTCAACGGCCTTATAGAACGCTCCACCGGATTATTGTCAATGCAGAACTGTGCGTCATTGACATATCCGGACAGTTGTTCAAAGCGTGTGTACATATAGAACATGGCCTTGGCAATAGGCGATTTATCGACCGTATGTCCATATTCCTCCTTGCACCATTTTTCCAGTTCTTTGATAATAGGGTACGATTTTTCCCGGCGAAGCTTTACCACCGCCTCCCCTTCCAGATGTTCCATTCTGATTTTCTCCTCCACGGCATACAGTCCGCCTATTTGTCCAAGTGCATGCCTTGCTCTGGGAGGGTCATTTCCTTCCGCTTCCACAAAGTTGCGCCTGACGTGCGCCCAGCAGCACAGATGCAACTTTCCGGGTAGCGTGTCGAACTTGTCATATACTGCAAAGCCGTCACTCTGTACCACCCGGACCTGTCCTGCCAGCAGTGTGTCTATTCCGCTGCTGCCACGGCCCTTGTGATATTCAAAGAAGGGGGTATGGAACCGGGGCAGATAGAAGTTCCACATATACCCGCGGTGAAGAGCACCGGGCCGGTCGCTTTCAAGTACGGGATGGGGTGTCTCATCGGCCATGACGTAATAGCTGTCCTTGACCAGTTCACGAAGTTCATTATAGATTGGTTCCAGACGCTGTGCGGCAGCCATCATCCAGTTACTTACGGTGGAAGGACTCAGATGGATTCCTTCACGCTCAAAGATATCCAGCTGTCTGTGCAGAGGCAGGTGGTCGTAATATTTGGCGGTAGCAATGTGGGCCAGTACACTTTCCGAGGCATTGCTGTGGGGATGTGCCATTACGGGCATGGGAGCGGTTATGATACGACCGTCGGCGAGCCGGTATTTAGGACGGATGATGCGTTTCACATAGAATCGGGCGGGACTGACAGCATACTGTTCGCTCACTTCCTCTCCCAGCTTCGTCGCTCCCTCCAACGAAAGGCCTTCCGGCATGGGAATGATAATCTCCTCACGGGGAAGGGACGGGTCGATGGGCTTACGGGCGTGGGGAGTGATCTTTTTCGTGAAGCTTTTACGGAAACGATTGTAGCCATTCTCCGATGTGACGGATTTCCCAGCGGTTTTCTGTTCTTCCGCTACCGGGTCATTGACATCGGACGGAGACTCGAAACAGATGCTCAGCTGGCCGGCATCTTCGGGAAGATGACGTTTTTCACTGGATTTACCCCATAAACGGCGTGTCAAGTCAGCCAATTTCCATCTCAGATCGGCAATGACGGCTGTACAGGCCGAGATTTCTTCGACCTGGCGGGAATACTCCTGCAAAGAGGCTTCGTATTTTCTCTGAAGTTCCGCATGCTCCTTTTCAAGGCATTCATGTTCCTTGCGCAACTCTTCGTACTCTTCCAAAGTAAGGGTAATAACCGGTTCTTTCACTGTACATCCACTTTTTATTATGTGGCAAAGTTATCAAAATAAAACTGCACGGCTTATAGAATGGGGAATTACTTTTCAACTGTTTTCCGATACTTTTTAACAGTAAGCAGCTCATTCAGGCGATTCCAGGAAATTTGAAGAAAATCCTTCTTCCGTTCCTCCTTTTTCAAGAGGAAAGAACCGCGATTCAGACGACGGCATTCCAGACGGTATTCGTCGTCGCACCGATAAAGGATATGCAACCTGCTACGGGAGCGGTCGGGAAAAATATGACAGCTCTGCTCTGACACGCAGGAACCCGTGTGTCGGATGACCTCGCCACAAAGACCGTCAATACCTTTATGGAAATTACAACCTTGGGGATAAAGGTAATAAGACCAAAAAGGACTGCTGCGGAAAAGGCCAAGACCTAAAGGGAGAAGTAGGTCCTGAGGGGAATGGATACCAAGGCTGGAAGACGAAACTTTATAACGACGGCCGCCATCAAATATGAAAAGAACAGAATCAAAATGGTTAGACTCGGAAAAGAGAGTACGTAGTTTATCACTTTCGCTAGAAAATTCTAATACTGAACACATAATGGATTAAGATTATAATGAAGCCACAAAGGTAGGAAGGAAAAGAGGGGAAAAAAACACGCACGAGGCCGAATGCTTACTGTAGTCCGATTTCCCAATGTTGTATTGATGAATAAAAATGCTGAAATTCAAGATAAATTTGATTCAGCCTCTTTATTATTGTATCGGCGAAGTGATATTGAATAAAAGAGTTTTTTCAATAGATGTGATCATATAAAATCTCTAACGCGCGTATGTCTACATGAAGCTACGCATATGTATGTACGGGTTTGTGCGTATGTATGTGAGTGTGAATCATATAAATCCCCCAAATATAAGGACGTTTTTAAAAAAGATCAAGAGCTTTTCAAAAAAGAACAAGAACTTTTTTAAAAAGATAACGAGCTTTTTTAAAAGTGTCTTGGTCTTTTTACCGCTACCGGGGGTGCTATTATATTCCGTGGAGATATGCACACTGTTTGCGAGCAAAAAACAAGAACGCCCTATTTTACGTCAAGTTGGAATAGTCTAAAAAAGAAGTTTATATAACTGAAAGTAAGCATGTTATACAGAAATAAGCTTCACAACGTATTGAGGGCATAGAGTATAAGTGACGGCAATAATTTTTACTATAACTACATAAGTTGCTTATAATGAGTTTGTTGTGTACGAAGTGAGGGCATGAGGGCATAAATGCTCCCAACTTTTTTTGAATGATGCGTCAAGAAGACTTTCGGAAATTGTTCGAAGAAGAAAATGATCCTTTAAGAGCGAATGCCCTTTCCTATGATTTTGCAGGTGAGCCGATGTTTACCCAATATTCATTTTAGTCTGTCGCGCGCGATAATATAATATGGTATATACTTTTTGATATTGTAAAATGGATTATCGAAATAACCATTTTGTATAATCTGTAAATCAGATGTTTATA
>OGCS01000097.1_pt1 | contig 17027 bp, 9 predicted proteins | sample 1570241 | NCBI WGS metagenome assembly OGCS01 (sample SAMEA2582175, study PRJEB24529) | metagenome | reverse complement strand
CTTCTTTTTATTGTAATTAATTAAAAATCAGTGCGTTATTAGGTTTCTTGAAGCTTGTTTTGGGCTTAAATACCGCCTAAGTGAGCCTTTGAGCCCTGAGCCTTGGAAAGCTTGGTGAAAAGACCTTGTAATTCCTTTCAAAAGACCTGTTCTTTGTATAAAAAGACCTTGACGTTTTTTTAAAAGAACCTTGTCTTTGACGCCAAACATCAGGACCTTTTTTTTAAATGTCTGGATCTTTTTCAAAAACAACAAGACCTTTTTTCAAAAGGAACGGGTACAAACGGACGGCCGGTCCGTCTCTTTTCCCAGATAGTGTAATAATTATGAAGAAACTGTTTATTTTACTTGTGTGCCTGTTGCCTGTGTTGGCACAAGCTCAAATGGAAACCTCTGTAGCCGGATTCATCCCTTTATCCGGTAGCGGAAGAATAGTATATAATTTCAATCCCGGATGGCGCTTTCATCGTGGAGACATAAAAGGCGCGGAAGCCGTACGTTTTGATGATACATCCTGGCAGGTAGTGTCTGTTCCGCATACTGTGGAACTGATGCCTGCCGAGGCAAGCGGTTGCCGTAACTATCAGGGTGTGGCATGGTACCGGAAACATTTTGTGATTCCTCAAGATATGAAAGGAAAAGAGGTGTCGCTTCATTTTGAGGGAGCTATGGGAAAACAGGTGATTTATTTAAATGGCAAGAGGGTGCAAGAGCACTTGGGAGGATACCTTCCTTTCACTGTGCAACTGACGGAACAGGGGGTACAGCCCGGAGACAGTTGCTTGCTGGCAGTGATGACGGATAATAGTGATGATAAGAATTTTCCTCCGGGAAAACGTCAATATACCTTGGATTTCGCTTATCATGGAGGAATTTACCGGGATGTGTGGATGATAGGAAAATCAAGTGTAGCTATTACAGATGCCTTGGAGGCCGATAAGGTGGCCGGAGGCGGAGTTTTTGTGCATTTTGACAATATAAGCGGGAAAAAAGCGGAAGTGTATGTGGATACGGAAGTGCATAACAGTGGAAAGCGGACGCGTACCGTAGCCGTGGAGACGGTTTTGGCGGATGCCGGCGATGTTCCCGTAAAACGGGTTTCGCAACAGGTGAAGCTGCAAGCAGGGGAATCGAAGACGGTGCGGCAACGGTTTGCAGTTCGCAATCCTAAGTTATGGTCTCCTGACTCGCCTTATTTGTATAGGATACAATCTCGTGTCAAAGCCGGACATGAAGTGTTGGATGGGGGAGTGACACGTGTGGGGATCCGCAAAGCGGAATTTAAAGGTAAGGATGGCTTTTGGTTGAATGGCAAGCCTTTTGGTCAATTGGTCGGCGCGAACCGTCATCAGGATTTTGCATACGTGGGTAATGCGCTGCCCAACAGCCAGCAATGGAGGGATGCCAAACGCTTGCGTGATGCAGGATGTACCATTATCCGTGTAGCTCATTATCCGCAAGATCCGGCATTCATGGATGCTTGCGACGAAATGGGGCTGTTTGTTATTGTGGCTACTCCGGGATGGCAATATTGGAATAAAAATCCGGAGTTCGCAAAGTTGGTACATCGGAATACCCGTGAGATGATACGCCGGGACCGCAATCATCCCAGTGTGCTGATGTGGGAGCCTATTTTGAATGAAACGCCTTATCCGCGCGATTTCGCACTGGAGGCGTTACGGATTACATGGGAGGAGTTTCCTTATCCCGGACGTCCTGTAGCGGCAGCCGATGTTCATTCGAAAGGAGTGGCGGAAAACTATGATGTGGTGTACGGATGGCCGGGAGATGATGAGAAGGCAGACCGTCCGGAACAATGTATTTTTACTCGTGAGTTTGGCGAGAATGTGGATGACTGGTATGCACATAATAATAATAACCGTGCCAGCCGTAGCTGGGGGGAACGCCCGTTGCTGGTGCAGGCACTGTCATTATCAAAGAGTTATGATGAAATGTACCGCACTACAGGGCAGTTTGTCGGTGGGGCGCAATGGCATCCTTTTGACCATCAGCGGGGGTATCATCCCGATCCGTATTTCGGGGGCATTTATGATGCGTTCCGTCAGCCTAAATACGCTTATTATGCTTTTCGCAGCCAGTCTGCCGCGACATTGAAGCATCCTGTGGCGGAATGTGGCCCTATGGTGTTTATCGCCCATGAGATGTCTCCTTTCTCGGATGCCGATGTGGTGGTGTTCAGTAATTGTGACTCGGTTCGTCTCTCTGTCTATGACGGTACTGAGAGCCGGACGCTTCCGGTTGTTCATGCGCAGGGACACATGCCTAATGCCCCGGTGATATTCAAGGATGTATGGGATTTCTGGGAAGCACGCGAGTATAGTTATAAGCAAAAAAACTGGCAGAAAGTAAATATGGTGGCAGAAGGAATTATAGACGGTAAAGTGGTTTGCACCTATAAGCGGATGCCGTCACGCCGCAGCACGAAGTTGCGTATGTATGTGGATACGGAAGGAAAGCAATTGGTGGCAGACGGTTCGGATTTTATCGTAGTAGTGGCCGAAGTGACGGATGATAGCGGTAATGTGCGCCGTCTGGCAAAAGAAAATATCGTATTTACTGTAGAAGGTGAAGGACGAGTTATAGGGGATGCCTCTATCAATGCCAATCCGCGCACGGTGGAGTTTGGCTCTGCTCCCGTATTGATCCGTTCTACCCGCAAGCCCGGCAAAATAAAGGTGAAGGCCCATGTGCAGTTTGAAGGAACGAATGCACCGGTTGCTACGGAAATAGAATTAGAAAGTATTCCGTCAGAACTGCCTTTCTGTTATACGGAGGAGGAGACGGATGCCCAATCAGCCGGAGCAGGACTGGCCGGAAGCCCTGTTAGAACAGAAAGAATGGCGGGGAAAGTTGTGCTGACAGAAGAGGAAAGGCAAAAAGTATTGATGGAGGTGGAGAGACAGCAAACTGAATTCGGTACGGAGAAGTAATATAGATAGAACGCGGACTTATCTCGTTCCAATCTAACCAATAATTGGTATTTAACTAATTTCAATTTAAGTACCAACGGATTTTTTCTTATCTTTGATCTCGGTTTGAAGAAAACTAAATACTTATGAAGAAATATATACTTATTATACTTTGTTGCCTGACAAGCTTTCCTCTGTGGTCATATAATGTGAATATGATTGTGGAACATTATTCTGTAGATCAAGGGCTTCCTAATAATACGGTAAACTGTACCTTGAAAGACAGAGATGGCTTTATCTGGTTCGGAACCTGGTATGGCTTATGTTGTTTCGATGGAGTGAAGTTTAAAACATTCAATAAACAGGAGCACGATTCGGATGTGCCGCCACGTAAGATCCAGCGCATAGTCGAGGATAAAAACGGGTATATATGGGTAAAGACCATTGACCGTAAGTTGTATGTCTTCAATAAAGTGACCGAATGTTTTCATGCTGTTTATGATGACATGAAGAACTATTCGGAGAATATTCAGGTGATAAAATTACAAAATACGGCCGAGGGGGATGTGTTGTTGCTGACCAAAGATAAAAATCTGTTGTTGGCCGGGGTAGATGAAAAGGGGCAGGTAACTATCAAGATTCTGTTCGACTCTCGGGACGAGATAAACAAGCATGATTATACACTGAAACACCATGTCCTGTGCGAAACGGAGGAATATATCAGTTGGATAGGAACTGATTATAAGGTGTCTGCCGTGCATAAAGGAGCGGAATTGGCATCCCGGCCTGCCGATTTCATAACCAGTAAGATTAATTCCGGTGACAAGGATAGTTTTACCAGTTTCTTTGAGGATGGCAGGAAGGTATGGGTCGGAGATCGTGCGGGTATTTTTTACAGTATCGATGTAAGGACCGGTTTGGTAAACCGGTATGTACTTTCCGAAATAAAAGGTGCGATCAGCAATTTGCTGGTTACTCCGGCAGGTTATGTCTATCTCAGTGTGGCCGGACAAGGTACATACGAATATGATTTGGCCGAGCGCAGGTTGCAAAAGATAAATACTGAAATGAATGACGCTATGGTTACTCATGCATTCATAGACCAGTATGATAAAATATGGTTTCACGAAAATGAGAAGGCGCTGATTTATTATGATCCGTTGAACCATACCGCAAAACGGTTTCCGTTTACCATGTTCGGCAAGATAACCACCCTGTATTCGGAAGATGCCGGTGAAAGAGGGCTTTTTTTCCTGTCTCCGGCAGGAGAGGCCTGGTTGTTCGACAGGGAACATGCGGAGATGGTTTATATTAATAAGTTGAAACAACTTTCTAATGATAGGGCAAATCAGCAGTTTTATCATCTGATGTTGGATAATGACGGGGTATTGTGGCTTTCCTCTGCCGATGAAGGGGTGTATTGCATGAATTTCCCCAAGAAGCAATTCAATCTGCTTTCGTTGTCTCCGCAATCAGCCGGGCAGGAAAATTATACGATAGGGGTAAGAGCCCTTTTCCAATCAAAAAGTGGCGATATCTGGGTGGGCACCCGTTGGCAGAGTGTTTATCGGATGGACCGGAACGGTGTAACCAAACATGTTTTTTCGACAGGTGACGAGCACATAGGTAATGTATATCACATCATGGAAGACGACAAGGGAAACCTTTGGTTCTCTACCAAAGGCGACGGATTGGTGAAGGCTGTTCCTGATGAGAAAGCGGCAGGTGGTTTCCGTTTTAAACGCTATCTGCATAATTTGTCTGATTTGTCGTCAATCAGCGGGAATGATGTGTATTTCACTTATCAGGATGAAAAGAAACGTATCTGGGTGGGTACTTTGGACGGAGGATTGAATCTGCTTTGTGAGGAAAATGGGGAAGTCACTTTTAAGAATAAATATAACGGATTCAAGAACTATCCTACGTATGGCCTTTATATGGAAGTGAGAAATATGATAGAGGATAATGACGGGCGTATGTGGGTAGGTACGATGGACGGGCTGATGTCTTTTAAAAACAACTTTGCCTCAGTGGAGCAGATTGATTTTGAAACCTACCGTGGTGCCAACCGGGTAAATTATGCCGATAGCGATGTGTACGCGCTTTATAAAGACGAGTTCTCTCAGATATGGGTATGCGTGTTTGGTGGAGGATTGAGCAAATTGTCGGGATATGATGAGGAAACGCATAAGCTTTCATTTAAATCGTATGGCTGGGAAGACGGATTGAATAATGATGTGGTGATGTCTATTATAGAAGATGATAACGGTTTCCTTTGGCTTGCTACGGAAAAAGGACTCTCTTGTTTTGACAGGGCGACAAGCCAGGTGCGTAACTATGACAAATATGATGGCTTTCCTCCGGTTGTGATGGAAGAAAACACCGCACTGAAAACGCTGGACGGAGAACTTTGGCTGGGGTGTAAAGAGGGTATCCTGACCTTTTCTCCCGATAAATTGGAAACGAAAAAGGTCGATTATAATACATTCATTGTAGGATGTCAGATATCAAACCGGGATATACGCAGCTATACGGAACATCCCATTATTGACCGGTCCATTACCTATACAGACCGGATTACATTGAATCATAACCAGTCCATGTTTACTTTAGAGTTTGCGGCGTTGAACTATAATAATCAGAACCGTGTGTCTTACAAATATATTTTGGAAGGATATGAAAAAGAATGGCACTATAACGGGAAGAACCGTATAGCTTCCTATACCAATGTTCCTCCCGGTAAGTATCTTTTCAGAGTACAGACACTGGATGAGGCAAATCCCGGTTTGGAGTCTTTCCGTGAGTTGACCGTTGTCATTCTGCCGCCTTGGTGGGCCAGTTGGTGGGCGTATGTTATCTATATGATTATAGCCGTAGCCTTATTGCTGGTGGCTATAAAATTATCTCTTTTCATGATTAAGGTGAAGAATGATGTGTATATCGAACAAAAATTGTCCGAATTGAAAATCAAGTTCTTTACCAATATCTCGCATGAGTTGCGTACTCCGCTGACTCTGATCCAAGGGCCTATTCAGGAACTGAGAGAAAAGGAGAAACTATCTCAGAAAGGAATGCAATATGTGGATCTGATGGAAAAGAATACCAAACAGATGCTGCAACTGGTCAATCAGATATTGGATTTCCGTAAAATACAGAACGGCAAGATGCGTCTGCATGTGTCGTTGTTCAACCTGAATGAGATGGTAGACTCTTTTGAGAAAGAATTCAGGGTGATGGCCGAAGAAAATGAAGTCAGCTTCACGTTCCAGCTGGCCGGTGAGGATATCATGGTATGGGCGGATAAGGAGAAAGTGGCTATCGTGATCCGCAACATCATCTCCAATGCGTTCAAGTTCACTCCTGCCGGGGGAAATATTTATGTCACGATGGGAGTGTCGGATGATGACAGGCATTGTTATGTACGGGTGGAAGATAGCGGTGTGGGGATTCCCCAAAGCAAGCTTTCCGAAATCTTCGAGCGTTTCTCGCAGGCTGACAATGCACGTGGCGCTTATTATCAGGGAACGGGCATCGGATTGGCTTTGTCTAAGGAAATTATCAGTCTGCATCATGGGGAAATCTATGCAGAGAGTCCTGAAGGGAAGGGAGCGGTCTTTACCATTGAATTGCAACTGGGTAAGGAGCATTACAAACCGTCGGAAGTCGATTTCTATATGGGCGGGGAAACGGTGAGTGTTCCTGAGGCTGAATCTGTTTCTGCCTCTGCCGGCAAGGAAAGCGAGGAGGAGAAAGAACAGCCTGTCGATTCGTCTTTGCCTACCGTGCTGATTGTAGAAGATAATAAGGATTTATGCAATATGTTGAAGCTGCAATTGGAAGATAAATTCAATATTTATATGGCCAATGATGGTGTGGAGGGGCTGAAGAAAGTACATCTTTATCATCCCGACATGGTAGTCACCGACCAGATGATGCCGAATATGGATGGAATAGAGATGTTGCAACGCATCCGTAAAGATTTCCAGATCAGTCATATTCCGGTGATTATCCTGACGGCGAAAGGTAATGATGAAGCGAAGACCAAAGCGATAAGCATGGGAGCGAATGCCTATATCATCAAACCTTTCAGCAAAGACTATCTGGTAGCACGTATCGAACAGTTGCTGAATGAACGTAAATTGTTCCGTGAACGTGTATGGCAGCAGCCCGAAGAACATAAGGAGGAACAGGATACATACGAACAGTTCCTGGTGAAGAAAGATGTGCAGTTCATTGAAAAGATTCATCAGGTTATAGAAGAGAATCTGGATAATAGTGATTTTAATATAGATACTATAGCATCGACTATCGGGCTGAGCCGCTCGGCTTTCTTTAAGAAGTTAAAGAGCCTGACCGGGTTTGCTCCGGTGGATTTAGTGAAAGAGATTCGTCTGAATAAATCAATAGAGTTGATTAAAAACTCGGATATGAGTATTTCAGAAATAGCTTTTGCCGTGGGCTTCAAGGATTCCGGTTATTTCAGTAAATGTTTTCGTAAGAAATATGATCAGACTCCGAGGGAATATATGAATGAATGGCGTAAAGGTTGATTTCTTGACCTTATAAAGCAGGAATCCCGTAAACAGATGTAGGCGAGCGTCGTGTTTGCGGGATTGTCTTATTTGTTTGCTAAGTTATTTTTGGACTTTATTAAGATTTAGTGATTACATACTTTTTTGTGATTCGTCTTAATTCTAAACAATAACTAGATTACGATGAATGTGAAAAAAATTATCAGTTTAAGCATGATTATTATTTTATGCTGGGAGACAATATACACCATTCATTGGATTCACGACATTGGGGATTGGTGCCTGATGATTTCATTGTGGGTGTAGTACAATGGATTTGGTTTTCAAAAGATGAAGAGCAAAATTCAATTCGTTGGAATCGAATCGGTAGAGTAGATTGAAATAAGAGATGCGAAAGGTTATAGTTCTATGCTTGTTCGGATAAAAACGTATAAATGATGCGTTGTGATATATGTTGTATGAAAAGTTTTTGTTAATATTGTCATCATTATGAGTTTGTTTTTGTTGTATGATGAAATAATAACTGAAGAATTATGAAGAAAGTATTGTTTTTATTCGCCTTTTTGCTTCTGGGTATAGGAGCTATGGCACAAAAGGTAATTTATGATGAAACCAACCAGACCGGAGTGCGTACAGTGGTATGCGAGGGTATGAATCTGGGTGTTTCCAATAATATGGACGTATATGTGGCACTCGCTGGATTTCAGTATAAAAGTACCATACGTTATTCGCTGGCTGTTACTATCGGGTCGGGGCATGAGGTGGAAATTCCTAATGACAGTAAGTGTGTCCTGACGTTGGATAATGGAAAGGCATTAGAGCTGCCTACGGTAGCAGGCGGCGCTTCTGTATTGCAGCATGTAGATGTGGAGATGAGTGATGTGTATCAAAGTTTCCGCCGTTTTGCCTATTATAATATAAAGGCTAAAGAATTGAAGAAAATCGGCAAAAACGGTATCGTACAAATGGATATACAGTTATCTCCCGGAAACTATTCCATTGCATTCAACCAGGATGTCTTGGGAAGTATGCTGACCGGTTCTATGTCATTAATAAATAATATGTTTGGGAAATAACTTCTTTTTTCATATTGTATGGTGCAGCCTTTTCTTCTCAGAAGGAGAGGCTGTCTTGTTTTTGAAAGTCAAAGGGTTAAACAAAACATTGTTTCATGTGTTTTCCTAATGTTTTTTAATGTGATAAACTTATGAGGAAAATACGTAGATGGGGAGTATGGCTCCTTTTAATCATTCCTTTGGCACTGAATGCCCAGCAGCGGGCCGAAAAATTATTGAATGTACCCTTGCCGGAACATTGGCAAGAAGAGGATGCGATGTTTCAACAACTGCTTCCGGTGGATGACCATTGGTGGACTGTATTTCAGGATGCCACACTGGATTCATTGATTCATGTGGCTGTCAGGCAGAATCCGTCTGTCCTTACAGCCTTGAATCGTATAGATATGGCGAAAGCGAATCTGAGGATAGCCAGAGGAGGCTATTATCCGGCTTTGTCATTGGATGCCGGGTGGAACCGCCAACAGACTAGTGGCAATACCGGTACGGGACAGCCTCAATCCAGAGTGGGGTATTATGATGCAACGGTTAATATGAACTGGCAGGTGGATGTGTTCGGTTCCATCCGCCAACGGGTGAAAGCGCAGAAAGAAAATTTTGCGGCAAGTCGTGAAGAGTACAATGCGACGATGGTAAGTCTTTGTGCAGAAGTGGCGTCAGCCTATTTTAATTTGCGTGAGACCCAACAGGAACTCAGTGTGTTACAGCGCAATGCTTTATCTCAAAAGGCGGTGGTGGATATAACTGAAGTGCGTTATAATACCGGACTGGCTTCCAAACTGGATGTGGCTCAGGCTAAATCGGTTTATTATAGTACATTGGCTTCTATTCCTGCTACAGAATCCGGTATTATTCAATATATGAATGCGTTGGCTGTATTGCTCGGGCTTTATCCTCAGGATGTGACGGCTGCACTGGAAACGGGAAAACCGTTACCCGATTATATAGAGCCGGTAGGGGTCGGTCTTCCCGGACAATTACTTTTACGACGTCCCGATGTACGGGTTGCCGAACGTCAAGTCAATGCACAAGCAGCCTTGTTGGGAGCTTCCAAGACCGATTGGCTTCCCTCATTTTTTCTGAACGGTTCCTTCGGCTATGCTTCACATGATATGAAAGATTTTACTAGACGTAGCAGTATGACATGGAGTATCGCTCCCTCTATGAGCTGGACGATTTTTAATGGTGGCCAGCGTGCGAATAATGTACGCTTGCAGCGTGCACAACTGGATGAAACAATCAATCAGTTCAATACTACGGTTCTTACAGCGGTGCAGGAGGTGGATAATGCCATGAGTAGTTATAAGAATTCCATCAAACAGATTGTAGCATGTCGTGAGATGTTGAATCAGGGGAAAGAGGCATTTAAACTTTCATTGGACTTATATAAACAGGGGCTGAGCCCTTTCCAAAATGTATTGGATGCACAGCGTTCGTTACTGTCATACGAGAATTCATTGGTGCAGGCACAGGGATATTCATTGCTTTGTCTGATTCAGATGTATCAGGCATTGGGAGGAGGCTGGTAGGCTGCGACGGAAAAGCTGTTGAACTATAGAAATAATAAAAACCTAACCCAAGATATGAAAAAAATAATGATAGCTTTCGCATGGACGGTATGTGTGTTGACCGCCTGCGATAAAAATAAACCTTCTCAGACAGAAATGCAGGCATTGCCTGTAGATGTTGCGAAACCTTTGGTGGAAAATGTGACGCTGACCAAAGATTATCCCGGTTATCTGGAAGCGGAATCTACTGTAGATTTGGTGGGACGAGTAAATGGAACTTTACAATCCAAGAATTTTGCACCTGGTTCCCGGGTACGTCAGGGACAGGTATTGTTCGTTATAGAACCGACACTTTATGAAAATTCAGTGAAACAAGCGGAAGCTGAATTAAAAACGGCTAAAGCCAATCTTGAATATGCTGTCAGTAGTTATCAACGTATGAAAGAAGCGATAAAAAGTGATGCGGTGAGCCGTATACAATATTTACAGGCGGAAAGTCATGTGGCGGCTTGTGAGGCTGCCGTAAGTAATGCTGAAGCAGCTTTGAAAACTGCGCGTACCAACTTGAGTTATTGCTATGTCAAGGCTCCTTGTGACGGAGTGGTTGATGTTTCGGCTTATTCTGTCGGGGCGTATATTGGTGGTGCTTTGCAACCGGTTAAATTGGCTACTGTTTATAAGGATAACCGTATGTATTCCTATTTTAATATTGCAGATAACCAATATCTGACATACGAGCTGGCCCAGGAGGCTGCCAGCAAGATTCCTGCGGAAACTCATTTTGTAACCTTGCGTTTGGGAACTGACGGGGCACAGTCATGGAAAGCGAAACTGGATTATCTTTCTCCCAATGTGACATTAACTACAGGTACTCTCCGTTTGCGTGCGGAATTGGATAACCCTGACGGGATGCTTCGTCCCGGATTATTTGTCAGTGTCACCTTACCATACGGTGAAGCGCGGAATGCAGTGTTGGTTAATGATGCTTCTATCGGAACAGACCAGTTGGGTAAATATTTGTATGTAGTGAATGACAGTGATATAGTGAATTATCGGCATATTGAAGTCGGGCAGTTGGCGGATCATAATATGCGTGTTGTAAAAAGTGGCTTGTCACCTTCCGAACGTTATGTCACCAAGGCATTGTTGAAAGTGCGTCAAGGCATGAAAATTAAACCGATAGAACAAACCAATAAACTTCAATAGCCTTATGTTTTCAAAATTTTTCATAGAACGGCCTATATTTGCCACGGTGCTGGCTTTGTTATTCGTGGTGGCCGGACTTGTAACCCTGAATATATTGCCCGTGGCGCAATATCCCGATATTACGCCTCCTACCGTGCAAGTCAGTGCGGTATATCCGGGTGCCAATGCTGAAACTGTAGCTCAAACTGTCGGTATCCCCATTGAACAGCAGGTAAACGGTGTGGACGGAATGTTGTATATGAGTTCCAATTCCTCTGCATCGGGCGCTTATTCGCTGACAGTGACTTTCGAAGTGGGAACGGATATCGATATGGCAACTGTGATGGTACAAAACCGTGTCAGTGTAGCATTGAATTCTTTACCCGAAGCTGTGAAGGTACAGGGAGTGACGGTGCAGAAGCAGTCATCCAATATTGTGATGATGCTTACACTGAGTGGTGACAGTATTTATGATGGCCTTTATCTGACCAATTATGCCAATTTGAATCTGGTAGACCAGTTGACACGTGTACCAGGGGTAGGAGCGGTGGATGTCATGGGAGCCGGTGATTATTCCATGCGCGTATGGCTGAATCCTGAAACCATGCGTATCCGCAATATTACCCCGCAGCAGGTTTATGCTGCCATTCAAAGTCAGAATATGGAAGTGTCTGCCGGTTATGTGGGACAACCCATCGGCAGTTCGGCCGATAATGATTTTCAATATACGCTGAATGTAAAAGGACGTCTTTCTACTCCCGAAGAGTTCGGCGACATCATATTGAGAGTGGAAGACCAGGGAAAAGTGCTCCGTCTGAAAGATGTTGCAAAAATTGAGTTGGGCAGTGCCGGGTATGGAGTTGTTTCCCGCTTGAAAGGGCAACCTACGGCTGCTATTGCTGTTTACCAGTTGCCGGGAAGTAATTCGCTGGATGTTTCTAAACACGTCCGTGCCCGTATGGCGGAACTGGCTGAAACATTTCCGACCGGGGTGAAATACAATGTGACGTTGGATACTACCGATGTGGTACACGACTCCATTGATGAAGTGATGAAGACCTTTGTGGAAGCGATTATTCTGGTGGTGCTGGTTATCTTTTTTTTCCTGCAAAGCTGGCGGGCGGTTCTTATCCCCTGTCTTACTATCCCTGTGTCCCTTATCGGAACATTGGCGGTAATGGCTGCTTTAGGCTTTTCCATCAATACATTGACACTGTTCGGCTTGATATTGGCTATAGCTATTGTAGTGGATGATGCCATAGTGGTGACTGAAAATGCCACCCGTATTCTGGATGAAGGGAAGCTGGACGCCCGTGCCGCTACCGAGCAGGCTATGGGGGAGATTACCGGACCTATTGTCGGAGTGGTGCTGGTACTGCTTGCCGTATTTATTCCTACTACGCTGATTAGCGGTATTTCCGGGCAGCTTTATAAACAGTTTGCTTTGACCATCGCGGCTTCTACAGTGATAAGTGGTTTCAACTCATTGACCTTGACTCCGGCAGTCTGCGCTCTGTTGCTCCGTCCCACCCCGACGCATAAAGCGCGTTTGTTCCTCTGGTTTGACAAGATGAATGACTGGATGCAGCGGGTTTATGACGCTTCGGTAAAATGGTTGTTGGCACGGCCGGTTATTGCTATCGGTTCTTATATCGTAATCTCAGTCATTGCTATTCTGATGTTTGTAAAATGGCCCAGCACCTTTATTCCTGAAGAAGATGACGGATATTTTATGATTGCCATTCAGCTTCCGGCAGCTTCTTCTTTAGAGCGTACACAGATGGTGGGTAAGCAGATTGATGCTATTTTGTCAGAGTATCCCGAAGTGAAGACTTATTTGGGCGTAAACGGATTCAGTATCATGGGAGGTGGTCAGTTGCCTAATGCGGCTACCTATTTTGTGGTGCTGAAGAATTGGAAAGAGCGTGCGGGTAAAGAGCATACCGCTCAAGCGGTGGTCAATCGTTTTAACGGACAGGCATATGCCATGATACAGGAAGCCCAAGTCTTTGGTATTATTCCTCCTGCTATTCCAGGTATGGGCAATACGGGTGGTTTACAACTCGAACTGGAGGATCGTAAGTCTTTGGGTCCGGAAGAACTGCAAAAGGCGGTTGAGGCTTTATTGGCTAATTATCATAATGAACCGGCTGTCGCTTCCATGAGCAGTATGTATCAAGCGGATGTACCTCAATATTTTTTGAATATAGACCGGGATAAAGTTCAGTTGATGGGTTTGCAGTTGAATCAGGTCTTTTCTACATTAGGGTATTACATGGGGCAGGCTTATGTAAATGATTTTGTGGAATTCGGCCGTATCTACCAAGTGAAATTGGAGGCTGGCGAACAAGCCCAAAAAGTGATTGATGATGTGTTAAAACTGAGTGTGGTCAATTCGAAGGGAGAGATGGTGCCTTTCAGCAGTTTTACGCAGATAGAACAAAAACTGGGGATGGACCAGATAAACCGGTATAATATGTATTCGGCTGCTTCCATCACTTGTACGCCGGCTGCGGGCAGTAGTTCCGGACAGGCGATAGAGGCTATGGGGAGTTTGATTAAAAATCAGCTAGGTGGTGAGTTTGGATATGAATGGACCTCTGTTGCCTATCAGGAAACTCAGGCAGGTAATACTACTACAATTATTTTAATCATGGCCTTGTTGGTAGCCTATTTGGTACTGGCGGCACAGTATGAAAGCTGGACAAGTCCGGTGGCTGCCGTGATGGGGCTTCCGGTTGCTATTTTGGGAGCGATGTTGGGCTGCTGGGTGATGGGGGTTCCGGTGAGTATCTATACCCAGATCGGTATTATTCTGCTGATAGCCTTGTCTGCGAAGAATGGTATCTTGATTGTGGAGTTCGCCCGTGATTACCGTAAGGCCGGCAATCCTATCCGTGAGGCGGCATACGAGGCAGGGCATGTGCGCTTGCGTCCTATCCTGATGACTTCATTTACCTTCGTGCTGGGTGTGATGCCGTTGTTGTTTGCCACAGGAGCCGGTGCAGGCAGCCGTGTGGCACTGGGTGCGGCAGTGGTGTTCGGTATGGCTGTGAATACAATTTTTGCTACCATTTATATTCCTAACTGGTATGAAGTGATGCAGCATATTCAGGAAAAATGGCTGACTAAGAAAAAATAATTGTTTGGTTTCACCACAGATTGGTCAGATTTATACGGACAACTCGATTTAAAAACTGTATGGATTTGCGTTATCTGTGGTGAATTTGTGTATCTTTGCGACAAACACATGGAAATATGGATACAATAAACAACGATCTTACTAACTTATTGCAACAGATGGGTGTGCATAAGGAAAGCCTGGGTATAACCCAGCGTATTGTCATTATAGCAGGGATTCTGATCATTGCTTTTGTGGCAGATTATTTTTGTAGAAAAATAGTAGTTCCTACTATAAAGAAACTGACGGCAAGGACTCAGGCTACTTGGGATGATTATTTATTCAATGATGCTGTATTAGATAATATGTGTCATCTTATTCCACCTATTATATTGTATGTATTGCTTCCTTTTGCTTTTCCGCATGAACCTGTGACTTTGACATTCATTCTGAAGCTATGTTGGGTGTATATCACGGCTGTAGCCATGAAGTTGATTTGTTCTTTTCTGACTTCTCTCTATACCATTTCAAGCGAACATGAGAAACTAAAGAATCATCCTCTGAAAGGGGTATATCAGATGATAAAACTGATTGTGATTTGTGTAGGGGTGATCATTATAGTCAGTACCTTGATTGATAAAGATCCTGTGAATATTCTTACCGGATTGGGTGCTTCTGCAGCTATCTTGATGTTGGTTTTCAAAGATACGATTATGGGGCTGGTAGCCGGAGTCCAGCTTTCTGCCAATGATATGCTCCGTCCGGGAGATTGGATTACCATGCCGAAATACGGAGCGGACGGTACAGTAATAGAAGTGACTCTTACCACTGTAAAGGTACGCAATTGGGATAATACTATAACTACAGTCCCACCTTATGCATTGGTCAGTGATTCGTTTCAGAATTGGCGTGGCATGAGGGAAAGTGGTGGACGCAGAGTGAAACGTTCTATTAATATAGATATGAATACGGTCCGTTTCTGTACACCGGAACAAATGAAAAAATTTGAAAAACAAGTCTGGATGTCAGGCTTTGAAAAGACAGGAAAGGAGGAGGTGAATCTTTATGTATTTCGTCACTATATGGAATATTATTTGCGTCATAATCCTCGGGTGAATACAGAATTGATTTTGATGGTGCGTCAATTACAACCTACGCCGCAAGGATTACCCATAGAACTTTATTTCTTCTCAGCCAATAAAGACTGGATTCCATACGAACGTTTGCAAGCAGAGGTTTTTGACCATTTGTTGGCTGTTCTTCCCGAATTTGGATTAAGGGTATTCCAAATTCCTTCAGGATTGGATGTGTTGTCTCTTTCTTCTCATTAATTATTTATAATCTCACTAGCGGAGAGGTACAGGAATCATCACATATTAACATGGATTACATCAAATTTATTGATTGTCAAAATGAATAATCCGTGTTAATATGTGAGAATGTACACTATTATACATGAAGTTCCAGTATAAACCGAGTTCCTTTTTTATAATCAGTGTCCAAAGTCAGTGTACCATTTAATTTATAAGCGATAAGGCTGCAAGTAGGCAACCCTAGTCCGTTTCCTTGCGTTAAATCGCGTATTTCTGCAAATGGCTTGAACAGTTTTTCACGTGCTTCAACCGGAATTCCCGTTCCCGTATCGGTTAGTATGAATTGATGTGTATGGGCGCTTCGTTTTTTGAATTCCAGTGAAATCTTACCACTTTTCGTATATTCTGCCGCATTGTTCAATAAATGGTTTAATATACGTTCCAATTCTTCTGCATTTGTCTTAATATTTACACGTGGAACATTTACCACTGCTTCTACTCCGGATTTGAAGTTTATTTTCGCTTTTTCCATAATACTTTCACACAATGTATTTATGTTCAGTTCCTTTAGCGGATAATGTTCTTCACGTGTTTCTTCCAATGAAATATACGTCTGGATAGCTGTCATTAATTCTTTCAGTGCCTTGATGTTTTCATGTAATATTGGGGTGGATATTGTTTCCTTTGTTGCTTCATCTATTGTATTCAGACTTGGTTCAATTTGGGCGCTGATATTACCGATAAATTTAGACTTCTGCTCATTGTTTTCATTCGCTATCTGCAGGCTATGTTTCAATTTCTTTACTTGGCGGATATGTTTAAATAACAGGGTAGCTAAGAATAATAATCCGGCAGCCAATATGGCGGATAACACACATAGTGCAATGATAATAATTAGATTTGTGGTAATCTTGTCTTCTTTTTCCTGCAAAGTCTTTTGGCTGGTTTCATATTTTTGTTGCAGTGTGTTTAGTTCATTGGCTGTTTTTACTGCTTTTATGGAATCTTGCCATGAAGTATAAAGTTTTCTCATTGCAATAGCCAATGGGGCATTATTATTCTGTTCGGCATATCCCAACATGTCTTTATAGCATTGGTCTATTCCTTTTTCGTCTTTACCGGCAGAGCGCTTTTGGAATAAGATGTTGTAACATTCCAAGCTTTTGTCTGTCATACCGAAAGTTTGATAATAATTGGCTTCCGTCATTAGAAGCTCTTCTTGTAAAGAGTCTGATTTTAATTGGTCTGTATAGGAATGAAGTTGTTTCAATAGTATCTTGCATTGTTCTGTATTTTTTAGATTCGTATACATACGCAGGCGTTCTTTACCCACCATGAAACGTTATTTGTATTCGGGTGATT
>OGCS01000086.1_pt1 | contig 18594 bp, 11 predicted proteins | sample 1570241 | NCBI WGS metagenome assembly OGCS01 (sample SAMEA2582175, study PRJEB24529) | metagenome | reverse complement strand
GATGAAGAAGCATTGATATTCACACTTGCTATTTTACCACTCAATGAGTTCACAAAGTTGGCATCTTTATTGGAAGTAATGGCATCTGTATTCACCTGCTGTACATTGTAGGACAATGCCTTTTCCGAACGCTTGATACCGAGTGCAGTAACCACAACTTCTTCAAGCTGTTGGGTATCTCCGGCCATCATTACCTTAATCGGTGCATTACCTTTCACGGGGATTTCCTGCGTAGTATAACCGATATAAGAGAATACAAGTGTTTTACCTGTCTCTACTCGAAGAGAAAAATTACCATCCATATCAGTCACGGTTCCGTTGGTAGTTCCTTTTTCAACTACGTTTACTCCAATCAAAGGATCACCGGATGTACTTTTTACATGTCCTGTAACTGTGAGCTGCGCAAATGCCCATGAGACATTCATCAGAAAAAGAGCCATAAACAAAGCGAATGGCCTTAGTCTTGCATTTTTCAATTGTACTTTACACATAAACTTAGATTTTTAAAAGGTTAGTTTTTATCAAATCTTGATATAGATTTTTTTACGATGAAGGATGTAGCCGGTTAATCCCATTACGGAGCAGAATAGCAATGAATAGATAAGAGAGGCCAGATATTCATCTGGAACAGCAATGGTGATTGTTTGATAGATAGCGTCTTTTATTTCCCATTGAGAGAATATGATTGCCACAACCTCACTGAGCACGTAAAGGAACAAAGGATTCATTCCGAAAACCAGGAAGAAGGTCCATCCTTTATTGATGTTCTTTACGTCTATTACATACATAAGCAATGCCAATAGCAGAGAGCCCCAGCCACATGTGACTAAAACGAAGGTGGTAGACCATATCCGTTTGTTAATCGGCATCCAAATGGAAAGTACATAGCCGATGACTAGCATCATTACAGCTGCTGTAATGAGCTTGACAATCCGTTTGTTTACAGATATCTTTTCCAGCAACAATCTGCCACACATAAATCCGATGAGCGTGTGGGCTACGGCAGATAATGTGCCGGCAAGGCCTTCCGGATCAATCGGACTCTTTTTGTAAAGATGGGCTTCTCCAAATACGTTTCTGTCAATGACCGCAAGCAGATTGGTGTCATCACAGGCATAGCCATTTCCTGTCAGAAGTAAGATGGAATAAGCAAGAAGTAATCCACCGCAAATCCATGGGAGATACTTATGATTGATATAAATGACCATAAGCGATACGATGCCGTAGCATAGGCCAATTCGTTGTAATACACCAGGAATGCGTAGCGTGTCGATGGGGAAGAAGTCTCCATTGCACGCATATCCGAACCAGTCAATCGCTAATCCGATTAGAATGATAAGGAATGTACGTCGAACAATCTTTTTGACCACTTCCGAGGTAGGTTCGAAGTTAAATTTCCGAAGAGAAATGTAGGTGGAGATACCGACCATAAACAGAAAGAACGGGAAAACCAGGTCGCACGGAGTGAGTCCGTTCCATACAGAATGACGCAACGGTGCGTACGAAACGGGGCCTCCGGCATTATTTACCAGAATCATGCCGCATACCGTGATTCCGCGTAAGATGTCTAATGACAACAATCGTTTCATGGTGCTTTTCTGAGTAATGGTTGTTTTAATTATTTATTCGGAAACACTTCATTAAATACTTCTTTTGCTACGCTGACACAGTCACCTTCCGGTTGCGATGCGTACGGATTGTGAGCAAGTGTCCAAGGTTCTTCCATGGCATAGTAGTCCAGTTCCACCATCGGTTTGCCATCAAGCACGTCCTGGAGTGTCTGCCAGTAGGCTGCCCAGCGTTTGTAGTAGAAATCTTTCAGAAGACCGTTCCATTCTTTGTGAGCATAGTCGCGAAGTCCTCCGTCGTTGGCACATACGCGGTTTCCCCATGTGGTAATTTGTACGCGGGCATTCCATTCGTAGAGGTCTTTCTCTTCAGATGTACTTCCTAGATTGCGCGCTTGTTGAATCCAGTTCCCTACTTTGAATTCTTTGCGTGTGCCCAACAGTTTGTCTTGCATTATCAGTAGTTCCAAGAACTGTCGGGTATGTGTGGCATAACTTTTTTTATCGAAGCTTTTAAAGTCGGCAACAGCGTAATTGTACACTATTCGGGCACGGTCGGCAATGGCTTGTCGGGTGATATCAACTAGATCATATTCAAAGTTGTTGTTACCGCGATATTTGTGTGCCACGCTCACCATCAATCGTGCGGCTTCTGCTGTGGTAGTGGGGTCGTAATAGTTGCACATTTTGCTCCAGCTGGATGCTTGGAAATTATTCAGTGATGGGCGCCCGCAAAAGATACTTTCGTGAGGACCTTGTTGGTTGTTGCCTGCCGGACAGTTGTAGATACCGTTTGCCAAGATTTGCCAAGCTTGCCAGATAGATTCATCGTCTGTGCCATAGCGTGCGCGGATGTATTGTTTTATCCATTCTTCTTTGGTAAACTTTTCTGCACGCCAAGGTAGTTCGCACATCAGTTCGAACATAACGGGATTATTTTCAATGCCTTCCATTGTCAGACCGATGCCTTTTAGCTGAGCGGCCAGTGGGTTGTCTTTGGTCAGGTAAAAATTATGAAGAAGTTGGTCCATCCTTCCATGCAAACCCACGTTCCCACCGAAATTTTCCAACAGGCAGAACAACCAGTTGTGTTCTTCGTATCCTTTGTCTCGTTTCCATATAGAGGGAATGCCCCACATGGGACGGCATTCGCTAAATAAATCAAGGATGAGCAGATCGCCGGGATTCAGCGCTTTCATCATTTCCGGGCGTGGATTTTCTGTCCATCCCTGCACCACCCACACAGCTTTTGGATTAGCCTTTTTCATTGCATCCATAATAGCCTTGCCGGCTTTGCCGAAGTCTAGTCCGGCAGGCAAGCTTTTGGCTTCATGAAAAGGATCGATGGAGTAGTAGTCACTTGTTCCATACAGCTTTTCGGTTTCTTCGTAAAAAAGGCTGGCAATCTGGGTAAACTTGGGATCGTCGGGCAGTAAGATTCCCGGCCGGTCAAATCCGTTCCATTTGTTGAGAGTGCTTTGGGCGGATTCCGAGGAGATGTTGCTTAATGTTTTCTCTTCTTTTCCACCATCAATACGTTTTCCCAAATCCAGTTTGGAGGGGATCATACCCGAGTAACCGGGCAGTACGGGGTGCATTCCCCATTCTTTCATTCGTTTCAATATCTTTTTCTGCAAGTCTTCTTGCTGTTTATACCAACTATCGGGGTTAGGGCCTCCCCATCCTTCTAGATTGTTCATTTCCCACCAGGCAAGGAATGCTGGTCCGGCAATAAAATCATTGATTTGCTGTTTGGAAAATCCTAAGCGGAGTAATAGGTTACGCCACACACATTCATGTCCTACGGCAGCAAGTGGCAGGTTGATGCCATGCAGTGCCATCCAATCCAGTTCCTCTTCCCAACGTTTCCAATCCCAAAATGCCATGGAGTAGGAGTAGGTGCAGTAATTGAAATCATAACGCAGGGCCAGATTTGTTTCGTGGCGTTCTTTACGGAAGACGGGAGGAAGAACATTGGGTAGTGAGGCATGCATACTGTTCCATGACAGGTGGATTCCGGCATGATACTTTAAGTACCAGTTGATTCCGGTTGCTATATTAATATAGGTATTGCCTCGTATCACTACCTTGTCGCCTTTTTGGTCCAACTCGAAAAAGTCATTTGGGCTTTTGTGTAGTTCGACTACGAACTTGTCCGATGCTCCCTTGTCTATCCTTTCCAGCATTTCCTTGATGGGGTTTGCCAGTATACCGGAGGGGAGTAATATCAGCCAGCTCAATAATAAGAATGTGTTTTTCATATACATTTGCATTTCTGTTTTTTACAAATGTAAGGGAAACAAAGCTTTTTATAGGAGAATATGGTGCACAAATGGAGTAAAATAGTAAAGTGAACTATTTTTTTCCAAAATATTCGCTTGGAAGTACTCCAAACAGTTCTTTGAAGCATTTTGTGAAATATTTAGGGTCGTTAAAACCTACGGCATATGCGATTTCTGCAACAGAAATGTCACATTCTACTTTGGTTAAAGTGTCTTTTGCCACATTTAATCGGTAGTTTCTCATGAATTGACCAATGGATTGCCCTGTCAAAGATTGTAATTTCTGATTGACTAAGGTTTTGCTGTATCCCATATCGCGGATAAAGCGCTCTAAGTTATAATCCGAGTCGGCATAATGTTCTTTCATTAAATTGATTGCCGATGTCATAAATGTGTTGTCTTTGGAACTAGCGTTTATATTCAATGTTTCACAATTCATACTAGTGGAGAACATGGATTTGTATTTCTGGCGTAAGGCAAGTATATTTCGGATACGTAATCTTAGAATAACCTCATCAAATGGTTTGCACAGATATTCATCTACTCCTATTTCATAGCTGATTCTTTCTTGGGCTTCAGACCGGAGGGCAGTGAGCATGAGAAAGGGGATGTGGGAAGTAGCCAGATTAGCTTTTACCCGGCGGGATAATTCATTCCCGTCCATGACGGGCATCATCAGGTCGCTGACAATCAAATCAATCGTTTCTCTTTGAATCAAGTAAAGAGCTTCTGCACCGTTCTGTGCTTCTTTTAATTGATAATTGTTTTTGAGAATGGAACAAATGTAAGTACGCATATCTGCATTATCTTCAACAATGAGGATGGTTTCCTTTTTCTCGTTTCCATTGGCAGGAATGGAAAGTGGATGTTCATTCTGCTCATATTTTTCTTTTTCTGATTCGGCTTGGGGGATACCTTTTTCCAAAGGTAATAGTATTCTGAAAAAAGCTCCTTGCTTGGGATTGTTTCCTGCATAGATGTTGCCTCCGTGCAGAGAAATGATTTTCTTACATAAGAATAGTCCGATTCCTGTGCTGCTTTGTCCATAAACGGGATATTTGATGCTCTTTTTGGATTGGTAGAAGCGTTCGAAAATACGTTCTATATCTTCGGGTACGATACCATTACCTGTATCTTTTATATCTATGAACAGCCAGGTATGGTTGTCTTTGTCGGTAAGGGAAGCCACATACAAACTTATTTTTCCATAATCGGGAGTGAATTTAACAGCATTGGATATCAGATTAATAATGGCTTTGCGCATATATTCAACATCAAATATCCAAAACGGGGTACAGAGCCGGAAGTAGGTGATGATGTTTATGTTCCGTTCATGGGCAAATACTTCGAAAGGCATTAATATATTTTGTATAAGGCGGATAAAGTTTTCGTTTGTCTTATTTAATACAACTTTGTCTGCATCTAACTTTCTGAAGTCCATTAATTCATTGACTAGTGATAGCAGATAATTGGAATTCCGTTCAGCTATTTGTAGCTGTTTCTTTACTTCCGGCTCATGGCTTTCGTCAAGGGCGCGTTGGATGGGACCGTTGATTAAAGTGACTGGTGTCCGGAATTCATGAGTGATATTGGTGAAGAAAGCAATTTTTTCTTCCGTTACCTCCTCGACGTGTCGTGCCATTATTTCTAGTTGTTTATTTTGTAACTCTAGCTCATGGGTGCGTTGGGCTACTTCTTTTTCCAGTTGTTTTTTCTGTTGACGGTACAGACTTATTTTCCATTGATAAAAATAATAGCTGCCTACGGTGATCAGAATGGCAAGCAATAAATAGAACCACCAGGATTTATAGAAATAAGGAGTGATGGTTACTTTGACTTCCGTTATTTTATCGGACCAATGTCCTTTCTCGTCTGTGGCACGGACTTGGAACACATATTTTCCGGAGGGAATGAAATTGTATCTAGCAGTATGTTCGCCAGGAAGGGTTTCTGTCCATTCATTCTCATAATTTTTCAAGCGGTAGGCATATTTCACTCGGTTACAGTTTCCATAGTTTAAGGTGGAAAACTCGATGGAAAAACCATGATCTTTTTCGTGCAGACGGATGGTATGTAAATTTGTTACCGCGCAGGGAGTTTTTCCGTCTGCTGGAGGATAGACCATGGTACCGGCGACACTGATTGAGGTCAGTTTGACTTTGGCATCCTGCTTTTTTGTCTTGGCTATATCGGGGGTGAAAGCGACTAATCCGTTTATAGTACCGAAATATAACAGGTTATTTTGGGGAGAATAATAAGATGCGTTCCAATAAAACTGATTATTGGGCAGTCCGTCTTCTTTTGTATAATTGGTGAAAGTCATGGTTTGTGTATCCAGTTGGGCGATGCCGTGGTTGGTGGACATCCACAGATGTCCCGTTTTATCTTCCACAATACCTATAATGGTATTATTGGGTAACCCGTCCTTGCGGGTGTAGTTATGAAATGTGAACTGTGTTCCGTTTTCTTCCGCTAGTTGATATAGTCCGTTCCCATTTGCCCCCAGCCAGATGGTACCATTATGATCTTCTATGATACAGTTTATTTTTTCTAATTGCAATGAAGTGGGTTCCGTCAGTTTATGTTTTAAATAGGTATAGCTGAATTGTGCGGAGGAAATGGAGAACGAGTGTAAATCCATAATGAAAACTCCTTCAGATGTTCCCATCCAAAGGCGTTTCTTGCGGTCGATAATGATGGACCCTACCGCATCGAATTCATTGTCGGAACGGTCAAACAAGACCCGGGTGAAACGCTTGGTCTTTTTATGGTAGAAATGAAGCCCTCTGGTAGTACCAAACCATAAACCATTGTTCATGGTGTCTTCACAGGCGCTGCTCAGGAAATCTCCTTCCAGTCCTATGGAGTCTTCCCGGATATGGCGTTGGAAAGTTTGGTTATGGGGGATGTTCAGATTTAGTTCATTGATTCCGACTCCCCAAGTATATGCCCATAAATGATTTTCGGAATCAATGAGAATGCCACGGATAGAGTTGTTACTGATGGAAGTGGGATTGTTCTGGTCAAAAGTATAATGAATGAACTCATCGCTGCCTTTGCTCTTTTTGTTGAGTCCTCCCTCTACTGTTCCTACCCATAGATTTCCGTCTTTGTCTTCGCTGATGGCATTGACCGGATTGGGGGAAAGAGAGGTTTCTCGAAGATAGTTATATTGCCACACATACGTTTGCAGACAATTGGGAGTCAATAAATTGATTCCTCCTATCTCGGTCCCTACCCAGATATTCTCATTGTCGGTCAGCAGGCAGTTGATGAAATTACAGTTCAACGACTTGTCAGGCATTTCATTGTTTTGGCGGATATAAGTAAAAGTATCGGTATCTCGATTGTATACATTGAGTCCGTTCAGAGTAGAAACGATGACATCTCCTTTGCTAGTCAGTTTAACTCCGGTTATATAGGCTTGACTTAGCATTCCGGGGCGATGATTGGAGTAACGGTACCGGTTCAAACTCTGCCGGGTATGGTTATACTTGAAGAGTCCGCGATTGGTTCCTATCCATAACAATTCCCCGTCAGTTTCCATGCAGAGAATTCTCCAGTCTTCTGAAAAGGGTTTCAGCAGCTCCGATACCATGCTGGTTTTCAGTAAGTGGTTGCTTCCTTTTTCAATACGGCATACATGATTATCTATGCCTGCACAGATGTATTCTTGCAGGTCAATAACAGCGTGGATGGGGGATTCTGTATCTTTTTTCAGTTTATAGTAATCTTTTATTTGCCCGTTTACGCCTAGTTCCAGATACCATAGATTCTTGTCTGTCGATATCCACAGATTGTCCTGCTTGTCCCGATAGATGGATGCAATGTAGTTACTTGCTAGAGATTTCAATTCGGCAGGCAGTTCTTTGTCCGTGTCTATCTGTGTATAATGTTTCAAGTCAATGAGGTCTATTCCTTCTTCCGACCCTATCCAGAGTCGTTGAAACTTATCCTCACAGACTTTATGCACGTAGTCGTTTTTCAAGCGAATGGAGTGGGATTGGGAATTATAATGAATGAATTGATAGCCATTATACCGTCCTATTCCATTATTAGTAGCTACCCAGATATATCCTTGAGTGTCTTTGTAAATATCATTGATGAAGTTATGGGGTAACCCAGTATCTTCTGTAATGAAGCTGAAATTATATCGGTTGAAAAAGTTATGTAAGTTTTCTCCAAATAAGTTCAATACTCCTCCTGTAAGTAGAAGAAGTGCTATAATGTGCGTTTTCATATTAGTAATTGTTTCCCAACAAATGTAAATAATAGTAAGATAGTTCCAAAACATTTGAGTGGAAATCTTGTATCTGAGAGTAATATAAGGAAAATGGCGGCTGGAGATTACAATGGAATTACAAAAGAATGTGATGAAGGCTTTTATGATATGTATGATAACAAAAAAGGCTCGCTATCTGCGAACCTTTGTGCTCTTCGTCTTGGACTTGAACCAAGGACCCTCTGATTAACAGTCAGATGCTCTAACCGACTGAGCTAACGAAGAAGGTTTTTCTCTCAAATGCGGTGCAAAGATAATAGGTTTTTCCGAAATATGCAATATCTTTGCAGAAAAATTTTAGATAAATGGATAAAATAATTGGAATGGGCAATGCATTGGTTGACGTTCTTGTTACTTTGCAAGATGATTCGCTACTAGATGAGATGAGTTTGCCCAAAGGAAGCATGCAACTTATAAATGAAGATAAGTTTTTGAAAATCAGTGGTAAATTCTCTGGTATGAAAACGCATAAAGCTACAGGGGGAAGTGCGGGAAATACAGTTTTGGCGTTAGCTAACCTAGGGGCACACCCGGGATTTATCGGAAAGATAGGAAACGATGATTTTGGGCAATATTTTAAAAAAAACGGTTTGAAGCAGGGAATTGACATGAAATTGCTCGCCGGTGATTTGCCTACAGGAGTGGCTTCTACTTTCATTTCACCGGATGGGGAACGTACTTTTGGAACTTATCTGGGAGCTGCTGCTACTATGAAAGCCGAAAATCTGACGTTGGATATGTTTAAGGGGTATGCATATCTATATATAGAAGGATATTTGGTACAGGATCATGAATTGATTCTTCGTGCTATGCAATTAGGAAAAGAGGCTGGATTGCAAATCTGCTTGGATATGGCCAGTTATAATATTGTGGAAGGGGATTTGGAATTCTTCGATATTTTGATAACTAAATACGTGGATATTGTTTTTGCTAATGAGGAAGAGGCAAAGGCTTATACAGGCAAGGATGCATGGGGGGCTATCAATGAAATTGCTTCTAAATGCAGTGTTGTAATAGTAAAACTAGGTGCCCAAGGTTCATGTATAAAGAAAGGTACGGAATGCATCAAACTAGAGGTACCTCCGGTAAAAAAAGTCGTGGATACCACTGGCGCGGGAGATTATTATGCAGCAGGTTTTCTGTATGGACTGACTTGTGGTTATTCTTTGGAGAAGTGTTCCATTATAGGTTCTATTTTAGCATCCAATGTGATACAAGTGGTGGGTACAACCTTATCAAAGAAAAAATGGGACGAAATAAAGTTAAATATAGAGGCCCTTCTACAGGCTTGAATAGAATAATGTATTAATTTGCGGTTCACAAATACATAAAGTGATGAAGTGGAATAGTAAGAAAATATTGTTAATGATTTGCGTGGGCCTGACAGGTAGCGCTTTGTTTAGTTTTAATAAAGGTGATGACCGTAATTTCCAGATAGCAAAAAACTTGGATATCTTCAATGCGATATTCAAGGAATTGGATATGTTTTATGTTGATACTATTGATCCTGAGAAAGTGATAAAATATGGTATTGATGCTATGTTGGCGCAGACCGACCCTTACACGGAGTATTATCCTGAAGAAGATAATACACTAAAGGAAATGACTAGCGGAAAGTTTGGCGGTATCGGATCGGTAATACGTTATTATACTCCCCGAAAGCGTGTGGCTATTATTGAACCTTCCGAAGGAAGCCCTGCTGCCGAAATAGGACTGAAAGCCGGTGATATCATCATGGAGATCAATGGAAAAGATATGGCCCAGGGAGACAGAATTCCCAATGATCTGACCTCGTATGTCAGTGATAATTTGCGTGGTGAGCCGGGAACAACTTGTGTGTTGAAAGTTGAGAGACCTACTTCTGATAGTACTTATGTGCCAATGGAATTTAAAATAACCCGTTCTACCATCCGTACGAACCCTGTACCTTATTATGGAATCGTAGGCAATAATGTGGGATATATCGTTATCAGTACTTTTGCTATAGAGAACTGTTCAAAAGATATAAAGAAGGCATTGATAGAATTGAAACAGCAAGGTGCTAAATCTATTGTTCTCGATTTGCGTGGCAATGGTGGCGGTTTGTTGGGGGAAGCAGTGAATGTAGTGAATTTCTTTGTGCCGAAAGGGAAAGAGATTGTGGTAACAAAAGGTAAGATTAAACAAGCTGGTACCACTTATAAAACAATGAATGAACCGGTAGATACAGAGATTCCGCTGGCTGTGCTAGTGGACGGTTCTACAGCTTCGGCATCCGAGATTGTTTCAGGTTCCTTGCAGGACCTTGATCGGGCTATTGTGGTAGGAAGCCGTACGTATGGTAAAGGGTTGGTACAGGTACCTCGTGAATTGCCTTATAACAGTAGCATGAAAGTGACTACTGCAAAATATTATATTCCCAGCGGACGATGCATTCAAGCCATTGATTACGCTAAACGTAATGCTGACGGGTCGGTGGCTCGTACTCCGGACAGCCTGACCAATGTATTCCATACAGCAGCCGGACGTGAAGTGCGTGATGGTGGCGGTATTCGTCCGGATGTGGAGGTGAAAGTTGAAAATTTCCCAAACATTATGTTTTATCTGCTTAATGATGATATGATTTTTGATTATGCTACCCAATATTGTATCAAGCATTCTCAGGTAGGGGAAGTGAAAGACTTTACAATAACAGATGCTGACTATGTTGATTTTAAGAAGATGTTACATAAGCGTAAGTTTACTTATGACCGTCAAAGTGAGAAGATGCTGAAGAACTTGAAAGAAATAGCGGAGTTTGAAGGATATATGGATGGGGCAAAAGAGGAGTTTGCCGCTTTGGAAACGAAATTGACGCATAATTTGGATCATGAGCTGGACAGGTTCTCGAAAGAGATAAAAGATGCTATTGCTCAGGAGATTTTGAAACGTTATTATTTCCAACGTGGCGCGATATTGCAACGCTTGAAAGATGATCCTGATTTGAAAAAAGCTATTGAGACATTGAACAATCAGTCTGAATATAGTAAGATACTTTCTGTTATGAAATAATCGAATGAGGGGCGGATGTACGAATCTGCCCCTCATTATTGTATCATGATACCATTGATGATGCTTTATTTGAACCGGGAAGTATCTATTGGTTTATGCTGTTTTTCTTTATACCCTCCGAACTTGTAGGTAAAGGATAAAGTTATGTTGCGTGAATAGTTGTTGGTGTGCATGTCCATGTATTGTCCTTTATTACGTAGTGTCACATCTATGTTGCCTTCCATCGAATTGAACAGATCATTGGCCTTCACTTGGATACTTGCTTTTTGGTTGGCAAAGTTCCAACGTATTCCGGTATGGATGGCCCAGATATGATTTAAATCATAACTTCCCTGGATAGATGGGCTCAAATAAAGTCCGGTCAGTTCCATGCGAATATCCGGTTTGGTAGAAAGTATTATATTATTTTGTAACATGGCGAGTCCGATCCACTTGCTGTGGTTGAAGGAAAGATCGAAGAATTTGTTACATTTTGCTTGACGGTATTCAGCTTGCAGTGTGACGTGACTGTCCAACCAATGTCCGATTTTGAAGGGAATGATAGTCGTGGCTGAGAAACTTTGCTGATAATCCCAGTTTAAGGTTTTGTAAATCAAAGCCAGGCGTTCTGTGCTTTGATAGGCTAGTTGCTGAAATAAATCGGGTTGATAATCATAAGCCAGGCTGAAGATATACTTGTTCTTTAAAATATAATTCAGATTTGCGGAATAATCGGTGGATGGCTTTAACATTGGATTGCCTTGTACTTCTTCATAACCACTTATATAGCCGGTACTTTCGCTCAGATCCCAGTAGCTTGGAGAGGTCTTATCTGATGTGAATGAAAGTTGTAGAATATGTGCTGGGGTCATTACGTATGTTAATTCGGTTGTAGGATAAGCCGCCCATGCATGATAACGGGCCGTTTTGTAATATTCTCCGGTTATGGACGCGCTGAAAGACAAATGTTCTCCCATGTTTTTGCTGAATCCGACGTAGAAGTCATATGTATATTCATTATAACGATTGTTTGTATTGAGTTCGCTCATGTCTGTTCCGTTTTGGGTATGATAGAACTGAGTATTATGGTCACTGGCATAAGTTAAAGAGGTGCCATAGTTTAAGGTCCACTCTCGTGGTAGTGTGTGTGACTGGTCTACGTATATTTTCCAGTGGTCTATTGTTTGTCCGCTAGTCGTGTGAAATTCGCTTGTTTGGTTCTTGTTGTCTTTGTTGGTGAATTGCTGATGACTTTCGGAATGGTAGGAGGTATAGTTTATTCCAGCTTTCATACCGAAGCCAGAGAGATAATCTAAAGCGATATTGTGCATTCGAGCCTCCTTTTTTGTCCGGTTGTCTGCGGTTGTGATGTTCCCGTCGGAATATGAATGATTATCGTTGTTAGGGTTGAAGACACCAGTATAGGCTAGATTGATATGAGCATTATCATTGAATTTATATTCAGCGCCTGTTCGTACATAATGTGTTATTCCTTTCCTGTCAATATCATTGTGTTGACAGATATCATATATATTATTTTTTAAGGTGTGATGTGAGTACGTATCTGTTGTTTGTCTGTTTTGTTCATAATGGGTATTATATAGCAAGTCTATATTCCATTTAGGAGTGGTGTAAAGCAGGCTGATTCCTCCTTGTGTGCCACTTCTGTAATTGTATAGATATCCGGCGTTAACTTCTCCTTGCAACCCACTTTCTTCAGGACGGTAACCTTTCAAAAGTAAGTTGATGGCAGCACCTCTTACATGATATTGCGGCGGTGTGCTATACATAATTTCTGCCTTTTCTACACGTGAAGCCGGAGTGTTTTTTAATAAAATGGTCAACTGTTCGTGACTCATTGTTGTGGGCCTTCCGTTTAAAATAATGCTCAGATTGTGTGTGCCTGCTAATGAAAGGTTGCCGTTTATTTCCTGTACACCGGGTAATTGCTGAAGGATTTCATAGGCATTGCTCACGATCTTATGTGTGGTGAGCTGTGACAGATCATAGGATAATTTTCCTCCTTCCACTTTTACAAGAGGGCGTTCCCCTTTGACGATAACTTCGTCCAAAGCATAATCTTTACTTTTCAGGGTAATCGTGCCTGCGTCTTCTCCTGTAGTTGTCAATAAGAGGGTTTCGTACATGATGTGTTGGAAAATCAGCCGATAAGATGCTGGTTGCCGGTTGAACCTGAAGTAACCGGTGGTATCTGTGATTACGGCGTCCACAAAAGTAGAATCAATGGTTTGTAGGATGACGGTTGCACCGTCAATGGCTTGTGCATGGATGTTTGTAACCTTTCCGGTAATGGTTTGTGCAGTGGTTGTTCCTATAACCCAAAATAAAAATAGCGATGTGATGATAAAATTTTGCTTTTTCATATCTATTTGTTTTTAATATTTTCTTTAACTTTGACGAAACAAAAGTAGGGAGACTTTTTTCCTTACGTGGTTAATGGCAGGTTAACACAATGTTAACAAAGTATGGATAGGATATAAGTGTATGACAATCAAACATATTCGTTGGGTAGCTTGTATCGGACTGTTGGCAATCATCTGTTTGCAGTACGTTTGGCTTGTAAATACCTATAAGCTAACTAAGGAAAGTATACAGTTCAGAAGCAATGAAGTATGTAGAGATGCAACGATGCGTGAGGTGTTTTATCGCATGGAAGTATATCAAGATTCTTTGCAAAAGAAGTATAAGGACAAAGATACTTCCATTATGGTTAGAATAAATCTGGATGAAGATTATGATTTTTTTGAGGATGGCAGAGGGGATAAAAATGTGAACCAATGGTTGATGTCCAATATGCAGGTTTCCATGCAAGAAATTGTCAAGAGGGATTATAAATTGTCTGTTTCTTTGTCAAGTTTAGATTCTATTTATCGGACAGGCCTTGCTGCCGAAGGATTGGATGCAGAAGTAATAACTTGTGTGACAGATTCGCTGGGGAATATTCTTAGAAGTTCCCGTTCCATACAGGTAGGGGATTATGGCTTGTTGAAAACCGGATTACAACCTATCAATTATAAATGTACGGAGAATCTTCAGGCTTTTATTGTTAATCCTTATTGGGTTATTTTCCAGCAGATGACCTTGCTCCTCATTGCTACTGTCTTGATGATGGCAATGATCGTCTATTGTCTTGTTTATCAGATTCGTATTATTGCTCATCAGAATAAAATAGCTAGGATGCGTGAGGATTTCTCATACGCCATGATTCATGAGATGAAGACTCCTCTTGCCTGTATTTTGATGGGGACCCGAATGTTGAAATCAGGAAAGTTAGATATTTTTCCGGATAAACGCGAGAAGCATTTTCAGATATTGGAGGACGAGAGTGAACATTTATTGTCACTGACTAACAAAGTGCTGACGCTGTCAAAATTGGAAAATGCTCAATTGAGGCTTTGGAAAAAGGAGATACAACTCCGTCCGATGTTAGAGGATCTTATTGAGAAATATACTGCTAAGGCAGATAAACCAGTACATTTCTCTCTTCATTTGGAATCGGAATGGGTATATGCTGATGAAGAATTCTTGAAAGAAGCTATCGGTAATTTGGTAGACAATTCTATAAAATATTCAGGTGAAGAGGTGGACATACAGATTTCATCCTTGCGTCAGGACTATAACTTTTATTTGATAAAGGTAAGAGATAACGGCATAGGTATTCCGTTGAAGGACCAGAGTCGTATTTTCGAGAAGTACGAGCGTGCTTCGGCTGCCGACCGCAGCCGTAAAGGCGGTGCGTCAGGCTTCGGATTGGGTTTGAATTATGTTTTCCGCGTGGCTGAAGCGCATGGTGGAAAAGTGTGTGTGGAAAGCATTGAAGGGGAGTATAGTGAATTTTTTCTTTTTTTGCCGAGTGGGGAGAAGAAATAAATATTTTTTAAGGAGGAAGATGATATGATAAAACTGTTGTTGGTGGAAGATGATGCCAATCTTTGTTATATTATTCGTGGTGGATTGGAGGATATGATAGGTGGATACGAGGTGATGACCGCTTCTAATGGCGAAGAAGGGCTGAAGATATGGAAGGAGCAACATCTTGATATCATTATTTCAGACATTGAGATGCCTGTTATGGATGGTTATGAAATGGTACGTCGTATTCGGGAAACGGATGGATTTATTCCCATTGTTTTTACCTCGGGCAGGGTTTCGCCTAAAGATGTGGTGAAAGGTTATGAATTGGGGGTGAATAATTATATTAAGAAACCTTTTTTGGCCGAAGAACTGGATGCGCATATTGGTGCTTTGTTGAAAATGAAGCGGGGAATGGGAGCCGCTAATGAAAGTGAGATTTATCGGATTGGTGAAAATTATACATTTGATGCTGTTCATGCAGTATTAAAGCATTCGTCGTGTGTACAAAAGACAATGACGGAACGCGAAGCGAAATTGCTTCAGATGCTTTGTAAAAAGAAAAATGAACTAGTGAGACGGGATATTATTCTTTCAAGACTATGGGATACGGAGGATGATTTTTTTGCATCACGTAGTCTCGATGTTTTTGTTACTCGACTTAGAAAATTGTTTGCTGATGATGAACGGATACAGATAAAGACTGTGAAAGGAGTGGGTTTATGTCTTTCGGACAAAGGATGAATATGTGTAATATAACATTTATTGTAAGTTCTTTTGGCATTTTCCAGATACTAAACGTTTTTAAGCAACTCGAAAAGATGTGCATTGGTGAAATGACCGTTCTTGAAAATGGATTTTGTCATTATTCCGACTTTGTTGAAGCCGGCCTTTTCTAATACTCGCATGGAAGGAAGGTTGTGTTCAAAGACAAGTGCGAATATACGTATTGTATTCGTATAAGTGAAGTAATGGTAGATGGCTTCTTGTAATGCGTTGGTTACAATACCTTGGTTCCAATATTTTTCTCCGATAACGTACCCTACTTCGGCATTGAAGCATTCCACATCTGTGCCTGGTGTAAATCCGATATTGCCTACGGCTTTTCCATTAACTTCAATACAAAAATCATGAATGCCTTCTTTTTTCTGGATGAGGTCAATAAAGGTTTCCGCATGCTCTAGCCTGTAAGGGTGGGGGAATACGTTGCGGCAATTGTCCCAAATCTTTTTGTTATTCAGTTCTTGAACTAATGAATGAGCGTCTTCTGTTTGCCAAGTACGTAGTGTGTACTTGTTCTTTTGTACAAATACAGCATGATAGCGTCTCATGGGGGTACTGCAGAGCCCATGGTAATTTTGTTTTTCTCCTACGACAGCAAATCCCAAACTCTGGTAGAAAGGAATAGCATAAGTAGAAGAATTAACCGTTGTTTCAATGGAAGGATGGAGGGTGGAGGCGTAGTGGAAAAGTTTTTTTCCTAATCCGTGCCTGTGATATTCTGGCTTGATAAAAAATAGGGAGATATGTTTACCATTACTTTTTATACCTAAAATGCCTGTTAGAGCTTCATTGTCAAAACTACCATAAAATATGATTTCGTTTATACATTTTTTGTTATAAATAAAGCTTTTGAAAAATTCCAATCCCTCATTGTTGAAATCTTCTTTGCCGGTGATGGTGAAAACTTGCCAAGATAGTTCGATGGCTTTTGGGTATTCATCTTTTGTGAGTTGTCGTATGTTATTCATGGTATGCCATATTGTAGATTAGTGTAAAAATAGGTAGAGCAGGTATGTTCTTTGTAAGGTGGAGAAGGATAAAGGTGCATTTAAAAACAACTTTATCCTTCTTTGTCTATTAACTAGAAATTATAGGCTACGCCAAGATTGAATACGGCTTGGTCTAGGTCGCTGATTAATTGGTATTTAATATCAAAGTTTAAACTCCAGTTTTTGTCTAAGTCAAACTCCATACCTGCTCCTAAATTAACTCCAAATTTTCCATCACTTCCACTGACATCGTAATCGCCTGCTTTCCCTAAATCCAAATGCCAGTTAGTGTATGTAAATCCTGCTAATGGATATAGACTAATATTGCTTGCTATGGGAAAAAGGTAGTGGATATTTGCGTTGATGTCAAACATGCTAAGTCCATCATTTTTAAAGAAGTAATTCATAGACGGCTCTATTCTGATTTGATCAGTAATATTATATTGATATTTCAGACCAATACCAACGCTCTCTATTTCAGTTCCATAACTTAGATTTCCACCAATAGCTTGTTTCCCTTGTTTTACGTAAGCTGCGCCCCGACCTTACTCAGCCTTCTTGTTTTCCTTGTTGTGCAAAAACAGAACCACAACCTAAAAGTGCCATGCATGCGGCAATAATAATTTTTTTCATAATCACTCATTTTAAATGAATACTAACTTTTCTTTATATGTAGAATTATTTTTCTTCCTCCTTAAACCAGGAAGCATACATTAAATATCCATTGGCTATTTTCTGATTGAGTTCTTTGCTTTGTGCCTCGGGAATCTTTTTGATAAATTTGGCTGGAACTCCTGCCCATAGGCTTCCAGGTTCGATGACGGTGTTACTGAGTACCAGCGCTCCGGCAGCTACAATAGCTCCTTCACCTACGACCGCATGGTCTAGTATGGTAGAGCCCATTCCAATTAGAGCGCCGTCTTTTATAGTCGCACCATGTATGGTTACATTATGTCCTACAGAAACATCATTCCCGATTTCGACAACTGATTTTTGATATAATGTATGTACTACACTGCCGTCCTGGATATTTACGCGGTTACCTATGCGGATAGCATTAACATCGCCGCGTAATACGGCGTTAAACCAAATGCTGCAATCTTTTCCAATTACAACATCGCCAATAATAGTGGCATTATCGGCTAAATAACAGTTCTCGCCGATTTTTGGAGTGAATCCTCTCACTGATTTTATAAGTGCCATAATTAATTTCTACCGTTTTAAAGGAGATGTTACTTCTTTTAACCACTCGCGTTCCTCGTTGTTCAATTCCGGATTCAAACAATTGTAAACTTTTTCATGATATTGGTTGAACCATGTTATTTCTTCATCGCTCAGCATATCTGTCAGGATGGCTTCTTTGTCAATAGGGCAGAGGGTAAGTGGCTCGAATTTATAGTAAGTGCCGAATTCTGTCTCTTGTGACGGAACAATTAACATGGTATTTTCCGTACGTACTCCATGGCGTCCGGTTTTATATATACCGGGCTCGTTGGTTACTGTCATGCCTGGAACAAGTAAGGCCGGCATGTGGTTCATGCGGAATTGGTGAGGACCTTCGTGTACATTCAGAAAACAACCTACACCGTGGCCTGTTCCATGCAGGTAATTGATTCCGGCTTTCCACATAGGGAGGCGAGCCAGCGCATCTAGTTGTGTTCCGCAAGTTCCATGTGGAAATTGAGCCATTGAGAGTTGGATAAATCCTTTTAAGACTAATGTGTAATCTGTTTTTTCTTCTTTCGTGAGTGCTCCTAAAACGATAGTACGAGTAATATCAGTTGTTCCGTCCAAATATTGTTCTCCAC
>OGCS01000069.1_pt1 | contig 21822 bp, 20 predicted proteins | sample 1570241 | NCBI WGS metagenome assembly OGCS01 (sample SAMEA2582175, study PRJEB24529) | metagenome | reverse complement strand
GTACGTTTTTGTGCGTCTCTTTGGGGACAAAGATAGGAAAAACTCTATTATATGCTAGCTTCTTAGCCTGCTTTTTTTTCAATTTATCTTAAAATATTTTAGAATATAGAACCTTTATTATCTTTTTCTCTGAATTTGATGTTACGGGGGTGATGTTCTATGATTTCACTGCGTAGCATATTACGGTCTATATGTGTATAAATTTCTGTTGTCCCGATACTTTCATGTCCCAGCATACACTGTATGGCACGCAAGTTGGCGCCTCCTTCCAGCAAATGTGTTGCAAAAGAATCGCGGAATGTGTGAGGACTGATTTTTTTTTTCAGACCTATCCGGGCTGCCAGTTCCTTGATGATATGGAAAACCATGATGCGGGAGATGTTCTTCCCGAAATTGCTGATAAAGACAAAGTCTTCAAATCCCGGCTTTATTTTCATCAGGTTACGGTCGGTGAAGTAGAGCCTGATTTCCTTGATGGCGCGCGGTGAAATAGGAACCAGCCGCTGTTTGCTTCCTTTTCCTTCCACTTTGATGAAGCCTTCTTCAAAATAAAGTTCGGATAATTTCAGGTTGCAGAGTTCGGAAACACGGAGTCCGCAACTGTAAAGCGTTTCCAGTATGGCCCTGTTGCGCTGTCCCTCTTTGGTGCTGCGGTCTATGCTTCCTATCAGCAGGTCTATCTCTTCTACTGTCATTACTTCGGGCAGTTTGAAACCTGTCTGGGGGGATTCCAGCAATTCTGTCGGGTCGGCTTTCAGGTAATCTTCCATAATGAGGAAACGGTAGAAAGAGCGGATGCCCGACAAGATACGTGCCTGCGAACGGGGGTGGATGCCGATATCATGTAATCCGGCCGAGAAATCTTCCAGATTTTCAAGCCGGACATCCAGAATGTTGATGTTTTCTAATGTAAGATAAGCCAGTAACTTGTCCAGGTCAGTAAGATAAGCATCTACCGTATTGTCAGATAACGATTTCTCCAACTTTAAATATTGTTTGTATTTCACCAATATCTTGTCTGTTTTCTCGGTTCTTTTCATTTCTTTTTTCTACCTTTGTACCCAAATTCCCTGCAAAGGTAGAAAAAGTTCAGATATAGTATAAATATGAAAATACAAATTATTAATGGACCTAATATCAATTTATTAGGCAAACGGGAACCTTCCATTTATGGCGCTGTTTCATTTGAAGACTATCTGGTGGAATTGCGCCGTACTTATCCGGACATTGAAATAGCGTATTATCAGTCGAATGTGGAAGGTGAGATGATCAACAAAATACACGAAGTGGGTTTTGATTATGACGGCATCGTGTTGAATGCAGGGGCTTATACGCATACTTCCATTGCTTTGCAGGATGCTATCCGCGCCGTGACAGCTCCCGTGGTTGAGGTGCACATCTCGAATGTACATACCCGTGAGGAGTTTCGCCATAAGTCGATGATTTCCTGTGCTTGTGCGGGAGTGATTTGTGGGTTCGGGCTTCATTCATATCGTTTGGCGATTGAGGCTTTGTTAATGAGAAAATAAAACGTTTAGGTATAATATAAGGTGATAAGATTATGATGTTGAAACAAACAAAAATCGTAGCGTCCATCTCAGATCAGCGTTGCGAGGTAGAGTTTATAAGAGATCTTTTCAAGGCCGGTATGAATGTGGTCCGTATGAATACGGCTCACGCTTCGCGTGAAGGTTTTGAAAAATTGATAACCAATGTACGTGAGGTTTCCAACCGTATTGCCATATTGATGGACACAAAAGGGCCCGAAGTGCGTACTACTGCTATTGCGGGCGGCGAGCCTATTCCTTATCAGATTGGTGACAAAGTGAAGATTGTAGGCAATCCTGCACAAGAAACGACCCGTGAATGTATTGCTGTATCTTATCCCGGTTTTGTGCATGATCTCCAGGTGGATGGCGATATTCTGATTGATGATGGTGATCTGGAGCTGCGTGTGATTGAGAAGACAGACGAGTATTTGTTGTGTGAGGTGCAGAATGAAGCTACTTTGGGTAACCGTAAGAGTGTAAATGTACCGGGCGTGCGCATCAATCTCCCTTCTTTGACAGAAAAGGACCGTAACAATATACTGTATGCTATTGAAAAGGACATTGATTTCATAGCACATTCGTTTGTTCGTAATAAGCAGGATGTGCTGGATATCCGTCAGATACTGGATGCATACGGCAGCGACATTAAGATTATCGCCAAGATCGAAAATCAGGAAGGAGTGGACAATATTGATGAAATATTGGAAGTGGCCGACGGAGTCATGGTGGCTCGTGGTGACTTGGGCATTGAGGTTCCTCAGGAACGAATTCCCGGCATTCAGCGTCTGTTGATCAAAAAATGTATTCTGGCAAAGAAACCGGTGATTGTTGCTACCCAGATGTTGCATACCATGATTAATAATCCGCGTCCTACCCGTGCTGAAGTGACCGATATTGCCAATGCTATTTACTACCGCACGGATGCATTGATGCTGAGTGGGGAAACGGCATACGGCAAGTATCCGGTGGAAGCCGTGAAGACGATGGCCAAGATTGCAGCGCAGGCCGAGAAAGATAAACTGGCCGAGAATGACATCCGTATTCCTTTGGATGAAAACTCCAATGATGTAACCGCTTTCCTGGCAAAACAGGCAGTAAAGGCTACCAGCAAACTGAATATCCGCGCCATTATTACCGACAGTTTCAGCGGGCGTACCGCACGTAATATTGCTGCTTTCCGTGGCAAATATCCTGTATTGGCCATCTGTTATAAAGAAAAAACGATGCGTCATCTGGCTTTGTCATATGGGGTGGAAGCTATCTATATGCCCGAAAAGGCTAACGGACAGGCATATTATTTCGCTGCTTTGCGTAAATTGCTGGATGATGGTGTCTTGAGTGAAAGCGACATGGTGGCTTACCTGAGCAGCGGCAAGCAAGGTACTCAGACTTCTTTCCTTGAAATCAATGTAGTGGGAGATGTGTTGAAGTATGCTATGGACTATGTGCTGCCCAACCGCAACCGTTACCTATAATAATAGAAGATAGGAATGAAAGAAACGGACGCTATTGACGAATATATCCTTCAGCACATTGATGAAGAAAGTGATTATCTGAAGGCACTTTATCGCGATACGCACGTCAAGCTTTTACGTCCCCGTATGGCTTCCGGCCACTTGCAGGGACGTATGCTGAAAATGTTTGTGCAAATGATACGCCCCCGTCAGGTGCTGGAAATCGGGACTTACAGTGGCTACTCCGCACTTTGCCTGGCCGAAGGGTTGGAAGAGGGGGCCACGTTGCACACATTTGAGATAAACGATGAGCAGGAGGACTTTACACGTCCCTGGCTGGAAGGTTCGCCTTACGCCGGCAAGATTAAATTTTATATAGGTGATGCGCTGAAGTTGCTGCCTGGCATGAACATTACCTTTGATTTGGCGTTTGTAGACGGTGATAAGCGGAAGTATATTGAATATTACGAAATGGTACTGGAGAAATTATCACCCGGCGGATACATCATTGCCGATAACACATTGTGGGACGGACATGTATTGGAGGAACCGCATCATACAGATCTTCAGACTATTGGAATAAAGAAATTTAATGATTTGGTAGCTGCCGACAAACGGGTTGAAAAGGTGATTCTTCCCTTGCGCGACGGGCTGACAATCATAAGAAAATGTTGAATAATGTGCCAATAGGTTATGCTATGAACCGTATGGCATATTAACAAATTAGCAAACTGAATAATTATTAATTATGGAAACGACCAGACAAAATAAGATTTCTCGTTTGATCCAAAAGGAGTTGAGTGAGATTTTCCTGCTTCAGACCAAGTCCATGAATGGTGTTTTGGTGTCGGTAAGTGCTGTCCGCATCAGTCCCGATATGAGTATTGCACGTGTCTATCTCAGCGTGTTCCCTTCTGAGAGGAGCCAGGAAATAGTAAAGAATATCAATGATAATATGAAATCCATCCGTTATGAATTAGGAACACGGGTACGCCATCAGTTGCGCATCATTCCCGAGTTGAAATTCTTTGTGGATGATTCATTGGATTATGCCGAACGTATAGACGAATTGTTGAAAAAGTAGAACCGGGCGGTGAATTTTCCCTTTTATATAGCGAAGCGTTATCTTTTTTCCAAGAAGTCGCACAATGCCATTAATGTCATTTCAGCCATTTCCGTCTGCGGAGTGGCTTTGGCTACATTGGCATTGGTATGTACTTTGTCTGTTTTTAACGGCTTCCAGGATCTGGTGGCTACTTTCTTTACGGCTTTTGATCCGGAGCTGAAAATTACGGCTGTCACCGGAAAGGTCTTTGACGGACAGGAAGCGCGTATAGAAGCTTTGCGCCGGATGCCGGAGATCGCTGTTTTTTCTGAGTCCTTGGAAGAGAATGCGATGGTTCAGTATAAGGGCCGTCAGACTATGGCGGTGATCAAGGGAATTGAGGATAATTTCGAGGATCTGACCGCTATTGACAGTATTCTTTTCGGCCGGGGGCAATTCGTGTTGCATGATGAAGTGGTGGATTATGCCATTCCCGGCATAGAATTGGTTTCCATCTTGGGAACGGGTATCAAATTCCTCGATCCGCTAGAGATTTATGCTCCCAAACGGGGAGCTAAAGTCAATATGGCCAATCCAGCTTCCAGCTTTAACTCTGCCGATTTATATTCCAGCGGCCTTGTGTTTGCGGTGAACCAACAGAAGTATGACTCTTCTTACATTTTGACTTCCCTCCAATTTGCCCGTAGGTTGTTCCAGTATGACACAGAAGTGAGTTCGGTAGAATTGAAATTGAAGCCGGATGCAGATGTAGGGAGTGTAAAATCGAAGATACAGAAAATATTGGGAGATGGTTTCCGGGTGCAGGACCGGTATGAGCAGCAAGCGGATACTTTCCGCATTATGGAGATAGAGAAGCTGATATCTTATATTTTCCTTACCTTTATCCTGATGATAGCTTGCTTTAATGTAATAGGCTCCTTGTCCATGCTGATTATAGATAAGAAGGCAGATGTAGTGACATTGCGCAATTTGGGGGCCAGCGACAAGCTGATCACGCGTATATTCCTGTTCGAGGGGCGTATGATTTCACTGATAGGTGCGGTGGTTGGTGTGATACTGGGGCTGATCCTTTGCTTTATCCAGCAGGAATTCGGATTGCTTTCGCTGGGAGGTGGTAATTCCGGCGGTAATTTTGTGGTGGATGCCTATCCCGTCAGTGTCCATGTATGGGATATTGTTATAGTCTTTGCCACTGTGCTGGTGGTGGGCTTTCTTTCCGTGTGGTATCCCGTGCGTTATCTCAGCCGCAGGTTGCTGGGCAGGTAATTTATTTATTATTGTTGATACGGCTGATGTTTGTCGGTTTGTACGGTACGGCTTGGCTGCTTTCTTTGTTTTTATTCTTTTCGTCTTTTGGCCTTATGGCTTTATCTGGTTAAGTCTTTTCTTCTTTGTGGTTAACCTTGTTTTACCTTATGGTTAAGCTCTTTTTTATGGTTGTGTACTATAGTCTCTTGCGGTGGTTTGTACAGTCTGATATAGTGGACTGTATAAACTCTTGCAGTAGACTGTACAGTCCACTGCCGGAGTCTGTAGTAGTTAACTGTATGATAAGGGTTAGCTATAAGGAAAAACGACCTTAATCGTCGGAGCAATAGGGCTTGGTACAAGCTTCTTTCCAGGGCGTTTCAGATCTTCTACTTTCAGGGTCCTCAAATCAATTCGTAGCTGCTCACCTGAATAGGCATATCCAGATTATGCAGCACCTTCTCCAGCAAAATGCCTTCCCGATTATCATATTCATAGCCGAAAGTGGCGCGGATGCCTTGAAGGATAAACTGTGTGGCGCGGTCCAAGGCGATAGGAAGACTGTCGCCTTGTATCAGTGAGCCGGTTATCACACTGGTAAATGTATCGCCTGTGCCGGGATAGTGTGCGGGCAGGTAGGGACACGTTACTTTCCAATAGCGGTTTCCCTGTCTGTCATAGGCGTAAACGGAAGTTTTGCGAGGATCTCCCTGTACGGGCACGCTGGTGATAATAACGATACCGGGGCCGTGCTCCGAAATTTCATGCAGGTAAGCTTTTAGTTCTTCGTCTGTATTCTCCGCTTTATAGGGTTTGTCCAGCAAATAGAACAGTTCGGTCATATTGGGCGTGATGACATCTGCTTTCCGGATGAGGTGACGCATTTCCAGAATCATTTGTTCGTCAAAATTGGTATATAGCTTTCCGTTGTCTCCTAATACGGGATCTATCATGACCAGGCTGTCGGACTGGCGGAAATCATCAATGAACCCGGATACGATTTGTATCTGGCGGGGAGATCCCAAGTAGCCCGTATAAATAGCATCGAATTGTACGCCAAGTTGTTTCCATTCACTGATAATCTTGGGCATCTCGTCCGTGAGGTCCAAAAAAGAGAAGTGCGGGTATTGGGTGTGGCTCGATAATACGGCTGTGGGCAGAGGGCAGACTTGAAAGCCCATGGATGAGAGGATAGGGATAACGACGGTGAGGGATACGCGCCCTGCACCGGACAGATCGTGTACCGCAGCTATCTTCTTTACTTTATTTGTATACATATCTTCATGAATTAAGCGTTATGGATGGTATATATAACAGGTAAACCGGAAGAAAGTTATTCCAATGCTATGCTTTTTACCTTTATGTCTTGCCGGCCCAAGAAGATGGAAGCGGATTCCTCAAACTTGTTTTCGCTTTCTGTGGTGAGGAAGCGGCAGTTTCCTCCTTTATCGCAGCGTGCGTCCATTTCCGGATGGCGGTTTAAATAGTCTCGCAGGCTCCGGGCCACATATTCCCCTTGTGAAATGATGCGGATAGGTTCAGGCGTAAATTGCCTTATTTTATCCAGTAGCAGCGGATAATGGGTACATCCCAATATGATGGTGTCAATCATCGGATCTTTATCCAGCAGCCGGTTGATATGTTGTTTGACGAAATAGTCGGCTCCTTCCGATTGATATTCATTATTCTCTACCAAGGAAACCCACATGGGACAGGCTTCTCCTGTTACCACAATGTCGGGAGATAACTTATGTATTTCCAAAAGATAGGATTCGGATTTGATGGTACCGGCTGTGGCCAGTATACCTACGTGCCGGCTTCGGGTGATTTCTCCTATACATTCTGCTGTAGGCCGGATGACACCGAGTACTCTGCGGGTAGCGTCTATTACCGGAAGATTGATCTGCTGGATGGTGCGTAAGGCTTTTGCCGATGCTGTGTTGCATGCCAATATCACCAAAGGACATCCCAGTTCAAACAGTTTGCTTACGGCTTGCAGGGTAAATTCGTAAACAACTTCAAAAGAGCGCGGTCCGTACGGACAGCGTGCGCTGTCTCCCAAATAGATATAATCATACTCAGGCATCAGTCCGCGTATTTTGTCCAGAATGGTCAGACCGCCGTAGCCGGAGTCGAATACACCGATGGGACCGGTTGAAGGGAGGATAGATGGGATCATGGCAGTATAGCTATATAATACAGGCACGGATTACACGGATGTTCACGGTTCTGAAACCTGTGAAATCTGTGTAATCCGTGCCTGTAAAGGTCCTTAACTTAATTATTTGATTCCTACTTTAGCTTTGACAGCAGCAGTTACATCTGTAGACTGCGCTTCATTTACGTAGGGAATTTCTGTTCTGTTCAAATCGAAGATATAAGTATATCCACCTTCCTGGCCTACTGCTTTGATGGCGTCTTCAATTTTCTTGTAGATAGGTTCCATCATATCAGCGTATGATTTCTGCAACTGTTGTTGTGCATCTTGTTGGAACTGCATTCCTTTTTCCTGTAACTCCTGCAATTCTTTCTGGCGTCTTTCCTGAATGTTCTTGGGAAGGTTGGCTTGTTCCTGTTGATATTCAGTATATTTTTTGGTCAGTTCATCAGTTGCACGTTTCATTTCATCCTCGTATTGTTTCTGCATGGCTTGGATGTCGGTCTGGGCCTTTGTGAATTCCGGCATGACAGTAAGTACATCTGCGGATTTAATATGCCCGAATTTCTGAGCAAATACACTCATCGGAGCGATAAGTAAAAGTAGTAAAGCAATTTTTTTCAACATAGTTCTATTTTTTATTAGTTATTGCAAATTTGGATTATCGGTTGCAAATGTAGGAAATTAATTTGAATATCCTAATCTTGAGAGCACTTCATTGCTGATATCAATGCTTGGAGATGCGAAAATAATGCTTTGGGCGGAGCCTCTGTCCACTACTGCCGCATATCCTTTTTGCTCTGAAATCTGTTTTACCGCTTCATAGATTTTATCTTGAATTGGTGCGATCAATGCCTCTTGTTTTTTGGCCATTTCTCCTTCGGGACCGAAATATTTCTTTCTCAGTTCGGCTGCTTCCTTTTCTTTTGCTACAATCGCTTCTTCTCTTTGCGTTTTCTGTGCGGCCGACAGGGAAGCCGAGGCTTTCTGGTATTCTTTATAAAGTGCTTCCGCTTCTTTTGCTTTTGCTTCCACCTCACTTTGATATTGTTGTGAAGCTTGATTCAGTTGGGTATTCGCCTGTTCGTATGCAGGAATATTCTTCAGGATATATTCCATATCAATCAAGGCGAACTTTTGAGCGCTGGCTGTGAATACACAAGCCACAAACAATAGAGATAATAGGATAGCCTTTTTCATAATCACATTGTTTTTAGTTATTAAAACTCTTGTCCCAGGATAAAGTGGAACTGGCTTCCACTATACTGGCTGGATCCGTTAATCTTGTCGAAACCGTATGCCCAGTCAATACCCATCATACCAATCATCGGCAGGAAGATACGGACACCGACACCTGCCGAGCGTTTCAACTGGAACGGATTGAATTTGCTTACATCTGTCCATGCGTTACCTCCTTCAATGAAGCCTAGTGCATAGATACTGGTCGAATTTTCCAGCATCAACGGGTATCTTAATTCTGCACCTAAACGTACGTAAGCATAGCCTTCACTACCATAAGGAGTCAATGAACCGTTTTCGTAACCACGCAGTGCAATGGTTTCGGAAGCGTAGCTGGTGCTATAGCCTGTCATACCGTCACCACCCATATAGAATGTTTCAAAAGGTGATTTCTTGTACTTGTTATAGTGACCCAGCAAACCGAACTCTGCACGTGTCATGATAACCGGACATTTCTGACCTCCTGTAAGAGCGGTATAGGTCTTTGATTTGAATTTCCATTTGTGGTATTCAATCCAGTTGAACATACTTGCCGCTTCATCATAATCATCTTTACCGTATACCGAGTAGTCCTTGTTACTGAACAATGAGTACGGAGGAGTCAGCTGTACGGAAGCCGAGAATTCAGAACCGCGACGCGGGAAAATCGGGTTATCCGTAGAGTTACGTGCCAAAGTCAGATTCAAACTCAGGTTGTTGCAATTACCGGTTGACATGTATTCTCCGTTGTTCAACTTGATATACAAGTAGCTCCAGTCTTTCAAAATAAAGCGCTGGTAAGAAAGTTCGGCTGACAAGGTAAAATAGTCATCCGGCCATCTCAAACGTTTACCCCAACCGATAGATGCTCCATACATCTGGATAGATTTATCGGGGTCATAAAAAGACTCGTAGTTGTTATTATATCCGCCATAATAATTTCCATAACCGCTGTAATAATTGTAGTAATTATTCATATAAGCTGAGTTATAGTAGTTACTGCTGATATCTGTCTGTATGGAGTAGAAAGCCGAAACAGAGAATGAATTCGGACGTTTTCCGCCAAACCATGGGTCAAAGAACGATACACTATATGACTGGTAATAACTACCGTTGGTCTGTCCGCTGATGGTTAATGTCTGTCCATCACCCTGTGGCAGGAATCCGCGGTAGTTGTCACTCTTATGGAACAAGTTGGCCATAGAGAAGTTCGTGAACTTCAAACTTAATTTACCGATAACACCGGTTTGTCCCCAACCTGCCGAGAATTCTACCTGGTCGTTTGCTTTGGACTCCAGGTTCCAGTTGATGTCTACCGTACCGTTGGTCGGGTCCGGTTGTACATCCGGCTGGATATTTTCAGGGTTGAAGTGTCCCATTTGGGCTATCTCACGATAAGAACGTTCCAATGCTTCTTTGCTGAACAGATCTCCCGGCTTGGTTCTTAACTCACGGCGTACTACGTTTTCATACAAACGGTCGTTACCGTTGATACGCACTTTGCTGATAGAGGCCTGAGGACCTTCCTGAATACGCATTTCCAAATCAATGGAGTCGCCGTCTATGTTTACTTCTACGGGGTCAAGGTTATAGAAAACGTATCCTTTATTATAGTAGTAGTTACCGATAGCATCTTCATCACCGGTCAGACGCTCGGTCATTAATTTCTGGTTATAAACATCTCCCTTTTTCATACGGAGCTGTTCGTTCAGCCAGTCCGAAGCATAAATGGTGTTACCTACCCAGGTCACGTTGCGCAGATAGTATTTGTCACCTTCTTCTATTTTCATGTACACGTCGACGGTACGGTCATCGTACGGAGAAACACTGTCCACAACAATTTGTGCGTCGCGGTAACCTAATTCGTTGTATTTGTCGATGATATGCTGTTTGTCTTCTTCGTATTTCTCTTCAATGAATTTTTTGGTACGGAAAAGGTTGACAAGTTTGTTTTTCTCATTCGTCTTCTTCATGACGCGTTTTAACTTCTTGTCACTTAACACGGTGTTGCCGTCAATGGTGATCTTGTGGACTTTCACCTTTTCTTTCTTGTCAATCATCACATCAACATCCACTTGGTCCTTATTGTCAGCCAAATCACGCTCTACGATGGTCACTTCGGCGTTTTTAAAACCTTTTTCATCGAAATGTTTCTTGATTAATATTTTAGCACGGTCTATCAAGTTGGGAGTAATCTGGCTTCCTTTTACCAAACCTAGTTTGGCTTCCAAATCTTCACGCTCGCTTTTCTTTACGCCGTGGTAACGAATGTCGGCAATACGTGGACGTTGGGTCAGGATGATTTTTAAATAGATCTTGTCTCCAACAATTTTTTCAGCTAGGATTTGTACATCCGAGAACAGTCCGTGTCGCCAATAACGTTTTACAGCTGTGGTGATGTCATCTCCCGGAACAACAATGGTCTGTCCTACCGATAGTCCTGAAAGTCCGATCAATACATAATCTTCATAGTTTTTTACGCCTTCTACTTTGATTCCGCCGATTTCATACTTCTTGGGCGTTCCGGAATAAAGTATGACTGGATTGTCGTTTTCTTCTACGTTTGCTTCTTGGGCGTAACTGCCTGTTGAAAAGCAAAATAGGCATGTAAGCGTTAATAGTATAAGTGAAATACGATATAGCATTTTATCTAACTTTATATTTGTTCACTGGTTTTGCCGAAACGGCGTTCTCTTTTCTGATAATCATAAATGGCTTTGCAAAATTCTTCTTCGCGGAAGTCCGGCCAGAACGTTTCACAAAAATATAGTTCGGAATAAGCACATTGCCAAAGCAGATAGTTGCTAAGGCGGATTTCTCCTCCGGTACGTATAAGCAAATCCGGGTCGGGCATATAGTTTGTACTTAAATGTGCACTTATCAAATTGTCATCGATGTCCTCAATGGCTAGTTTGTCGTTTTGAATCTTGGCCGCTATTTGTCTTACCGCTTCTGTTATTTCCCATTTGGAAGAGTAGCTTAAAGCAAGTGTCAGACACATACCGGTATTGATTGAGGTGCGTTCAATGCATTGGTTCAATCGTTCCAGAACTTCTACCGGTAACTTTGCCGTATCACCGATAATGCGAAAACTGATGTTGTTTTTCATGAAAGTTTCTTCTTCAATGGAGTCCATCAGAAGACTCATCAGAGCAGCGACTTCATCTACCGGGCGATTCCAGTTTTCGGTAGAGAAAGTATATAGTGTCAAGTATTTGACTCCCAGTCTAGCCGCTTCTTCTGCTATGATGTGTACAGTTTCTGCACCGGCTTGATGTCCGAAGCTGCGCGCCTGTCCACGTTGTTTAGCCCATCTTCCATTTCCATCCATTATAATGGCTACATGGGCAGGTATACGGCTTTTGTCTATTTGCTCTCTATATGGCATGTCGCAATCTATTTTATATGACTCTCTTTGACTTTATTCCTTGGAATCGAATCCCAACTTATTGATTCGTCCTCTCCATACTTCTCCGCTTCGGCTCCATATAATCCACAAGAAGTTATTCTTGTCTACGACATAAGAATAGTTGCCGTCTGCCTGGTTGTATAGATCTGTGAATTCTGTAGGGAAGAATACATATCTTGAAACAGGTTTCCATGTAATGCCTTGATCCGTTGACCCGTAGAATCGGCTGAAAGCGGGAATGTCCTTACCGAAACTTTTACCCGGACCACCGAAAGCGTATAATTGGTCGTTATAATGAATCATGGCTATATTAGCCAGCTTGGGACAATAAAAACTATCGTATGCGGCTGTAGGATAATCTGCCCAACTGTCTTCTGTAGTCAGTCTGGTCCATACAGTAGAGGTCGTGTCGGTCGCAATGGGATTTTCTCCCATTAGTACCATACGGTCTATGAATTTATTGGTTACCAACGGGTAAGCTGTGTATGATAACTGATTTTTCGGGAAATTGGCCGGAACCTCGCCATTAGTATCCCAAACCAGAGCATCCGTGCTTTCCATAAAATGATTGTTGGTGTCTATGGCGTACAATTTGCAGTTATGTTCTGAATGAACACCGGCAATCAGCTTCTCGAATTTGGTGTTAGTGCCCATCTTGCTCCAGCTTTTTCCGTCAGAGGAGCAGTACAGGTCATTGTCGGCAAGTATGTATAATTGGTTTCCCCATGCCATGACAGAAGAATAGTCCGCATTTTGCATATTTTCAGGTAAAGCCTGTAAGGGCGTCCAGGTTTTTCCGTCATTGATGTGGGTGCTTGTAACAGCGGTGCCATTGTCTTGCTGTGCGAAAACATAAATATAATCCCCTAATGTGACTGCTTTCTGTGCTTGGATAGTGTTGTCGAAACTACTTCCTCTATGGCTCCACTGCAATGAGTCGGGAACTTGTTTATGTACATTAATCTCGGCTTTATAAATAGGTCCATAGACTCCGCTCATCGCCATAACTTTAAATTGGACAGGCTTTTCGAAATTCAAGGAGTCGGTATCATTCCACAACGAATCTTTGTCCTCAGCGACAATAAAAATGCCAATACCGTCTGATTTTATGCTGACTACGACTTTGCTGATGTCTGTACCGACTGGCAGGGAGTCTACGTTGTAGATATGTCTTGTGCCTTGGTCGATGGCAAAAGGGTATTTGGTACCATCAACGGTGAATGTCAGCGTTGTGTCTTTGCCATTAACCTTTTCGGTATATTGAGTTTCAATTTTATCTTTTATAGCAAAAGAGGTAATGCTTGATTCTGAACTATATTCTGTTTCTACTTCGTTGTCGTCCAAGCAAGATGTAATCATAAAAGCCGCAGCAAGCAGACTTGTGATGACAGTCAAAAACTTTATTTTCATTTGCAAATGAGTCTATTGTTACAAGTCGCAAAAGTAGGAAGATTTTTTTCTATATAGAAGTTTTGGGACAAGTTTTATATTAATTTATAGATAAACCAGCCCTTTTTCTCGGTCAATCAGCCACATTTTATCTTTGAATTTGTGAATGGACGGCATGCATTATTTCTCTTCCAAAGTATATTTTATTCAGTTTAAAGTGTTTTTTTTGAATAGAAGGTGCCTGTATTCCATTGTTTAAGCGTAGTGGAGCCTTTTCTATGAAGGCTTCATCCCATAAGCCGGAGTCTATGAAAGACTGTAATAAAATACTTCCGCCTTCTACTAGGAGTGATTGTATTTTTTTCTGATATAATACTTCCATTATTTGCGGCAGGATATCTTTGTTGAAATCCAACGATATGTATTCTGTTAATGCGTTTGGCTGACAGGGGGATTCCCGGGTAAACACGAATGTCTTTATTTTGCCGTTGAAAAGTTCCAAATCTCGGGGTAATGTCAATTCTTTGTCTATTACCAGACGCACGGGATGCTTGCCGTACCAATTCCGGGTGGATAGGGAGGGATTGTCAAGTAATGCCGTGTGTCGTCCTACTAATATAGCGTCATGTTCAGCGCGTTTTTTGTGTACCAGCATGCTGGTCAGCGGATTGGAAAGTATGATCGGCTTTCCTCCTGTGCGGTTTATATCGATAAAGCCATCAGCGGATTCTGCCCACTTTAAGGTTATGTATGGGCGTTTGAGCGTGTTGAATGTTATGAAGCGTCTTATCAGGTGCCGGCATTCCTCTTCTAAGACGCCTACGGTTACTTCAATGCCGGCTTTGCGCAGTTTCTCGATGCCTTTGCCGGCTACTTGGGAATACGGGTCTATGCAGCCTATTACGACTTTGGGGATTCTCTTCTCTATAATCAGGTCGGCGCAGGGAGGGGTCTTTCCATAATGGGAGCATGGTTCCAGACTTACGTATATGGTTGATTCCTTCAAAAGATTTTCGTCTTTAACGGAACGTATGGCGTTTACTTCGGCATGTGCCTCTCCGCAACGGATGTGGTAGCCTTCTCCAATAATGGTGTCGTGATATACAATGACAGCACCTACCATCGGATTAGGGGCTGTGTTACAAAGTCCGTTGTATGCCAGTTGCAGGCAACGGGAAATATATTTTTCATCTTTTGTCATAACGATCTTGTTTAAATTCTTACTTTTGCATATAAAATGACACTATGAATCCTGTTGTATCTTACATAAAACAAACCTTGCAGGGATATTACCCTGATTCAGAACTTGTGCCTATGGCTAAATTGCTGCTTACACAAGTCTTCGGCATGTCTGTTGTTGAATTGTATGCAGGCAAAGATACTACTTTTTCGGTGAATGAGCGGAAACAGCTGGATGATATTCTGGTTCGTCTGCAAAAACTGGAACCTATTCAATACATAATAGGTACGGAAGAATTTTATGGCCTTACTTTTGAAGTGAATAAACATGTATTGATTCCACGTCCGGAAACAGGGGAGTTGGTAGACTGGATTATACGGGAGCATAAGTATGGTCGGGTTAGAATATTGGATATTGGTACGGGGAGCGGCTGCATCGCTGTCTCTTTGGCTAAGAATTTGGAAGAGGCGGAGGTCGTTTCATGGGATGTTTCAGAAAAGGCGTTGCAAGTTGCGGAACGTAATTGCAGGCGGAACGGCGTTCGTGTAATTCTTGAGCAAAGGGATGTGCTGCTTGCTTCTCCTGCAGGTGAGCGGTTTGATGTCATTGTCAGCAATCCACCTTATATTACAGAAAAGGAGAGGGCGGATATGAGTGCTAATGTCTTGGAATGGGAGCCGGAATTGGCTTTGTTTGTGCCGGATGATAGTCCGTTGCTGTTTTATCGGAAAATAGCAGAATTGGGTAGGGATATGCTAGTGTCTGGTGGAAGGCTTTATTTTGAAATTAATCAGGAATACGGTCGGGGATCTGTGCTGTATACATCAGCCGGCGCAGTTCCTGTTCGTCGTAAGGTGAAGCTATTGTTAGGTTAGGGATAGGAATACAAAAATATAAAATTGAGAAAAGATCTCTTTCAAAATGATAGAATGATAAAAGCGGAGAAATAAGATGAAGGGAGAATTAAGTGAGAATGATTTGAGGTATAAGGCAGAAGCTTATTGCTCTTCAATGGAGCGTTGTGTAGCAGATGTAGAGGCTAAATTGTCACAATGGGGAGCCACTCCGGAAATGATGGAGAAAATCGTTCGGCATTTGCAGGATGAGAGATACATTGACCAGAAGCGTTTTTGCTCGGCTTTTGTTCGCGATAAATATCGCTTTAACCAATGGGGCAGAGTGAAAATCTGCCAGGCTTTGCGCATGAAGAAAATCCCTGCGGATGTTATAGCCAAAGGATTGGAGGAAGTAGATGAGCGGGAATATATGGAGATACTATCTGGTTTGATCGAGCAGAAAAGAAGAAGTGTGAAAGCATGTACGGAATACGAACGGAATGGGAAATTGATTCGTTTTGCAGTTGGTAGAGGATTTGAAATGGAGGCTGTTTGCCGTTGTGTGAAACAAACCGGAGAAGATGATGTCTATCTGGACTGATCTTTGGAATTTATTTTTCCCTCATAGTTGTCTGCTTTGTGGGCGGCAGCTTATATCAGGGGAGAGAGTGCTTTGCTTGAAATGCTTGTCGGGGCTTCCGCGTACTCAATTTCATTTACGGAAAGATAATATTGTAGAATGTAATTTCTGGGGAAAAATACCGGTGGAGCATGCCACCTCTTTTCTTTATTATGCAAAGGGAGGAAATGTCCGACAGTTGTTGTACGAACTGAAATATCATGGTAATCAAGAAGTGGGTGAAGTGATGGGGCGGATGATGGCATCTGAACTTATGTGTTCTCATTTTTTTGATGGGATAGATTTGATTGTTCCTGTTCCGTTGCATCAACGTAAAAAACGTTTAAGGGGGTATAACCAAAGCGAATGCCTGGCAAGAGGAGTTTCGGTGGTGACAGGTATTCCTATGGATACTAAAGTTGTGATAAGAAGCAGGTATACTGACACACAGACGCATAAAGGACAATATGCAAGATGGGAAAACGTGCGAAATTTGTTTGCCTGTATTTTCCCTGGCAGCTTGGAAGGAAAGCATCTTTTGTTGGTGGATGATGTGCTGACAACAGGGGCTACGGTTGTTTCTTGCGCTGATGCCTTTCGTGGCATACCCGGATTACGTATCAGTGTGCTTACTTTGGCATTGGCAGGGGAATCCTGATAACAACAACTATTTTTTAGAAAAATACCTTGTCCGATTTTTCATTATCTCGATGTATTTCTATATTTTTGCACAATATTTATCAGATATAGTTGAGTTATGAAGACTTTAGAAAAATTATTCGCAGAGAAATTACTGAAGATTAAGGCTATCAAGTTGCAGCCGGCTAATCCTTTTACTTGGGCGTCCGGTTGGAAGTCGCCTTTTTATTGTGATAACCGCAAAACTCTTTCGTATCCTTCTCTTCGTAATTTTGTGAAACTTGAGATTAGCCGTATTGTCCTGGAGAAGTTCGGTCAGGTAGATGCTATTGCCGGTGTGGCGACAGGGGCTATCCCTCAAGGAGCTTTGGTGGCTGAAGAGTTGAATCTGCCGTTTGTGTATGTTCGTTCTACTCCGAAAGACCATGGCTTGGAAAACCTGATTGAAGGTGAACTTCGTCCTGGTATGAAAGTCGTAGTTATTGAGGACTTGATTTCAACTGGCGGCAGCAGTTTGAAAGCTGTTGAAGCTATCCGTCGTGACGGATGTGAAGTGATTGGTATGGTCGCTGCATTTACTTATGGTTTCCCAGTGGCAATTGAAGCGTTCAAGGAAGCAAAAGTGAACTTGGTTACTCTGACTAATTATGAAGCTGTATTGGATTCAGCCTTGAAGACCGGATATATTAATGAAGAGGATGTTCCGGTTTTGGATAATTGGAGAAAGGATCCGTCTCATTGGGAGGCAGGCAAATAAGTTATAGGTTTAAAACAAATATAATATGAAGAGAACCGTTCGGGAATTTTTATGGATTTCCGGATTGTTCTTTTCGTGTTTTTAGAGAGCAGGTATTATGGCACAATTTGAGAGTGGTGTGAAATATGTTCCTTATAGTCAGGAACAGGTGTTTAATAAGTTGTCGGATTTAAGTAACTTGGAAGCTGGGGGGGATAAATTGGCCGACAAGGTACAAGGTATGGAGTTCGACAGTGACTCTTTAAGTTTTACGGTACAAGGCATAAGCATTACTTTGCGTATTATAGAACGTGAACCTTATAAATGTGTTAAATTCGAAAGTGAAAAATCTCCGGTCCCTATGAATTTGTGGATTCAGATTTTGCCTGTAGAGGCTGGGCAGGCAAAACTGAAAGTAACTATTCGTGCAGAAGTGAATATGTTTATGAAGGCGATGGTTGCTAAACCTTTACAGGATGGTGTGGATAAACTGGCTGAGATGTTATCGATGATTCCTTATTAAAAATAAAGACAAATATGGCACAGAAACTTTGGGAAAAAAATGTCCGGGTAAATGAGGAGATAGATCGTTTTACTGTAGGACGTGACCGTGAAATGGATCTTTATCTGGCTAAACACGATGTATTGGGCTCAATGGCACATATCACCATGTTGGAAAGTATCGGTTTGCTTACAGCCGGAGAATTGGAAATGTTATTAGCGGAATTAAAGAATATCTATGCTTCTGCCGAAAAGGGAGAGTTTGTAATAGAGGATGGTATAGAGGATGTACACTCGCAAGTAGAATTGATGTTGACGCGTAAGTTGGGAGATGTCGGAAAGAAAATTCATAGTGGACGTTCACGCAATGACCAGGTGTTGGTGGATTTGAAGCTGTTTACTCGTGCGGAATTAAAAGAAGTGGCCGAAGAGGTGGAGCAACTTTTTCATGTGCTGATTTCTCAAAGCAATACATATAAGGATGTGTTAATGCCGGGTTACACTCATTTGCAGATAGCGATGCCTTCTTCATTTGGCTTGTGGTTTGGCGCGTATGCTGAGAGTCTGGTGGACGATATGATGTTTCTGCAGGCTGCATTCAAAATGTGCAACCGCAATCCGTTGGGCTCTGCTGCCGGGTATGGTTCTTCTTTTCCGCTCGATCGTGAGATGACCACCCGCTTGTTGGGATTTGATTCGATGGATTATAATGTGGTGTATGCGCAGATGGGGCGTGGTAAGATGGAACGTAATGTGGCTTTTGCTTTGGCTTCTATTGCCGGGACAGTTTCTAAAATGGCTTTTGACGCTTGTATGTTCAGTAGCCAAAACTTTGGCTTTGTAAAACTTCCGGATGAATGTACTACCGGCTCCAGTATAATGCCTCATAAAAAGAACCCTGATGTCTTTGGATTGACACGGGCAAAATGCAACAAGCTGCAGGCTCTTCCTCAGCAGATTATGATGATAATGAATAATTTGCCTTCGGGGTATTTTCGTGAGTTGCAGATTATAAAAGAAGTTTTCTTGCCTGCGTTCCGGGAGTTGAAGGAATGTCTGCAAATGGCTGCCTATATTATGGACAAAATTAAAATCAACGAACATATTCTGGATGATAACCGTTACCTTTATATCTTTAGTGTGGAAGAGGTCAACCGTTTGGCGTCTGAAGGTATGCCGTTCCGTGATGCTTATAAAAAGGTTGGCCTGGACATAGAAGCCGGCAAGTTCACCCATGACAAGAAGGTGCATCATACTCATGAGGGTAGTATCGGTAATTTGTGTAATGACAGGATCGAAAGCTTGATGCGGCAAGTAGTGGACGGATTTAATTTCTCAGTCATGGAACAGGCTGAACGAAGCCTTTTAGGTAGATAGAAATAATTGTAAAACGTAATAGCATGAAATATCAACCTTCGGCAGACCGTTATAGCAAAATGCAGTACAAATACTGCGGAAATAGCGGCTTGCTTTTACCTCGTATCTCTTTAGGTTTGTGGCATAACTTTGGTAGTGTGGACGATTTTGGTGTAGCAACCGATATGATTAAATATGCTTTTGATAGCGGGGTTACACATTTTGACTTAGCTAATAATTATGGTCCTGTTCCGGGAAGTGCTGAGATTAATTTCGGTAAAATTCTGAAGGAGCATTTCCAAGGTTACCGTGATGAATTGATTATTTCCTCAAAAGCAGGACACGAAATGTGGAATGGACCTTATGGGGGAAACAGTTCGCGTAAGAATTTAATGGCCAGTATCGACCAAAGCCTGTGCCGTACCGGTTTGGATTACTTTGATATATTCTATAGTCACCGTTATGATGGCGTGACCCCGGTTGAGGAAACGATGCAAGCGTTGATTGATATAGTGAAGCAAGGAAAAGCATTGTATGTGGGTATTTCAAAGTATCCGCCTATGCAGGCAAAGGTGGCTTATGAAATATTGAGAAGTGCCGGTGTGCCGTGTTTGATCAGCCAATATCGTTATAGTATGTTTGATCGTGCTGTGGAGGAGGAGGTATTGCCGTTGGCCGCTGAACAAGGCTCCGGCTTTATTGCATTTTCGCCTTTGGCACAAGGATTGCTGACCAATAAATATTTGCATGGTATTCCGGAGCACTCTCGTGCGGCTCGTGCTACTGGGTTTTTGAAAGTAGACCAAGTGACAGAAGATAAAGTGGAAAAAGCACGTCGGCTGAATGAGGTGGCTGTACGCCGTGGGCAGACTTTGGCTGAGATGGCATTGGCATGGGTGTTGAAAGACGAACGGATGACCTCTGTTATTGTGGGGGCAAGTTCTGTAAAACAGCTGGCAGATAATCTTCATGCGTTGGATAATTTGGCCTTTACTGATGCAGAATTGACCGAAATAGAGGGAATTTTACGATTGTGAATAAAAAAATGGGTGTAAAGTTTGGTTGGTATTATAAAATGGCTTATCTTTGCACCCGTTAAAACAAAACGCGGAAATAGCTCAGTTGGTAGAGCATAACCTTGCCAAGGTTAGGGTCGCGAGTTCGAGTCTCGTTTTCCGCTCTCTCTCGTCGAGGATGCTCGAATGGTGGAATCGGTAGACACGAGGGACTTAAAATCCCTTGGCCATTGCGGCTGTGCGGGTTCAAGTCCCGCTTCGAGTACAGGAAAAAGGCTCTGTAAATCAATGATTTACGGAGCCTTTTCCTTTTTATACGCTGGATTGGACTTATCCTTATTACATTCAGTTTATGCGTTTCTGAGGCTCTAAGTTAAACCGAAAGTTAAACTAAGCTTTAACTTTGTCTTTGCTTTTACTTTACGTTATAATTGATATTGAATTGAAACTAAGATTTCTCTTGGTCGCATTTTTATCCATGATGTATATTGTTGGATAGCCGAATAAGTCGTATATCGATATTCTTTTTGGTTGAACAAGTTACACAGAGTCATGGAAAACCGCCATTTGTCCTTGATGTATGAAGCTTCGGCATCGGCTAGTCATACATGCTGGTGATGGTTTTCGTCTAGCTGGTTATAGTAATGTTCGCCAGTAAGACGGATTTGATAGGTGGAGTTCCCTATTTCAAGGTAGATTCGCTGACGGATGTTCCATAAGGCAGTAGATTATTATTTTCTCCGATGAGAGGAGTTCTGTATGTGACAAAAATGAAGAGAAACCTGAAATACTCTGTTCTGGAGGAGTGCATGTACCAGACTACAGAAGGATTTATGGAAGTACGGATACAACATGTTACGTTCTCAAAAGTACTGAAGGGTGGCGAAACCCTGACTCACCATGCCCGTATCATTACATATGCCGATACCCGAAAGTACAAACTGTTTTCATTGCTCACGAACGACATGGAATCAGATCCGAACGAGATTATAGAAATTTACCGTAAACGCTGGGAGATAGAACTGTTGTTCAAGCAGATAAAGCAGAACTTCCCCCTTCGGTACTTTTACGGCGAAAGCGCCAATGCCATCAAAATCCAGATATGGATAACCCTCATCGCCAACCTTCTACTGATGGTGCTGAAGAAACGCATCAAACGCAGCTGGAGCTTCTCGGGATTGGCAACAATGGTCAGAATCATGTTAATGTATTACGTCAACCTCTACACCTTCCTCGAAGAACCCGACAAAGACTGGTCAAAACTGGTAGCCGAGGCAGAATCGCCACCCAAGGAACTCCTGCTCTTTGGATAGAGGGGCTTACCAGACAAAACAAACACCCGCAATGCCTATCAAGTGACACTGCGGGGAGGCGAATCGTACTACACTAAACTTAAACGGAAAGCAATATTTTGAAAACGAAAGTCTTAATACGACTCGATATGGAT
>OGCS01000060.1_pt1 | contig 23007 bp, 20 predicted proteins | sample 1570241 | NCBI WGS metagenome assembly OGCS01 (sample SAMEA2582175, study PRJEB24529) | metagenome | reverse complement strand
ATATAAAAATAGGGGTCTAAGTGGTATGCTGAAAAAATAATTGGAACAACTGGAACTGGAACGCTTCCTCTTTTTCTAGAAGGCTTAGTATCAAGTGGTTAACGCAATCATCAATCTTCCGTATAACTTGAAAAAGGGATGTATCTTCCAAAAAGGAGCGATTTTGAGGGCTATATCTGTTTCATTTTTCTAGCTTTTGTGCTTTCTTTTGGGATAACCATGCTCTCTTGTATGGCTGGGAATGAATCTGAAGCAATAAAGAAATCCGGAATTCAGGGTGAAACAAAACTGTTTCTTGGGGAAAATGGAAGTTATCTGGAACGGAATCCCCATTTTTTTTGTGGATTTTTTCCCCACTCATTCCCCATTTTCCCCACTCTCTGTTTTTGACACGAAAATGATAAGTGGTTGATAATCAGAATAAGTAGTCGATTTATTCATTTTCTGGCACGCATCTTGTGATAATGAATAGCGGGTTCGATAATGAATCCACAACGAAAGTAAATAACAATATTAGTAATAACAGTTTAAAAGATAAGATTATGAAGAAGTTCGTTTTTGCAGCTATCGCAGCTATGGTAATGGTTTCAGTAAGTAATGTTTTTGCTTCTAGCAAAATGATGGGTAATTCTGAAGTAGCTCCAGTTGATACAGTAGCTCCAGCCGATTCAACAGTAGAAGGCACAGCTATCAGTTCTCAGGCTAGCGTTGAGGATTCTGCCAAGCAGGAGTCTACAGAGCAGACTGTTGCGGACAAGGCTGTAGAGCAGCAGGCTGTTGCTGAATAGTCTTAAGAAGGTATTCATTTGCAAAGCGTTATAATAGAGAAAAGCGTATTAGAAGTTTCATCAAGGTAATAGGTTATATTTAGGTTTACATTGTAATTGCATTTCCTAGAAAAAGAAAGTGTAAAATTTAGGTTCGGTTTATGGATAAGGAGTCTGCTGGCAGGGATGCTGGCAGACTTCTGCTTTTTTGTTCGGGATGAGCAGAGAGTCTCAGTCTCAGCTGTCTGTTTTGAGTCATTTTCATCCTAAATATTTTCCCAGTTAGAGATTTTTATTTTCCTAACTGGAAATATTATTTTCTTCTCTTAGAAGGGTAATCGTCCCAGCGCAAAATTGCCCTAAAAATGATGCTTGTCGTCTATAAACGATAAAATGCGTATTTGGATTACTGATGACATGCAAAAAGGCTGAACTTCGGGTTAGGAAGTTCAGCCTTTTGCTTATTTGTGATTTCAGGAAAAGCGAAGACGGCTTTTACTTGAATGCGCCAGCATCAGCATCGTAGTTGTTGATGTTCTTCCGGATGTTCTTCTTCTTTCCGGAGAAGAAGTTGTAGCTGACACCCAGCATCAGCATGCGGCGATTATCCTTGATGATGTGCTGTTCCGTCTGGTTCATAATCGGATTGTCGAACGACCGACTCTCGTACTTGGCAGGAGCAAACATCCACATGCCATAGAGCGAGAAACGCCAGGCTCCCTTCTGATAAAAAGCAGAGAATTCACTCTTAGGCTCATCCGCCTTGCGATAGTCCAAGACAGCCATCTTCGACGGAATATTTCCCTGGTAAGATGCTCCCCAGTTTCCCTTCCGGAAGTTGATGCCATATTTGAAAGGACTCCACCAGTAGCAATGGCGACCATAGGAATTGCTGATTACCTCCCGTTCAAAACCTCCACCCACCATCAGTTTCAAAACCTCGTTCTTGAACGGCTTGAACTGAAGATAATAACCTGTGCCATAACGCCAATAGAAACTGCCGTTTTCATAGGTAGAAACTATGCTGCGCCTGTCGTTCACCGTGGTCCAATAATAATAAGGTGTAATTACCTTGTCATTATAGATTCCATAAAGTGCTACTTGCAGGTAGAGCATCGCATCATTATAGGTGTATCTGAATATCGGTCCCCATTCCATCGTAGCCTTTACATTCGGGTTGCCCTGCTTCATCAGGCAGGGGATGACAATCGTCATGTTCTCGCTCAATGTTGAGATGGCGGGATAATTGGTGCCGCTGGACGATAGCAGCTGCAACGAACCGTTCTTCAGCTTATAAGATAAATACAGCAACGGATGAATATAGTTGTTGTTATAGGTGAGATCCTGATAGCTCTGGGTTCTCCACGTGCTCTTTACGCCTATGCGATAGGTAAACTTGCCGATATGGTTCTGGTATTGGGCATAAACCGTATTGATCTTGATGCATGAAGAATACTTGGATGGCTCATAGCCGGAAAGGATATTGCGCACATTATAGTCGCTCCACTTATTCCAGGTATAAACTCCTGCCGATAGCTCTCCCTGCTCCCATTCTTTGGTATAATCTGCTTCTCCTATCAGGGAATAGATGTGGCTCCTGGAGTGCATGTCGTCATCGGTCAAGATGCTATCCTTGTCGGAAGTCCATTGCCGGTTGAGCATTTGCTGCCTGGTGTTGAAGTAAGAGCCGAGCACGTCCACATCGAGTGTCTGCTTATGGGCAAACTGCTTGCTGAGATAGAGATCTACTGCTGGTTTCACGTAATCTACAATATCCTTCGTGTTTCCGAAACCATCCTTCCAAGCCTTGTTTCCTTGCGTTGCAACCTCGCTATTTCCCCGGTTGAACTTATGTGACAATTCTGGCGAAAAGGTGACCTGGAAGGTTACGTCATCTGGCTTGCTGTAAGCATACTTCAGGTTGAACTTGTTGTCGGTATAGCCAAAACGCTTGTGCAGATGGTAATCATAGACAGCCTGTTGGTCGTCAAGCATGAAGGAATACTGGTTGTCTTCTATCCAGTCACGATAGTTTCTCACGTTGATGTTGTAATCGAAGGAAAACAGATGATTGCCCTTATTGTACTTGAAATACACATTGTCATCGCTAAACCCTGTGGTCAAGGCGCTGGACACATCAAAACCAGTAGTATAACCCGTATCAAGCGGCTTGGTAATGATGTTCATCAAGATGCCCACATCGCCGTATCTGATAGGAGGATCTTCGTAGTATTCCACCTTCTTTATTTTGTTGGCGGCAATAGCCTTCAAGTCGTTCTCGCTCGTCATCGGCACGTTGTTGATGAGAATCTTGATGGATTTGCCTGTCATACTGGATGTCTTGCCGGTCATCGGATCGGTATAGATTCCCGGGAGTGTTCCCAGGAGATCCTGTGAATGGCGTGAGTTCCTGATCTGTTCGTCAGAGAATGTATAAGAGGCATGGTCGCCGTGGTCGATACGCAGCTTGCCCTTTACTTCCACCTTGCCCAGTTGATAGGCATTCGCCTGCATCCTCACATTTCCGATGCGGGCAATAGGTACCAGCTTGCAAATGGTCTTATAGCCTACAAAAGAAACCTTCATGAGGGCCTGTTTCTGCTGGCAGGGGATGACGAAATCGCCATTGGCGTTGCTCACGCCTCCACAGAGAAAGGAGGAATCCTTCGGGTTGAGCAGCTGGATATTGGCGAATTCTACAGGAAGATTGTGATTGTCTATCAGTCTGCCTATCAGCTTGCGCTCGCTCTTGCGCATGCACTCCACGGTGATGAGGCTGTCGCCCACGGTCATCTGCATCGGATAGAAACCGATTACCTTGCGGATGGCATCGGGAATATTGGCTGTCTTCACGTTCTGGGTAACTGTGAAATCCTCCAGTTCGTTGTAGATGAAGCTGATTTTATAGCGCTTGGAAGCCTTGTCGAGGTCGATGAGGACGTCTGACATGCTGCGGTTGTGATAGTTGCGCTGGATGTGCTGTGCGCTCATCGCCAGGGCGAACGTGCACAGCAGGAATATGATGGCTGAAAATCTTCTCATAATGATGTTGCTTTTTATTTGTTATTTTACAATCAGCTCGTTTTGTTGCAATTCGATGTTTACATTCTCGAATTGGTTCAGTTCTTTTACGATGTTCTCGATGCTCGAATGACTGTTCCATTCGTAATAGAGGCGGAGGGTCTTGTCCTCGTTATTCTCAAACTTCACTTGTAAATCATAATAAGAAGCAATCTCTGAAATCATCTGCTCGAAAGCCACATTCTCGAAAGTCTTGTGAATGGCTGGCTTTTCTGGTTTTGGATGAGTCAGGGAATCCTTTGCTGCTACCTGCTTTGCGGAATCTGATTTTATGACTTCCGGATGAGTATCTGCGGTTACCTGGGTAGTTTCCTGGCTGCGCTTGATGTAAGTATGGATTGCGGCAAAGGCAATACCCGAAATCAAGACAAAGCCGGCGATGGATGCTGCCAGTTTACGCCAGGAAGTTATAGGATGAGTTGCTTCTTCCTGAAGTTGATGTTTCTGGCTGAATTTCTCCCATTCCTCATCTACATTAATAATAGGAGAGGGGCTTTCAAGTGCAGAATCCACTTCCACCATCGTCTGATAGAGTTTTCGGCATTCCTCATCCTGCAATATTTCACGAATCTCCTCATCAGAATACTTCTCCTGATGGTCGATGATATCCAGTATTTTTTCAAACTTGTCCATAATAAATCTGCTAAGGGTTAAACTTTTGCTTTAATTTTCTGATGCCTTGCGCCAGATGCTTATAAACTGCCACTTCGCTGATGCCTAATTCCGTAGCAATCTCCCGATATTTCAGTTTCTGCCGAAAACGGAGATTGAGTACCTTGCGGGTTTGTGGCGTGAGTTCAGTATCCATATAAGCCAGAATTGCCTCGTACTTTTCGGTCTCCTTGTCTATTTCGGCAATCGTCGCTTCCAGGGGAGCTATCGAAGGCGAAGTATCGGCTTTCAGAAGATGATGAACCCGGTCTTTCATCTTCTGTCGGCTCAACAGGTTGAGGCATTTATGGCGCACACACACCAGAAGATAGCTCCCGGCGTTAGTGGAAGGCAGGGGCGAATCGCTGGCTATTGTCTCGTTATCAAGACCCAGTTGGGTCTTTCCGTCGAGCACATCGGCAAAGACTTCGCTCACCACATCCTTGCTGGCTGCATCGTCCTTCAGAAGTACCCTGGCCAATTGGTACATCCTCAGATAATGCTGCCGGAAGAGCTGTTCTATCGTTTCTTTGTTTATTTGCATTACTTTATTTTCTTTTGCCTATATTACAATCGAATTTTCATTTTCCTAACCCTTAGCAGAATATTTTTTAATGCAAATTTTTAAAACGCCAAAATTACCCTATCGGACTTGCTCCTTCTTCAGATGCTTGTAAAGCCACAGGAAGGCGGGAATGAGGAAGAGATCTGCCATGACCCACGCCACAGGGTCGCCGAAGCAGACACCCGTCCATGCCAGGGCAGGCACCAGCCAGAGACTCACACCGCATCTCGCTATCATTTCCATTACGCCACTCATCATCGAGAGATTGCTGTAACCCAAGCCCTGGATGCTGTAGCGCAGGATGGTAAGCAAGCCCAGACAAGGATAGAAATAGTTGGCGATGCGCATAAACTGGGCTGCATAAGTCACCACTTCTGCCTCGCCCTTATCCACGAAGAGTATCATCATCTCATCGGCAAACGGATAGATGAGCAGGAAGGTGAAGACGAAATAAACCAGCATCATCCTGATGGAAGCCCTTACGCCCTGCCCGATTCTATCCAGCTTCCGGGCTCCCAGGTTCTGACCGCAATAGGTAGCCATCGCCACTCCGATGTTCTCGAATACGCAGGTAAAGAGATATTTGATGCGCATAGAGGCAGTAAATGCAGCCACATAAACCGTTCCCAGAGCGTTGTTGGCACTCTGCAGCATGATGAGACCAATGGCGGTAATCGAGAACTGCAGACCCATCGGAACGCCGTTGTTCAGCAGAATGCTTATCTTCTTATTATCGAATTTTCTTTCTTCTCCCTTCGGAATCAGAATCTGCATCTTCTTTTTGATAAACCAGATACAGAGCAGCACGGAAATTCCCTGTGAAAGCCAAGTGGCAATACCTGCTCCCTCTACACCTAACCCCATACCGAGAATCAGAATGCCATCTAGAATAATGTTGATAACGGAAGCTGTGATGAGGAAATAGAAAGGCTGTTTCGAGTTGCCCAGAGCGCGGATCTGACCGGAGAGCAGATTGTAGGCGATAGTGAAAGGAATCGCCGCAAACTGCAGCATCAGGAAGATGTAGGCGTCATCGAACACCTCCTTCGGCGTATTCACCAGATGCAGAATCTTTCCGCAGAAGATGCAGGAAAGAAAGGTGATGACCACGGCAAACACCACGGCGATGCGGATGCTGTTGCTTACGTAAGCCCGCATCTTGGCATAATCCCTGGCGCCGAAAGCCTGGGCGATAGGGATGGCAAAACCGGCACAGGAACCGTTGCAGAAGCCCATGATGAGAAACATGATGGAGCTGGATGCGCCTACTGCCGCAAGAGCCCCCACGCCAATCCATCTTCCCACGATGGCGGCATCGATGATGAGATACATCTGCTGAAGGATGTAACCCAAGATAAGTGGAATCGCAAATTTGATGATGGCTCGCATGGGCGAACCTACAGTCATGTCATTAGTAGACTTTGAACTTTGAGTTTTGACCATTGAACTTTATGATTAGTTTTTGTTATCCTAAAAATATGAAAGAGGGGGAGAATGCACTCATTTTATTTGAGCGCATCTCCTATCTTCTGTCTGATTTGTGCCATTTTGTTGCGGCGCTCAATGGAGAACGTATCTCCGTGTGCTTCCACGTAATCGAAGAGCATGAACGCCTTGTTCAGAAGTTCATCTCTTGCGGGCTGTCCCACCATGTCAGCCTCGTGATAGTAGAGTTCGGCAAGCATGTCCATCTTGGAGAGTCGCTTCTCCTCGTCGTCGATTCCTGCCATCGCCTTCATCACGTCTTCGATGGTGGCGATGCTGTAGAAGGCGTAAGGACCTACGTATTGATTGTAGAGCTCCCTGATCTTCTCACGTCTCACCTCCACCTCTTTCTTTTCGAGCATTCTTTCGAGTGCCGCCATAAACTCGCGAATCAGTCGCTGTATGTAGTCTCGTTGTAGCATAAAATAGTCTTTGTTTTATTCGTTGTTGTTGATAGCCTCCACATACTCCCACAGTTTCTTGTAGAAAGGATGTTTCGTCATCGTGTCCTTGTTGCCCAGGATGATGAGCTTCATTCGGGCTCTCGTCATCGCCACGTTCATGCGGCGGAGGTCTTTCAGGAATCCGATCTGGCCTTCATCGTTGGAACGTACCAGCGAGATGAGGATCACATCGCGCTCCTGTCCCTGGAAACCATCCACCGTATTCACGCTTATCAGGCGGCGGTAAGGCTTGAAGAACTCATATTTCTTGATGAGCTTCTTCAGATACTGTACCTGGGCACGGTAAGGCGAAATGATGCCTACATCGATTCTTTCCTCCAAAACGCGCCGTTTGCTTATCTTGGTGAAGTATTCCGCCAGGGTCAGCAGGGTTAGCTCGGCTTCTGCCTTGTTGATACGCCCGAAACTCTCGCCCACAAACTGCTCCTTGAAGTTCAAATCCTCGCCTTCCTCTATCGTATCAGCCGGTTCCTTGTCTGAAGTATCAATCCACGTTATCGGATGGTCATAATCCAATACGCTCCGGTATTTGATCTGAGGCGCACTCTCTACCTTGCCCCCGTAGAACCAGTCGCTGGAGAATCGCATGATTTCGTCGTTCATGCGGTATTGGATTTTCAGCAGGGTTACTACCTCCGGCTTGTTTTCGGCGATGCGCTCCATCAGGGTCTTGCCCAGTCCGGCTCTTAATGCCGCAATACTCTTTACGGTAGGCGGCAGCTGACAATGGTCGCCTGCCAGAATCACCCGGCTGGCTCTCTTCATCGGAATCCAGCAGGCAGCTTCCAAAGCCTGCGCAGCCTCGTCGATAAAGAGGGTACCGAACTTCATGCCTTCCAGCAGATGATGGGCAGAACCTACGAGGGTACAGGCGATGACACGCGCCTCGCCAAAGAGTTCGCTGTTGATGCGGATTTCTATTTCGGCGGCACGACTCTTCAGCCTATCCATCTTCTGATGATAGTTCTCGCTGCCTTTCTTCCTGTTTTTCCTTAATTCTCTGATTGCCTTGCGGATAGCCCAAAGCTGCGGATAGTCGGGATGACTCTCGAAACGGCGCTCGTAGGTGAAGCCCAGCATCTTGTCATTCACACGGGTAGGGTTTCCGATACGTAGCACGTTGATGCCTCTATCCACCAGTTTTTCGGAAATCCAGTCTACCGCCATATTGCTCTGTGCACACACCAGCACCTGACTCTCTCGCATCAGGGTTTCGTTGATGGCTTCCACCAGGGTTGTTGTCTTTCCGGTTCCCGGAGGTCCGTGAACGATAGCCACATCCTTCGCCCAAAGCACCTCGTTCACAGCCCTTTCCTGGGTAGGATTGAGCCAAGGGAACTTCATCGGTTCGAAGGAGAATCTTCCTGCCTTCTGATGGGAATAGAATAAATCGCGGAGATAAGCCAGGCGGTTGTTCTTCGCCTTCATCACACGGTCCAAGGCCTCGAACATCAGTTTGTAGCTGGTTTCGTCAAAGGATAGCTGTACGCCGATAGGATCGGTTGACTGCTGAAGTTCGAGCAGAGGGGCAGAATCGGGTACGGTAATCACCATTCTGTCGCCATCTACATAGCTCACGGTTCCGGTAAAGGAGAAATATTTAATACTTTGACCTTTGAGATTTGAATTTTGAACTTTATGATTAGCGTCTGAAGGGTTTTCTGACTGCTGGAGGGCTGTGTTGCCCTGGTTCTCATTCTTGCCCATCTTCTTGACCATAAAGAACATGACGGGGCGACCGAACTCAAAATTGTGCTCGATATCTTGATCAGAGGTTCGGAAAACCTCTATGGCTGTCTGGTTCAGCGAATTATAAAAGCTCTTTCCCACCTGTAGCGGGAACCAGGCATCACCTCGTTTCACCTTCCGCTGCAAGCCCATCTGTTCGGTAAGCTTGCGGAAGGCTTCTTTCTCGGTATAATACTCCAACTGGAGTAATGTGCGTTGCTGCAATAATGCCTGAATTGGTGAAATTTGTTCCATATAGGGTGCAAAGTTACACCAATTCAGGCAAAAATAAGAAGATAATAGGATAAATTATCTAAAATTTATTTCATGATGCGTTCTACGTCCTGGATGGTGCGGTTGAATGGTCCGTTGTGCTCCAGTTTGATGGTACACATGGCTGCCGCAAACTTGCCGGCTTCTACCGGATTGGCTCCCTGCAGGCGCTTGTAGAGATAGCCTGCCGAATAGGTATCGCCGCATCCGGTAGCATCTACTACTTCATGAGGAGGATAGGCTGGAATGTCGTAGAACGTATCATCTACATAAACCAGCGAACCCTCGCTACCCAGGGTGATGATAACCTCGGCTACGCCCCAGGCATGAATCAGCTTGGCGGCTTCCTTCGGGTCCTTCAGTCCGGTAATGGTCTCCATTTCGGTCTCATTCACCTTCAGATAATAGGTGTTCTTGAGCACATCGAGCTTGTCCTTCCAGTCGGTAGCGTAAACTTTCTCGTCTCTCACCTCGCGCAGATATCCCTGCACATCGATGGAAACTTTTCCCTTCTTGGCAAGAAAGGCAACCACTTCTGGCGAGAAATCATCGCTCAGCAGACTGCCCAGGTGGAAGACCTTGGCCTCTACATGCTCCAGCTGCTGGATGGTGAAAGGATCTGCCTTGGCAAGCACACGCTGCTTACGGTCGTTAGGATTATCGCCATAAATATTCTCGAAGAAAACCGTATTGCGCGATGGGTTCAAGGTGACGTTTATTCCAGCCTTGAGCATTTTTTCAACCGGTTCCTTCTCAGTAGGATCCATCGCCGTAATGAGCGAGAAACTTACATCCTTTGGCAATTGGTTGATGGCGTAGGCAAAATAAAAAGAGGTGCCGCCAGCCATGTAAACCGTACTGCTCGGGGTCACGATTTTATCCTTTGTTACGTGCCCAATACAACAAATATCTTTCATTCTTATTACATTTTACGGATGCAAAGGTACTGCAAATCGAGAATAATACAAAAAAAAATGGGAATTATTTTGTTTTGTTCGCATTTTAATGTACCTTTGCATCGAGAAAGTGTGTCCTGAGACAGAAAGAAGTCTGATATTGGCTATATTAGATAGATTTCTGCCGTAACTTCTAAAGAGATGGTGGCAGACCCACCGCATTCGGCATGCAGGTGCTGATTGCAAACCACTTTGTGCTGCTCTGATGGAAACAGATGGGTGGTGAACGACAATTGAAAGCCTTCCGTAAGGTTGGCAAGGTATATGTCAAGGAGATGAACGCAAGTGAACCATTGATGAAGCATCGTTAGCAAAGTTAGCAAGTCGCATCAGAACCAAGGTCTTTTCTTTATCTTGGGATAATGGCAGAGGAAACCTGTTTACTGTCTGCTGGGTGTGCGGTGTATAGGTGGCATGAACTTGACATGGGCTCTTTTAGAGGAACAGGAGAAATAGACATGGAATGCTAAGGGAAAATGCCGAAAGCCGTGACACGCAAGGCAGAAAGTACTGATGTCCATGTCTGTGGCGGACTACCTCGTAGTAGTGTTGAAGTCTCTGTAATGGGGATGGAGCGAAGGGGGTAGCGTGCTTAGCCAAATTTAAAGTCCAACTTAAGAAATTGAGGATGAAACAATGAACGAGGCAAAACCTTTTGTAATAGACAAGCGATTGGTGTGGGAAGCTTACCACAAGGTGAAGGAAAACAAGGGCAGTGCGGGTATCGATAAGGTTGACCAGCAGACATTTGACAAAGAAATGTCCAAGAACCTTTATAAGATATGGAATCGCATGAGTTCTGGATGCTACTTTCCCAAAGCGGTAAAGCTGGTAGAAATACCCAAATCCAATGGTGGTACTCGCCCTCTGGGCATACCAACGATTGAAGATAGAATAGCGCAGCAGGTAGTAGTATCAGTACTGACTCCCATACTCGAACCTATCTTCAAGGAAGATTCCTACGGCTATCGTCCAGGCAAGGGAGCGCATCAAGCCATAGCCAAGGCTAAGGAGCGCTGCTATGTGAATCCCTGGGTGCTTGATATGGACATCAGTAAATTCTTCGACACAATCAACCATGAATTGTTGATGAAAGCAGTCCGCAAGCATACAGAGGAGAAATGGGTACTTCTATATATTGAGCGATGGCTCAAAGTTCCCTATCAGACATCGAAGGGTGAAGTGATAGAGCGAACGATGGGAGTTCCCCAAGGTTCTGTGATAGGTCCGGTTTTGGCAAACTTGTTCCTTCATTACGTCTTTGACGAATGGATGTCGCGTAACTATCCAACGATTCCGTTTGAGCGTTATGCTGATGACACCATCTGCCACTGCGTATCGGATAAGCAAGCCCAGTTCTTGAAAGCTGTTCTAATGAAACGCTTTGAGGAATGTGGATTGAAACTGAATGAAGAGAAGACAAAGATAGTCTATTGTAAGGATAGCAATCGAAGAGGTGACTCGGAGCATACTTCCTTTGACTTTCTAGGCTTTACCTTTAGACCTAGAGGTGCAAGAAACAGAAAGACGGGTCAAAACTTTACAGCTTTTCTTCCTGCAATAAGCAAGAAGTCGATGAAGAGGATAAAAGAAGCTGTAAGGGCTTGGAAACTGAATCGTAAGACTTTTGCTTGTCTGCTAGACATAAGCAATGAAGTTGATACGCAGATTAGTGGATGGATGAACTACTATATGAAGTTTGGTAGGTCTGAATTCCGCAAGGTGTTGAATTACATCAATGAGCGACTGACCCGATGGGTGATGCGTAAGTACAAGCGCTTCTCCAAGGGTAGGAAGTTTGATAGAGCGTATGACTGGCTTGTGGAGTATGCAGCGCACAACAGAAATGAGTTTTCACACTGGGTGAAGGGATTTGTACCCTATCCACGTCTAGGTTAATAAAGAATATTAAACTAATAAACAAAAGAGTTAAGTGCGAAGAGCCGTGTGATGGGAGACTGTCAAGCACGGTTCCGAGAGAAGGGAGGGTGAAATTCCCTCCACTTACTCGACAGCAGAACTGAAATCTTTGTACCGATTGGTTAGCTTAGAACAATATTTCTAATTCGCCTTACATTTTGTTTTTCGTACTCATCGAGTAACTCATAACCTGCATCATTCTGATCCGAATAAAGCTTATCAAAATAATCTATTACAGCAAAGGGAGCACCTGCATCACTCGCCTTTCGTCCATAAGGCGTATCAGCATTATACTCCATTCGCATCAAAAGGCTATCAATACCGACAATTTCTCTAGTTTCAACATTTCGTTCCTGTGCCAAGGCATATTTATAACAGACATTGAAAAGGCCCAAATACTTGACAACTTGATACCTCAACGTATTAAACACGAATTTTGCAGCATACCTTACAGCTTCATCTACACCCATGGAGTTTATATAATAATTCACAGATCCAACAAAACCTTGCTTCAAAAAGACCGAAACAAGATTAGTCATTAGACAATATCGGTCTCGTTGAAATTCAATAAGTTTTAAAAGTTCCCCCTGCTGAGGTAAAATAGATTTTATTTTATCAAATATAACCTCCAAACCACTTTTCTTAATATATTTTGATCCATTATAAGATGAAATAAAACTACGCATTTCCTCCTTTTCTTGTTCTGTCATTCTTTTTACTGACTGAAACAAATAGTACTTGTCCTTTGGCGCAATCGTCTTATATACATCCAATATTTGACTTGGTAATTCTCCGCTATTTGCCATGTCAGCAATCCATTTCTTTTCAGAGATTTCTCGTTCTGTTAGATAGCAATTATCTATAAAAGGAATATCAACTGATGTCTTTGGAGTATTACGGTCAAAGAACTTATGGCCTAGCTCATCTGTCGCTTCATTTTTTATGGTTAAGAATTCTTTATCAAAAACAAACACACGCCCCATATAATGGTGAATAAACCTTCCAGCCCGCCCTTCAATATTTTTGGCATCGAAAGGTTTCAGTTCTTTCCTACCTTTTTTATGAGATAAAACAACCATGTTTTTTGCAGTTATATTCACCCCTTCTGTAATTGTTGTTGTTGAGATTAAGACTTTAAGGACACCATTGTTGAACAAATCTATTATTTCGTTTTGAATATATTTTGGCACAAGCCCATGATGCACCCCTATGCCTTTTTTCAATGCCATGGTTACAATCCATTGCGCCCCCTTCTTATTTTTAAACAAGTTTTCTAAATGTTGCAAGAACATACCCATGTTTTCAGACTCAACATCAGGTAGTAAATCATCTGCTAAAAGTTCCCTTGCATAATTCTCTACTTGAGCTTTTGTTGCTGTATAAACTATAACATTTTCATTATTATTAACCAAAGAGCACACTAATTCCTTAAAACGTTCTTTTTTGCTTACTGAGGTAAAATTTATTATAGTTTGGGTATCTGGTAATTTTATTTTCTTCGACGATTTCAACTCTACCTCTTGTTTTCCTACGATTTCTAATGTCCCATAATCAACAAAAGACATGCCACCCCAATGAAGAAACCTTTCTATGGAAGACTCTGGATTATTCTCGTCAATTTTGATATATGGGCCAGTTAATAAGCAATCTCTACTGCACTCCATACCAATTTGAGTCGCAATTCGATAAGCAACATCCCTTTCATTTTCTCTTTGTTCATCATCTACCAAATACTCATTATCAATTTTATAAACTTCGTCAACGAAAAAGAAATCGAACTTTAGTTCTTGATGCTTATCCATAAAAGACAAGAATCGTTCTGGAGTATAAATAAACAAGTTATGATGTTCCTGAAGTTCAGTATCACTCAGGGTATGTACTTTATATCCCTGTTTAACCCATTGATAAGATGTACTATTATATATCTTCAAGAGATTTTCAGAAAGCAACGCTATTGTTGGAAATATAAAGCAAACATTATCATATTGCATCTTTCGCAGAATTTCATAAATCAAGAAAGTCTTACCAAACGATGTTGATGCAGACAAGAAGTAACGATTACTTTTGCCATTTTCAAATCTATTTAAGACATTCATTTGATACTTATGCAATTGCACATCATCCGCAACACATAATGATGCCTCTCCAACAAGTACCGGCAAATCCTTGATATGGAAATCCACTTCAGACTGTTCTAAGCCATGCTGAAATTTACTCAACATAACATAGTATTGAGGAACTCCAGCTTCATTTGCTATATATCTAAGGAAATGCAAATCGGAACTTGATAACTCATTGCCTTTTATCGAGTCAAAGTACACACAGACTTTTTGCACCAAATCTGCATCTACATTTTCTCCTCGCCTCTTTGCATATATTAGCTTAATTATATTACTTGCTGATTTGATAATATCCATTTTCTTACTTGATCTTTAATATCTTTTGCTACGCTCACAGGTAGCAAGATGAAAAACAACGAATATTCTAAAGAAAAATTTATGTTTAACTGAGTGAATCTATTATTTGTATAGTCAACTACACTCTTTATAATTTCATCATAAGACTTGCCTTCATCATTAAAAACCACGAGCATCGGATACACAAAAGACATTCCATTATTACGTGCTACCTCTGCCAAGTTAACTGTAGGGTTATTCCTAAAGGCATCTAGTATTGGAGAAATTGACACTTTAGTATTTACAAATGTCTCAAAATCCTCCATTGCGATAAAATTTTTATTTAAGTAATCATCAGAAAGACTAATGTTTATTTTTTCTAGAATTTGATTTACACCAGTCCTAAAAGACTTATGAAATTTCACTTCTCCAAACCAGAGTTCTATACTTCCATCTGATTTTAGCAACATTTGATAAGTATCAAATCCTTTTGTTTCTGAACTTTCTAAAGGATTATAAAAATGTCCTCTTGATATAAAAGTTTCTGCACTATAGAAATGTTGCAGCATAAGAAAAAGTAAGACTTCGCCATAAAATCCATACTTAAGTTGTTGTTCCTCTGTTGCAGCACGATCAAACTTCATTCTACTAATTAAAGCTCTTTTTTGAAGGGTATCTAGCTTAGTTAAATCAATAGAACTCTCATCGAATGAATATTCAATAATACCATTATAAATAATCTTAGACAAGTCGCCATCAGAAGTCAACACTTGATAACATTTGTCTGACAATGTTGAAACTGTAATCTTAGGAATTGAACTTCCTGTATTGGGCAATGAATATTTTAATCCTATACAATGCTCCATTAAACTTTTTAGTGAATCTCTCATCTTTAGATTTGATTAATTATAAACATAAGTTTTTCTTGTAAAGCAAAATAAATCAAGTCATACTCTTCATCACTTCAAGTGATTTTCTTCTTTCCACCACGTATGATTTGAAGAAGCATCGGATTGACTCTCACTAATTCCATACCAGTATGTTTAGCCAATCTCTTTGCATAATCTGCAACCGCAGAGGCATCAAACATTGTTTTGCCAAAACTGGCAACATTGTCCATCCAATTTATTTCAGCCCCTTCTTATCATTATCCTCGAACCAGTCAGCAAGCGCTTCCTCAAAGCTCCACTTAAACTGATATCCGCAGTTCTTCAACTTCTCACCACAGATATTAGTAGAAATCTGGAGTTTCTTCACTCTCGCAGGACAGATACCCATTGGTGAACCAAGAAGCATGGCAGCTCTAGCCATTGGCATGATAACCCAGTTAGGAATATCAGGCACAAACTGAGTCAATCCTGTTACCTTCTTCATTGCCTCCACGATGTGTTGAATGGTATAAGCAGGCTCGAAGCAACAGTTATAAATCTCCACGCCCTTAGCAGACTTCACGTCTGCCCCATTCGTGTTATTCGAGTTATTCGTGTTCACCCCTTCTTCCACCTTCCATAGCATGAAGCGAACCAACTCCTTTACATAGATACAAGCCTTGATGGTATCCTTTCTGCCAGGATAAGCAAACTTATGACCACGGATAGCCCAATACAATCTGGTGAAGTTACCATTCTCACCCTTTCCGAATACCACACCTGGGCGAACGATAGTGAGCTGGCGTTGAGTAGCATCACCATTCTGCCACTTCTCATGAATCTTCTCTGCTACCAGCTTAGAGATACCGTATGCAGTATTAGGAGTAGGCAAAGTCGTTTCCTTCTTTAATTACTCGGCAGCACCGTATGGAGCTATACTCGAAATAAACACAATCTTCTTGATGTTCCACTTCTCTGCAAAAGCCACCACATTCTCTGCACCACGGATATTCGTCTCAAAATACTCATGATCCTCATGTCCTGGAGTACGATGAACAGCTGCAAAGTTGAAGATCACATCATCCTCTGTAGGAGTAAATGGCAAGTTCTCGATAGGCTTGCGGATGCCGTACCCTATGAAGGTGCTCTGCAACTTCTGTCCCTCCTTCAGCGCAGGCTAGTAATCCTTCACCACAAGATTAGGCGTGCCCGACTTCACGATGTCGTTAAAAATCATATTATGTTGATTAGATTTTCAATAACCATAGTGAGCTCATCTTTATCCGTAGTCTTAACCTTATCAATTAGCATATCTTTAATTATTGTTTGCTGTTGAGATGTAAGATGTTTCTCTTCAAAAATTTCTTTTAATATTTCTGCTAGAGACTTTGCATTCCCTTCAAACCTAATTCTTGCCTTTATGTTTTTAATTTCATCTTTATTTGGCACACTAATCGTCATACGTTTGTATTCTTTAATCTCAGAATAACCAGCAAGTATCTCTTTTCGGATGCCCTCATTATCACTTCGTTGTAGAAGTAAATATGAACGCAAAAAAGAACGAGTTAACATCGTATATAATGCAGAACGATATTTACTAGATGATGTAATTTGCTTGGTAACACAAATCACAAAAGGAAACTCTAACCCCTTAACATTATTTCTATTAGAAATGAATAAAGCATTTTTGACTTTTTCTTTTGACAAATATGCAACGTTTACATTCCACTTCAATTGCTGTTTTATAGCGTCACCAATATCTTTCATTAAATCATAAATGTAGTCTTTATCATCCAATAGAATGATGCCTATATCATTTACAGAAATTGTAGGATTTTCCTTAATCAAATCCTTTATAATAAAAACAATTCCATTGGCAAATTGTTCTGTCGAATAAATTCTTACACTATCATAATCATCTCCTAAATCTTCAAATCTCCTAATAGGTTCACGAGTTAAGATGTACTTACCATCAGTTTCTTGCACATCGTAACCACATTCCTGCCACTCTTTTTTGTCGAGCCACCATAATTTACGAGACTCAAACAATCCCATACCAAGAGCGTGAGCAAACATCAAAGTTTTCGGATCAGTTCGATAGCAGCGACTCAACAAGAAGTCTGGTTCTGTAGAATGATTAGAAGCATCCTCAAATATACTTTGAAAAATATCACCAGCGATATAAACTTGTTTTTCTGTTACAAGCAAACATAATTCAACAAAAGTATCATCAAAGTCTTGACTTTCATCCACAAGCACATAGCTAAAAGCATATTTCCATTCATCTCCTTCTTCTTCTTTTTTCTTCTTCAATTCCTGTAAAGCCAATTGACAAACTTGCAAAAAACTATTGCCTTGAGAATATGTATAAAATGATATACCATAAAAATAACATATATATCGATAAAGTCCAGAATCTCTATCACCTTGACTTCCCCATGCATTTGAACACCATAACCTTTTATTCCATTCAATCTGCTGTTCAATTTTCATAAAATTGAAAAATGCAGGAATACGTTCATGAAGATTCTTAGCTAATATTTTATTATGACAAGTAAAAAATATTCTGTTACTTTCGTTTTCCGTATATAGTTCTTTTAGTTTATGTAGAAGCAATTCGGTCTTTCCTGTTCCAGAAAGGCCTTGTATCGTTACTACCTTCTTATCAAGTGAACCATAGATAAAATTGGTTTGGTCACCATCAAAGAGCTGAATCTTATGCTTCACCTTATCCAATATTTCTTTGGGCTCATCAAGGGATACATTAGTTATATCATTGATACTACCAATAAACAATGAAATAACCAACTCTAACTTTCTTCTTATAACAACATCTTCGACATATGCTTCATTATAAAATTGATTAATATTCTTCAATAACGATTCAGAAAGAACCTTGCGAGTCAACTTTTCTTTCCATTCCCTCGTTCTTCCGATATATTCTTTATATAAAAACTTATCTGAGATAGCACCTATATCTTCTATAACATCCTCATAATAATCCTCAAATACATTGTCAAGAATTCCCCTGCAAGTAATAAAAGTAATTTTATGATGTGGTGATAGCAGGATGAAACTATCTTTGTCCGCATAGACATATTTTTTATTACCCAATGGAGACTTTAACAAATACATCTGCAGTTTTTGCTCATTTGCATATTTAGCTATTGCATCTATAACATCTTGGTGACCAAAAACATGAAGTTCATCTTGAATAAATAGATATTTTTCCATCTCTATACATATTTATATGATAAAACTAAAGGGTGACTGAATTTATTTTCGACAGTGACTGATATTATATCCTTGTTTTCGTCACTGGTTATGATATTATAATTAAATTTCAACTGTCGTCTCACATTAAAACTATTAAAGTTTGCAACAACTAAATTCTCATATAAAAAAAAGAAAAGTAGCTTTTCTAATTCTTCTGGAGTAAACACATCCATCCACGAATAAATACTTTCTGAATTTTCAGATATATTATTATCTCTAATCAGTATTATTTCAATGGATGACTTAATGCTATTTACGTTTACATTTATATAATAACGTTTCGTAGAACTAAGCCCCCTAAAAAACTCATCCTTACCTTCCAAGCTATGCCTCAATTCACGTTTTAATGTCTGTAGCGTATAATTTGCTTTGGACAAATTAGTTGAGTTGAGGTGTTCATGCCATTGTTTGAATTCCAGTAGACTTAATGGCTGAACATGCTTTAGCAAGTTGTATTTATTTATATACTCACGAAATTTCACACCAAAAACATTCATTGCGTTGTATCGGATAAAAAACAGCTCAGCATTTGTAAACTGTGCCCTCAAGATTTTAATATACTCTACTTTTTTAAGGTCAAGACATCTGCTATTATCTATAATTTGGCATAAACGGTAAAGAGTTCTAAAATATATTGAAAGCAATTCGTTATTTTGGCTATAGAATTTTTGGAAAACGACGATAGCCTTTTTTCGTCTAAAAGACATTGACAAATTTGCAGGATATTCATCATTCAAAACTTCCACGTATTTCTTTAATGCCTCTTTGCCTTCATAATATTCACCACCATTTTCTGTAGCAACATAATGAAACTGAGTAACAATATCTTTATATAGATCCATAAGATGAAAGAATTCATCATTCAACTGTTGGTTATTATAAACTTGAACATTATTATCAGAATCCTCACGTTGTAGGCTAAAGGTAAAGAAGAGTAAGACTACACTAAGGAAAGTACCTACCACACCACCCATAAAGTCACCATATTGTCCCACTGCTTCAGTATCTAACATATACCCAACGCCAACATAAGGTCTCTTATGAAACAGAAAAAGGTATATCATCACCAAGGAACATATTAATGAAACCCCAATACCAATCCATATTACTACTTTCTGATATTTTCTCATAAAACTTTAAATGACTTTTGTAAGCATCCAACCCCTATGGCAATACGCCCCCATCTCCAATGTTTACTGGGGATACAGAGTATTTTAAGAAATTGTACTTTTTCGATTTTAAGTAAATCACCGTTAGAACGTAACTGCTGATTTTCAGCAGTTAGCACATCCAACATTTTTCAAAAAAACATGTTATTAATTGGTATTGCCAGAGCTACCAATTAGGCAGCCTTGACATTCACCTTTTATTCGAGTTATAATTACATGGGATTAGGGACATGAAGTCTTGCTCCCCCTCCATCAGTCGGGTGAGTATATCTTCTATATAATCGCCAAAAAGCCAGTCATAATCCACTGCCTCATCTTTACAATACTTGCGCAAGCTACGACCTTTACGATTTTGGTAGTAGTCCTGCATCACTTTTTCGAAATATTCCCTTGTTTCCATTATCAAACTGTTTTGGTTACGGATGCAAAGGTAATACATTATATAGGTACCGCCATACGGGCTAACGATGATTTACTAATCAATTAAGCAATGATCATCTTTCTATCTTTGTTTTAGAAAGACTTTTTTCCACTTCATTGATTAAAGAATCAACAATACATTTTGTTATCTCATCAATTTGCTTCTGTTCTTGAACTTCAGCAAGATTCAAAATATTAACCATACCTTTAACTCCTAAAATAATTATCAAAAAACATCTGATTTAACTCTGGTTTGAAATAGTGCTTACGTTTTTTCCAAACAAAACCATCCCCTTTAGATATAATGGCAACATCAATAGGACCACCGACTCCCTCTTCAGACATAGTAATACGCCGATTCAAGTGAGTTATAGAAATTAAACTTTCAACAAGTTCAGCCATATCTTCTTTGTCTAATATGCCTAAAGAACTCATCAAAGGCGCTATTGACGTTTCTCTAATGATATTATCCAATGTTGCACCCAATGTAGCAACCAGTTTACCTTCATCAATTGCCGAATTTATAATATCTTTAGAGTATTGAGTATCAACATTATTTATCATCAGATTTTTCAATTGAGAAGTAAAATTTCCAAAAATATCATATAAAGCTTTTTTCAGGTTGTCATTGATTCCATTTATGAAAGTATTGATTATATCAGTTTGCCCAAATCTACAAATTGATGCAGAATTATCTTCTGTAATACCAGCTGAAATATAACTGTTATAACGAAAATATTCATAAAATCCCCAATATAAACACACAGAACGAAGAGAAGGAAATATTTCTTTATCCCCATACCCTACAACTACAATCTGTGTTTCATTAGCGAAATTACTATTCCCATGAGCTACAAATTTAGCAAAAGCCTTAATAAAGAGTTTTTTCAGAGGAGCATTATCTCCAAATACATCTTCATGTTTAGCTATTATTTTTGCGCAATGTCCCTTGATGGATTGAACGAAGTTTTTTTCTGGAAAATTCTGAAATGAAGTACAATTCTCACAAGAATTAACAACAATACTATTTAGCTGCAGAATAAATTCGTTTAGAAATAAACTTTTCTTTTCATTTGCAGTATTTGCTGCTATCTTAAGGATCAGCGTATAGAAATTTTCTATCTCGTTCTCCATATTTGCATTTTGCATTTCTGCAGAACAAAAATAATGGTTATTCTTAATAAACCCTAGAAAATCAGATAAATATTCAGAAATCGTTGCAAAACATCTATCTTTCAATTGCTTTCTATACAATTTTACAATAACCTCTATAGGAGTACTCATAAAATTAGCATTACCACAAAACATGATTCCAACAGGGTGATACTTAGATAGAGCAAAAACTTTGTTTGCACTATTTATAACCTTATGCCCATAGGGGGTTGTTACAGTTATTGCACTATCTGCCGCTATTACAACAGCGTGCTTATTCATTACTGATACTAATGCTGTCATACGTATATTATTTTAAAGTTTCTTTTTCTAAGAATCGGCTACTAAATTCTTTCACAAAAAAGTAGCTTCATTAAAAAGAAGATAAGGAGCCATTCGCCCGATATATCGTTATTTTTTGTTCTTTATCCTCCAGAAGAAGTGCCAAGTTCTGAAGATTGGCTCACTTAAAGCCTCTGCAGGAAAATATCGCACGAAGTGCATATTTCTCCATATCTTTAGGAAGTATTTCTTTGCCATTCCTTGTTGTGTAAAATGCCCATACTTGGTGAAGTGCTTTCCGAAGTTGCCACCATTCAGTATCTCTGCCAGCAACAACTTTCCTCGCTTTTCATCCATCGGAGCTATCATCTTCTCCCCAGATAGTCCCAACGCCTCATGCAGCACATACATCACCGCCCCAGCAAACTTCCACAATCCCAAATACTTCAATTCCTTCGGCAACCAAGTTAACATTTCACAGTTAACATTTAACATTGATACTACATAGTAGTAATCAATGATTTGCCTCATTCCAATCCCTTCATCAAAGAAATGGTGATACAGATGCGTCAGCTGATAAACAATATTAAATGCTGTCGTTGGTATAGCGATTTCTCCAATACCGTCTGGCAGACTAACAACATTTGAACATTGCAAATCTACATTCCGTTTGAACCATTTCTGCAAACGTGCATTATAGATAGGATTATTCATTGTGCAAGGGAAAAAATGCAGCTCTACCGGTACTCCATCTACAGAAGTTTCTATATGTTGATACCTTATATCATCCCCAAGTTTGAAATGCTTCTTGGCATATTCCGTTATCTGTTCACGGCTTGCATTCACCCAAACATCAATATCCCCAGGATTTCGGGAATATGCATTCGGATACATCAAGGCATTCCCTTGTCCTTTCAGAATGCAGCACCTAAGTCCATCCTCTCTGAGCATAGAATAGAGTTTAGCAGCAACTCCATTCACCTTCATGTTCTGTCGGCGAATTTGTTGCGACACTCCCATCCAAGTCATCAGCAAGTCCCTTTCTATCGGATTTTTCTTTAACTCCTCAGGATATTCCTCACTCAATCGCTTTATGCCATCAAAACAGATTCCAATAATTGTTTGTTTTGTCGCAAAGCTATATAGTTGTCGCCAATCCATATTGGAGACAACCATACTTAGGTCAACCTTATCTTCAAGGCAGTATCTTAAAAACAGAAAAATGGCTGATGTTTGTGTCATTTCATCATTCACAAGTTATCACTTCTTGTACATCTCTTCATAATACTTCTGATACTCCCCAGAAGTAACATGATCCATCCATTCCTGGTTATCGAGATACCATTTTACGGTTTCTTCGACACCCTCCTCAAACTGGAGAGATGGCTCCCAGCCGAGTTCCTTCTGTAGCTTTCTAGAGTCAATGGCATAACGCATATCGTGACCCTTTCTGTCTGTTACATAAGTAATCAAATCCAAGTCAGCACCCTCAGGACGACCGAGCAATCTATCAACAGTCTTGATTACCACCTTGATGATGTCAATGTTCTTCC
>OGCS01000057.1_pt1 | contig 24073 bp, 16 predicted proteins | sample 1570241 | NCBI WGS metagenome assembly OGCS01 (sample SAMEA2582175, study PRJEB24529) | metagenome | reverse complement strand
GTCGGCATGGATACCGTTCCGCTCTCGCTGATAGTTATAACTCCTCTGTTCATTTTCCAATAGTTTTTTCGTTCGATAATCTGTTCCTTTCTCGCTTGGCAATAAGCTTATCCATGTCATTTGAAATCTTCTGCTCCGTCACCTGCGCATAGACCTGTGTGCTTGTAATGTCTGCGTGTCCCATCATCTTGGCTATGCTGCCGATGGGAATGTCCTCGTTGAGCATCAAGACTCCGAATGTATGGCGGCTGGCGTGGAATCCCAACTTATTGCTTATGCCAAGCACCATTCCAAGGGTATGCACATCAAGATAGATGTCTTTCTTCTCACCCAGTGGAAAAACAGGCTTGCTGTCGTCCGTGGTATTGTAGAGCGAAAGAATCTTCTCGGCTATCGGATGGAGTGGCACGAAGAACTCCACGCCTGTCTTCTCTCTTTCCTTGCGGATGAACTTCCTACCCTCGGAGTTCTCACTGATATGGTGAGGGTACAGTTTCTTTACATCTATATAGGATAAGGAGGTGAGCGAGGCAAAAATGAAACATCTGCGTGCAAGCTCCGTTCGCTCGTCAGCCATCGGGGTAGAGAGCATCTTGATGAAGTCTGCCTTGCTGATATGGGTCATCTTCGGGGCTGCCTTCTTCTCATACCCTATCTTGGCTATGGGATTGAAGCGGATAATGCTCCTGTCCACTGCCTTGTACATCAACATGTTCAGCCAGAGAAGGCAATGGTTCACGTAGCTGTCGATACGTCCCTGGTCTCGTTTCAGGAATAGCTTGTATTCCTCCCCGAAATTCTCGTCTATGTCCTCAAAGGCGATGTCGTCCTTATCCAACGAATGGACAAAGGCTCTCAGGTTCTTCTGCCATGTCCGCTTGTGCAGAAAGGTTTGTCTGGCTTTTGCGGTTCGATACCATTCCACGATGGTATCACCAAAGTTCAGCAAGAACCTTCCTGTCGTGTCCTTGTCCTTCAACACAGCCTTCAGCATTTCCACGGTGATGATGCCGTTGGTGGTAAGAAGTGAGTTGTATTTATCCTTGACCTCAGCAAGGAAACTTGCCAATCGTCCGTTGTCCCTTGCGTTCCGTACCTCTCCCTTCTTGGCGTTCCACTCCTGTGGGGTACAGGATATGCCTGTGGAAATGGCTGCGCTTTTGCCGTCAACGGTGATGCGGCAAAGTATGTTGGCTGTTCCGTCTGCCTTCACCTTCTGTCTGTTGATGTAAGGCAAAATTGAAAATGTACTTCTGCTCATAGTTGTTGTCCTTATAATATAATAATGTAGTTGAAACTGTAAAAAGAAAAGTTGAAAGCCTTGTTCATAATGCGAGAATAAAGTCCTTCTCGGTTGCAGCGATGAACTTGTCCATGTCCTCAAACAGCTTCTTTTGGGTCACTCTCGCATACCGCTGCGTCATCTTCACATCCTTGTGACCGAGCATCTTGCAGATGGTCTCCATCGGCACACCAGCCTCCAGCGTAATGAGGCTGGCGAACGAGTGTCGTCCCGAATGGTAGGAATAGGTCTTGCTCGTTTCCGCCAACTTGCAGATGGTGATGAGATCGATACGAACACGATTCGTGCTCAGCAATGGGAAAAGGGTATCTCTTGCCCCGTCCTCGTATTTCGCCATCAGCTCCAACGCCTCGGGCAGGAGTTTCACCCTGGCAAGTGTTCCGGTCTTCTTGCGGTTATAGATGAGCCATTTGTCACCATCCTCCAACACCTTGACATTGGCTTTCGTGATGGAAACGGTGTCTATGAAGGCTGTTCCTGCATAGCAGGCGAAAAGAAACAGGTCACGGCTAACGGATAGTCTCGGCTTGTCTTCGGGCAGTTCCACATCACGGATTTTTATGAAATCAGACATGCTGAGAGCCTTGGGTGTCGTAACCTTTGGAGTGCCAACCCGATAATGGGCGAACAGCAGGTTCTTGCACAAGCCTCGCTCAAAGGCGATGCGGCACATCTTCTTGAAGAGCGACACATAGATGGTGATGGTTCCTGATGAAAAGCCTTTCTCGTCAAGCAAGTAATGGTGAAAGTCACTGATGAAAGGCTCGGTCAGCTGTCCGAAAGCCAAATCAGTCAACCTATACTTCTCCCCGATGAACTCAGCGAGATTCTTGCGAATCTTTCTGTAAGTCCAGACACTGCTCTTCGACATATCGATGCCCTCATGGGTGCTGAGTTCACTGATATGCTCGTCCACGAAGGAGAGAAGGGTGGTCTGTGTCTTGACGCTGCCCTGCAAAGCCTCCTTGACATCCTTAGCCTCGAAGTCCGTTCTCTTTTCCACAAGCACATCGAAAGCCTTTTGGATGGAAAGCAACAACTGCTCGATGTCCTTGTTGGTCTCCACGGCTTCCTTGCTCTTGCCCTCCAATCGGCTGGCACGAGGATTCCAAAGCGATGGAGTGCAAGACAACTTGCAGGAGAACTGCGCCATAGTCCTGTTCACCGTGATGCGTCCCATGATGGGAGCTTTTCCATTCTTGTCCATTCCGCTCTTTTTTAGGTAGAGCAACACCTTGAATTTTTCGATTTTCATAACGCTTACATTTTGAGTGTGCAAATATAATCATTTTGTAAGCGTTCCTTGATACGCAAAACATTGAGAATCAGCGCAATAAAATCCGTTGATGCACAAAGTTGCCTTTCCGCATTGTTACCTGCTTTGCATAGGTAACTGTGGCTCACGATTTAGTAACTGAACTACTTCAATATTCCTCACTCGCTTGCTTTATGCCGATTTGGCAACTTTGTGCAAATCTACTCATTCCCAACTGTTTACGTTCCAACCTCTCTTATTCTCCTTTGACTGCTTTAGAGCCTTATGTTAAAAATACTAACTCATAGTTTTCTCCTCCAGAACTCACCGTTTCTCGGTGCAGAAGTCATCGTTTTCTTCTTGGGAATACATCGCTTGCCGGATAGAAATCCTTGCCATTACTTGTCATTTCATGCTAAAAAAATAACACGGACAAATTGAATTTGTCCGGACAAATTGTCCGAACGCTCATAATCTACTGATTATTGGGATGTTACAAGCCTCCAGACAAACAAACCGGACAAATTCAATTTGTCCATGTTATTTTTTTTCTAGCGGAATCAGCCATTTTTGTTTATTGCCAATAAATAAATCTGCGGTTTTTTATTTACTGGCAATAAACAAATCGAATATAAGTTCTATCATCAAAGCTCTTATTGCCCTCTACGATGCCCTTGGTGGCGATAAAGGAACGGATGTTCTGAGGGTCGTTGGCAATCTGCTCTGCCAATGCCGCCTCGCTCGCTGCCAAGGTTGGCTTCAGGAACGGATAGCCATCGCTCGCCAATACTATCTCGGAGGAAGAAGATGGAATTGTATCTGATGCAGAAGCGGAGCCTGAGCAGGAAACAGGATCTTGAACAGAACAAGAATCTGATGATGAAACAGAATCCTGAACAGAACTGGAATCTGAAACAGAGACAACCTTCACTCCCTCCCGATAGATAGGGAATCCATCAATAACCGTATAGGTCTGGTTCTGACCCGAAAGCATCGCCTCAATCAATAATGGCTCTATCTGCTTTCTAGCCTCAGCAGGCGAAAGGCCCTGCGCTATCAGTTCTACTCGCTTCCGGGCAATCTTCTCCTCATAAGGTTTGCCGTTCTCATAGAGCTTTCCGGCGATGATTGCCTGGCAATCGCCCACCATCCAGACTTCATTCCTTGTCCGGCTATAAAGGATAGCCGAGGCGGTAAGCCGTTCTTCCGGATGCTCCTTCAACCACTCTTCCACTCCTAGCTTTTCATACACCTTATTATATATATACGCCGTTACGCCCTGGCAGAATTCATCTACCGAGGCATCCGCTTTCAGTTCCTCCTGGATGTATTCCGAGATAAGCATCATGGCGTATCTTCCGTTCTTCATATCAGGATTGAGATGCTTCGGAGTCTTGCTCGTACTGCCATCAATCACTGCGATGAAATCATCGGTAACTACCATTCCATCCTCACAAGCCTCAGGGCTCTTCTTTCCTATAATGCTGCTTTCTATAATCTTCATAAAATCTACTTATCTATCCGGTTATATATCTGAAAAAAGGCTACCCATCCAGGTAACCTTTTTACTCGTTTATTTATCTCTTAAGCCTTCACCTTCTTTAATCTGATAATCAGCTGTATAAAGCTTGGAATCATGATGCAGAGAGAGAAGCCTACGGCATAATACATGGTTTTCTCATCGCCATGGAAGAGGTCGATGAGTTTGCCATCGCTCTGAGGCATGATATTGGCAAGTACATACGCCATCGTATTGTTCACCCAGTGGAGCAGGATGCCCGGAACAAGACTCTTGGTGCGATAATACATCCAACCCAGGAGTAAGCCCAGCAGGAGGGCATTGACAAACTGCGCAACATTGGCGTGAGCCAGACCGAAGATGGCAGCCGAAATCATGATGGCTACCCAATGGTTCTTCTTGCTCATAAGACCCAGCAGAGTTCGGAGAACGGCTCCACGGAATACTACCTCTTCGGCAAGAGGCGCCAGGATGCCGACTGCCACATAGCCCCAAGGCTCCTTCATCAGCGAGGTGAATATCTGCTGGGTATTCTCATCCATCTCGATGCCCAGCTGCTCATAGAGGAACGACAGGGGGATGATGGTTCCCAGGGAGAACAATGCCACCCAGAGAAGCGTGCCCCAAGGCTTGGAAAGCAGATAATCGCGGGTCAGCGGCGTCCACTTCGTCTTCAGGAAGATGACGAGGGTGATAACGTTGCTGAACGCTGAAGTAAGCGCCATCAGGATAGGATTGCTGCCCGAACTGATAGCCAGGAGCGTTGCCTGGTAACCTTCGCCCTTAATGCCCGCCCAGATTCCTGCGCCAGCATACATCACGATAATCTGTACTACTATAAATATAATCATGTAGAGGACGATATCCGTCAAACCTCTCTTTAAATTAATCTTTGCCATTGCTTTTACTGTTTATAATTAATCGTTTATAGTTTAATAGCATTCTCGCTATCATTCCGCTTCCTTTTCAAAGAGATCCAGCACGGTCTGCTCATCCTCTTTCAGCTGCGCCGCCAACTCCTCGGGACTGTCAAACTTCTGTTCGCCCCTTATTCGCTTCACGAAGCTTACGAGCAAGAGCTGGTCATAAATATCCCCGTCGAAATTGAAGATGTGCGTCTCTAGCGTCAGTAGTCTGCCATTGAAGGTTGGGCGATTGCCCACATTCATCATTCCCCGTTTCCATACCATCGTATTCTCCAGTCTTACCCTTACGGCATAGACGCCAGGGGCAGGAATCAGCTGTCCGAAGTGAGAGATGTCGAGATTGGCTGTAGGGAAACCGAGCTTTCTGCCTTCATGGAATCCATTCACCACCTTTCCGATGAGGGTGTAAGGGAAACCGAGGCACCGGGCTGCCATCTCCACTTCTCCCTCTTTCAGGAAAGAGCGGATTACGGAAGAAGAGATGTTGATGCCATCTATCTGGAAGGCCTCGTTCCTGATTACCTCGATGCCCATCTCCTTGCCATAGCGCACGTAATCTTCGAAAGTCTCCTCGCGGTTGTGACCAAAGCGATGGTCGTAGCCGATGAAGAGTTTCCTTACGTTGAGATGGTCGTGGAGCACCTGCTGCATAAACTCCCTTGCCGACATCGCAGCCATCGCCTTGTCGAAATGCAGCACCACGGCATTATCCACTTCCGTCTTCGAAAGCAGCAGCAGCTTGGAGTCAAGCGTACTCAGCATCTCTGGCTGGTAATCCGCCTGCAATACCTTGCGGGGATGCGCATCGAAGGTGATGACGGTGGATTGCAAGCCATCCATTCGTGCCGTCTCTACGAGATGATGAATCAGGAACTGATGTCCCCGATGCACTCCATCGAAGAAACCAATCGTTGCCACACAAGGCGGCAACTGCACGGTATCGTTATAATGTATTGTATTCATTCTATCTTAATCGTTCATATCAGAAGAATCCCCTGTGGGTTATCTTCTCTTTGCTATCATTCTCTTAAAAGTTCTCCACAGCTCGCCTGCCCAAAGTACAACGGATGTTGAGCCGATGATGAGCAGCCACTCGTGGAGCGACAATGGTGTGGTGCGGAACATTTCGCCACCAAAGGTTACAATAATCCACTGACCCACCAATACCAGTACAAGCACCAGAATCATTCCCTTATCCTTCAGGAAATGGCGGAAGGCGGTGTGATGACTCATCAGCGCCTTGGCATTGAAGAGGTTCCAGAACTGAATCATCACGAAGGTGGTGAAGAACATGGTCAGTTCATGCACATCTACTCCACCCTTGCCTCTGCGCTCACAGTAAACCAACAGGGCAAACATAACGAGGAAGAAGACGATGCCGCAGAACAGAATGCCGAAACCGATGCTCTTGTTGATGATGAAATCGGATGCCTTGCGTGGTTTATCCTTCATCACCTCGTGAGATGGAGGCAATGAGGCGAGTGCTAGGGCTGCAAAGGTATCCATGATAAGGTTCACCCACAGAATCTGGGTTACCGTCAACGGCATTTCAGTTCCGATAACTGAGCCGCCAAGCACCAGCAGGAGGGCTGCCACGTTTACTACCAACTGGAAGAAGAGGAAGCGCTGCAGGTTGCGATAGAGCGAGCGTCCCCACATCACTGCGTTGGCGATAGACTTGAAGGAATCATCGAGCAGGGTCATATCCGAAGCCTCCTTAGCCACGGAAGTTCCCGAACCCAGCGACAAGCCCACGTGAGCATAGTGAAGCGCCGGAGCATCGTTGGTACCGTCGCCTGTTACGGCAACCACCTCGCCACGCTTCTGGAGCATCGCCACCAGTCGCTGCTTATCGGTAGGACGGGCACGGCTCATCACACGGATATCCTTCGCCCGTTCGTAAGCCTCTTCGTCAGAAAGCGCCTCCCACTGTTCGCCCGTAATCATCTGCTGGTCGAGCGAGGTCAGAGAGCCATCCGCTCCGATATTCTCAGGTTCATCTTCGAAGACACCTATCTGCTTGCCTATCTCCAAGGCGGTGGCAGCCGTATCACCCGTAACCACCTTCACCTCGATACCCGCATGGCGGCACTCCTGCACGGCGGCAGGAACATCCGGACGGATAGGATCGGCAATGGCTGCAATGGCCTGCAACTGAAGGTCGTTGGCATCGAGAAGTGCTACCACTTCGGCAGTAGAGGTTCTGGAAGTTCTCATGATAGAAGCTTCTATCTTCTTATAGGCGAACGCCAGGGTTCTCATAGCCTTATGCTGCCACTCATCGAGTTCTTCGGCTGACTGTCTCTGCATTCTATCTTCGATGATGCATTTCTTCATCACGATTTCAGGCGCACCCTTCACGAAGAGATAGGTCTCGCCATCAACTTCTGCCAAGGTTGCCATCATCTTTCTCTCGGTAGAGAAAGGCAACTGCTTGAGCACGTTCACCTGCTTGCGGAGTTCTTCATAATCCTTGCCCTGGGCATCGAGCCAGAGCAGGAGAGCCGACTCGGTAGGGTTTCCGATAGGTTTGCCGTCATTCAACTCGGCTGTAGAGTTGAGGGCAATGGCAGTATCAAGCAGCGCCTCATCGCCCTGCTTGAGTTCCAGGGCACTCACCTGCATCTTGTTCTGGGTAAGCGTACCGGTTTTATCGGTACAGATTACGGTAACGGCACCCATGGTTTCGCAGGCATGAAGCTTGCGCACCAGATTGTTCGACTTCAGCATTCTTCGCATATTGAGCGCCAGAGAAAGGGTAATCGCCATCGGCAATCCCTCCGGCACCGCCATCACAATCAGGGTAACAGCCATCATGAAGTATTTCAGCACGATTTCTGCCATATAAAAATAATCCTTGCCGCCCCATGCCGGGTTGGTGAGGATATCGTGAATCAGGAAGATGAAGAAGGCTGCCACAGATACTACGGAGCCCACCTTGGAAATCATCTTAGCCAACTTATCGAGCTGCATGTGAAGCGGTGTCTCCACCGAAGTCTGTTCGGTAGATTTCTTCGCCACCTTACCAATCTCGGTAGCATCGCCCACGGCAGTAACCACGAACTCGCCCCTGCCATTCATCACCATGGTAGAACGGAGGATGACGTTGCGAGGATAGGCTCCATCGCCACCGCCTTCCAGAGATTTCTCGGCAACGGGTTCGCCCGTAAGGGTAGATTCATTAATCTGCAGGTCGTTGCAGACGATGAGTTCGCCATCGGCAGGCACCTCGTCGCCCACTTCCACGAGCACTACATCTCCCACCACCACATCATGGCGCGGAATCTCCATCACCTTACCATTGCGGCGCACCTTAACCGGCTGCTCTTCGCTGAGCGCCGTGAGCAGATTAAACTTCTTGGCAGCATCGCGCTCAAAGTAGAAGCCCACGGTAGTAGCAAGAAAAACAGCCACGAAGATACCGATGGTCTCCATGAAATTCTTTTCGATAAAAGCAAGGATGAGGGATACGAAAGCCGCCACAAGAAGTATCTGGATAATCGGGTCGCGATATTTATCCAAATACAGTTTCCATAATGAAGTACGTTGAGGAGGGGTGAGCACGTTCTTGCCATGCTGTTCCCTACTCTGTTTAACTTGTTCATCGGTAAGACCGATTCTTCTATTTTTGTCTATGTCCATTTCTGAATAGAAATTCTTTTTTGTACGATTAATAAGTACATACGCACGTGTGCGCACATAATTTGGTGCAAAGATACGCTATTTTTCTGATTCTAAGAAAATTTTTAAGATTTTATTTGGTTATTTGCCTAAAATCTAGTATCTTTGCACTCGAATTTGATAAAAATTCAATGGACTTGTAGCTCAGTTGGTTAGAGCAACAGACTCATAATCTGGAGGTCCTAGGTTCAAGCCCTAGCTGGTCCACCCTGAAAATCAAGCAGTTAAGCAGAAAGAGCTTAACTGCTTTTTTCGTTGCTGGTTTGCTTGAATTTGGTCTATTTGTTTTTGCGTAAACAAAAAAAACATTAAGAGGGCGATTTGGAGCTTTTGCAACCAAGTTGCAGAAACCTTTTCGTAATTTTGCAACCGAAATAGAAAAAGGAACTGAATGTTCCTGATTATATAGAACTAAAAGTATTGCAAATTATGGAAGAAATGAAACATTCTCACGAACATCATCATGAATGCCATTGTGAAAATTCTCACGAACATCATCATGAACATCATCATGAATGCTCATGCGGCACAGAAGAACATGAGCACCAGGGGTGCGGTTGCCACCACCATCATCATGAAGAAGGCGGTTTGAAATCCAAACTCATTCTTATCGGTGTAACTGTTATTCTCCTGATAACAGCCGTTTTCATCGAAAAGGAATACAGTCTGGCTACCTGGCAGTTACTCCTCGTCTATCTCATTCCTTATTTATTGATAGGACATGAGACGCTGGGCGAAGCTGCAGAAGGTATTGCCAAGGGCGATATGTTTAACGAAAACTTCCTGATGGCTATCGCAACCATCGGAGCCCTTTGCATCGGATTCTTCCCTGGATCAGATACAGAATTCCCGGAGGCAGTCTTTGTGATGCTCTTCTTTCAGGTGGGCGAACTCTTCGAAGGATATGCGGAAGGAAAGAGCCGCGACAGTATTTCGCATCTGATGAATATCCGACCGGATGTAGCGAATGTTGAAAGAAACGGAAAAGTAGAGTCGGTTTCGCCGGAAGACGTCAAGATAGGAGAAACTATCGTAATCCGTCCGGGAGAGAAGGTGCCTTTGGATGGTATTGTTGTTGAGGGAAGCTCAGCCTTGAATACCATTGCCCTGACAGGTGAGAGTATGCCACGGGATTTGAATGAAGGCGATACTATCATGTCCGGTTGCATCAACCTTTCAGGAGTAGTTCGTGTACGCACCACCAAGAGTTTTGGCGAGAGTACCGTGTCCAAGATTATTGCGCTGGTAGAGAGTGCAGACAAGAACAAGTCGAAGAGCGAGGCTTTCATCACCCGTTTCGCCCGAGTCTATACTCCTATCGTTGTTTTCGCAGCCATTGCCCTGGCGGTTATTCCTCCATTCCTGGCAGCTACGGGAATCGTTGGCGAAGGAACCTTTGGCGAGAACTTCCCATTATGGCTCAACCGCGCCTTGATATTCCTGGTAGTTTCCTGTCCATGCGCCCTGGTCATCAGCGTGCCCCTCACCTTCTTTGGCGGCATCGGCGGAGCATCCCGGAACGGTATTCTCATCAAGGGCAGCAACTATATGGATGCTTTAGCCAAGGTGGGAACCGTTGTGTTCGACAAGACCGGAACTCTGACCCACGGAGAGTTTGCCGTGGCAGCTGTTTATGCTGATGATTCCTGCCCAGACCATTCATCCCACGATGCAGATAATGTACATATTGGCGAATATTCTGACAAGGAGAAAATCCTGCTTCATCTGGCAGCTCATGCCGAGCATTTCACCACTCATCCTATCGGCGCAGCCCTGCGTACTGCCTTCCCGCAAGAAGCAACGGATGGCTGCGAGGTGACCGATGTAGAGGAAATTGCAGGACAAGGTATCCGTGCCAAAGTGAACGGCAAGGTGGTTTGCGTGGGCAACAAGAAGATGATGGAAAACATCGGCGCCCAATGGCACGACTGCAACCAGGTGGGAACCATCATCCACGTCGCCATTGATGGCAAGTATGCGGGACATATTGTGATCAACGACACCCTTAAGGAAGGAAGCGCCCATGCCATCAGAGAGCTGAAAGAACTTGGAGTAGAGAAAACGGTAATGCTGACGGGCGACCGCAGAGAAGTGGGAGAAGATGTTGCCCACAAACTGGGACTGGACGAGTGCCGCGCAGAACTGCTGCCAACCGATAAGGTTTCGCATGTAGAACAACTGCTAAAGACGAAACCAGCAGGCAAGACGCTCGCTTATGTAGGCGATGGCATCAACGATGCTCCTGTATTGAAGCGTGCCGATGTGGGTATTGCCATGGGTGGACTGGGTAGCGATGCAGCCATCGAAGCTGCCGATGTAGTACTGATGGATGATGACCCTAGAAAGATTGCCCTTGCCGTAAAGATAGCCAGAAGAACCATTCATATCGCTCACGAGAACGTGATATTTGCCATCGGAGTGAAGGTTGCCGTACTGATTCTCGCCACCATTGGTCTCGGCACCATGTGGATGGCAGTCTTTGCCGATGTAGGTGTTACGGTACTGGCTGTATTGAACGCCATGAGAAGTTTGGGTAAAAATCGTCTTTTTTATCGTTAAATACCAAAATAAGTTGTATCTTTGCAACCGAATTTTAATATACAATACTGAATGGTTATGTATAAAAAAGACATTTTGACTATGAATAAGATTATCAAACTCATCTTCGTGCTCTGCTGCTTCTGCGGCATTGCACAAGCTCAGCCTCAACGCCCAAAGCTCGTTGTAGGCATCGTTATCGACCAGATGCGATGGGATTATCTCTATCGCTACTACGCCCGCTACGGCGAAGGCGGATTCAAGAGAATGCTCGGAGAAGGATTCAGCGTAGAAAACTGCAAGATTCCTTACATCCCTTCGGTTACAGCCATCGGCCACTCTTCTATCTGGACCGGTTCCGTTCCTTCTATCCACGGAATTGCAGGAAACAACTTCGTGAAAGATGGAAAGGTAGTGTATTGTACTGCCGACGATACCGTCAACCCTGTAGGTTCTGACAGCAAGGCTGGCAAGATGTCGCCTCGCAATCTGTGGGTAACTACTATCGGCGATGAACTCCGTCTGGCTACCAACAACCGCTCTAAGGTGATTGGTGTAGCCTTGAAAGACAGAGCATCCATCCTCCCTGCGGGCCATCACGCCAATGGCGCTTTCTGGTTTGATGACAAGTCGGGCAAGTTCATCACCAGTACTTTCTATATGGATAAGTTGCCTGAGTGGGTGAACAAGTTCAACAAGCAGAAACTCCCAAACAAGTATCTTTCCAAGAAATGGGAGACGCTCTACCCTATCGATTCCTATAAGGAAAGCACCAGCGATGACAACAACTACGAGAATGGAATTGTTGAAGGCGAAAAGGCTGTATTGCCACTCGATCTGCCTACCTTATATAAAAAGCATGGTTACAAGATTCTCCGCAGTACCCCATTCGGCTGCAACCTGACTTTCGATATTGCCAAGGCTGCCATTGAGGGAGAAAATCTGGGTAGAAACACAGATACTGATTTGCTGACCATCAGCTGCTCAAGCACCGATTACATCGGTCATCAGGTGGGCGTAAACGCTATCGAAACAGAGGATTGCTATCTTAGATTAGATAAGGCTTTGGCAGATTTCTTCGCTTATCTCGACCAGACCGTGGGCAAGGGAAATTATCTCACCTTCCTCACCGCCGACCATGGAGGCGTGAACAACGCTACCTTCCTGCAGGATCAACGAATCCCTGCCGGCATCTGGAACAAGAAGGGACTGGTAGATGAATTGAACAAGAGTCTGAAGACAAAGTTCAACACCGACAAGGACCTAGTAAAGACCATTATGAACTATCAGGTATTCTTCAATACAGACATCATCGAAGAACTCGGTCTGGATTATACAGCCATCAAGCAGGTGGTAGTAGACAGACTGAAGAAGGAGAAGGACGTGCACTATGCCTTCGACATGGAGAAGACCTCTATCGAGAGCATCCCTGAAGAGCTGAAGTTCCGCGCCATTAACGGTTATAACCGCGAGCGCAGCGGAGGTGTTCAGATTGTACTGAAACCAGGTCACTACGATTATTACAGCAGCAAGGGAACTACCCACGGAGCATGGAATCCATACGATATCCATATTCCTTGCCTGTTTATGGGTTGGGGCATCCAGCACGGCGAGAGTGCCCAGCCTCACTATATGACGGATATTGCCGCTACCGTTTGTGCGATGCTTCATATTCAGGCACCTAACGGCTGCATCGGCACACCGATATTCTAATAAAAAGCAAAAAGCCAGATAATAACAAAGGCTAGGTTCACGATTCCGGGAACCTAGCCTTTATTTTTTATTCAAAAGAAGATGTTCTTCTATTCCGAGAAGAACATCTCTTATTCTTCGTTCATAATCTTCATATATTCCTCGTAAGAAATATATCTGCCACCCATCGATTTGAGATGAGGAGTCTCCAACTGACAATCTATCATCTTTCCACCGTGCTCCTGCAAGTATCTGGCAAGGAAGATGAGGGCAATCTTAGAAGCTGACGGAACCCTGGAGAACATGCTTTCTCCGATAAAAACCTTGCCGATGGTGACACCATAAAGTCCACCCACCAGTTCATCGGTTTCATTATCCCATACCTCTACGCTCGCCGCAAAGCCCTGCTTATGGAGGGCAGTAAATGCCTGGATGATGTTCTCGCCCAGCCATGCGCCATCTTCCCAATACCGTCCGTTGGTCTTGCTGCATCCCCGTATCACGCCATCGAAATCTTCGTTGATTCCTACGCTGTATCGGTTCTTTCTCATCAGGGTACGCATGGAATGACTGATGTGGATTTCATCAGGGAAGATGACGAAACGCTTCATCGGACAGAACCAGAGTATTTCAGGCTGGTCACGGAAACTATACCAGGGAAAGATGCCATTGCTATAAGCCAGCAACAGGCGGTCGATACTCAAATCGCCACCAATCGCAAAGCATCCATCCTCATCGCCATAATGCGGATCGGGAAAATAAATCTCGTCCGCAGTATCATCTATCTGTAATATCATACGCTTATCTTTTATCAAGAATATTCTTGACTAGACTTTCATTCTAATAATTAATCACCAGTTCCTTTCCGTCAAAGTCGACATGCGCCTTGCCACTCTTCTTGAGTTTGCCGAAGAGCAGCGCCTTCATCAGGATCGGTTTCAAGCGGTTACCGATGACACGGTCCATCTCGCGGGCACCATATTCCTTGGTAAAGCCCCATTTCAGCAACTGTTCGCGCGCAGCATCGGTTAACGTTACGGTAACTCCCTTTGCTGCCAGTTTCGCATCGAGTTGACAAAGTTTCTTGGCAAGAATCAGTTCTGCCATGTGCTTATCCATATCGTTGAACACCACCATGTCAGAAAGTCGGTTGATAAACTCAGGCTTGAAAGTCTTCTTCACCTGTGCCAGCATCGCTTCGCCACGACTTACGTTTCCATTGAAACCTACGCTAGCCCGTGAAGCATATTGCGCTCCGGCATTTGAGGTCATGATGAGAATCACGTTACGGAAATCAGCCTTCTGGCCCTTGTTATCAGTCAGACGGGCATAGTCCATTACCTGGAGCAGGATGTTGTAGATATCGCTATGCGCCTTCTCTATCTCATCGAGCAGGAGTACACAGTTAGGCGTCTTGCGGATGGCATCGGTCAGAAGTCCTCCATCCTCATAACCCACGTATCCGGCTGGCGAACCGATGAGTTTTGCCACGGTATGCTTCTCGGTATATTCACTCATATCGAAGCGTACCAGTTCGATGCCGAGTTCCTTGGCCAACTGCCGTGCCACCTCGGTTTTTCCTACTCCGGTAGGTCCCACGAAGAGGAGCGAAGCCAATGGTTTGTCATCATCTGTCAATCCCGCCTTTGCCATCATCACAGCCTCAACCACCTTGTCTACAGCCTTGTCCTGACCGTAAATCTTGTCGAGTATGCGCTGGCGGAGCGTAGCCAGAGCATCGTTATTCTCATCTTTCATCGCAGCCGCATCAATCTTGCAGACTTTAATCAGAATCTGCTGGATGATAGACTTGGTAACGTAAGAGCGCTGGCGAGATTCTACCGGATGCACCTCCAGATAAGCACCCGCCTCATCCATCAGGTCGATGGCCTTGTCTGGCAGACAGCGGTTGCTGATATATTTGGCGCTGGCACGGACGGCATATTCCAGGGCGTCCTTGCGATAGGTTACATTGTGGAACTTGTTGTATTTATACTGCAAGCCCTCCAATATTTTGATAGCCTCCTCCTCGGTAGGTTCCTTGATATCTATCTGCTGGAACCGGCGCACGATGCCCTTGCTCTGAGCCATGTAACGGTTATATTCCTCGTAGGTGGTAGAGCCGATGAAACGGATATCACCTGCCTCCAGATATTGCTTCAGCATATTGGATGCATCAGGTCCGCCATCTGAGCCACGACCGGCACCTATCATATTATGAATCTCATCGATGTAGATAATGGTATTGCCCTCCTTCACGGCTCCCTCCATCACCATCTTGATGCGTTTCTCGAAGTCGCCGCGATATTGGGCACCGGCAAGCATCTGTCCCATATCCATGCCGTAGATGCGAGCCCCCTTGAGGCGTTCAGGAACCTGGTTTTCGTTGATGAGTTTGGCGAGACCATAGACCAGAGCTGTCTTGCCGACTCCGGCTTCTCCGATGTGGAGCGGATTGTTCTTCTCGGCACGGCAGAGCACCTGGATGGTTCTGTCCAGTTCCTGTTCTCTTCCGATGAGCGGATTGTGCTCTTCTACCTTGTCAGAAATACAGGTAACCAGCTGATGCCAATCCTGTACAACCTGTCTTCTGCCTTCTTCCTCGTCGTCATCATACTCGTTGGCATAATCGTCATCATCAAAGTCTGCTCCCATGCCCATGCCAGCCTCTCCAGTATCTTCTCCAATAGGATAATAACTGTCTACGCTCGCCAGGAACTCGCCCTGCCGGTCGCCCACATTCTTGCACAGCAGGAAGGCGGCTTCTGAATTCTGCAAGCCAAACATCGCCTGCACAAAATGGGGTACATTCACCAGCTGTCTGTCGGCAGCAGCAGCCAGGGCGCACGCCGTTCCAAACATGGTTTTGAAGAGCGATGACGGCTCTGGCAGATACTTGATGGTTTCAGGCACACGCTCCTGCTTGGCGAGCCATCCCACCAAGTCTTCGTGCATCTTGAGGCTGTCTACGCCTTCTTCCTGCAGCGCCTGACAGAATGCATACTGCCTGAGCAACGCCAGCAGCATGTGCTCGGGCATCACGAACTCGTGGTCGAAGAACCGGGCTTGCTTCATGGCATCGTCCATCAGAACACTCATATATCGGGTCAATCCCATACTGTCCATTCTATTTTTTCCTTTCTTTTTCTTAGCATATATTGGGGATATTTCCCCGAAATCAACGCCTATTCCGGCATATAAGTGAGTTTAAGCGGAAACTTCTGCGTACGGGCTTTCTCCATCGCTTTCTCCACTTTACTCTTGGCGATGTCGTAGCTGTAGGTGCCCACCACGGCTTTCTCTTCGTGATGAACCTTGAGCATGATTGCTTCAGCCTCAGCCTGCGACTTGAAGAAGATGGATTCGAGGATTTCTACCACGAAGTCCATCGGTGTGAAGTCGTCGTTGAACATCATTACCACGTAACGCCCCGGCTCCTTGAGCCTGGTTTTCTGGCGTTCACGAATTGCTGTTTGTTCTTGAGCCATATTTTAATTCTTACTTTTTATAAGCATTGGTAATCTCCACAACATAAACATCGTGGAATCCACCCTTGGCACCATACCATTGGAGCAGGTCCTTGTCGAGGAACTTCTCGGCGGTCATACTGTCTTTATAAAGTTTGTGGCATTCCAGGGTGAGTCGTGACTGCTCGAAACCAATGCAGCCATTATCGGTTTCTACAGGAATCAGTCCTGTTTCCTTCACCTTATCCAAATCGCGTCCGCTCTTAGAGCCGCAGAAGTTATAAATCTTCCGAGCCTCCTCGCTGTTGCCGAGGAAAGAGAGAGTCATGAATTCATTCTCCTCGATGATGCCGTGGGTGAAACGCTCCGGACGGATAAAGACCACAGCCACCGGCTTGTTCCAAAGCCATCCCAAGCAGCCCCAAGAGGCGGTCATCATATTGAAATGATCCTTGTTGCCGGCACATACCAGCATCCACTCCTTACCAATAGTCTCGAAGACGTTGTCATTCAGTTCTTTTACGTTGATCTTTTCCATCTTATCTGTTCCTTTCTTTTTAATTTCTAATTACCATAAAATTGCGACAGCAGTATTCTGATTGCTGAATGCTGCCCATATCAACTGCAAAGATACAAGAATAATCTGAAAAAGCGAATGTTTCTTTAAGAAAATCGCATCACCCTATTGAGGATTATGCCTAATTAATACTTTTTTATGCCACAAGAAGGCTGAATTGAATACGATTTGTGAGGTAGGAAACCGACCTTGATTTACATTAACTTTGTATCGGCAGTTGAAAAAATAATTCACATTTTATTTTGTCAGTTGCACAAAAGGCAGTAACTTTGCACCCCGAATGCCGAAAGCCGGGAAAGCGGAAGGCTTCGATTTATTATTCATTTATAAACATTTAATTTAATGTGCAAAACAATTTTCAACAAGCGCAACAGCTTGAAGTTCAACCGATTCTCTAACAAGAACTACTCACTCTTCGCAGTTTTGGGAAGAGAGGTACTTGTTGGCGCACTCAGCGTTGCTACCCTGAGCCATGCTAAGGCAGCAGGCGTAAGCACAGAGGGAGCCAAGGTTGACTCTACCCTCTACAAGGGCGGAAAGGCTTACGAGCTGGATGCGGTGAGCGTTACCGGATCTCGTGCGCCGATGACTGTAGAGCAGTCACCTAAGATTGTGTCTGTCATTACCCGCGACGATATTCATCGTGCGGCTGCGCAGACTATCAACGATGTATTGAAATTAGCTACCGGCGTGGATGTCCGTCAGCGTGGTGGCTTTGGTGTTCAGACGGATATCTCCATCAATGGTGGAACCTTCGACCAGATTACCATTCTCTTGAATGGCGTCAACATTTCCAATCCTCAGACTGGTCACAATGCTTCTGATTTTCCTGTAGCTCTTGCTGACATCGACCACATCGAAGTGCTCGAGGGAGCAGCATCGCGCTTATTCGGAACTTCAGCCTTCAATGGTGCCATCAACATCGTAACCAAGAAGGCTAAGAGTGAGGGGGTATCTGCAAGTGTAGAAGGCGGAAGCTTTGGAAGTTTCGGAGCACAGGGACGTGTGCAGACGGCTTTTGAAACGGGCAAGTGGACCCAGGCTTATTCCGTAAGCGGAGGTTACAAGCGCTCGGATGGCGGCACGGAGAACAGCGATTTCGAGAAGGGACAGGGCTACGGCAATCTCTCGTTCTCTTACGACCAGCGTTTCGACATCAACGCCCAGTTGGGTATTGCTAGCCAGAGCTATGGTGCCAATACTTTCTACAGCGCCAAATATAACAACCAATATGAGAAGACAGACCACGGTCTGGCTTCGCTCAATCTGAGTCTGCATAACCAGGAGAAGACCTGGGAGATTGCGCCTCAATTCTATTATAACAAATTCAAGGATCACTATCAGCTGATTCGTGGAAAGGCTGGAGCTGCAGCAGGCGAGAACTATCACGACCTCGATGTTTATGGTGGTGGACTGAATGCCAACGTGGCTTGGGCTTTGGGTAAGACTGCAGTAGGTTTCGACATCAGCAAGGAGTGCATCTACTCTACTGCATTGGGCGAGGAACTCGCAGAGAAAGACTATAAGGATATCTCGGGTTCTGACCGTCAATATACCCGAAAGGGCGAGCGCACCAATACCAACATCATGCTGGAGCACAACTTCATCTTCGGCGGTTTCACCTTGTCGGCTGGTGTCTTGGCTAACAAGAATACAGGTCTTGACAACGACTTCCGTTTCTATCCTGGTGTGGACATGAGTTATCGTCCTAACGACAACTGGAAGTTCTACGCTTCCTGGAACAAGGCATTGAGAATGCCTACCTACACCGACTTATACATGAGTAATGCAGTACAGCAGGGCGACCTCACCTTGACCCCGGAGAAGAACTCAACCTTCAAGGTGGGAACTCAATATCGCCAGACTGGTTTTGCCGCAACCGTAAGCGGATTCTACGCACACGGCACCAACATGATTGACTGGGTTCAGACATCCGTGACCGAGCAGAATGACAGCAAGTATCACGTGATGAATATCGGAAAGCTCAACAACATGGGCTACAACGTAGATGCTACAATCTACATGAGAGAGTTGGTACCAAACAGTTTCATCACCCGCATCAAGTTGGGTTATGCTTACATCTATCAGGATCATAAGACCGAGACAAACATTCTGAAATCACTCTATGCATTGGAGTATCTCAAGCACAAGGCAGTATTCGGCCTGGATCATCAGATCTGGAGCAAGCTTTCAGCTTCGTGGAGCGTAAGATGGCAGCAGAGAATGAATGGCTATCATCCATACACCAAGGTGGATTGCAAGCTGATGTGGGATGAGAAGAAATACAATATCTTCGTGAAAGCCGACAACATCACTTGCCACCACTACTACGACCTCACAGCTGTTAAGCAACCAGGTTTGTGGATTATGGCAGGAGCCAGCGTAAATCTCGGCCGATAATATAATCAGATAATAATCATCCCAAAAGATGATAAATATCCGAAACACGATTCGGATATCAAATAAAAAAACGAGCCTTGATGGAGGATTCATCCTTCCGTCAAGGCTCGTTTCCTTTTATTCCGGCTATTTCCTTTTATTTCAGTTATTCCGGTTTCTGATATTTTCCGTTCACTTTTATCGGTTCGAGATGGATTCCCACATGGGTATCTGCACCGAAGTGCTGCTTCAGTTTTGTTTCGATATGAGTAGCATGCTCATGCGCCTCATAAAGCGAAAGAGAACCCGGCATACGGACGTGCATTTCTATCGCAATCTTGTTTCCAATGCGACGGGTACGCAGGTTATGAATCTCTCCCACTCCCTCTTCTTCATTTGCAATCTTCAGGATTTCATCTTCCTCAGTTTCTGGAAGACTGGCATCCGTCAGTTCTTTCACAGACTGCATCACCAGTCCCCAGGCGGCCTTGATGATGAAGGCACTCACGATGATGGCTGCAAGCGGATCGAGCACCGCCCACTTTTCTCCCAGGATGATGGCGCCACCAATACCAAACATCGTTCCGATACTCGATAAAGCATCGCTGCGATGATGCCAGGCATTCGCCACTACAGCCTCGGAATGATATTTCTTTCCGGCTTTTACAGTAAACTGATAAGCCCACTCCTTCATCACGACACTTACGATGGCAGCAATCAAGGCTACAACGCCCGGCTGCTGGAGTGTCTCGCCGCAGATGGCACGATAGGTCTTGGTAACACCAGAATAACAGATCATCACACCCACCACGAATAGCGAAATACCGATGATGGCTGTGGCAAGCGTCTCGTATTTGCCATGCCCATAATCATGGTCCTTATCCTTCGGCTTATTGCCTAGTTTTACGAATACCAGTACCACCACATCGGTAGCGAAATCGGTAAGCGAATGGATGGCATCCGCTATCATGGCTGCAGAATGTCCGAGAATACCTGCAGCAAACTTCAGTACGAGCAGCACCACATTGATGATGCTTCCCGCTATCGTCACCTTATATACTTCCTTTACTCTATCCGCATCTGCGGAATGATTCTTTTTCGTTTCTGCGGGCATCTCTTGCTCGTTATATATTCTCTCATTCTTGTCCATACTATAAAATATAACAGAAGTCCTTTGCTTCCTTAATAATGTTTTTGTATAACCAAATTCCTGTCTTTCATGAATTGAGCGGCAAAAGTACATCTTTTTTCTGAAATCGGATAAAAAGAGAGATTAAAAAAGTATAACGAATAGGGAATAATGTGATAGCGAAGAGAGAAAAGCATGGAATTTTGTGATAAAACGCCTTAAAACAATAGGAATTTTGTGATTTTCAGTCCGAATTTCTTTGGAATTTTGTGATAAAGTTGTACTTTTGCACCCGATTATCAGGTATTATATTATTCTGTGACAAGAACATTATCACAATAAAAGCGGTTGAAAAAACCGCAAGATGAAACAATTATGGTTTTAAATTACATTTGGATAGCATTTTTCGTGATTGCGTTCATCTTCGCACTCATCGGATTGGCAATGGGAGATACGACTATCTTCCAGAAGATTGTAGATTCCACCTTCGACTCATCCAAGAATGCCTTCGAGATTTCTCTCGGACTGACGGGCGTGCTCGCCCTCTGGCTTGGCATCATGAAGATTGGAGAGAAGGCGGGAGTTGTGAATGTGTTGGCAAGAGCACTCAGCCCGGTTTTCACCCGTCTCTTCCCTGATATTCCGAAGAACCATCCGGTGATGGGAAGCATCTTCATGAATATCGCTTCGAATATGCTGGGACTCGATAATGCGGCGACGCCTACAGGATTGAAAGCGATGCAGCAGATGCAGGAACTCAACACGAAGAAGGATACGGCGACGAACCCGATGATCATGTTCCTGGTTCTGAACACCTCAGGACTCACCATCATCCCTACCACCATCCTCGCCTTCCGTGCCTCCTATGGAGCAGCCCAGCCTACGGATGTCTTCATCCCTATCCTGATGGCTACGCTCGTGGCTACGCTTGCCGGAATCATCATCACTTCGCTCTGGCAGCGCATCAACATCCTGCAGCCGGTATTGCTCGCTACTCTGTTGGGAATGTGCGCCTTCGTAGGCATCATCATCTGGGGATTCGGACAGATGGACAAGGATACGATGAACACGGTTACCACCTTGGCTTCTAACATGATTCTCCTGGGCATCATCCTCTGCTTCATCCTGGCTGGTTTCTGGAAGAAAGTGAATGTTTATGATGCATTTATCGAGGGAGCAAAGGAAGGTTTTACTACTGCGGTGAAGATTATCCCTTATCTCGTAGCTATCCTTGTGGGCATCGGCGTGTTCCGTGCTTCGGGAGCGATGGATATGGTGATTCAAGGCATTTCGTGGTCGGTAGAACAATGCGGCTTGAATGCCGATTTCGTAGGTGCCCTACCTACCGCCATCATGAAACCGCTGTCGGGAAGTGGTGCACGAGGCATGATGCTGGAGGCGATGAAGAACTATGGTCCTGATTCGTTTGTAGGCAGATTGAGCTGCATCTTCCAGGGCTCCACCGACACCACCTTCTATATATTGGCTGTATATTTCGGAAGCGTAAGCATCAGGAATACCCGCCACGCTGTGGCTTGCGGCTTGCTCGCCGATTTGGCAGGAGTCATCGCAGCAATCGCTATAGCATATTTATTCTTCGGATAATAAAAAACAAATTAATATGGCAAACCTCAAAAGTTTAGCAAAGGATACCGCCATCTATGGTTTGAGCAGTATCATCGGCAGATTCCTCAACTATCTGCTTGTACCACTCTATACGGCTAAGATCAGCGCCGCAAGTGGTGGTTATGGTGTCATCACCAACATGTACGCCTATACGGCGTTACTCCTCGTTATCCTGACCTACGGAATGGAGACCACCTTCTTCCGTTTTGTCAACAAGGAGGGAGAAAACTCAGAAAAGGTTTATCACACGGTATTGAGCATGGTGGGCTTCACTTCCCTACTCTTCATCGCCCTGGTATTCCTCTTCATCACGCCTTTGAGCGATGCGATGGGCTACGCCGACCATCCGGCTTATGTATGGACCATGTTCGTAACCGTGGCTATTGATGCCTTCCAGTGCATCCCGTTCGCTTACCTCAGATACAAGAAGCGCCCACTGAAGTTTGCTGCCTTCAAGTTGCTCTTCATCGGTCTGAACATTGCGCTCAACCTGGTTTACTACGTCATCATGGATGGTCACGATGTGGGTTATGCTTTCTACATCAACCTGGTTTGTACCGCCTCCATCACCTTCTGTTTCTACAAGGAACTGAAGGAAGGATTCATGGGCGAGAAATGCTCCTGGAGCGAATGTAAGGTGCTCGTCAGGAAGATGATGGGCTACAGCTGGCCAATCCTCGTGCTCGGTATTGCCGGTATTCTGAACCAGACAGCCGACAAGATTCTCTTCCCTTACATCTATGAGAAGGGCGATGCTCATGCGCAGCTCGGAATCTACGGAGCAGCCAGCAAGATTGCGATGATCATGGCGATGATTACCCAGGCTTTCCGCTATGCTTACGAGCCGTTCGTATTCGGCAAGGCGAAGGATAAGGACAACCGACAGACTTACGCTTCGGCGATGAAATATTTCGTCATCTTCACCCTGCTCGCCTTCCTGGTGGTAGTAGGTTATCTGGATGTATTGCGCCACATCATCGGTCGCGACTACTGGGATGGTTTGAAGGTAGTGCCTATCGTAATGGCTGCCGAAATCATGATGGGAGTATATTTCAACCTCAGTTTCTGGTACAAGCTCATCGACAAGACCATCTGGGGTGCTTACTTCTCGGGCATCGGTTGTGCGGTATTGATTGCCATCAACGTTATCTTCGTACCAGTTTATGGTTACATCGCCTGTGCCTGGGCCGGTTTCGCTGGATATGGAACAGCCATGCTTCTCTCCTACTTTGTAGGTCAGAAGAAGTATCCTATCAACTATCCGGTGAAGGAGATTATGATTTATGTAGTTCTCGCCCTCATCCTCTTCGCCGGAATGACCGAGGCTAACAGATACTTCTCCAGTGGAATCGCCTGCCTCATCAACACGGTGCTCATCCTCATCTTCGCCGCTTATCTCGTGAAGAAGGATTTCCCATTAAAGAGTCTGCCAGTGGTGGGAAAATACTTTAGAAAGTAAGAGATTCCAATCATTGAGATTATATTCCAAGAAGTCCGTGGACAATGTGTAAGTCCACGGACTTCTTTTGTTTATATTATACAGAACCTTCGCATGCGGTTCAAGAATAGACAAAAGGACCCAATGTTCCTGGTCCCGAGCAATACCCAGGATATAATAGCAGCCAGCAAGGCGCCCTGTAAGAGCTAAAGCAAACGGCTGAGTGAACGAAATGAGACGACTGAGTATTTTGAAGGATATGACTATGCAAGCTGAAGGATACGGCTCCGTTAACCGAAGGATACGGCTCCGTAAGCTGAAGAATATGACTGCGCAAGTGAAAGAAGACGTCTGATCAGGTTCAAAGAGATAGAATATGGAGTTCAAGGAGACTGCTTCTGGAAAGTTGTCACTAGGCTCAGCAGCTCTGCTGAGCCTAGTCAGCAGGTCTGCTCACTGCAGTCAGCAGGTCTGCCGAGCATACTAAGCAGGGCAGACGCATTAAATATTTTATTCGTTAACATCTGCGTTGTGCAGTTGTAA
>OGCS01000054.1_pt1 | contig 24995 bp, 18 predicted proteins | sample 1570241 | NCBI WGS metagenome assembly OGCS01 (sample SAMEA2582175, study PRJEB24529) | metagenome | reverse complement strand
TACGGAGGTGGCTATACAGTTTTTATAGCGGAAGAAAAATGACCCCGATACTTCTCCACCTTTTAAATTGCAGACTGGCGTTTGCAGTGAAACTGCTTTTTCCGTAGGAAGAATGTCAAAGTAACGGTACTCATATCCTTTCAGACATAAGTCGCGATAATGTGTCTGACGGTATCCGCTGCACGGGCGGTTGTCTTTCACGATGACTGAATAAGGCAGAAATCCCGCCATTTCGTAGGCTGTACCTCCGGGACGTGCGGTCAGCGGCTGTCCTAGCAAGGCGGTTCCCCCTCCTTCTGCGTAACTGCTCCATCAGGCGTTTCCGGCGATGCAGCTGACGGGCAAACAATTCCGGATAGCCGCCAGGTAGATACACGATGTCCGCCTCGGGAAGTTCACTGCCATATACCGGGCTGAAACGTGTGATGTCTCCTTTTGTCTTGTCTATGCTCTGGCGATACAAGAAAGGAAAAGCTGGGTCAGAAGCCAAGGCGATTCGCTGTTTACGCTTGTCGGTCCATATATCCGTTTCTGTCTCGGAAATGTAAGGAAGTGAATAGGTACAAGGGAAAATACGGGTGGAAAGGTTCAGCAATTTGTCAATGTCTACATGCTGTGCCAGTTGTTCCGCCACTTGATTGAGAAGTTGGTCAAGACTCTTCCTTGCAGGAAGTGTCAGTGCCTGATGACGAGGTGGAAGGCCTGTTTCCTCCAGATAAGGGAGATAGCCTAAGCATTCCACCCCGGCCTCGGCACAGGTTTCGCGCAGGAAACCGTATTGCGCAGCCGAAGTGACCTGATTGAAAATTACTCCGGCTATTTTCAGTTCTGTATTGAAGTGTTTGAAGCCATACAGCATGGCAGCGGTGGAATAGCCCGCATTGAGTGCGCTCACCACCATTACCACAGGAATTTTCATCAGTCGGGCCATTTCGGCGCTGCTTCCCTGCGTTTTCCGGAATCCGTCGAACAAACCTGCCCGTCCTTCTACCACGCACACGTCGGACTTCTCTCCATAATGATTGTAGACGGTTTGCAGGTGGCTGCGTGAGCTCAGCCAGGTGTCCAGACTTACCGGTTCACGGTCGGCAGCCAGCGCATGATAGCGAAGGTCTGCCAGTTCAGGTCCGCATTTGAAAGACTGTACACGCAGGTTACGTTGACGCAACGCACGCATCAGTCCCAAAGCAACGAGGGTCTGCCCGCTTCCAGGCATCATGGCTCCGACAAGAAACTGTGGCTTCATCTGCTTATGACAATCCTTCTATTTCTCCGTTTACAATGTCAATGTGCAATGCCTGCGGTTCTTTCGGCAATCCCGGCATACGCATTATTTCTCCGGCAATGACTACCAGCATCTCAGCTCCGGCATTCATCACAATATCTTGTACATGGAATTCAAAATTGTCTACCGCACCGTAAATTTTGGGGTCGGTAGAGAATGAATACTGCGTCTTGGCAATGCAGATAGGGAAATTTCCATATCCCAATTCTACAATATGCTTCAGTTTCTTACGGGCAGCGGCACTATACGTAATAATGCTGGCACCGTATAAATTACAAGCCACCTTCGATATTTTAGTTTCTACACTATCCTCATCATCATAGGCATATTGCAAAGGCTCGGAAGGTTGTTCCTCAATGGTTTTCACAACCAGTTCCGCCAATTCTACTGCCCCTTCGCCACCATCAGTAAAGGCGTTGTTCACTGCAAAGCCCACACCTTTCTTCTCGCAATGGGTACGGATATAATCCACTTCTTCCTCCGAATCATCCCCATAACGGTTAAACGCAACGACAACTGTCTGACCGAAATATCTCAAATTACGCAAATGCTTATCCATATTGGCCACACCCTGCTTCAAAGCTTCCAGATTGGGTTCCTTTATCTTATCCTGTGATACGCCGCCATGCATTTTCAATGCACGGGCAGTAACCACCAAGACGGTCAGTTTAGGTGTGATACCTGCTTTACGGCACTTGATATCATAGAACTTCTCCGCTCCCAGGTCAGCCCCGAATCCGGCTTCGGTAATAGTATAATCACTAAAAGTCATTGCCATCTTGGTTGCCAGAATAGAGTTGCAACCGTGAGCGATATTGGCAAACGGTCCCCCATGAACAAAGGCAGCAGTATGTTCCGTAGTTTGTACCAGATTAGGAGAAAGAGCATCTTTCAAAAGAACTGTAATGGCTCCGGCAACTCCTAAATCTTTTACAGTAAAAGGCTTGTTGTCATACGTAAAACCTAATAAAATATTTTCAATGCGACGACGCAGGTCCTTTTCATCCTTGGCCAGACACAGAATAGCCATAATTTCAGATGCAGGAGTAATATCAAAACCTGACTCCTGGGTAATTCCGTTGGTCTTCGGTCCTAGTCCTGTAACAATATAACGGAGGGAACGGTCATTCACATCCAACACACGACGCCACAGCACTTCCTTCAATCCGAAACCATTATCACGATTCTGATAAAGGTAATTGTCCAACAAGGCCGAAATCATATTGTGAGCGGAAGTGATGGCATGAAAATCACCTGTAAAATGAAGATTAATCTTATCCATCGGCAAAACTTGGGCATATCCTCCTCCGGCAGCTCCCCCTTTCATTCCGAAACAAGGACCTAGCGACGGCTCGCGCAAGGCAACAATTGTTTTCTTTCCTATTTTATTCAGTCCCAAAGCCAATCCGATGGAAACAGTGGTCTTACCAATACCGGCTTTGGTAGGAGTGATGGCAGTAACTAGAATAAGGTTACTCTGCTGCACCTTTTCTTCGTTTATCTGACTTTCATCCACTTTGGCAATATAGCGCCCGTAATTACTGATGTGCTCTACAGGAATACCGGTTTCCCTAGCCACTTGTTTAATCTTGACCAGCTCAATGCTGCGTGCTATTTCAATGTCCGTTTTCATCTTTTTACTAAATTTAGGCGGCAAAGGTAATATATTTCCTTAACTTTGTTTTGGTTTCAAACAACAAAATAATATAAGGAGTAAGCAAATGAACAATTTTGTATTTTACAGCCCTACCGAGTTTGTATTTGGCAAGGATACAGAAATCCAAACCGGTACTCTTGCTAAAAAGTATAACGCCCGGAAGGCAATGATTGTGTACGGTGGAGGCTCTATTATTCGAAGCGGATTACTGCAACGCATAGAAGATTCTCTGCAACAGGCAGGAGTGGATTATGTAAAATTAGGAGGCGTACAACCTAATCCTACTGACCCGAAAGTTTACGAAGGCATTGAACTGGCGCGCAAAGAAGGCGTGGACTTTATGCTTCCCGTAGGGGGAGGCTCTGTCATTGACACTGCAAAAGCCATTGCGGCAGGAGTGCCCTACGAAGGTGATTTTTGGGATTTCTATATAGGAAAAGCCAAAGTGAAGAAGGCCTTAAAAGTGGGTGTGGTACTTACTATTCCCGCTGCCGGCAGCGAAGGTTCGGGCAATACGGTGATTACCAAACTGGAAGGTCTGCAAAAACTAAGTTTGCGTGTACCGGAATTACTACGGCCTGTTTTTGCTGTGATGAATCCGGAACTGACCTATACTCTCCCCCCCTACCAGACAGCTTGTGGCATTGCCGATATGATGGTACACATTATGGAACGTTATTTTACCAACACTCCCGATGTAGAAATCAGTGACCGGCTGTGTGAAGGGACTTTGATGGCTATCATCAAAGAAGCATATAAAGTGAAGCAGAACCCGAACGATTACGAAGCACGCGCCAATATCATGTGGTGTGGGACAATTGCCCATAACGGTACTTGCGGAGTAGGTTGTGAGGAAGACTGGGCATCACATTTTCTGGAACATGAAATCAGTGCTGCATATAATGTGACACATGGAGCAGGACTAGCAGTAATCGTACCTGCATGGATGACATTCATGGCAGAACACAACCCGAAAAAGATTGCCCGGTTTGCAAACCGCGTTTTCGGAGTTCCCGAGAATGAGGATTTGGAAGAAATGGCACTTGCCGGCATATCACGATTGAAGCATTTTTTCAGATACATGGGCCTGCCGGTCAATTTCAAAGAATTGGGTATAGAACATCCTGATATTGAACTGCTAGTGAAAAAACTGCATGAAAACAAAGGTGAATTAGTAGGTAATTATGTAAAACTGAACAAAGAATACAGTAAAGAGATATTCGAACTAGCCTGCAAATAACCCACACAACTAAACAGTTCTAAAACATAGGCACCCGGTTTATCAGTCTTTACCGTAAAGTTCCTAAAGTATTCTATTTTCCAGGCGCGCCGGCACGAACTACGTTATTCGTGCCAGCCGCATCTGAGAAATATAGCACCATTAAGCGACAGACACTTCATGCAACAACTTCCCTCTTACCCATTTATACTCCAACATTTTCCACCTTTTACTTCACTATTTATATGCTTTTTAGCATAAAACGCTAGGTTTTTCCAACCATTTAAAGTAACTTCGCCGGACTTTTTTGGAGAAAAAACAATGTATATATTCCGATCAATTCACGAAATAATAAATACGATTTTTGTAGCTAAAGGGCTATTGGTAGAGATGTTTGAGAAGAGAAAAGTACTTAGTTTTCGATACTCGGACGCACTAGCCCTATTGAAAGAGGATGAAAACCGTTTAAAGATACTCATCGAAAAGGAAATCATACACCAAAACGGAAACTTTGTGGAACTGGATGCCCGATTCCTTGATTTCTTCGAACTGCTGCTGGAAGCGAACGAGGAAATCAACACGGCCACCGTAGAGGAAAACATAGAGTACCTGCACGAACTGATGGACTACTACCTGAAAGAAAAGATCCAGTCGCGCAAGGAAAGTTATGTACGCAATATCAAGATTACCTTTCAGAAACTGGCACGTGTAACGATACGGAACATTATCAACCTTCAACACAATATTGATAATGCTTTCAAACACGAGCCCACATACCAGATAAAAATAGCCAAACTGCAAAATCTGGACAAGAAACGAATCAACATCCAGCGGTTGATAGACTCTACCGAACATCTGATTCTGCATGAAGAACGGGATTTCTTCCGCCAAGCCACTGACGAAGAGCTGACCCGCATCCTGCTCGAACTGCGGCAGGAACTGCAACTATCAGCTCACAGTCTGATTCGTGCCCAGCAGGATATCATCAATTACCTGAACCAAATAAAGAATCAGGTGATACTGGTAGAAAAAATACGAAAAGTAAAATATCTGCAAGATCAGTTCGAGTTACGTGCCCGGAGTAATCTGTCTGAAATAATGGAACGGGAACGCTCCCTCCTGTTGGAAGGCAATACACAAGCATCGTTCAAACTGTCCCCCAGCTATCTGGCCAGTGACGAAGTGCGTCCCATCATTCTGAAAGTTATCAGCAATCAGAAGTATCGTGAAATTGTACGGAAAAATGAAGCCGGAGCTTTCAGTGAAGAAGACTTGGAAGCACAGGCCATGTACGAAGAAGTGATTAATCTGGACGAAGTGGTAACCGCCTTTGTGCAGTCGGGGGCAGAAGCCCGCTGGAAAGGAGAGCCGGTCAGCGACCTTTTTTCCTTTCTGTTGCAATATCATTTCCATCGCGAAGTGGATGAAAAGGAACGTACCACGTTCTTCTGTCAGATTGTTTCACTTTACGAGAGCCAACTGGAAATCCGGAACGAGTTCGGACTCCACAATCAATATGAATATGCTAAAATATACCCACTCTGAGAATTATGGATTTAAATATACAAATACCCGATAATACCGCATCCATCTTTGAATACCTGCAAAAAGGACTGTTCATCAGTTCCAACAGCACCAGCGAAGAAGTACGCGATATGTATAATGAAATAGATGAGAACTACGAATCTCTCTATCAGTATTTCTTACAAATAAACTATACACTGGAACGGGGAAACGAATATTTCTTCTTCTCCCGTATAGAACCTAAAGCCACACTGGAGCAAAAAATCATGCGTGCCTATTACTGGATAGATGTGCTCGATTTTTTCAAAACCTACGATGAAACATTCGGTCCCGGATTCCGCTTCCAGCCCGAACAGATATTGGTGGAAACCAACATCAACATGCTGCTCCAAAACAAACTGGACGGTATGCGGAAACACTTCTCGGACAAGGACATCCGCAAGGAAGTGCTGGAAAACATGATACGCCAGCTCACCAAAGACTCGTTCCTGGAACAGGAAAATGAGAAAACCAATACGTATAAAGTGATGAGCGCCTGGCATTATCTGGAAAGACTGATTGAAAGTATCAACATTTACGACGAAACCGAAGATGAGAAACCTGAGTAGAATTATCTTTATCAATAGTGCGAATATCCCTTATTCGGACGATATCTATCTGGACGGAAACGTTCACTTCATCGGTACGCAGGGAGTGGGAAAAAGTACCCTTCTGCGTGCTATCCTTTTCTTTTACAATGCCGACACGCAACGGCTGGGCATTTCGGTGGAAAAGCAGAATTACACGGATTACTATTTTCCCTACTCCAATTCGTATATCGTTTACGAAGTGGCAACAGAGAACGGCGCGTTCTGTATTCTGAGTTTCAAATCGATGAACCGTGTATGTTACCGCTTCATCCACTCTCCTTACCGCAAAGAATTCTTTATAGACGAGAATCGGGTGGCCTATAGCGAGAGCGACCGCGTGCGTGCCGTGCTGGACCAATATGGCATAGAATATTCACGTATCATCTATACCTACGACGAGTATCGGAACATTCTGTATGGAAACAGTACAAGTCCTGAGTTCAGCCGGTACTCGCTGATGGAGAGCAAGCAATACCAGAATATTCCGCGCACTATACAGAACGTGTTGCTGAATTCGAAACTGGATGCTGAATTTATCAAGAAAACAATCATTTCTTCTCTGAATGAAGATGAAACGGCCATCGACCTGAACAGTTACAAGGAGCATCTGAAAAACTTTGAAACCCGTCTGAAGGATATCGAAGAATTTCAGAAACGGGAAACCCGGAAACAGGCTCGGGAAATCACACTGTTATCCCAACAAACGTCCAAACTGCAAGGCGGACTGGTGCAGAATTGCCGCGAACTGGTTGCCGCTTTCCGCAAAGCCGAAAGTATCCTTCCCCAATGGAAAGAGAAACAAGACCGCACGGATGCCGACAAAGGAAAACTGATACGCCGGAAACAGGAGCTTCAGGATGAATCGCGCAAACGCAGCGACAAGTTACAGGAAGCGCTGGCAGTGCTGAACAACGAACTGCAAAAGGCATTAGGCAAAGAAAAGGACTATCAGAACAAGAGCATATAAGAGATTATAGAACGCTCTTCCAAAAAAGAGGAATGGAAGAACCGGCAGGTGGGATTGCTGGAAGAACAACGCATCCTTACCTCACAATATATGGAAATATCCACCAAGTATAAATCGCTGATTCAGGCCTTGGACGAGCAATGGAACAAGATTCATGAAGCGAAAATCAAACAACTGGATACATTAAACAATGCATACAACGAGCGTCTGGAAGAGGCCCGCAAAGAATACCAGCGGTTCACTGATTCCCTTTACCAGGAGTTCGAAAGACTGTCACAGCAACTCCATCCGCTGAAAGCCGAGAAACTGGGCGAACTGAACGCTATAGATTACCAGATAAAATTATGCAGAAAGGAGGTTTTCTTTGAGGAAGAGCAACAGGAATTGAAAACACGTATCCAAAACTATGCCAACTTCCACACGGAACGGAAAAACCGTATCGCCCAAGCGCAGCTCATCATCAAGGAACTGACCATGACTTGGGAAGAGGAACAGCAGAAACAGTTGAAAGAAAAAGACCTGACCTTGCAAAAACTGCAACAGGAGATGCTGCAACTCCGTCCCCGCATAGACGAATTACAAGCTTTTCTGAACAACAGCAAAGACACCTTGCAAGGCTGGCTGAAAGAAAACAAAAAGGGATGGGAAGAGAATATCGGCAAACTGTGTGATGAGAGCATCTTATGGCAACGGGGGCTTTTTCCGCAAATTACCATTGAGGGGGGAAACTCATTCTATGGCATTTCCATTAATCTAGACAGCATCCACCGCCCCATCAAATCCATAGACGATTATATCGTCGAGAAAGAAAACGGTGAAAAACGTCTGGAAGAAATCACTGCTGCCATGCAACGCCAGCAAACTGAAAGGGAGGAGTTGCAGGAACAGTTGAAACGCAAATACCAACCGCAGATAAAGGAACAAAAAGCCATTATCAGCCAAATAGAGTATGAACTGGAACAATTGGAACGCCAATACCAGCAGGATATGCTCGACTTGGAAGAGTGGAAGAAGAAAGCCAATGAGGAACGGAATGCCAAAATAAACCGATTGGAAAACGAACAGCGCAAACGGGTTGCCGAACTGGACGGTATAAACAGCAAGCTAAAAAACCTGAACAAAGAAAAGACAGAGAAACTGGATAGCCTGAAACAGGAATGGAACAAGCAACAACAGGCTCTTGCCGCCGAAAAAAAGACACAAGCGGAAGTTATCGGGAAGGAAGAAAAAGAAGAACAACGCAGAATTTCCTCCATCAAAACCGAATATGAAGCGGATATGCAGAAAGAGCTTCACTCGCAGGGAGCAGATACCGAACGTCTGCAAGACATAGCCAACCAACTGGCCCAGCTGGAGAAAGAGCTTTCTTTCATTAAGGAGAATGCGACCCTGGTCATCGAATACCAAAAAGACAAACGGGATTTGATAGACCGTATTCCCGGATGGCAACGGGAGCACGATGAACAAAAACGTCTGCTCCAATTGGAACGGGAAACGCTGAGAGTGGAAACATCCTCCCTACAAGAAAAAATAGACCTTCTGAACAAAGAATGGGAAGAAGCGGAAGAAAATGTAAGGGAACTGCAAAAGAACCTGGAGGCTTACAGCAAGATTCCGGCATACGACTGGTATAAACCGCATCAGGATATATTCCGTTCCGAAAACACGCAAACCATGCAGACCACCAAGACCTGTATGGAGCTGATTGACGAACTGACCCGCCAGGCCAACCAATTCACGCAGGTGCAAAGCAAGCTCCGTAAAGAAGTGAACCTTTTCACCGGACATTTTGATGAGGACAACACCTTCAAGTTCCGCGTAAAATTCAACGAGGATTGGGAATATGTACGCTTTGCCGACGAACTGCACGACTTTGTGGAAGAACACCGCATAGACGAGTACATCCGCCGCATCAACAACGAGCATTGGGATACCTTCAAACGTATCAGTATGGACACCTCCATGCTGACTTCATCGGAAGATGATATTCAAGATGTGATCCGTGAAATCAATAAAGGTTTCGCCACCTGCAATTTTGTGGGAGTCATCCAGCGCATTGAAATGAAAGTGGAAGAGAGCAGCAACCGCGTAGTGAATATTCTGCGTGAGATACAGAAATATTACCATGATTACGGCTATGACCTCTCACCGGAAACCAACCTGTTCTCCTCTGCCAAAGAGCAATTGGTGAAAGAAGAGGCTATCACTTTGCTGCGTACCTTTATCAAGGAAATACATGCTTACCGCTATGACAGTATCCGCCTGTATGATTCCTTCGAGTTGCGTTTCCGCATTGTGGAGAACGGCAATGACACCGGATTTATCGAGAAGATAGCCAATGTGGGGTCGGAAGGAACCGACATTCTGGTAAAAGCGATGATAAACATCATGTTGCTGAATGTGTTCAAGGAAGGAGCATCCCGCAAATTCAAAGATTTCAAGTTACACTGCATGATGGATGAAATAGGCAAACTACATCCCAACAACATCAGCGGTATCCTGAAATTCGCCAATGACCGGAATATCATTCTTATCAACGGTTCTCCCACCGAACTGAACCGCGATGCGTATAAGCACGTTTACCTGCTTACCAAAGGAACACAGAACAAGACCCGCATCGCACGGTTAATCTCAGATAAACAGCTATAAAAGCCAGTAATAACAATCTGTATATTTCTATATTATAATGCACAATCTCTCAAAAAAAGATTGTGCATTATTCTTTTTCCGTGAACATTCTCCTTACATATACCTGCTACGGTTGGGACGGAGAGCTTGTGAAAGTTCCTCCACCTTTTTTCCACAAAGAAAAGAGCGGCTTCCATTCCTGCAATATTCATATCAGAGTAACCCAAACAACCGGACAAAGAACAAATTTACATCCACTTTTCTCCATACAAAGAGAATAACATTAAACATATTTGTGTAATTTCGCCCGGTAATAAAACTACAAACCAATACGCGCTATGATATTTAACCGGACTGAAAAGGAAGAAAAAGCCTATCTCATGGATATTATTGCTTTATTAGCTGCCAATATCGAACAGATGGATAAGGCCATTGAAGATAAATCCAAAGACGTAATGGAGCACAAACTCTACTTGTGGGAAAATCTGTCCGAACTGGACCGAGCCGAGAAAAGTGCGGTCCGGCAGATAGTCACCCAACAAGTAGCAGCCAGCGAGTCCTTGGCCGAGAAAAAGAAACGTTATCGCAAAATGATGGCCATCCCCTATTTCGGTCGCATCGACTTTCAAGAAAAAGGGCAACCCGAAGTCCTGCCATTATATATAGGTATACACTCATTTTTCAATCCTCCCACCAATGAAAATCTGATACACGACTGGCGTGCCCCCATCTCCAGCATGTTCTATGATTATGAATTAGGAGAAGCACATTTCGACGCCCCCTCGGGAGAAGTGAAAGGTAACATCCGTCTGAAACGCCAGTATCGCATCCGTGACGGAAAAATGGAATTCATGCTGGAAAGTTCACTGAATATTCAAGATGACATCCTTCAGAAGGAATTGAGTGGAAACTCCGATGACCGGATGAAGAATATAGTCGCCACCATCCAACGGGAACAGAATAAAATTATCCGTAATGATACATCGAACACCCTGATTATCCAGGGAGTAGCCGGTTCAGGAAAAACATCCATCGCCTTGCACCGCGTAGCCTATCTGCTATACCGGCACAAAGGGGAAATCACGTCCAATGATATCCTGATCATTTCCCCCAATAAAGTATTTGCCGATTACATCTCGAACGTACTTCCCGAATTGGGAGAAGAAAAAATTGAAGAATGCGGCTTTGAGGAATTAATGCTCAAAATACTGGACAACAAATATAAAATACAAACCTTCTTTGACCAGGTGGCCGAAATACTGGACAAAGAGGAAGAAGATTTTATAGAACGTATCCGATTCAAATCCACCACCGAGTTTATCCAGCAGATGGATAAATACATTCTATATTTGGAACAAAACGCATTTCGGCCAACCGACCTGAAAGCAGGGCGTATCCCTATCCCTGCCGAGTACCTGAAAGAACGTTTCGCGGCATGGCACCGCCTGCCCATGCGCAGCCGTTTCCAACCAATGGCAGAAGAAATTGCCCGCGAACTGACTTTCACCTATCACCAAGAGCCGATGGGAAAAATACAGATACGGCAGTTGGGTAATGAACTGAAAAAGATGTTCAACAATAAAGACCTCGACTTATACAAGGGATTTTATGACTGGCTGGGAAAACCGGAAATGTTCAAGCAGGGTAAAAACCGGAAATTGGAATATGCGGATGTAGCTCCATTACTTTATTTGAAACTGGCCCTGGAAGATAATAAAACCATGTATGGCATCAAGCATCTGCTGGTAGACGAAATGCAGGACTATACTCCGATACAATACAAAGTTCTGGCTAAATTATTCCCTTGCCGGAAAACAATATTGGGAGATGCAAAGCAATCAGTAAATCCATACAGTTCCACCACCTGCGAACAGATCCAACGTGTACTGGTCGGCTCGGAAGTGATGAAGCTTTGTAAAAGTTATCGCTCCACGTATGAAATCACAGAGTTTGCCCAACGCATTGCCAAAAACGAGGAACTGGAAGCTATAGAGCGTCATGGAGAGGAACCGGCAGTCGCATTGCTGCCTACTGAAAAGAAAGAGATAGAATGGATAGAAAACCTCATCACCTCTTTCCTGAAAGGAGCTGATGTATCCATGGGTATTATATGCAAAACCGTAAAACAAGCGGACAAGTTGTATGCAGCCATCAATCATTTGTCTGATAAGATCTGTTTGCTGACAGAAGAAAGTGTAGCTTTTGTCAATGGGGTGGTCATTACTACAGCCCACATGGCAAAAGGGCTGGAGTTTGACGAAGTGATTGTTCCATTTGTAACTGATAAAGACTATAGAACAGAAATAGACCGCAGCATGTTATATGTAGCCTGCACCCGTGCCATGCATAAACTTTATATTTCCGCATCGGGTAATATAAGTACATTTCTATCATAAGTATTGACAAAACATCCGCCAGCGCAGGAATGGAATGAAATCCATCCCTACAGTGGATGGGCAAGTCTGCAAAAGGGTATTCCTCCGTAAGGAATGCGTAGCCTTGTAATCTGATTCATCCTTAAAAGATCTTATCCATATCTCTAAACCTTTCCTGCCCTATGGTTAAGGGTTTTCTTCCTGTTTGTTTTATCTCCGCAAGCCTTTGGAGTTATCTCCATAGCCTTGGGAGTCAACTCCAAAGCTTATGGAGATAACTCCAAAGACTTGGGAGATAGAATACATCCGTATAAAAAGGCTTGATCAAGGAAGAGAAAAGGCTTATGTAACAGCGACGGATGCGATATGTTGTTATTACAAGCCGTTTCCAATGTACGAATCATAAAGACAAAATCTTTTTTTCCCTCTCCAAATCATTTTCATTCAGTTGGGGAGACGGAACCATGCAGGTACGGATACAATCTCCCTCCTGACAAGTATAGTCATAATACTTCTTTTGTAATTCTGTCAACTTATCGAGTGGAACCAGCTCCCCTTTCAGTTCCAGGAATTCCTCCATGTCTGTACTGTCTCCTTGCTTTACAAACAAGATACGGCGCGCTATCGGATTCCTGTTGTAATCCAGACTAAGATACAAACCTTTAAGGAACGGCGGAAAATCATACATCGGCAATTGCAGATAAATACTGAACAAAGCCATTTGCGGTGACTCACGCTCGTTAAAGAAAATATACCCGTTCTGATGATTATTGAACAACCCCCCTCCCCGATGCGTTGTATTATAGGCACTCATGTGAGTCACCTTCACATACGTATTGTCTTCGGAAGCCTCTATCAGATAGGGTTCCACTTTAAGGCATTGGCACGAAGAAGAAAGACTATAGCTCAGATAACTTCCGCTATAATTATAAACTTCCTGCACGGAACGTTGCATCTCGGCAGTCATCATCTCCATAAAAGGATTGGTCTTTGCCTCACCATGGGCAGGTTCCAAACTGAAAAGCAACTCTTTGATACTTGCCAAATTGCCCAACAGACGTTTTTTTGACACATTATTGACCTGCGCCAAAGCCAAATCTAATGAATCTTCTTCAGAGTGTCCTTGTTTCAATGAGGTTACATAAGTGGGCAGAACGCTGGAATAAAGAGCAGACAAGACACTGGGAGCCATATCTACATAATCTGCTATCTCCTTCATTTTCAAACCATTGTTACGGATATATTCTATTCTTCGGTATATTTCTATCAAATCATTCATTGTTCTCTTCTTCTTTATTGAACTTGCAAAATACAAGTTTTTATATGAACATACAATGACATATACATTACATTAATGTTACATCATACAACAGGTGGAATATGAAAAATATTAATCATAAAGATTCATTTTTTCTCTCTCGGAAGGCTCCTACTTTTGCTTCCGGAAACAGCAATCCAAGGACACGAGGAGTGAGGTTCCTACAAAGAAAAGAAACAAAACAATTAGTCAATATCAATTAGTATAATGGAAGCAAAAAGCGAAACAAACAAACAGATATCCAGTTTCCTGTTTATCCTGTGGGCAGGAGGGGCGGCACTACTGTCATACTCACTGGTATATGCCCTGCGCAAACCTTTTACAGCTGCCACCTTTGACGGAATGGATTTCTTCGGGATGGACTATAAAGTAGCCACTACCATCATGCAGATTTTCGGCTACCTTATTTCAAAGTTCTTTGCCATCAAGATTGTTTCAGAATTGAAGCGCGAGGACCGGTTGAAGTTCATGGTATGCTCCGTAGCCCTTGCAGAACTCGCTTTAGTCTTCTTCGGATTACTCCCCCAACCCTTTAATGTGTTTGCCCTATTCTTCAACGGACTGGCATTGGGATGCATGTGGGGAGTCATCTTCAGTTTCATAGAAGGACGCAAAGTTACCGATATATTGGCCAGCTTGCTGGGGGTAAGTATGGCGGTGAGCTCAGGAATGGCTAAATCTATGGGATTGTTTGTAGTCAATACATTTGGTGTCACAGAATTCTGGATGCCCGCCCTGATAGGTGGTTTAGCCTTCCCGCTCCTTATCCTCATGGGGTGGTCGCTCAACAAGTTGCCACAACCCACAGATGAAGACCGCGCCCTCCGTTCGGAACGTGTCACCTTGAACGGAGAGCAACGCAGACAACTGTTCAAAAGTTATATGCCCTTGCTGATCATGCTGTTCTTCGCCAATCTGTTTATCACTATTTTACGTGATATAAAAGAAGATTTTCTGGTCAATATCATTGATGTCAGCACTATTTCTTCCTGGTTGTTCGCACAAGTGGACGGCATGGTGACGCTGATTATTTTGGGAATCTTTGCCATGATGTCGTTAATAAACAGCAACTACAGAGTATTGCAGGTGCTTCTGGCTATGGTTATTGGTGGAGCGGGCACAATCAGCTATCTGGCTTTTAATTATGATGCATTGCAACTGCCTACCCTTTACTGGCTGTTCCTCCAAAGTCTGAGCCTGTACATCGTTTATCTTAGTTTCCAGACTCTGTTCTTCGAGCGCTTCATTGCCTGCTTCAAGATTAAAGGAAATGTGGGATTCTTCATTGCCACCATCGACTTTATCGGATATACAGGAACTGTCTGTGTACTGCTGTTCAAGGAATTTTGCAGCCCGGATATCAATTGGATGGAGTTCTATAACCAGTTCTCGGGATGGGTAGGCATTGTGTGCAGCATTGCATTCATCGGTTCGGTCATCTATCTGATGCAACGGTATAAATTGGAAAGACAGCTGAGAAAAGAAGAAAAAAATAAAAAGATCATCGTTTCACCGATGGCGTTAACCAACTTAAAGGAAACAGCAGAAAACATCTGTAACCCATAACATAAAAATAAAAGTATAACCAAATAAACAACAAACAAGAAGATGAAGAAAATTGAGTGTGTTATTATGGACTGGGCCGGAACGGCTGTAGACTATGGATGCTTCGCTCCGGTAGCCGCTTTCCTGAAAGCTTTTGCCGAGAAAGGACTGACAGTGACAATGGAAGAAGCACGAGGCCCCATGGGTATGACCAAAATAGACCATATCCGTGAATTATTCAAGTTACCAAGTGTGACGGAGCAATTCAAACAAAACTATAACCGCAACTGGACTGAGGAAGATGTGGTATCCATATACAAAGAATTCGAAAAACACTTGTTCGCCTCCCTGGAAGAATATACGACTCCTATTCCCGGTGTAATCGAAGTAATCGAGAAACTGAAAAGGGACGGCATCAAGATAGGTTCCACCACCGGATATACTACTGCCATGATGGACATTGTGCTGCCCGGTGCCGCCGCCCATGGCTATACCACAGACAACTGTGTGACTTCCAACAATCTTCCGGCAGGACGTCCGCAACCCTACATGATTTACCAGAACATGATTGATCTGGCCATACCTTCCGTTCAAAGCGTAATAAAATACGGGGATACGATAGCCGATATCAAAGAAGGTGTGAATGCCGGTGTATGGACTGTCGGTGTGATTCTGGGCAGCAACGAAATGGGACTCACCCAAGAGGAAACCGGAAAACTGCCTGCAGAAGAGTTGAACAGACGCATGGCAGCAGTCAGAAAACGTATGTATATGGCAGGTGCGCATTATGTAGTAAACACCATTGCCGAACTTCCCGAAATTATTGAAATTATTAACCATAAAATGAATTAAACGATTATGAGACCATACTTACTTTTAACCCCCGGCCCTTTAACCACTTCTGAAAGCGTAAAAACAGCCATGATGACCGACTGGTGCACATGGGATGAAGACTACAATGTTCACATCGTAGAGGAAATACGTAAAGGATTGGTACAACTGGCTACACGAAAAACAGATGAGTACACCAGCATCCTGATGCAGGGAAGCGGTACTTATTGCGTAGAGGCGACCTTGGGAAGTGTGATTACGCCCAAACACAAATTATTGATTCTGAGCAACGGTGCATACGGAGAACGCATGGGAAACATTGCAGAATATCATGGAATGAACTATGATATGCTGGCCTTTGATGAAACAGAACAAGTATCTGTGGAGTATGTGGATGATTATCTGGCACACAATGCAGAAATCACGCATGTGGCAGTGGTACATTGCGAAACTACAACCGGTATCCTGAACCCGTTAAAGGAAATAGCCCACATGGTAAAGATGCATGGTAAAAAGCTGATAGTGGATGCAATGAGCAGCTTTGGCGGCGTGCCGTTGGATGTAGAGGAATTAGGCATCGACTTTATGATCAGCAGTGCCAACAAATGTATTCAGGGAGTTCCCGGCTTTGGTTTCATCATTGCACGTAAATCCGAATTACAATATTGTAAAGGAGTATCAAAGAGTCTTTCTCTGGACATCTACGACCAATGGGATGCGATGGAGAAAGGACATGGAAAATGGCGCTTCACCTCGCCTACACATGTAGTGCGTGCCTTTAAACAAGCCATGGACGAACTGGCAGCCGAAGGCGGTGTGGAAGCCCGGCATGCACGCTACTGCCGTAATCACGATGTACTGGTAGAAGGTATGCGGTCACTGGGATTCAAGACCTTACTGAAAGATGAAGTCCAATCCCCTGTCATCACTTCCTTCCTTTATCCTGACAAGGAGTTCGATTTCAAGGAATTCTATCATCAGTTGAAGGAAAAAGGATTCGTCATCTATCCGGGAAAGATTTCCCAGGCAGATACTTTCCGCATCGGAAACATCGGTGATGTGTTCCCCGAAGATTTCAGCAGATTGATTGAAGCTATCAAGACCGTCGCAAAATAAAAAATAAATCTAGCTTTATGGCTCGGGCGCAGTGATTGCGCCCGAATTTGTTTCTACCCTTCTTCCGTTACAAGATCATTTGGAACCGGAGCTGCACGACACTGAAATTCTTATCACTAATCTCCTTTATATGCTTTCCCGGCATCACCCAGCTATAAGCCAGCTTCATCCCTATATGCTTATTCATGTAATAATTCACGCCCAATGAAAAATCCTTTTGAGCCCCTCCCCACACACCGGCTTCCTCATTATTCATATCAAGGATATTAAATCTTCCACACAGCTCCAATGCCCGCCCCACAGGTCTGCCCGGACAAGCCAATGCTTCATCATACCCATATTGCCTGCCTGTCAACAACCAGGAGCATTGCACATATCCGCCATGTCCTGTATAATTTGTGAAATTCTGTTCACGCTTCACCATAGTCCGTATATACTCCCCTTGCAAAAAGAACCTCTGATGAGCGATCATTAATTCCACCCCTTGTTTCAACTGGTACTTTGCATGATCTACCTTGGCGTAAATAAGATTCCGGTTATCAATAGTGCTCACCCCCGGAGATTTATAAATAAACGTATTCTCGTCTTCATCTCCCGGCAATGCGCTATCCGGAGTACGATACACCACCGCCGCACCTATGTGTAACAATTTTCCCTCTTCGTTTACAGGACGATACACCAAACGACCGTCTATGGCATATCCTTGTGAAATGTTTTTCACATTACCCAGGTCACTGTCTGTAAAGAAGCCGCCGGAAGCATAATAATGTTTTCCATTGTAGGTATAGGAGGTTCCCATCCGTCTGCCATTGGTCAAAGCCAGCACGATTCCCGGTGACTGGTGAAAACGAAGATCGTACGTACTGCATAGCATGTCCAAGGTGAAAGGTTCATAAAATTGTCCCACCTGAATAATATGCTTGCCCGAAGTATAAGCAGCAAAGGCATCCTTTATGGAAACCTTATTCCCTACATACCCCACCTCCATTTTCATACTCCAATTCTGATAGGTCGCTTTCACCCCCAACCGCAAGTCATTAAACTCCGTACCGTTACCAAACTGGTTGTCATTCTTTAAATAAACGCCACCATCCATAAGCATCCGTCCGGTCAGTTTACACTTCAAATCCCCGGCAACCGGGTGTTGCGCGCGGGCAACTAAAGCAGCAGAGGGGAATAACAGGCACATCAATGCTTTAACATAAGTCATTCTTCCCATTGTATTCTTTTGTTTTTGACTTTATAACAGATGTAAGAGGAATGACCTATACTAAAAATGAATAACCATTAATTTGATGATGAAGTTATTACGCGCAGAAAGCAAGTAATATTCATTTCATATTTATGTAACAGAATTGTAACTTACATTTCCCAATAACGTTCACAAAGATTCAAGTATTCCATCTCAGGCTTGTTGCCGAACACCAATCCGAAGAAAGAGGTCTTCCTCCGCTTAATCACTTTTACCTGTTCCATTAAATCGCGGGATAAAGGCGGCATCTCGAAATCTGAGATCAATACGATATCCGATTCACGGAAATCATTTCCGTTGATGATATGCGCAGCTTCCCGAAGAGCCGGCTCTATATCCGTTCCACCGTCAAAACGTTTATTCAGAAACTCCGCCAACCTGGGCATATCCCGCCCCAAATCTTCAATCAATAACGATACAGCCTCATCCGAGAAATTGATGACATAACATTTCCGATGGGTTTTCTCCGTCAGTTGCGCTATAGCCAAAATAGCCGATTTGGACAAGATCTCTCTGTTTCCCTGCATGGAGCCGGAAGTATCCACACAGATAATATAGGGTCCTTGCCCCGAAACCTTATGCTTGTCATCCTTTACCGGTTCCGTTTCCTTGGACTGGTAATCGAACAGTTGCAATCTCTTTTCTGCAAATCGTTCCATAAATACGGCACGCAGCGCATCATCCGCCAGATAGCAATACTCGACGGGCAGCAAACTGTTCAAATCATTTCCCAAAGTCACCCCTGTTATATCACTATGCGGAGAGTGCCTGATCAGCCTCTTTTTATCTACGCCCGACAAAGAATCGTATTTTTGTTGGTCCCGGTGCTTCTTGCCCAGCAGACGCGCCAATTGCCGGATAGCCGGATTGCGCTTCATCACTGTTTCATACGGAAGCATCCTCCGGTACAAATCAGGATAATTATGAAGCAGCCACTCCATGCGCGACCCCAACAGTTTGTTATCCGACTCCTTTCCTTGCTTCCGGATCAACAAATCAAAACCTTCACATAAACTGTTTATATGCATGTACTGATAGTCATACTCTTTGCGGGTAAGCAACTGATGCCATTTATCCAAAAAGAACTCCTTGGTCCGGGCCCCCTCTCCTCTCAGCAGAGAAGCATTCTCCAGCAAACTGATATAATAGTCAATATTCAGTTCCGCCAGTTCATACCTCTTTTTGAAAGCACCGCGCATCTGCTTCAAGTATTGCAAGAATGCCATATCTGGCAGATGTTCCGAAGAATAGAAAGCCTCCCACTCCGGAGTGTAGCGGGAATAATATTCCTGCAAAGAAGGTGTGGTACGCCGATAGTACATCAACACTTTCTCTTCCAGTTCGCGTTGACGCACCACCCCGTTGCTCACATCCTCCTCGTATGCTTTGAATGTCCTATCTTTCAGTTCCTGAGAATAGATCATCTTCAGATCTCTCAATCTTATATTCCTGGTTCTCTTTTCGGTACGCATCTGCCATTTCGTTCAAATCATTCTTATATCGGTCTATGGTATTCTTCTGGTGGCGAAGCATCCTCCGCATGGAAGCCCGCTGCCTTTCGCTGAGAAACAAATGCTTCTCATAATATTCCGTTTCCGCATCCAGCAGCCCGGACCAATCCTTCTCCACTCTGTCCAACGCTTCGGCCACCGATTTATATTTGGCTCCGAAATCCTCCGGCTCGGGTTCGGGCGGCGGTGGAGGACAATCCTCATAGCACATCAAGTGATATTCATAATTATTGATATAAATGGAACGAAGCCCTTTTTTCAGCGTATATATCTTATTACGCGGAACTTTGGCATGGAGTATGGAATCATATTTCTTCAGAATACAGCAGTTGGCTTTGTACTTGTCCTTATGCAGGTAGAATAATTTACCGGTCTGATCCAGATGTTGATAGTCGGCTGCAAAAATAAGGAGGCGCTCTTTCATCCGGACGCCCTCTACCTGGTAATAGTAAGTATCGATGACCTGTATGCCCGGATCGTTCACTTCACGCAAACTGTGTTCGGACGATTGTCGGTCTTTCAGTTCTTCAATGTCCTGTTCCAGCCCTTTTATATTCAGCAGATAGCCTTCGGCACTTTTCTGAATGGCAGCATTCACCATCTCCTCTGCCGCCTCCATCTGATCCATCTCACTCCAAAGGCAATAGGACAGCAATGTACAGTCCGAAAGGCGGATAGTGTCCGATCCGTTCAGGAAAGCGGAAGCTTTCAGCAGCTTCACCATTTTCTTCCACCGGCGGTCCGACACATACAGAGGAGACGACACACCCCCCTCATTTTGTATCTGGAGGTTATATTGCTCTATCCGGTCTTTCAAGGCATGAATCACTTCGAAAATAGAGTAATGGATTTTAATGGCAGCCATCTCCTTTTCCCACCGGATGTATTCCTCATCGGTGATCTGCAGTTGCTCGTCCACCACCGGTTCCGTTTCATCCGTAGAGGAAATCATCCGGTCAAATTCTCCCATATCCTCAATGCCTCCCACCAGACAGCGAAGCAGGAAACGGTCCCACAAAGCCTCCAGTCCCTGTCCCTGGGCAGGCAGTTCATTGGAAGCGGCAATCAGCCCTTTCAGAGGAACACGGATGGAAAACTGTCCGTTACGGTATATTTTTTCATTGATAATGGTGAGCAATGCATTCTGAATGGCCGGTCCGGCTTTCCATATCTCGTCCAGGAAAGCAATGGTGGCAGAAGGCAGATAACCATCGACAATACGCTCATACGTATCTTCGTCTTTCAGTTTGGAAATGGAGACAGGGCCGAATATTTCGTCCAGCGTACTGAATCGTGACATCAGATATTCAAATGCGGAAGCGTTGCGGAATGCCAGTTTCAGCCGGCGCCCTACCATACTTTTAGCTACTCCCGGAGGGCCTAAAAGGAAAATGCTTTCCCCTGCCACAGCCGAAAGCAGAGCCAGAGCCACAATATGCTCCTTTTCAAAAACCCTTTCATTCAGTTGTTGTAACAGAGATGCTATACGAGGTTTCAATGTATTCATAAAAATTATCGACTAATGATGATCAACTAGTGGTGCATTAACCACCAACCACTCCTTGTTTCTTATGCAAATATCTGAAAAAAGGATGTATTTCTCATTAGAATGTATTTTTTCTTTTTGCAGAATTGCTGTTTTTTCATGATAGATTGGATAAGTTACAGTGACAAGGTTTATATCTTACACAAGCATGTAGTATTTTCTCCACTAAATTGCCTACCTTTGCAACTTCAACAACAAACAATGATTCCAAATGAAAACAAACTTGCTTTCCTCCGATAAAGACCCGATGGGAACTGCCATCGCCGATTATTTCCACCACAACAAAGCAGATAAGTTACGTGTATTTTCCTCACAGTTCGAGGAAGACGAAATACCCGTGAATCAATTATTCCGCCCTTATGACGAAATGCCGGAACTGGAACAGATTGCCTTACAAATGGCCGAAGGAAATATTCTGGACGTAGGAGCCGGAAGCGGCTGCCATGCACTGGCCTTGCAAGAGATGGGAAAAGAGGTATGCGCCATCGACATTTCCCCCCGTTCTGTAGAAGTAATGGAAAAAAGAGGGGTAAGGAATGTCCGTCAGATGAATCTTTTCGATCCGCATTTTCTAGAAACATTCGATACAATCCTCATGCTGATGAACGGATCGGGCATTATAGGGAAGTTGGAAAATATGGCAGCTTTCATTCAAAATATGAAAGAACTGCTTCGACCCGGGGGATGTATCTTGATGGATTCCAGTGATCTCCGTTATCTTTTTGAAGATGAGGACGGGAGTTTCCTGATTGATCTGGCAGGAGATTATTATGGCGAAATAGACTTCCGGATGCAATACAAAAATATAAAAGGAGATTCTTTCGACTGGCTTTATGTCGATTTTCAGACACTCAGCCTGTATGCTGCCGGGAATGGATTCGAGGCGGAGCTTATCAAAGAGGGGGAGCACTATGATTATTTAACCCGCCTTCGATGGAAGGGATGACACTTATAGAAAGATTCCGATAAACTTGTCGCATGATATTCAAATTCTTGGGGCAAGATGCTGCGTATCTTGCCCCAAGAAAAAAAATCAGGCCATTGAACCGCCTACTATATCCAACAGCTCATTGGTAATTGCCTGTTGGCGGCTCTTATTGTACATCACCGTCAGATCCTGCAACAAATCATTCGCATTGTCTGTAGCAATCTGCATAGCCATAGTGCGGGCGGCATGTTCGGAAGCATTCGAATCCAGTAATACCGTGAACATCTTCATACGGAGTACCTTCGGGAGCAATTCCCCCATCACCACATCTACAGACGGTTCCACAATATAATCGGGTATCCTGCCTTTGTCCTCCTCTTTCTTCTCTTGTGTCAAGTCTATCGGAAGATAGGTTTCACGCGTCAGAACCTGTACTGCTGTAGAACGGAAATGGTTGTACAGCAACTCCACCTTGTCTATGTCACGATGCAGAAAGCGCCTCATCAAGTCCTCTGCCAAGGCGGCAGCTTCCTGATAGGAAGGTTTATCCGCCATATGCTGGAAATCGCCTTCGGCCTTGAATCCCAATTTCTTCACACCTTCCGCTACCTTCCGGCCTACCGGGTATAAAAGCACGTTCTCCATACCCAGGAACTTGTATTCATCCAGAATAACCGTCAGATGCCTGATGATATTTGCATTGAACCCGCCACACAGACTGGTATTGGAGGCAAACACGACGATAGCCACACGCTTCACTTCACGTTTCACAATGAAAGGAGACTCCACCTCACTATCCGCACTCAGAAAATTGGTCAGGATGTGATTCAGCCTTCGTTCGTAAGGAAGCATGTTTTCTATGGCAGCCTGCGCCTTATGCAACTTGGCAGAGGCTACCATCTTCATAGCCGAAGTAATTTTCCGCGTATTATTTACTGAGGCTATTCTTCCTTTTACTTCTTTCAGTGATGCCATGACTATTCGTTCACTTTAAATGGTTGAGCCGTATCAGCTGCTACTTTCTCTATAATTGCAGTTACATCATCATTTATCACACCGCTTGACAATACATCAAGCACATCTTTCTGATGGTCGGCACGCATCATTTCCAGGAATGATTTCTGGAAATCCTGCACCTTATGCAAGGGTACATCACGCAGCAAACTATGTGTACCACAATAAAGGATGGCTATTTGTTCTCCGACAGGCATCGGACTGTACTGCGGCTGTATCAGCAACTGGTTGTTCTTACGTCCCCGGTCGATAGCCATTGCCGTTACAGGATCCATATCACTGCTGAACTTGGAAAAAGCCTCCAGTTCGCGATATTGTGCCTGATCGATCTTCAATGTACCTGCCACCTTCTTCATGCTCTTGATCTGGGCACTACCTCCCACACGGGATACGGAAATACCCACATTGATAGCCGGACGGAAACCCTGGTTGAACAAATCGGTTTCAAGGAATATCTGACCGTCTGTAATGGAAATGACATTGGTTGGAATATACGCGGAAACATCACCTGCCTGTGTTTCGATAATAGGCAATGCAGTCAGTGAACCACCTGCCTTTACCTTGCCTTTCAAACTGGGTGGAAGGTCATTCATCTGTTCGGCCACTTCCTGCTGGTTGATAATCTTCGCCGCACGCTCCAACAATCGTGAATGCAGATAGAAGATATCACCCGGATATGCCTCACGCCCGGAAGGACGACGCAGAATCAAGGATACTTCACGATAGGCTACGGCTTGCTTTGACAAGTCATCATACACTACCAAGGCATCCCGGCCGGTGTCACGGAAATACTCTCCGATAGCCGCTCCGGCAAACGGAGCAAAATACTGCAATGCAGCCGGATCGGCAGCAGTGGCAGCTACCACTATGGTATAATCCATCGCACCGCGTTCACGCAGCGTATTCACCAGACTGGCTACAGTGGAACCCTTCTGACCAATAGCTACATAAATGCAATATACAGGTTTTCCTGCTTCATAGTTGGATTTCTGATTCAAAATCGTATCTATAGCGATAGAGGTTTTTCCGGTCTGACGGTCCCCGATAATCAACTCACGTTGTCCACGCCCGATAGGAATCATGGCATCCACAGACTTCAGCCCTGTCTGCAAAGGCTGGTTCACAGGCTGACGGAAGATCACTCCGGGAGCTTTACGCTCCAAAGGCATTTCGCACAGTTCCCCGCCAATCTGTCCGCGGCCATCCAATGGTACGCCTAACGGATCGATGACACGCCCTAACATACCTTCGCCCACATTAATAGAAGCAATGCGTTTGGTACGTTTCACCACCATTCCTTCCTTAATCTGATCAGTAGGACCTAGCAATACCGCACCTACATTGTCCTCCTCCAGGTTCATCACGATAGCCATGATACCGTTTTCAAACTCCAGCAACTCATTGGCTTCCGCGTTGCGCAGACCGTAAATACGTGCTACGCCATCGCTCACTTGCAGCACATTCCCCACCTCGTCAAATTGCAGGTGGGTGTCGATGCCTTTCAGCTGCTGAAGTAAAACTTCGGATACGTCGTTGGGTTTTATATTTTCAGACATAATCTTTTTACATTAAAAATTGAAAATTAAAAATTAACGTCCGACCAGGTATTAACCTTAAATTAAAAACCAAAAGATACAAACTGATATACTT
>OGCS01000002.1_pt1 | contig 123477 bp, 111 predicted proteins | sample 1570241 | NCBI WGS metagenome assembly OGCS01 (sample SAMEA2582175, study PRJEB24529) | metagenome | reverse complement strand
GAAGAGTACCTGTCAAAACTTTTGGAGGGCAGCGCAATTTAATGCGTTTGCCCTGGTATTCTAATACGTTTGTCGAAAATATGGTATTCTGTCATTGTAGCTTGTCTTATTCTGTATAGCTTGGATTCTGATAAGCAGCCTTTTCCTCTGCTGACATTTGGAGCGCATCAATCTGTCCCTGTGGAATAGGACGGAGATACTTCTCTGGAGTGATGAGCACACGTTCCCAAGTCTTAGGAGTATGATCGCCTGCTGTAAGACCGCAGATGGTATAGGTTCCTGCAATCTGCTTCCATGTCTGGGTGCGGACGAGATCCCACCAACGGTAACCTTCACCGAAGAACTCGCGTGAACGCTCTGCCAGAATATACTCGATGGTAATATTCTGAGGTGTAGCATCCTTCATCTGCTGACTGTAGTCTGCCACCTTCTCGCGCTGACGGTTGTTGTCGTATGTCCAGACACCTGCACGACCACGAATTTCATTGATTAGGTTGCGAGCGGTCCAGTTGCCAGTTGTCGTTGCACCCTTTACTGCAGCCTCGGCAGCGATGAAGTAGAGTTCAGAGAACTTCAATACAGGGTATGGACGTGGGCTGTCACCATTAGGCTTACCCAATGTGTTGCCATTGTCTGAACGGTAGATACCATTCTTCCAGTTGTTCAACCATGCATAGCGGCTGATACCACTTGCAGCAATCACCCAGTCGGCACGACCAGGGAGCACACCTGCGCCTACATTGCTGTAACCAGCTCCCTTTGTACCATCACCAGCTGCATTCTTTACACCTTCCTGTGGATAAACGATGCCTGCAGCTTCACTGTCGTCGATGAAGGTAAGGATAGAATCCTGTGCATTTACAGGCAGGTTGTTGGCATTATATGCTGTGCCTGAAATAGCACCAGACTTATCCCAGTTGCTGCGGAACTGATAAGCAAATGTTCCGTCGAAACGAGAGTCCATCTTCTTCTCAGCGAAGGTCTTGGTCATTACCTCGATAGGAGTAGCCATCTGCTTCCAAGGACGGTCCTTTCCCTGAACAGCTTCACGCTGTACAGAACGGAATGCATCCCATGTTGTGGCATTCTTGGATGTCTCCAGGAAGGTATAGTCCCAACGGCACATCCAACGGGCGAAGTTACCAGGCGCATTACCACCTGCCCAGTCGAAGTTGGTACCACCATCATAGTAGTTGTTAGACTCGTTGTGGTCTGCATAAAGCAAAATCTCGTTGTTGCGGTCGTTTGTACCCACGTTAACCATATAGAATGACTTCTGCAAACTAAATCCTGCAGGATTGTTGATGGCTTCTACTGCGATATTGTATGCCTGCTGGAAGTACCATGCTGCATCATGTCCATCTGGGTCTGTGCGGTCACAAGTAGGATAGGTTGGGATGTTGTTTGGATTCTGCAACCACCATCCGTATGTCAGATAAGCCTTAGCTAATACCAGACGAGCTGCGGTCTTGGTGACACCACCTGTGACACGACCTGCGTCAGGAAGCTGTTCGATGGCAATCTTCAAGTCAGGGAATACCGCCTTGGTATAAACTTCTGGTACTGTGTTACGGGTAGAAGTACGGGTAGCATTGATGTTGAACTTCAACTCACCGGCACCTAAATCCAATGGAACACCGCCGAAGGTCTGAACCAACTCGAAGTAGTCGAATGCACGGAAGAAGCGAGCTTCTGACAAAAGACTTTCAGTAATGCCTGCAGCAGAACCATTCTCAATCACACCACTTGCGGTATTGATATCAGAGAAGGCTACGTTCCACAAAACATCTGCTCGACAGTTGCTTGGATTCAGAATCTGCTCTGTCATATCGATAGGGTAATCGTTTCCGTTACCACCATGTCCGTAGGTATACTCATCGGTGCCTTCTTCTGTAGCTATGAGCCAATAACCATTGCCCCAATAATAGCGGAGGTTGGCATAGAGTGATGTAATGCCTGCCTCTACACCCTTTTCTGTCTTAAAATATTCAGGGGTATATCCCTGACGGTCGGTTTCTTCGAGCACACTAGAGCAACCTGTAAATGCAAGGCCTGATGCAAGAAGTCCTGCTACTAATATATAACTGCGAATTTTCATTGTTGTCAATTTTTAGAAGGTTATGTTTAATCCGAGCAACCAGTTGCGGGTAGAAGGTGTGTTGAAACCTACTACGAGCAAGTTTGACTTGTAGAATGAGGTTACTGCCTGATTCTCGTTACCGTATGAGTTGGTCTCTGGGTCCATGCCTGATTCATCATGGTATGGAGAGAAGAGTACGAATGGATTCTGTACGGTTGCATAAACGCGAGCCTTGCTGATACCACACTTCTTGAGCCATGGCTGATTGAAGTTGTAACCCAATGTGATGGTACGAATCTTGAGATAAGAACCACTGAAGTAACCCAGTGAATTACCATACTTAGGGTTGTTACTGCTTTCGATACCACCTGGCTTTGGATAATCATTTGTAGGATTGTCCTCTGTCCAATAGTTTACATCAATGTTGTTACGACGACCGGTCAGCATATTCAGATAACCCTGTGAACCATAGATGGTGCTAATCAATGTACCACCATGACGGTATGAAGCTACTACTGAGAGATCCCAGTTCTTGTAAGCTACACGGGTATTGAAACCACCTTCCCAGTCTGGGTCTACCTTCATAATCTGACGGTCAGCCTCACCGTATGGACGGGTAGGAGTGCCATCTGCGTTATAGTCACCATTGTACTTAATCTTGATCATACCAGCGTTACCACCTGGTTCAGCAACCTTGCGGATGTCTTCCTCGTCGGTCTGCCAGATACCAATCTTCTCATAGTCGTAGATGACGTTGATAGGTTTACCAACGAACCACCAGTTGCTTTCGTCACGTGTTGCTCCTGATGCCAATTCTACCAATTCATTCTTATTGGTATAGAAGTTTACACCTGCATCCCATGTCCATCCATTCTTATTGTCGATGATGGTTCCGTTCAGAGAAAGCTCGAAACCCTTGTTGCGGGTCTTTCCTACGTTTGCCATATAGCTTCTTACGCCGGATGTTGATGGCAAGTTAACGCTCATCAGCAAGTCTTCTGTATTCTGAACATAGTACTCTGCAGTACCGCTCAAACGACCACCGAAGAGAGAGAAGTCGATACCATAATTCCAAGTCTTGGAATATTCCCAGCCAAGTTCTGAGTTAGGAAGAGAAGAAACGTACATACCTACCGCATAACCATTAGGGGCGCTACCGAAGTTGTAGGCACGTGTGCTTAATGCACCGAGGGTTGAATATGGGTTTACTGACTGGTTAGATGTCTCACCATAACCCACACGGAGTTTTAAGCTTTCCAGCCAAGTAATATCCTTCATGAAGTTTTCACGAGAGATATTCCAACCAAGAGATACGGCAGGATAAGTATGCCACTGGTGTCCCTTTGCCAGACGGGATGAACCATCTGAACGGAAGGCTACGCTCGCCATATACTTGTTGTCGTAGTTGTACATCACACGACCCATTACAGACTCCAGGCCACTCTTGTAATATGCCTGATTTGCAGGATCTACTGTTACCGTTTTTGCATAACCGATGTTATAGAACTGGAACTTGTCGTTAGGAATGTCGAGTCCATACATATAGGTCTGGCGATAGTTGGTCTGCTCAGCAGAGTAAAGTGCTACCGCATTGATTGTATGTTTGCCCCATGTCTTGTCGTATGTCAGCATGTTCTCGATAGCCCAGTTGGTTGTGCGCTGATAGCGGGAAGTGGCATGAGAGTCTGCATTATCCTTGTCAGAGAATACACCCTGACCTACATAGTTTCCATATTCGCTGGAACGATAGTTCAAACCGAGATTGATGCGATATTTCAATCCGTCTACGTGAGGAATCTTCACTTCGCCATAGAAGTTGTTATAGGTACCGTATGCCTTGGTCTGATCTTTGTGGCTGTCACCAAGACTCTCGATGGTATTCTTGGTATAAACCCACTGATCATCACTAGACATGCGGATGCGTGTCTTCAATGAGCCATCCTCATTATATGGGTTAGCGATAGGAGTTGCACTCAGTGTGTTGTAGAGACCGAGGTCGCTATTGTTGGTGATACTGTAGTTGCTGTTGGTGCTGAAACCAATCTTCACGTATTTACCTATCTCCTGATCGATGGCTGCATGCATAGCATAACGGTTGAAGTTCTGTGTTGGGATAACAGCTTCATCACGATAGTATGAGAGTCCGAAGTTATAGCTTCCTTTGGAAGAGCCGCCAGATACACCGATGTCATGGTTAGTGGTGATACCAGTCTTGAACAATTCGTCCTGCCAATCCATATCCACAGCACCATCTTCGCCCCAATACTTCTCATCAGGACCATTCTGGAACTTGTTGGCATACTGACGGAGTTTGGTGAACTGTTCTGCGTTCATCATCGGATAACGGTGGAAGAGAGTCTTGGCACCGATGTAACCATTATAAGTTACAGTAGGGCGCTGCTCCTGATAACCTTTATAAGTAGTGATGATGATGACACCATTGGCACCACGAGAACCATAGATAGCGGTAGCAGAGGCATCTTTCAAGATGTCCATGCTCTTGATGTTGTTAGGATCGATGTCGCTGATGCTACCTGCGAATGGAATACCGTCGAGTACGATCAATGGGTCATTGCTGGCTGTCAAGGAACGTGTACCACGGATACGAATCTGCATGGATGCACCTGGCTTTGATGAAGTCTGTGCCATCTGTACACCTGCGATACGGCCCTGGAGGGCGTTGGTGATGTCGGCACCAGGAACCTCACGTACCAATGAACCAGTAACGTTAGCTACAGAACCTGTAACGGCTTCCTTACGCTGGGTACCATAACCGATAACGACAACGTCGTTGAGGCTATGACCTTCTTCCTCCATTGAAATCTTAATGTTTGTCTGATTGCCGACTACGACTTCTTTGGTGTTGTAACCAACATAAGAAATCACGAGCGTAGCGCCAGGCTTCACATTAATAGAGAAATTACCATCAAGGTCGGTTACTACACCGTTACCTGTTCCTTTCTCCTTGATTGTTGCACCAATCAGCGGCCCCATAGAATCGCTGATATTACCTGTAACCTTTTTTGTTTGTTGTACTGAAGTTGCTATCAGAGAATTTGCTTCTCCGTTGCTAGCTTGTACTTCTGGAGCATACATTCCAAGTGTGGAACACATACCCATTAAGATTGTTGTTTGTTTAAAATATAACTTCATAGTTTAACAGCTTATAGGTATATAAAATGTTTTCTACTTACTATTTTGTTAATTGGTTTATGGCTGCAAAGATATGTCCTTTTTAGTAAAGTGCAGTTAAAATTTGTATCTTGCGTGTTTTAAAATGTTTCATGAGCAATAAAATAGACATATTAGAGCAGAAAAAAGGGGATATGCAGCTGCAAATCCCCTTTATACCTTATTATATATAGATGTTTTAGTATTCGTATAGCTTGATGTGGAGTATTTTATTATCGCCACATGAGATGCGGGCATGGCGCCCCTGGTGGTCCTGGTCGCCGTTATCACGACGGATAAACTGTAATTTACCGTTTTTGTCTACTTCAACCTGGTCTACATATCCGATACCGATACGCTTACCTTTGAAGGTTGTGGCTTGTTTCTTTGTTTCGGTTCCACCGTTGTCTACAAATCCGTCCTCACCGAGTTTCTTTTCTTCAGCTTGCGCTTTTTCAGTCTTGCTTTGGAAGACAACAACGATTCCATTACCTGCTATGATGTATTCGTTCTTGGCTAGTTTCACAATCAAGCCACCGCCTTCAGGCCATTTACTTCCATCTGTAGCGCGAGGATCCCATGGTAGCGTGAAGAAGTGGCGGCAAGTCATGGTGATATCGCCATCTTCGATAATTCGCTCTTTATCTTCCTGATCGAAGAGTAATCCCCAGTTTTTGCCCTTTCCCTGATGCTGAAGCAGGATAGGAGAGAGTTGGACGATAACCTTATATGAACGTCTGAGACTGTTCTTCACCTTGTAGTTAGCTTCATCGAGAGCAAACGGACTGAAACTGATAGCATCTGTTTCACCAAAGGTATAGTAAGCCTTTACGCCACTGTTGGCATCGCACTTCACTTCTGGAGTGAAGAAAGGATTGTCGGCACGCTTGTATTTCTCTACCCATCCCTTGTAACCGGTATCATAGATGTCTGGTGCAAAGATGTCGATGCTTGGTGCGCCACATTTCCAGATATCAATCAGATGGGCAAGTGGTCCGGCAGAAGGATATTCGCCAGGTTTTCTGCCACGGCTGTTCATTGCTGCATTTACATACATCGGAATATTGTAGATGGCTTTGCCTGCTGAGGCTAGCTGCTCTACATACTTGGCATAATAATATGCTTGGAATTTCTCGTCAGCATAACGGTCTGTTCCGAAAACTTCTGCCCATGTACCTTTCTTCTTGAGCTTGAGTGCTTTGAGTAATGGGGCAGGAACGGGTTGTCTGTAAGCTTTTTCGGCAAGAGAAGAGTGGTCGCGGGCAGATTCGAGCATGCCGATTTCGTTTTCTACCTGCATCATGATAACGGTATTCTCCTGACTGTCTACTGCTTTAATGTGCTTCATCAGTTCGCAGAATGCTCGCTTGTCTGCTTGAAGCAGGTTATCGCTGAAGGCAGTGCATATCTCCAATGGCTTGCTGTTCTCTGTGAGCGAACGAGGGAAACGCTTGGTGTTTTCCTTTACCCATAGTGGAGCATAGCAGCTCATGGAATTCTTCCAGGCACCAAACCATAGGAAGACAATCTTCAAGTCATGCTTACGGGCTGTTGTGATGACGCTGTCTACGAGTGCAAAATCATATTTGCCCTCATTAGGTTCTACAAATTCCCAATATGCAGGAACGAAGACAGAGTTGACTCCGCTATTCTTCATCTGTTTCAATGCTTTCCTGATGTCGGCAGGACTCGTTGCGGCAGAGTTGCTCAACTCACCAGCCAGGAGAAGCATCGGCTTGTCATTGACAACAAGCTGGGTTGCAGAGCCTTGCTTCTGCAGTTTCACTCCAGCTTGTATGTTGATGCAGCATAATAATGCTAGAAAAGATAATACAATCTTATTCATAAATCTTCATTTTTGAAAAGGTTTGAAAATACTTGAGACAGGTATTGCGCCATTCCTTGGCGTTTTCCAACTGCACATTGAGCAGAGAGTCTGTATGTTGCCATTCCTGCTCATGCCCCTTCATATACTGCTTGGCTGAGGTATGCCAGAAGTCGCGATATACTTCAACCATCGCCACACCCATGTTGTACTTCATGCAGAGTTCTTGCCAGAGGGTACTTCCTGATTTCATCTTGTAATCCCAAGCTACATGATGGAACCATAGGAGATATTCTTCTGGGCAAGTCTCAATGTTGTCATACAGACTGCGATAGGGTTCTGGGTACTGACCGACAGCATCTGTGCCCTTGGATGAACGGTCGAAACCTACACCCTGAGCATCAGCCTTGTGATAGTAGACCGGGCACCATTCCAAAGGATAACTTGCGATGAAACCATCTGGCTCCGGACCGTAGTGGTGGTCGAACTTGAAGATGTGGTGCAAACCCAAAGGCATCATATAGTTGACGCAAGCTTCGCGGGAAGTCATCATCATCATCTCTACCGGCTTGGTAAATTTCTCGTCCTGGTTTTCGTAGGTCTGTACGAGCCATTCATGAGCAATCTCTTCGGCTGTAAGCGAAGGATTCCATGCCAATCTGCCGAAGGCATACCAGTTAGCCTGAGAGAACGGATGACCGCACCAGTTGGCATCATCACCGATATTGGCTACACCTGAGATTCCAACCAGTCTGTCTGGATTAACAAAGCCAAAGAATTCCTTCCACATAGGAGCGAGATAGGTAAGATGCTTAGACTGACCAAGATATTCTTGGGTAATCTGAATTTCTGCTATCTGTGGAGTCTGTTTGATGTTGTCGAAGATAGGAGCGTATGGCTCACGTGGCTGGAAGTCGAGCGGACCATTCTTAGACTGTAGGATGACATTGTCGCGGAACTTGCCATCCATACCTTTGAATTCGCTGACAGCTTGCTTCACACGGTCTTCTCCCTTATGGTTAGCACCATATACAAAGCTTCGCCACATGATGATGCCTCCGTATGGTTTGACGGCATCGGCAAGCATGTTGGCTCCATCGGCATGTGTGCGGTGGTAGTCGCCAGGACCAGGCTGTCCTTCAGAATTGGCTTTTACGAGGAAACCGCCAAAGTCAGGGATGGTAGCATAAATCTCTTTTGCCTTCTTCTTCCACCACTGCTGAACCTTCTTATCCAGTGGGTCGGCGGTCTTGGTGTAGCCTAAAGCCATAGGCGAAGCGAAGTTGATGCTGAGGTATACCCGGATGCCATAAGGACGCAGGATGTTGGCGATGATCTTCACCTTATTAATATATTCTGCGGTCATCATCTTTGGCGATGCATTCACATTGTTGAGCACGCTGCCGTTGATGCCCAAAGAGGCGTTGGCACGAGCGTAGGTGATAAGACGGTCGTGCAGACTCTTGCTGATGCTGCCGCCCTTACCGTTTTTGCCGAGTTTGATTTCTTCCCATTTGAAGATGCTCTTTCCGGCATAGCCACGTTCGATGCTGCCATCGAGATTATCCCAATGGTTGAGGATGCGGAGACCCACTTGTGGCTTCTCGGTTTCATCGATAGCTTTGCTGAAGTTCTGCTGATTACCGCTACCAGTGTTGTAGGCATCGGTGTTCTGAAGACGAATCAGCTCGTAGGCACCATAGAGCAAACCGATAGGATTGCTGGCGGTGATAGTTGCTTCGTACTGAATGTTGTCGCCTTGCTGGGCAGGACGGGCGTAGATGTTATAGCCCTCGCCCAGGTTGAGACTCTTGTCTATCTTGAGCTCAACATTCTTGCCACGCCAGTTGTTTTCTAGCTCCTGCTTGGCAATCTTGGCTGTTGCATCATTAGGCAACTGTGAGATGACTTGGCATGAGTTAGCATACTGCTTTCCGAGCCATAACTGTGAACCATCACTCTGTGCAGAAACATGGAGTGATGTAAGTACTGTAAATAATAAAATGAGGTATTTCTTCATATCTTTCCAGATCGTTAGTTTGTATTATTATTGTTTCTGCTGCAAAGATACGAAAAAATACCTTATTCTCTTCTATTTGTTGTTTATTTCTCATTTCTCTTTGTTTCAGCATACTCGCTAGGCGACATGCCATAGTGTTTTTTGAACACGGTAGAGAAGTGGGTCTGGTTGTTGAAACCTACAGAGTAGGCTACCTGCGTGATATTAATCTGCCCCTCTTCGATGAGTCGTGCCGCCTGTTCCAGTCGGAGGTTACGGATAAATTCTCCGGCAGAAACACCAGCAATCTCCTTCAGTTTACGGTGGAGCTGTGCACGGCTGATACCTACCTCCTCGGTAAGTTTCTCTACATTGAGGTCGGGATCGGCAAGGTGGGCGTTGATATATTTCATCACGCGTTCCATCAGGGCATCGTTATTGCCCTTTACCTGAATCTGCTCAATCTTCGCCTTTTGGCCCTGTGCTCCGCTGTATTTGCCGCGGATACGTCGCACATTATCCACCAGGTTGTCGATAAGGATATGCAGTTCTTCCATGTCGAAAGGCTTTGCCAGGAAAGCATCGGCTCCTCTGCGAAGTCCCTCCAACCGGTGTTCCACCTCGCTCTTCGAGGTGAGCAGGATGACTGGGATATCGCTGATGTTGCTGTTACTCTTGATGTTCTTGAGCATGGTGATTCCATCCATCTCCGGCATCATCACATCGCTTATCACGAGGTCGTACTTGCCGGTGAGCAGCATCTTCAAACCTTCCTTGCCGTTGCAGGCATGCTCAAAGCGGTACCAGTCGCTCAGTTCGGTCTTGATGTATTGGGCAATCTCGCTGTCATCGTCAACTATCAGAATATTGAAGTTACGGTTAGCCTGTACTTTCTTTCTGATGACTTCCTGCTCCTTCTTGTCTTCTTCTTCCAGTATCTCGCCTGGCTGCAGATGGCTGTTGCCCAGCGGAATGCTTACTTCGAAGCAGGAACCCTTGATGCCGTCGGTACGGTTGTAGGCCTTAATCTTGCCTCCGTGCATTTCTACAAATGCCTTACAGAGGTTGAGCCCGATACCGGTTCCTTCGATATGGAGTCCGCTGCTGTTGTTTCCCTGGTAGAAACGTTCGAAGAGGCGGTCGGTCTTCTCTTCTTTCAGTCCGATGCCTGTATCTTCTACCCTGATGATGGCATTTTTTTCGTCTTTACCTATGATAACAGTAATCTCGCCGCCATCAAAGGTATACTTCATGGCATTGGAGAGCAGGTTGGAGATAACCTTGTCGAAGTTGATGCGGTCTATCCAAACCTTCAGCTTGTCTTTATCGCTGCTGAGGCTTTCGTCTTCTTTGAGCGAAAGGGTGATGTTGCGCTCCTGTGCATTGAAGCGGTAGAGCGATACGATGCCATGCAGGAAATCCTTGAGCGGAGTCTCCTGGCAATGGAGATGCATCTGGTTCTTGTCTATCTTTCGCTCATCAAGTATCTGGTTTACCAGAAGCAGGAGGCGCTGGGCATTGCGGTCGATGGTATCGATATCCTGTTTGCTTTCGGCATCTGTTAATCTTGTTTTCAGCTTGTTGAGCGGCCCCATGATTAATGTCAGCGGCGAGCGGATGTCGTGGGTAGCATTGATGAGGAACTGCATCTTGGTCTCTTCCAGGTCTGCCTTGCGGCGGCGCTCGTATGTATAGATAACATACAGGATGACGCTTGCTATGATCAGAATATAGAGGAGATATGCCTCGGGCGATGCATACCAAGGGTCGCATACCTTGATGTTGATGATGGTAGGATTCTTGGAATATCTGCCATTGCTGGTAGCTCTCACCTCCAGCGTATAGTCGCCCGGTTTCAACTTGTTGAATGCTACGGCATTGGCTCCCTCATTGGTGCTGTTCCATTTGCCGTCGTTGATGCGGTATTGGAAACTGATATTATCGGTGTTCCTGTAGTTGAGCAGCGAGAACTCCAGAGTGAATGAATTCTGGGAGTAAGGAATGCTGAAGTCTTTGACCATACAGTTGATTGGCTTTCCGTCGATGATGAAGTTGGTGAGATGTACATCTCCCAATTCCATCTTCTTGGCTCTGACAACGTTAGGATAGAAGGTTGTGATACCGTCACTGGTTCCGAAGGCGATAAAATCGTTGGCAGTATGCATGGAAGAGCCCAGCACGTACTCACGGGTAGTAAGTCCGTTGCCGTTGATGTGCCCGATAAACTGTCTGTCCTTCTGTTCATACTGCCAGATGCCCATGGTTGTACTTACCCACAAGTCACCCTTCCTGTCTTTGATGATGCTGCAGACCTGCTTGCCTTTCAACGCTTCTGCATGAGGGAAGTTCTTCGTCTTGTTGCTCTTTCTGTCAAACAGATAGAGTCCTTCTTCCGTACCGATGATAATATCGCCGTTCTTTCCTTCGCAGATACCATTTGCCTGTCTGTCTTTCAGAATATTGTGCCATCCGAAATCCTTGAAACTGAGAGTTCGGGTATTGAGGCAGGAAACTCCATTAGAGGTTCCTATCCATAAATGTCCTGTATGGTCGAGCGCCATGCTTCGCACCCAGTCGTTGCAGAGAAATCCTTTATCGCCTCTTTGCTGCATATTCAGAACGGTAACCTTGCCGCTTTCCACATTATATATATATAGACCTTTGCTGTATACAGAAATGTAAAGGTTGCCCTGTGCATCGTCAGTCATACAGTAGATGCCGGCGCTGGTAAAGGTGAGTTTCTGCTGGTATGTACCTGTATGAGGGTTGTAGCTGTAGAGTGCGCTGCCATTGCTGATCCAGTAATCGCCACGTCGGTCTTTATAGATGATGCAGGTACCTGCAGGTGACTGAGGGTGGGCGATAATCTTGCCTGAAGCGTCAAAACAGAACACACCACTGTTCTGTACCGTACACCATGTTTCACCATTTTCGCCTTGTGCAATAGATGAAACGCTGCTGCCGATGATATAGTTCTGTGCCGAAAAGCTCCAGCTGTTGAAAGCCTGCTGGCGCTGGTTAATCAGATACAGACCTTTCTTGTAACAGCCTATCCAGAGATTGTTGTCCTTATCTTCGATGATATCGTTGACGAAGGCGGTAGCCAGATTGAAACTGCTGTTGCTGTTCTCCAACTGTTCTACCCTGTTGCTTCCCTTTCTGATCATGAGAACACCATGTTCAGAGGTGCTGATATAGAGGTTGCCTTCGTGGTCGAAGGTAGCATTGTTGATGGTTACATTATTCTGATAACCGCCAAAGTCGTAGCCGGCATCAGCGATGCGGCCTGTCCGGTAATCATAATAGACGATGCCATACATGCAGACGATGAGCATAGCCTGCGGACGATGTTGGATGAAAGCCACAGGTGCTCCGCATGGCGATTTAAAGTCTTTGCGCTGCACCTTGCCTTGTTTCTTGATGAAACGGGTGAAGATAGAAAGGTGGCTACTCTGCCAGAGATAATGATGCTTATCTTCATAGATATGAGTAAAGAATACATCAGAATCGCGCTCAGCGTATTGCCTTTCCTGTCTGATAGCGAAAAGATGATCGGTTCCTTTCCGGGTATTTCTGTCTTTTACAGAATAGAGACCATATCCTGCTGTACCCAGCAGGATATCGCCATTGTGACTTTCTACCATAGAATAGATACGTGGCTTTCTGCCATCAGGAAACTGGAGACGGGCGAAATCGTTCGTCTCATAATTATAGCGCATCAGTCCCTTGGCACAACCTATCCACAGATTACCTTTCTTATCTACCAGCAGGTCGGAGATAATGTTGTCGGTAATGGAGGTTGTGTCTTCTTCGTTGTGCAGATAGTTGGTAAAGCGGTAGCCGTCAAACTTGCTGAGTCCGTATTCGGTTCCCACCCAGATATATCCGTATTTATCCTGCACCATGCAGTTGATGAGCGAACTTGACAGTTTGCCCGATGTGAAAAGTTCACCACTGTCTGCCCATACCATGAGCGAAATGATGATAGCCATAAATGCCGTGAGGCAATGTTTCGTATATTTCATAAGTTTCAGTTTGTTGCTTGTTTAAAATAGGTTGTTACGGCTGCAAAAGTAACAAAAAACAATGAAAGAAACAAATTCTAATGCAACAAAATGTTTCATTTCTTTTTGTTTCTTTATCTTTTTGTGCCCTTTTTGCAGGTATGAAACAAATAGAAAAGTAATGGTAACTATTAAATGCCTGTTATTTCATTACTTATTAGTAAATTTGCATCGTCAACAACAATAGAAACATTAAAAGCATCATAATAACAATGAATAGACAAGCAATCAAAATCTTATCGCTGGCGCTCGTATTGGCTACGTCAGGTTCTGTAGCTTTTGCCCAGAAGGTATGGAAAGGATCTTGGGCTACTGCAGTGGAATGGACTGGTAAAGGAGATATGCCTAAGGAAAGCTTGAGCAACCGTTCTTGCCGACAGATAGTTCATGTATCTTTTGGCGGAGAGGAACTCAGAGTGAAGCTCAGCAACGAGCAGAGTAAGGAGCCGGTAGAAATCAAATCGGTGTATATTGCAGATACCGATAAGGACAGCAACTGGTTTGTGAATGGTAAGACCGTGAAGTATCTCAAGTTTAATGGCAAGAAGAATGTAACCATTGCTCCTGGCAAGGCTATCTTCTCAGATGATTTGAAATATGCCTTGAAGAGTGGACAGCGCCTTACGATTACCGTCGACTATGGCAAGCAGACTCCAGTGAATGCAACATCCCATCGTGGTTCACGTACCACATCTTATATAGTAAACGGTTTGCATCGTACTCCTAAACCGATGGATAAGAGTTTTGATGATGGCGAGGAGGTGGACCACTGGTACAATCTTTCTGCCATTGATGTGAAGACCGATAAGGCTACCCCTGTGGTAGCTATCCTCGGAAACTCTATTACCGATGGCCGTGGAAGTACTACTAACCATCAGAACCGCTGGACCGATTTCCTCTCGGATGCCCTGAATGCAGAGAAGCCATACGGTGTGTTGAATCTCGGTATCGGCGGCAACTGCGTGGTGCAAGGTGGATTGAGCGAACCAGCCATGAAGCGTTTCGACCGTGACATCCTGGGACAGACTGGTGTGGATAAGCTCATCATCTTCGAAGGAACCAACGATATCGGTTGCTGCGGAGGAAATTATGAGCATGTAACAGATACCCTGATTGCCTGCTACAAGGTGCTGATTGCAAAAGCCAAGGCAAAAGGCATCAAGGTATATGGCGGAACCATCACCCCAACTAAGGGCAATGGATGGTATTCTTTCTGGCACGAGGCGATGCGACAAACCGTGAACGAATGGATCAGAAAAAGTGGTGCCTTCGACGAGGTCATCGATTTCGATGAGCTGACCCGCGATCCGAAAGACCCTCAGCGTCTGAAGGCTGAGTATTCTGACGACTGGCTGCATCTCAATCCGAAGGGATATGAGGCAATGGGCAAGTTTGCCGCAGAGAAATTGAAGTAAATATATTATATGCATCTTTTATGTTATATATATAATAAGGTGTAAACTTAATGACAGAATAAAATATGGAACAGACATCTGTAACACAGGAATCTAAGGGATTCTACAAACTGAATTGGCTACAACGCATCGGATTCGGATCTGGAGACTTGGCGCAAAACCTCATCTACCAGACCATCTGCATGTATCTGTTGTTCTTCTACACCGACATCTATGGACTTAATCCTGGTGTTGCTGCCACCATGTTCTTGGTGGTTCGCTTGGTCGATGTACTCTGGGACCCATTGGTGGGAACTTATGTAGATAAGCATAATCCACGTTGGGGTAAGTATCGTTCATATCTCGTCCTGGCGGGTTTGCCACTCACCGTACTTGCCATCCTCTGTTTTTGGAATGGTATGGAAGGACAGACAGAAACCATCAAACTTATCTATGCCTATGTAACATATGTAGGCTTGTCTATGCTTTATACATTGATCAATGTGCCTTACGGAGCCTTGAACTCTTCGCTGACTCGCGATACAGACGAAATAACCATTCTTACCTCTGTACGTATGTTCATGGCAAATGTGGGTGGACTCTGTGTATCGGCAGGTGTTCCAATCCTGGTAGCGATGCTCGCTGCAGCCAAGGATCTTCCTATTGAGATGGCGCTTTTCATGGGCTTGGGCTCTTTGCCATCTTTCATCTTTATGCCACTGGTTCCTGCCATCAAGAAAAAGGTGGGCAAGAAGAATATGTTCTACATATTCCTTACTGTGGCTATCGTGGGTATGGCGATGCTTTATATCATCAGCAAGATGGGACCTGTAAAGGATCATATCACGCTGGTTTATATCGCTCAGTTCATCAAATCAACAGGTGTAATCGTAGCTACAGGATATATGTGGGCTCTGATTCCGGAGGTTATCTCTTTTGCAGAATATACCAGTGGTAAGCGTATTGCCGGTATCGTCAATGCCTTGACCGGTATCTTCTATAAGGCAGGTATGGCTCTGGGTGGCGTTATTCCTGGTGCAGTTCTTGCATGGACCGGTTATCAGGCAGCAGCTGCTCAGGAGAGCAACTCTCTTCCTACCGACAGTAATGCTTGGTTTGTTGCCATGCTGATTTTTGCCCTGGTAGGTTTCGCCCTTCTGGTATTCTGCTTTACCCAGACCAAGGAGCGTGTGGTAATGGACGAGAAGGAAACCAAGAACGTGAAGGTGAGCGACCTGTGGACAGAATTCTTCCATAACCGTCCTCTCCGTATCGTAGCGCTCTTCTTCATTACAGCCTTCGCCATGATGTCGGTAGGTAATGCAGCTGGTGCTTACTTCATGAACGATTTGGAGCAGCAGACTCCTCTGGCACAGGAAGGTATCCGTTGGCTGGTATGTGTGATTCCTGCCATCTTGCTGGGCTTGGCGATGTTCATCATCTCTAAGTATGAGTTGACCGATGAGGTTATCGACGACATCAACAAGAAGATTGAGGCCCGACACAAGGAAGAAAACTAGAGACTATAATTATTAACGAGATAAATAGATATAAGATATGAAAAAGATCACAACTCTGGCACTGGGGCTGATGCTTGCTTCAACAGCTTTCGCTCAAAAAGCGAACTCTGCAGCTCAAATCCCAACATTCCAGGAAACTATGGGTAAGTACTTCCTGGTAGGTGCTGCCGTTAATACCGATTTGCCTAATGGACAAGACCCTGCAGGTGAGGAAGTAGTGAAGAAACAGTTTAACCAGGTAGTTGCCGAAAACTGTATGAAGGGTGAGAAGAATCATCCGGAGGTGAATCGCTTTGATTTCACTGATGGCGATAAACTCGCTGACTGGGCAGAGAAGAACGGCAAGACCTTGATCGGGCATTGTCTGGTTTGGCATTCTCAGCCACCTAAGTGGATGTTTACCGATGCTAAGGGTAATCTGGTAAGCCGTGAAGTGCTCATTGGCAGAATGTATAACCACATTATGAATGTGGTTACTCATTATAAAGGTAGAGTAAAGGGATGGGACGTAGTGAACGAGGCATTCGAGGATGATGGCTCTTACCGCAAGTCTTTGTATTATAAGATTATCGGTCCGGAGTTCATCGAACTGGCTTTCCGCTTTGCTCATGAGGCTGACCCTAACGTAGAACTCTACTATAATGATTATTCTACTTCGAAGCCAGCCAAGCGAGAGGCTATCTGCAAACTGGTTCGCGATTTGAAGGCGAAAGGTCTCCGCATCGATGCAGTAGGTATGCAGAGCCACAATGGTTTTGATTATCCTGACTATGCTGAGTATGAGAAGAGCATCGAGGCTTTTGCTGGTGAAGGCGTGAAGGTGATGCTGACGGAGCTGGATATGAATATGCTTCCTAATCCGGAAGGATTCGGCGGAGCGGAAATCAGCCAGAAGTTTGAACTTCAGAAAAAGTACAATCCATACGTGAAGGGACTTGACAAGAAGGCGCAGAAACTCTTCAATCAGCGTTATCTCGATCTCTTTAAGATTGTAGAGCGTCACAAGGATGTCATCAGTCGTGTTACCTTCTGGGGTGTCAACGATGGTCACTCTTGGTTGAATGGCTGGCCTATCCCTGGCAGAACCAACTATCCACTGCTCATCGACCGCAACAACGAGGTGAAGCCAGTGGTGAAGGAAATCGTAAAACTCTTTAAATAATAAACAACAATGAAAGCAAGATATTTGTTCCCAAAGGATTATATGGCAGACCCATCTGCCAATGTGTTTAACGGTCGCCTGTATGTTTACCCATCTCATGACTGGGATAGCGGCGAAAGCTTCGACGATGATGGCGGTCACTTCCAGATGAAAGACTATCATGTTCTCTCTATGGACGATGTGATGGAAGGTGAGGTAACCGATCATGGTGTGATTCTCGATGTGAAGGATGTGCCATGGGCTGAGAAGCAGATGTGGGACAACGATGTAGTAGAGAAGGATGGCAAGTACTATCTTATCTTCTCTGCCAAGGATTATAATGGCGTGTTCCATCTCGGCGTGGCTGTGGCTGATAAGCCAGAAGGTCCTTTCATTCCGAATGCCGACCCTATCCGCAAGTCATACAGCATCGACCCTTGCGTGTTCAAGGATGATGATGGCAAGATTTACTGCTACTTCGGTGGTATCTGGGGCGGTCAGCTTCAGTGGTACAAGGACAACAAGGCACTGAAGGATGAGCATCTTCCAGAGGGCAAGGAGAATCCATTGCCATCTCGTGTAGCCATGATGACGGATGATGTGCAGCAGTTTGCAGAAATGCCAAAGCCTGTTGTCATCGTTGACGAAGAGGGTAATGTATTGCCAGCTGATGATCCGCATCGCTTCTTCGAGGCCAGCTGGATGCATAAGTATAAGGGCAAGTATTACTTCAGCTACTCTACCGGTGATACTCATTATCTCTGCTATGCTGTAGGTGATAATCCTTATGGTCCGTTCACTTACAAGGGCGTCATCCTGGAACCGGTGGTAGGTTGGACCACTCACCACAGTATCTGTGAGTACAAGGGACAGTGGTATCTTTTCCATCACGACTGTGTGCCATCAAATGATACAACCTGGCTTCGCAGCGTAAAGGTGGCTCCTCTTTTCTATGATGAGGATGATAACATCTTGCCGGTTCAGCCAGAATAAGAGTATTATACGTTTTAGTTGACTTTTAGGTTTATAATAGTTTTGATAAATAGTTGATATATAAGTTAATGTTAGTTTGGAAGAAACGGCATCTTCGTGAGGAGATGCCGTTTTTGCGTATGTTCCTATTCTTTCCTTTCTTCTCTTTCTGTTTCCTCTTACTTTTCATCTAATGTTATTTTTAAGTTATTTCTATCATTTTGTAGGAGATTTCGGATATTTTTATTTACCTTTGTGCCCGTAAATCATAAAAGAATAATTTATGTTGAGATTACTTTTAAGGCTTTGGTGGTTGCAGCAGCGCCGTAACTTCCATAAGAGAGATGCCTTCGTGGCGTGCTACATCATCTTCCTGTATGTGGTGATGGGCGTGAGCTTCTTTCTCAGCTTCACCGAGAATGGGGGAGAACTTGGGGGCGAAGACATGCCTGCCCTGTTGGGAGCCGGTATCGTTGTCGGTATGCTGATTCCAGACATCATCATGAAGATGGTGATGAAGCGGGATATTACGGCAATGGATGATTACGTGAAGTCGCGCCCTGTGCCAGAGAAGATCTGGAACAAGTTCCTGCTCACCACCAATCTCGTGAATTTCTGGAACTATGTGCTTCCGGTGCTTACGCTTCCGGTGTTTATCTATTTCCTGTCTGTAGGTCAGGTTATTGCCAGCTTCTTTCTGTTTCTGGCGTTTTCTTATATCAACGGCATCTATATCACCTGTTACCGCAAGGCTACGGAGTGGATTCTGAAATGGCCTTTGATATTGGGATGGATGGGAATGTTTGCCGTGCTGATAGGGTATATGTTTGTGGCTTCCTTCTTCCCGGTATGGATGGGATGGACGGGTATCTTCTTCCTTGCCGGAGCGGTATTCGCCGGACTTACCATCTATCTCTATCACGAAAAGATTTATAACGAGCAGAAGCAGAAGGTTTCCAGGTTCCGTGGTTTCCGCCATATCAACCTCTTCAGTCTGCAATATATCGGCACATTGAGAGCAAAGCGTGTCCGTACGATGGTGATTATGATTACTGCCATCTTCCTTTTCGACGCCTATCTCTTTGCCTTGCTACCGGCAGAAGCGGGACAGGAAATGGGGGACAAGGTGGCTATGACTACCCTCTATGTGGCGGGTGCCATCCTGCTGCCGTCGGTGGTGTTGTCGCAGTGGACCTTTGGCATTGAGGCAAACTTCTTCCATGGTTTGATGACCAAGCCTGTCAAGGTTAAACAGATGCTGCAGAATTGCTTCTATTATTATATGGTGGTGAGTGCTGTCGCCTTGTTGCTCACCCTTCCATTCCTTTTCCTGCAGGCAGGAATCGGAATCCAGGTGCTTATCAGCGGTTTCTGTCTGGCTGTATTCATCAATCTCTTTAATCTGCCTACGGCACTCTTCTCTTCCCGTCTGGAGATATTCCAGACTTCCATGTTCAGCATGCAGGGAGCGAATCTGAAGATTAATCTTTATGCCATCGCCTTTCTTTTCCCGCTGGCTGGCGTCGCTGCCATCTATCATTTCTTTGGCGAGACGGCATGGTTTATCACCTGCGTAGCGCTGTCAGTCATCAGCATCGCCATCCATAAATGGTTCATCGCCAAAATTGCTGCCATCTTCGAGAAGAACAAGTATAAGCGCATGGAGAAGTTCATGGAAAGCTAGGAGAGTAATCATAAAGTTCAATGTTCAAAATTCAAAGTTCAAAGTAATATGATCAAGATTCAGAATCTCAAGAAGATATATAATGGCAATACCGTACTCGATATTGATAATCTGGGTGTTGCAAAGGGCGAGCTGATAGGACTCGTAGGTAATAATGGTGCGGGCAAGACCACCTTGCTCCGTCTGATTCTCGACCTGATTCAGGCTGATGACGGTTTCGTGGAAAGCAATGGACAAAAGGTGAACGAGAGTGAGACCTGGAAGGGATATACCGGCAGTTACATCGACGGCAGATTCCTCATCGACTTCCTCACCCCTGAGGAATACTTCGATTTCATCGCTGATGTTTATCACATTGACGATGAAACCCTGCAGGAGCGATTGGCTCAGTTTGAGGGCTTTATGCACGATGAAATCATGGGAACCAAAAAGTATCTCCGCGATTTTTCTCAGGGCAACCGCCAGAAGATTGGTATCATCGGAGCGATGATTATTAATCCGAAGGTTCTTCTCCTGGATGAGCCGTTCAACTATCTCGACCCATCTTCCCAGATGACTATCGCCCACATGATTCAGCGTATCTGCAAGGAGCAGGGCACCACGGTCATCATCTCCAGCCACAACCTCAACTTCGTTGCCGACATCTCCTCCCGCATCCTCCTGCTGGAGAAAGGCAAGCTGGTGAAGGATCTTCCGAATGCTGATGGCGCTGCCATCGCCGAACTCAACGAGTACTTCGGTATTCAGGCGGAATAAACTTTTTCCGTTAATATTATACAAATTCCATGATATGATTTGTATAATTATCGTTAAATGCTTACCTTTGCACTCAAACGAAGAAAAAAAGAATCAATGAGCAAAGGAAAATTAGCAAAGTTTGCGGATATGGAACGTTTCGAGAACGTGTTCCAGTATCCATATAGTGTAGTAGATGACGTGCCTTTCGATATGAAGGGCAAGTGGCGTGAGATGTATTTCCACAATGATAACCCTATCGTGCTGGAGTTGGGATGCGGCAAGGGTGAATATACCGTGGAACTTGCCAAGCTCTATCCAGAGATGAACTTCATCGGTGTGGATATCAAGGGCGCACGTATGTGGACCGGTGCTAAGAAAGCGATAGAGGAAGGACAGAAGAACGTGGCTTTCCTCCGTACCAACATCGAGATTATCGACCGCTTCTTTGCCGAGGATGAGGTGCAGGAAATCTGGCTCACCTTCTCTGACCCGCAGATGAAGAACCCTCGCAAGCGTCTTACATCTACTTACTTCATGAACCGTTATCGCCACTTCCTCGTGGATGGCGGTATCATCCATCTGAAGACGGACTCCAACTTCCTCTTCACCTATACTACTTATATGGTGGATGGCAACCATCTGCCTGTGCTCTTCCGCACCGAGGACCTCTATCATCAGGAGGGTATCGATGAGGAAACCCGTAAGATTCTCTCTATCCAAACCTATTATGAGAGTATGTGGATAGAGCGTGGCTTGAACATCAAGTATCAGAAGTTCGCCTTGCCACGTGAGGGTGAGCTGGTGGAACCTGATATTGAGATTCCGCTGGATGATTATCGCAGTTATCGCCGTGATAAGCGAAGCTCAAAGGATACAGCGAAGTAGATTTCTACAATGATTTGAATAAGCTTCCGCAATGCTTTGAATGCCTTTCCTCAAGTGTTATTGGCGTTTGAAGAATGCGTCATAAGTATCTGAAAGAAGTAACTGAAGTTGTTCGGAGATACAATAGAAGTTGTTGGAACAGTAAGTATCTCGAAGCGCACAACAGTTGATATGCGGTCGCACATCAGCTGTTGTGCGCTTGTCTTTCAGCTGTTGTGCATGCGTAGAACAGCTGTTGTGCGGTTTTTTAATGGCAATTCTTATTGATTGTCTTTGTTAATCAAGTTGACGACTACTTTTACCATTACATCTTTTTCCTCAGTTCTGCTTTCTGCAATCATCAGAGTCAGGGCAACGAGTGTGTTGTCGGCAATTCTCTTATGTCCATTTTCTGCATACAGAATGCCATTCTTCTCCATAAACCAAAGAAAAAGCATGGCCGCAATTCTCTTGTTGCCATCGCTGAATGAATGGTTTTTTACGACAAGGTAGAGCAGCATGGCTGCTTTTTCTTCTACCGAAGCGTAGAGTTCTTCACCGCCGAAGGTTTGGTAAATCTGACCTATGCTGCTCTTGAATGAATCATCCTTCTCATTGGCAAACCATTTACTGCCTCCAAACTTTTCTTTCAAAGCATTGATGGCTTCCATTGCATTTTCGTAGGTGGCATGGAACGGCTCGGCTTGAGTCGTCTTGTCTATGAGTAATGTCTGATAATCATATTTGTCGAGAGTATCCAGGGCATAAACATAGTCGCTGATGACATTGAACAGTCCGTTATATTCGCCCTCGGATACTTGATCTTGCAATGTAATCGCACGTGACATCAAACGAACCACTTCTTTCAGTTCGTTGTAATTGTCTAGGCGTTTCTGGTTGATGGCATAACCCTTGATAATGTATTGCTTCAAGATAGAGGTTGCCCAACGGCGGAAAGAGGTCGCATTCTTGCTATTCACTCTGTACCCTACCGAAATAATCATGTCAAGATTATAATAAGGAATATCACGAATGATTTGTCTCTTACCCTCAAAACGAACCTGTGCATTTTTTGCACAAGTTGACTTTTCGTCTAGTTCTTGACTCTTGTAAATGTTGCGAATGTGTCGTGTAACAGATGTTCTGTCAACAGCAAACAACTCTGCCATTTGGCTTTGTGTAAGCCAAACGGTATCATTCTCTAATTTTACATTCAGCTCTATGTTTCCCTCTGGGGAACGATAGATTTCGATGGAAGAATTCCTCTGCTCCATACCTTTCATTATTTAAATGTCCTTACTCTAGTACTCAATTTTTGGATAATTCGGCAAAGATACGATAATTGTTTGATTCCTACAAGGTTTTCTAGTATTTTTTCTGCTTTTTGATGAAATTTGCGAAAGATTGAAATGGAAGGAATGTTTTGTTTTTGATTACTTCCAGATTAAATATCAGGACTAGTCTTAGGTTAAGGATATGTATAGTATGTTATGTTCTTCCTATACCTTTTGTTAAATCCGGGAATAATCTTGTTGAATTCAAGAAAAAAAGGTGGAAATGCTTGGTGTTTCCACCTTATTTTATTATATTTGCAGCAAGTTTTTGAAGAAATGCAGTATTCTCAGGGACTGCATGGAACTGACGAAACGACTAAAAGAACTGAAAAGTAATAACTAACTAGATAAACGACAAAATGATGAACTACAAGAAATTGGCTCTTACCGTTGCGGCAGGAGCAATGGCAACTACAATGATGGCGCAATCGACACCTCAGCTGAATGCCAACAACATCGACGAAGTAATCAAGGCGATGACCTTGGAAGAAAAAGCCCAGATGCTGGTGGGCGGTGGTAACGATGGATTCGTGGGCAGTGGCGCTATGCTCGGACATCAGAAGAAGTTCGTGCCGGGTGCTGCGGGTACTACTGTAGCCATCCCTCGTCTCGGCATTCCTACTACCGTTCAGTGTGATGGTCCTGCCGGAGTTCATATCGATGCTCATCGCGAAGGTGACAGCCGTAGCTACTTTGCTACCGGTTTCCCTATTGGAACCTGTCTGGCTTCTACCTGGAACACCGACTTGGTGCGCAAGGTGGGTGAGGCTATCGGTAACGAAACCCTGGAGTATGGCTGTGATGTTGTGCTCGGACCGGGTATGAACCTGCATCGCAATCCGCTTTGCGGCCGTAACTTTGAGTATTATTCAGAAGACCCAATCGTAACGGGTCTTATCGGAACCGCCTTTGTACAGGGTGTACAGAGTCAGGGCGTGGGTGTAAGTGCCAAGCACTTTGCCGTGAACTCTCAGGAAACTGACCGTACCAAGGTGGATGAGCGATTGAGCCAGCGTGCACTCCGTGAGCTGTATCTGAAGGGCTTCGAGATGATGGTTCGCAAGAGCAATCCTTGGACTATCATGTCTGCCTATAATAAGATTAACGGTGTTTATGCCCAGGGCAACAAGGGACTCTTGACCGATATTCTCCGCAACGACTGGGGATATAAGGGAATAGTGGAGACTGACTGGATTGGTAAGCGTGCCGACCTTCCTCTGGAACAGGAAGTTGAGGCAGGCAACGACCTGATGATGCCGGGTTATCCTGCACAGGTGCAGGATATTGTTGATGCCGTAAAGAAAGGCAAGCTGGATATCAAGGATGTGGACCGCAATGTTCGCCGTATGCTCGAATATATCGTGAAGACTCCTCGATTCAAGGGATATAAATATAGTGGTGAGCCAGACTTGAAGGCTCATGCAGCTATCACCCGTCAGAGTTCTACCGAGGGTATGGTGCTCCTGAAGAATGATGCCGCTCTTCCTATCCAGGGTTTGAAGACCGTGGCACTCTTCGGTGTCAACTCTTACGACTTCATGTCGGGTGGTCTCGGTAGTGGAGCCGTTAATGTAGGCTATTCTGTGGATATGGTTACCGGTTTGAAGAACATCGGTGTGGCAACTACTCCTCAGCTTACGGAAATCTATCAGAATTATGTGAAGTATGCCAAGGCTAAGTTGAAGGCAGATAAGAATCCGATGATGTGGTTTCTGGATCAGGGTCAGCCAAAGCTCGATGAAATCGAGATTACCGAGCGTTGTGTAGCCGGCGAGGAGCCAAAGGCAGATGCTGCCATCATCACCATCGGCCGTCAGGCAGGTGAGGGAATGGATCGCCAGATTAATGGTGAGTTCAACCTCAGTCAGATAGAGCAGGATATGATTTTCCGTGTATCTGATGCTTTCCATGCCAAGGGCAAGAAGGTGATTGTCATCATCAACTCTGGTTCTGTGATGGAGACTGCCAGTTGGAGAGACCGTGTGGATGCTATTCTCGTTGCATGGCAGCCAGGTATCGAGGGCGGCAACTCTGTAGCTGATATCCTGACCGGTAAGGTGAATCCATCGGGTAAGTTGACCATGACCTGGCCTATCGCTGCTACCGATCATCCTTCTACAGCCAACTTCGCCAAGGATTACGATATGTACACCTACAAGAATCTGCTGGATTGGAGCAAGGGTAACATCAAGGGTTACGATTATAGTAACCATGAGGAAGATATCTACGTAGGTTATCGCTACTTTGATACCTTCAAGAAGAATGTGGCTTATCCTTTCGGTTATGGCTTGAGCTATACTACCTTCGAGTTTGGCAAGCCATCTGTCAAGGCTAAAGGCAACATTATCGAGGTTAGCGTAACCATCAAGAATACCGGTAAGGTTGCCGGCAAGGAAGTTGCTGAGGTTTATGTTACCGCTCCTAAGGGCGCTTACGAGAAGCCAGCCAAGGAACTCAAGACCTTCGGCAAGACCAAGTTGCTGAATCCAGGTGAGAGCCAGACTTTGAAGATGATCCTCGAGAAGCGTGATCTTGCCAGCTTCGATGAGGCCAACAGTCAGTGGAAGGTAGATGCAGGTAACTATCTCTTTAAGGTAGGTAGTGACGTAGAGAACATCAAGGGTACTGCTACATTGAAGGTGGCAGAATACACCGAGAAGACAAGCAATGCCTGCGCTCCTAATGTTCAGTTGAACTATCTGAAGCAGAATAAATAATTCGTGGTTTGTGCAAAATGAAATAGATTAAACAGAAACGCCTCTATCTCCGAAAAAGAGATAGAGGCTTTTTTATTGTAATTCCGTTGTAAGGAATTGACCACACAGCGCACGCAGATAGTTCGCTTATATTCTAGCATTGTTCGGTTACCTCTTCGTAGATTTCGCGGCATCTCTTTTCCTTCATTTTATTCTTTACGCCAACGGTAATCATATCCTCTACGGTCGGATGCCCACTCCCATTTACAGATGTTGCGTGTTCACCATTATATCCCTCGGTGCAATGGGTAAGGTCGTAGGCTGGTGCTAAATGCCAGTGCCATTTGCCATCGCTCTCTTTCTGAACCAAGAAAGAGAAGTTCTTGCAGTGGTCGTCCTTGTTGTCCATTATGTAATTAAAAACCATGCGGCGGAACATCTCTTCTACATCCTCTTGGCTCTGAGTAAGATAACCAGTAAGCGCCAAAAGGTTGAGATAATCGAGAATGGGGTTGGAAAGGGAAACGTTGAGCAAGGCTCCAGCTGTGGCTACGTGAATGCGTTCGCCTGTTGGAGAAATGTCGAAGCGACGGCAGGCAAAATACTTGTCGTTTACCAGTTTGAAGTCGGGTACTTGGATACCACATTGCTTGGCTATCTCATTATAATGATACTCTTGCTTTCCCATATCTTGTGGATCATAGGTATGGCGAAACTTGACCAACCAATGACCATCCTCGTTTGTAAAAATGGCTTTCGGGCGACAACCGCCACTATTACCGCTATTATATAATAATAATCCTGCGTCATTATCCTGTTGCTCCTTCAATACTTCCAAGGCTTTGGTTTGTAAAAGGTCAAAGTCCTCAATCTCGTGTCCGGTCTGGATAGAAGTTATAGGTTCGTAGGTCAATGCCCCCATACCTCCATTGCCCACGATGCTCAGTCGGTCAAGAGCAGATAGCTCAAAGTCGTTGATACCCTCTTTTAGCAAGGCTTTATGCAATAGGTATCTACCATATCCATCGGGAAGGCTGTCTTCGAAGATGCCAAAGTTCCCGTTGAAAGGGGTGGTTTTGGCAATGAAAAGACCGGGCTTCAGTGGCAATTCCAACGGAGATATACTAAAGCCAGATGCCAACCACTGATTGTCATACTCGAATGTGCATACTTTTCCATCGGCACTCAATGATAGTGTGCCGACTTTCTCCTGGTGATATTTCACGGCTAAAGATTCTATATGTTTCATTGTCTGTAAGCCTTTTTCTTGTTAGCGTTTCTTTTTATCTGTTGCAACTCCTCCATGGTGGAGTACTTGGGTTGCGAGAAGACGTTCTTGATTTCTGAGGTGTATTCCAAAGCTATGGCGATACCTATCAGATTTTTGAGGGAGATGAGGCCCTTTTGTTCGAATCTGGTGATGTTGCTGACGGCAACGCCTGACTTGTCTGCCACTTGCTCACGTGTCAGATTCTTCTCTATTCTTCGTTTTCTGAAGTCGTTTGCCATCTCCTTTGCAATCTCATCAGGATTGTCGTGGAGGTAGTTGTCTAATATTGCTAATATATTATTCGTTTCTTGCATAATCATTGGGATAATAACAAGATATTATCAGTTGCAAAGATACAAAAAATAATGTTATGTTCCAAATAAAAATGAACTAAAAAGTCAAAAACCCTTATAACCTTGTCTCTTATCCTTAAAAGCAAAGAACTCCCATCTCTTTTCTGAGATGGGAGTTCTTGTTTAAAAGGAATACTGGGCGGAAATCATCAGTTCGCGAGGGCGAAGATAATAGCTGTCGGTCGTTGTACTGATGCCGCTATAGATGGTTTCCATATAGTTCTTCTTGTTGAAAAGGTTTCGAAGCTCTGTTGAAAGGCGGAGCTTTTTCATTCTCCAAACTGCCGAGGCATCGCCAAGGAGGGTGTTAAGGTGGCTGCCCTCTTGCAATTCATTGTGATAATGTACGAGCGAGAAGGAGAGGTCCACATGGCTGATGGTAGCGGTGGCAGATACGCTTTGGCGCCAATTAAATAACGATGACTTCGCCATTTTCTGGCGTTTCGAGTTGTAAAAAGAGAATTCTCCCTCATAGCTAAAGGCACACCAGGATGGCGAGAAGTCTATGCTGGGCTTCACAGTATAGTTGTCTGCGGTGTAGCTGATGGCTTTGCCGCTGCTGTATTGCTCACCCTTGCTGTAGTTGTAACTGCCCTCCAGGCGGGTCTTCAGATGAAAGTCGTAGAAGCCCTTCGATATGTAGAGTGATGCTCCTAGATTGTTGCTCTTGCTGTCCTGCTTATATAATGAGGTATAGTATTTGCCATCCACGATGCGTAGGTCGGATGCCGTGTTCATCCAGTTTTTGCTGGCATTGACCGATGCGCTGAAGAAGATTTCCTTAATAGGGCGCTTGTAGTCGTAATTTAACTTGCCATAAAGAGAGCGAGTTATCGGAATGATGTCGCTCGAAGTGTACCAAGAGCGATAACTTTGACGATATTGCTTTATGGCGTAGTTGGTGGCATTGCCTGTTCCGGTACTGTATCCCGTGAAGATAGTCAACTCTCTACGGAAATCCAATTTCTTATATAAGTAAAGGTAGGGTGATATGGTAAGTAGAGTTTTCTGTGGATAGGTGAAGCGTTCCCAGATGAAATCGGGAGAGAACGACATACGGAACGTCTCGGTCTTGTATTGCCAGTAAGGGGTGAACTTCCCTGTGATGTTAAGAGTGTTTTTGCCGATTTCATCGTGACTGTTTTCGGTGAATCCGTTGTTTTTGCCGATTTCATCGCTTCTTTTCTGATATTTCGCATAGATGTTGTTGAGGTCGATACTCATTTTATATTCCTGTGTCCAGTGGAAGCGATTCCTCATCCACTGTAAGGCGTGGGCAGTATGCCAAAGGTTGGTGCGGATGCGATTGCGCTCGTCGTTAACGTAGAGGTCTGCCACACCATGGTGATAGTCGGCAGTGCTACGCCAGGAGAGTTGACTTTTCTTGAAGACGAAGAGGCGGTAGATACTTGCCGAGAGGTCGAGCTTTGGAATGCGGACACGTTGGGTAAGCGTATCATTGATGTTTGACAAACCGTCGCTTTGTGCTGTGCTGAGGCTGATGCTCTCGTTGCCATAATGCTCAGCCTTGTTTACCTTGTTCTCCCATTGCAGATTGAAGGCATCGCTGATCATCGTCTTGTGGTTGTGCTCCGTGGTAACTGTGGGAGCTTCGCCGCCGAGGTCGTAGATACTCATGTTCTCTCGCTCTTGTCGGGTTACCGTACGAAGATAGTTGGCTTCTATGCGAGTCTCTGCATCGGCCTTGTTCTTCTTGATATGGTTGATGGAATATTTTTGCGAGGTGTTGAAGCGCAGGCGTTCTTCGTCGATAGGAGTGTCAAGCGATGGTACTGATATCCATGATGGAAGGGAGGCAGGAGCCAGACGATTGCTGTAAGATGCAAGTTGGTTAAGTGCATAGCCGAGATTTTTACCTGTTCTGTCGTATTCTGCATCATACATCATCTGTTTCTTCTTGCCAATTTGCATGATATTGATGCTTCCGCCTACGTGGGATGGATGCCCTGCGAGCACGTAAGGCTTGAGAGTAGGCATCAGTTTGTCGCGGGCACTATCCTTCAGGGCGATGTTCATCGCTACATTATCCGTAAAGGTCTTGCTTTGGAGCGCCTTGATAGGCTGGTCATGCTCGATGACTTCGGCCTTTTTCACATCTTTTGCCTTGATGTTCTCCTCTAGTTGGTTATATTTGCCACCGGTCAGGTCGAGACCTTCCACGGTGAATCGGTTGATGGGCTTACCATTGTAGTTGATACGGCCATTCTTCTCTATATCCACGCCTGGCAGCTTTTTCAGTACATCTTTCAGTGAGTTATCTCGTTCGTTGGCAAAGCGTGTGAGGTCGAAAGATATGGTATCCCGCCCTGTGATGCGAGAGCCTTTTACTTGTACTTCCTTCAAGACAAAAGCTGTTGAAGCCATACTGATGATGGTTTCTTTTCCCGATGAAACCGCCGTTTTTTGCTTTTTATAGCCCATATAGGTAGCTTGTAGCATATCGCTGGCTTGCTTTTGTGCTATGGGAATCAGGAAAGTTCCGTCTTCCTTGCTGCGTGTAAACTTCAAGGGCTTTCCATTGCGCAGCAGAGTAACTGATACGTTGGCCAGGCGGTTGTGTGTAAGTGAATCTTCCACATAACCGCTAATCTTCTCTTGGGCAAACGCATGGCACGCCACGAACAGAATAGTGAAAAGAACTATTATTTTCTTCATCTTTTTTCTCTCTTTTCTATTTTACCTTTGACACTTATCTTGCTGATGTCTTTAAGACGCTTGTCTGGCAAAAAAGTAAACTGCTAATTATCTTTCAATCGGATTGTATGGCTCAGCACGCTTGGAATGCTTCAGGATATTTCCTTTTTCATCCTTGATCTTTACAATTGCAGCATACTTGGCATCTTGAAGCAGATAGCCGATAGGGTCAGCATAGTATTTCTTGTAAATGGAGGTCAATGATTTGCGGTCGATAGGCTCGAAAGTCTTACCTTTATAATAGATAGGTATGGAGCCTTTGCCTGTTGTGAGTCCTACAGCTGTAAATCCATAATCGTTCTCGGAGTCGTGAGCTTTGAGAATCAATCCCGGCAGTCCGCTCAGCTTCCAGGGACCATTGTCAATAGGGATGTCTTCCGTGTACCATGCAATCCATGTTCTACCTTTAAACTTGGCAATAGCCTGGTGGCACTCGTAACCGCAGATGGAATCGATACTGTCTGTGAGTTGCCAGTCTATCGGTTCCATCGGTTCAATGCACAAATATCTGTCAGCAGCAAAGAAATCGAGATAGGCAGTCTTGCCCTGTTCTGGATAGTTCTTATATACTTTCCAATTAATCTGTCCGCCATTACCGGAGAAATTGACAGGTATTCCTTTTGCCATATTTGCGGAGATGATAGAGTCTCTTTGGAATATCGGATAACTGTAGAATGCGGAATACTTGTTGCCAATCTGCAAGAGCATTTTCTCTTCGATGCGGCCAATGAGGGTGTCGGTCTTGGTATATTTCTTTTCGTAAATATACTCGGCATCATATACTACCTGATACTTTACCTGATCAATGGAATCTCCCATGCCAATGCTTGATTCATCGAACAGGTTTACTGTTTGAGCTTGGAGCATGCAAGCATATAATGCAAGCCATGCTATTAATAATACCTTTTCCATAATCTTCGTCTATTATTCATTATTTTATCTGTTTCATTCGTTTTTGTGATGCAAAGGTACTGAGATCATCCGATGAAATCGATGATTTCTGTTACTGAGTTATTACTTTTGCATCTTTTCGTCTATTATTATTTTATTACTCTTGCCTTTGTTTACGGATTTTTCAGTAACTTTGCCGTCAAATTCAAAAGATCAGGAAAGTATGAACAGTAACAGTAAGCTGAAAATAGTATGGATGGTATGTGGAGTAGCAATTGTATTGTTGTTCTGCACGCAGGCTTATTGGCTCCATCTTCAATGTCAATATAGCTTAGACCAGCAGGTAGAGCAATTCAAGAAGGATTGTGATGAGGTGTTGGCGCAAGATTTGAAGAATAGAAAAAAGTTACAGGAAAATTCATCTACGAAAGGTAGAAGAGATACGGTTATGCTCAAGGTAGAATCTGAATATGATATGAAGAAGGGATGTAGCCGTACAACGCTTTCTTTTTGGAACAATCACCGCTTTCTTGTCCGTTTGAATGATCCTGATCTTACGGGTGATGATGCTTATCTCATCATTAGCAGATATCTGGCTTATATAGGTAAGCATCCCTCGTTGGCTTCTTATCAAAGATTACTGGATGATAAGGGATATGGGAAGATATCCTTTTTTCGTCATCTTGATTACAAGACCGTCTTCCTGAATGCAAAATATGATGTCGAAGGCAGATGGTCACGTGTGGTGACGGTGAAGTATCAGACGAACCCAATGTTTCGCCAAGGTATTTCTTTTCAGGTGCTCATTCCTGTTACTCGAACGTTCAAAGCCATGATGTGGCAATTGATAGGAAGCATCTTTCTCTTTTTCATATTGATAGGATGTCTGTATTATCTGGTTAAGACCATAGTCTTCCAGAAACGCATTGACGGCATTCGCCATGAGTTCCTGAAGAATATGATTTATGAGTTGAAGCAACCGAAAGAAGGCGACAAAGGTGAAGAATCTGCAGTTTTTATCGGTTCCATAGCTTTCTACTATGCGCAGAATGAACTGCAATGTGGTAATTCCAGAGTAGTCATCACATCTCGTCAAGCTGAAATTCTGAAGCTTCTTGCCGAGAACCAGAACCAGCTTGTAGAGCGGGATTTCATACTGAATGAAGTTTGGGGTGATGACTCATACTCCAATTCCCTTGCCCTGAACGTGCAGATTACCTATCTTCGCCGGGCATTGAACCTGGATGAAAAGGTAAGTATCGAAGCTGTCATCAAGAAGGGATATATCCTGCGAACCTGTTGATCTTGTTATCAACTCTCATCTTTTTAGAAAGGTGGGAGTTTTTTTATCTTAATTTATTTTGTCCTTCACCTATTTTGTTGTAACTTTGCAGGCAGAAATTCGAATTTAAATTATTTTATGTAATTATGGCAAAAAAAACTCTTTTAATGATTCTCGACGGATGGGGAATCGGTAAGCATGATAAGGGTGATGTTATCTTCAAGACTCCAACTCCTTATCTCGATTATTTGACAGCAGTTTCAGCACATTCTACTCTCCAGACTTGTGGCGAGGACGTAGGTCTTCCTAACGGTCAGATGGGTAACTCAGAGGTAGGTCACCTCAACATTGGTGCTGGTCGTGTGGTATATCAGGACCTCGTTAAGATCAACAAGGCTTGCGAGAGCGGTGACATCTTGAAGAATCAGGAGATCATCAACGCTTACAGCTATGCTCAGAAGACTGGTAAGAAACTCCACTTGATGGGCTTGACTTCTACCGGTGGTGTTCACTCTTCTTTGGATCACCTCTTCAAGTTGATTGAGATTGGTAAGGAATATGGTTTGAAGGAGACATACGTTCACTGCTTCATGGATGGTCGTGATACAGACCCTAAGAGCGGTAAGGGCTTCATCGAGGAGGTGCAGGCTTGCTGCGACAAGAATGGTGCACACATCGCAAGCATCGTGGGTCGTTTCTATGCTATGGACCGTGACAAGCGCTGGAACCGTGTAAAGGAAGCATACGACTTGCTCGTTGAGGGTAAGGGTAAGCAGGCTGACGATATGGTGAAGGCAATGCAGGAGAGCTATGATGAGGACGTAACAGACGAGTTCATCAAGCCAATCAATAACTCTAAGGTTGACGGTACTATTCAGGAGGGTGATGTTGTTATCTTCATCAACTACCGTAACGACCGTGCCAAGGAGTTGACACAGGTATTGACTCAGCAGGATATGCCAGAGGAAGGCATGCACACCATCAAGGACTTGCAGTACTACTGCATGACTCCATACGATGCAGGCTTCCAGGGCGTTCACATCCTCTTCCCTAAGGAGAACGTAATGAATACCCTCGGTGAGTACTTGAGCGCACAGGGCAAGAAGCAGCTCCACACTGCAGAGACAGAGAAGTATGCTCACGTAACATTCTTCTTCAATGGTGGTCGTGAGACTCCATACGAGGGCGAAGACCGTATCCTGGTTCCTTCTCCAAAGGTGGCTACATACGACTTGAAGCCAGAGATGAGCGCTTACGAGGTAAAGGATAAGTTGGTTGGTGCTATCAACACTCAGGAGTACGACTTCATCGTTGTAAACTTCGCTAATGGTGATATGGTAGGTCACACAGGAATCTACAACGCTATCGCTAAGGCTGTTCACGCTGTTGACAACTGCGTAAAGGACGTTATCGAGGCTGCTAAGGCTAACGATTATGAGGCTATCATCATCGCTGACCACGGTAATGCAGACCACGCTATCAACGAGGACGGTACCCCTAACACCGCTCACTCTTTGAACCCAGTTCCATTCATCTACGTAACTGACAACAATTCAGCTACTGTAAAGGATGGTCGTTTGGCAGACGTTGCTCCTTCTATCCTCCATATCATGGGATTGGAGCAGCCAGCAGACATGACTGGTGAGAACTTGATTATTGACTAATAATAATTTCGGAAGTCAAGGCTTTTTTTGAGCCTTGACTTCTTTAACTTAAATCATTATGGACGTAAAGATAGAAGACAGCTGGCGACAGCATATTGGCGATGAGTTTGACAAGCAATACTTTGTCGATCTCACAAACTTTGTGAAGGAAGAATACCTCCGCACCCAGTGCTATCCTCCAGGCAAGTTGATTTTCAATGCCTTCAATCTCTGTCCTTTTGATGATGTAAAGGTAGTGATTATCGGACAGGATCCATACCATGAGCCGGGTCAGGCGATGGGACTGAGTTTCTCTGTGCCGGACGGAATCACTTTCCCACCATCATTGATTAATATATTCAAGGAGATTCAGATGGATCTCGGTACTCCGATGCCAGCCACGGGCGATTTAACCCGCTGGGCAAAGCAGGGAGTATTGTTGCTCAACGCCACGTTGACCGTTCGTGCCCATCAGGCAGCGAGTCATCAGCGCAAGGGCTGGGAGGAATTCACAGATGCTGCTATCAAGGCGCTCAGCAAGGACAAGGAGCATCTGGTGTTTATTCTTTGGGGCGGTTATGCCCGGAGCAAGGCGAAGCTCATCGATACAAGCAAGCATCTGATATTGGAAAGCGTTCATCCTTCGCCATTATCAGCCAACCGTGGCGGATGGTTTGGCAATCATCATTTCTCCCGCTGCAATGCGTATCTGCAGCAGAACGGAATTGCGCCTATCCAATGGTAGGTACACCGATTAATATATAGCTATCCACTCATGGGTAGCTATCATTATTTTTATTATACACTCAAAGAAATTTATTCATCTCAAAAACATTATGAAGAAAGACGAACTGCGTATTCTGCAGGTGGGCAACGTGTTGGTTTCACCTGATATTATCACCGAAAAATTCTGTTGCGACCTTGATGCCTGCAAGGGCGAGTGCTGCATCGAAGGCGATGCGGGAGCTCCTGTTACCCTGGATGAGATTATGGAGATTGAGAATGCGCTGGATGTAGTTTGGGATGATCTCTCGGCTTCTGCCCAGGCTATCATAGATAAGCAGGGCGTGGCTTATACCGATATTGAAGGCGATTTGGTGACGAGCATCGTGAATGGTAAGGATTGTGTGTTTACCTGCTACCAGGATTTGAAAGACCTAGGCGATGGACATACGATTCCGAATTGTTGTCTCTGTGCCTTGGAGCGTGCTTATCGCGAAGGAAAGTCGAAGTTCAAGAAGCCTATCTCCTGTGCCTTGTATCCTATCCGTGCCAAGGATTTCGGCAACGAGGTGTATGGCATCAACTATAACAAATGGCGTATATGCAAGGATGCCATCAAGAAAGGAGAGGAGTTGAATCTTCCGGTTTATAAGTTCCTGGAGGGTCCGTTGGTAGAGAAATTCAGCAAGGAATGGTATGATGAGCTTTGCGAAGTGGCAGAGCAAGTACTTGCCGAATTGGAAGACTAAATTCAGTTAGAGACTTTGGAAGATAATAGTTCCGAAGTCTTTTTTGTTTTATAAAAAAAGAGATTTCGAAACGCTGTTGAGCTTATTCCGAAATCTCTAATCCTTCTATATTTGTGATATTACTTCTTCTGAAGCCTTTATCCCATGTTATCACGAAATCTTTTTGATGCTCAGCATGGAAACGGTAATAGGCTTGCTCGTCCATTTCGCCACTGCATACATATTGGTTTCCGTTAATATGAAGTGTTGTTCCTTTGCTGGCATTGCGTATCGTGAGCCTGATGGTTCCGCGGAACGGACGTCCGAAGTCTATACGGCATCCCTGATGATCAAATTCCTCCTGGTATGGTTCTAATACCATTTGAAGCTTGTTCTGGGTGAGGTATGGCAGCTGGTCAACAAAGATATAGTTTGTTGAATCTTTGAAAGCACCTGTCGGATGAACCCATCCTGCAGATTGGTATTCAGCTGATTTCCACTCAGTAGTGTATATTCTATTGTCAAAGTGTTCCTTTTCGTTGTAACTGCAGCCCTTCAGGGGTTTGCACCACCATGTTTCGTCTGCTTTATGATAAAAAGGAACAGAGTCTGTATACCAGCCATGAAGTTCCAGCGAGAGTTGTTTGCTCTTATTTCTTATTCTTCCTGGTGCATACCAGACCGCGATGATGTTTTCGCCCTTTTTCAGATATCTGGAGATATCTATTGTTTGCATCAGAAGGATGCTGTCTCTGGCTCCTTCGTTGAAAATGCTTGGCGTAGCATTTCTTTCGTTGATGTATAGGCGGGTATTTCCTCCACTTGCCATGTTTATCTCAGCCTTTAATGGCTTTTGATTAAGGTGATAGATTTTCCTGTATAATATCTCAGAAGAATCGTTGGGGAATGGATATGATACCCAATGGGTACCGAATTCCTGTGCATAGGAATTCAGCACCCAGAGAGTTGTAAAGATGAGAATTGTAAAATATCTCATAGATGATTATTTGTCTATTTTATGAGTTTTGTTTCGCCAGCCTTGAAATTTAATGCTTTCTGCTTACCATTATACTTGACGGTCAGGTTTCCGGCATTCTTGCTGGTGATGGAAGCTTTGCTGACCTTTCCATTGTTCCATACGAGATTAATCTCGTAGTTTCCACGTGCTTTGATACCCTTAATTTCGCCTGCAGGCCATTCTTTAGGTAGAGCAGGAAGAAGATGCATAGTCTCGCCATCGCATTGCATCAGCATCTCACATATACCTGCTGTGCCTCCGAAGTTGCCATCAATCTGGAATGGTGGGTGAGCATCGAAGAGATTTGGATAGGTTCCTCCTGAAGGGCGATTCTTCGGATTGTTGTAATTGCCCGGATGTACATAGTTAAGCAATTTCCTGATCATAGAATATGACTTGTCTGCTCTGTGCAGGCGAGCCCATAAACTGATGCGCCATCCTGTGCTCCAACCGGTAGAGAAGTCTCCTTTTATCTCAAGAGTCTTGGCAGCAGCTGCAGCTAAATCAGGAGTCTTATCTAATGAAATCTGATAGAATGGGTGTAAACCGAGAAGGTGTGACTGGTGGCGATGATGCCAGTCCTGGTCTTCCCAATCGTAATACCATTCCTGCAGATTACCGCGCTTTCCTATCTGATAAGGGTGCAGACGATTGATAGCATCCTGTAACTTTGCCTGATATGCTTGATCTATACCGAGAATCTGAGCACCTTTGAGTGTGTTTTTAAACAATTCTCTCAATATGGTAAGATCGGCAGTACCTCCATAGAAACTGCAGCCTTGATAGCCCTTGTCGGTGATATATTCTGCCTCAGGTGAAGTGCAAGGGGCAGTAATCAGTTCGCCCGGTTTCTTCGGGTTCTCTATTATCCAGTCAAGCATGAAGTCTGCTGCACCTTTCATCAATGGATAGGCTGTCTGGCGTAGATATTCCTTATCGCGGGTGTAATCGTAGTGATCCCATAAGGTTTGTACAAGCCAGGCACCTCCCATGTTCCAGTTGCTCCACTTAGGACTCTCTTTCTTGGTTCCAACAGGATTGGTCATTGCCCATGCGTCTGTGTTGTGTCCACCGCACCAGCCATTTTCAATTCCATAATAGTGCTTTGCTGTATATTTTCCTGTTACAGACATGGCTTTCACCAGTCCGTCTACAGGCATTACAAGCTCAGACATGTTGGTTACCTCTGCTGGCCAATAGTTTTCTTCCAGGTTGATGTTGATGGTGTAGTTTCCACGCCAAGGAGATTTTCGTGCCGGAGCCCAAAGTCCCTGGAGATTGGCAGGAATGCCTGGAGTTCTCGAACAGCTGATAAGAAGATATCTTCCATATTGGAAATAGAGCATTTCCAGGTAAGGGTTTTGCTCTTCTTTCTCAGTGTAATCAAAGAGTTGCTGGTCGGTGGTTCGCTTGTTGTCGAACTTTGCTCCCTTGAGTGCAAACTTGGCACGGTTGAAGATGTTCTGATAATCGGTTATATGACGCTGTTTTAACTCTGGATAGGTATAGTTGACCAAGTGCCAGGCATTGTCGTTAACCTTTTCAATATATGGAGCCCCTTCTTTTACCGGATGCTTGTCGAATCCGTTGTAGCTGGTTTCATTCACTAAATAGATAACAGCTTCGCTTACGCCCTGCAGATGGAGGATAGAATCAGAGGCAGTAATGGTGCCGTCCTGGTTTTTGATGCTGAGGATGGAGCAGAAGTGGGTACTGTTCTCAGGCTTTCCCATAGCATGGCCCGTGATGGTGAGTTGCTTATTGGAAGCTTTTACCTGATGAGGAATCAGAGAGGTGAGAGAGATGTCGCAGTTGATAGCTTTCTTCTGTGTAGCTGTCAGGTGAATGGCAATCATCTTGTCCGGATGTGATGCGAAATATTCTCGCTGGTATTGTATTCCCCCTCTTGTATAACTCAATGCTGCCGTAGCGTTGTCAAGGCTCAATTCACGCTTGTAGTTACTGAATTGTCCTTTATTTGCATCTTTGATATTGATGATGGCAAGTGGCTGATAGTATTCTGAATTGTGTCCTTGTACATGCAGTTGTAAAGAGTCGGCTGTCTTGTAATCTTCTTTGAACAGAGCCTCGCGAATCTTTGGTATCCATTTGTAGGCATCCCCTCCTTCCTCGCGATTGACAGGCTTTCCTGTCCACAAGGTGATGTCGTTGAGATAGATAGAGTCATTGTTGGCTCCACCATAGATCAATGCACCTAACTTACCGTTACCGATAGGTAATGATTCTTCAAAGGCTGTAGCTGGCTTATTGTACCAAAGCTTCAGCGGTGGAATATTACTCTTTGGGACAGCCTGGAGTGTGCCTGCTGCAGAGAGTAATAGGCAAGAGATAAGTAAATGTTTCATAAGTTGGTTTGTTGGGTTTTATATAAGCAGAGGCTGTGTCATTTATTGGCAAATGGCACAGCCCCTTATGTAAATTAGTTGAATTGTCTTAAGCGTCGATGTTTGCGTATGTAGCATTCTGTTCGATGAACTCGCGGCGTGGTTCTACGTCATCACCCATCAACATAGAGAAAATCTCATCAGCCTGGGCTGCGTTCTCGATAGTAACCTGCTTGAGCAAGCGTGTAGATGGGTCCATAGTAGTTTCCCAAAGCTGCTCTGGGTTCATCTCACCCAAACCTTTGTATCGCTGGGTGTGGATGTTCTTGTCTTCTACTCCATCTCCATACTTGTCGATGAATGCCTGGCGCTGCTGCTCTGTATAGCAATACTCGCTTACCTTGCTGCGATAAGTACACTTGTAGAGTGGTGGGGTAGCGATATACAGATGGCCTTCTTCAATAACCTTTGGCATGAAACGATAGAAGAGTGTCATAATCAATGTGTCGATGTGAGAACCATCGACGTCGGCATCGGTCATGATGATAATCTTGTCGTAACGCAACTTGTCGGTATTAGCCTCCTTGCTGTCTTCGCCATCTACACCGAAGCGGACACCGATACTTTGGATGATGTTCATGACAGACTCAGCTTCGAATACCTTGTGCCACTGTACCTTTTCTACATTCAGAATCTTACCACGCAATGGGAGAATAGCCTGACGGAAACGGTCGCGACCCTGCTTGGCAGAACCACCGGCGGAATCACCCTCGACGAGGAAGATCTCGCATTCTTTAGGATCCTTCATTGAGCAATCGGCAAGTTTACCAGGAAGACCACCACCTGTCATGAAGTTCTTGCGCTGTACACTCTCACGTGCCTTGCGGGCAGCTATGCGGGCCGTAGCAGCCAGGACAACCTTTTCGCAGATTCGCTTTGCCTCGTCTGGATGTTCTTCCAGATAATCAGACAAAGCCTCGTTTACAGCCTGCTGAACGGCACCTTGTACCTCGCTGTTACCGAGCTTGGTCTTGGTCTGTCCCTCAAACTGAGGTTCAGCTACCTTGATGGAGATAACGGCAGTAAGACCCTCGCGAAAGTCTTCTGGTGCTATCTCTACCTTTGCCTTCTCAATCTGCTTAGAGATGGTTGGGTCAGCTTCTGCGTAAGCCTTCAAGGTGCGGGTCAACGCCATACGGAAACCAGTCAGGTGGGTACCACCCTCAATGGTGTTGATGTTATTGACGTATGAGTGGATATTTTCAGAGTAATCTGTGTTGTACATCACAGCAATCTCGATAGGAATACCCTGCTTTTCTGTCTTCAGATAGATAACATCATCGAAGAGATGAGTGCGGTGACGGTCTACGTAACGGACGAATTCCTTCAAACCATCCTTAGCGTGGAAAACCTGCTCCTTGGTCTTACCTTCCTCGTCAGGGCGCAAATCTCTCAAGGTAATCTTGATACCTGCATTGAGGAATGCCAACTCGCGCATACGGTTGGCAATGATGTCCCACTTATAGACAGTGTGAGTAAAGATGGTTGGATCTGGCCAGAACTGCTGGCGTGTACCGCGCTTGTTGGTTTCACCTACCACCTTAACCGGATAGAGAGGCTTACCCTTCTCATATTCCTGCTGGTAGATTTTGCCGCCACGGAACACCTGTGACAACATGTGGGTAGAAAGTGCATTCACACAACTTACACCCACACCATGTAAACCGCCAGATACCTTGTAAGAACCCTTGTCAAACTTACCACCTGCGTGAAGCACGGTCATAACGACTTCGAGGGCTGATTTATGTAGTTTCTCGTGCATATCCACAGGGATACCACGACCATTATCTTCTACGGTGATAGAGTTGTCTTCGTTGATGGTAACTTCGATGTCGGTACAGTAGCCCGCCATTGCTTCGTCAATAGAGTTGTCTACAGTTTCGTTTACCAAGTGATGAAGACCCTTTTCGGAGATGTCACCAATATACATCGCCGGACGTTTGCGAACAGCTTCCAGGCCTTCCAGAACCTGAATGTTACTCGCAGAGTAATTATTTGCGTTGTTTTGATTTTCTGCCATTTTAGTATTGTCTTATTTCCGTGCAAAGATACTAAAAAAAGCTGAGAAACAGGAACTTTTGTTTGTGAAAAATCACCAAAAAGTGAAGAAAAAACGTAGAATGTGAACTTTAGCGGCAAAAGTGTCTTGAAAAAGCTGTTTTATAATCGTTTTGCGCATTTTTATAGGGTATGTTGTAGTATAAAACCGGTTGTGATGGGAAGATTTTATGATCAGGAAATGGGTAGTCGGGTTCATAGAAAAAGAATAAGGCTGCGACCCTATAAAGGATTGCAGCCTTATTTATTTCTTTGCTTTGACTTATAAGTTAGGCCAACTTAGCAATGTGCTTTGTAAGACCAGACTTCAAGTTTGCAGCCTTGTTGTCGTGGATAACGTTGATCTTAGCCAACTTGTCTAAAAGCTTCTGAACAGTAGGATAGAGCTTTGCAGCCTCTTCCTTGTCAGACATGTTGCGCAACTTGCGGACAGCATTGCGCATAGTCTTTGCATAATACTTATTGTGCAAAGCCTTCTTCTTATCCTGACGGATTCTCTTGATTGATGATTTGTGATTTGCCATCTTCTTTATGTTATTTTTTTTTATTTCTTAAATGTTTGTAGTCCCTAGCAGAGTCGAACTGCTCTTTAGAGAATGAAAATCTCTCGTCCTAACCGATAGACGAAGGGACCATTGCTTATTTGCGGGTGCAAAGTTACTACTTTTATTTGAATCTAGCAAATTTTTCATGGAAAATTTTCGCTAAATGCGCATTTTTTTGTATTTTTGCCCTGTTTTTCACTAATATTAGGCAAAATGGAGATAAAAACTAGTGCTATCGTATTGCAAACCATCAAGTATGGGGACTCTCAACTTATCGTGGATTTCTTCACCGAAAAGTTGGGAAGACTCTCCTTTATGGTGCGTGTGCCTAAGTCATCTAAGGGGAAGATGAAACGGCAGCTTTTCCAACCGCTCATGGTCTTGAATTTAGAATTTGATTATCGTCTCAAGTCAAATCTGCAGCGCCTTAGGGATGTTTCGATTCAGATTCCATTCTCTGATATCCCTTTTTCTCCATACAAACTTGGCATTTCCATGTTCTTGGCAGAACTGCTTTCATATGCTACCCGTCATGAGCAGGCTAATGGTGCGCTCTATCTTTTCATACAGGACAGTATCGAATGGTTAGACCATGCTAAAGGTGCTATTGCCAATTTCCATATAGTCTTTATGATTCAGCTCTCTTTTCATTTGGGTTTTATGCCCAATATAGAGAGCGGTATGTCTGGCGATTATTTTGATTTGGTAGATGGATGTTTTGCAGCTCATGTTCCTTCGCATGTACATTATTTAAATAAGGAAGATTCTATGCGGCTTGTGTCTTTGTTCCGTTTAGGCTATAAAACAATGCACCTCTACACAATGTCCCGTATCGAACGGAACAGGTGTGTAGAGGTGATATTGGAGTATTATAAACTTCATTTGCCGGATTTTCCTGAAATGAAGAGCTTTTCAGTCCTTCAGGAACTTTTTGCTTAGTCATTTCTGGTTTCCTCGCTTACTTGATGTAAACCTGAAATAGACCTAGCCTGTATTCTCTGTTTAGGCAAAACTGATGACGCCCTGTACAGAAGAAGCATCATCGTTATTGTCTTCTTTCGGTTCTGTATTACCGGAAGCTATATTACGGATTTCTTCCAGAGTCTGTCGGGTACGCTTATAGGTAGGCGTGTTTTCTACCTGAAGGATGACATCCTCGTTATCCAAATCTTCCTGGCGGAACAGGAATATGTGTGGATGACGCTTATACTGTGTCGTATTGCCGTCGCTGCCATAATAGCGCTTGCGGCGGTCTTCTCTTTCAGCACGTTTCTCCTCTTCTTCAGCGAGACGGCGAGATTCTTCCTCAGTATGTTTCTTGAGGTGGCGGTTCATTCCCTCTACATCCTCGAGTCCGAAACCTGTTGCGAGAACGGTTACCTTTACGCGGCTTCCCAATTCAGGGTCAATGGCAAGACCCCATTTCAATTCGAAGTCGTCACCGAATTTCTCCATAAAGTCGTTGACATCATTCATCTCGTCCATGGTCAGGCCAGGATTATCTTTCTTCTCGCTTGCAAATGCGATGCTGAGCAGAATCTTCTTAGAGTTGAATACGTCATTATCGTTAAGGAGTGGTGAGTTCAAGGCATCTTCTATCGCTTTCTTTACTCTTCCTTCTCCCTCACCGTAACCTGTACTCATGATAGCCACACCGCCATCTTTCAGTACGGTCTTCACATCATTGAAGTCGAGGTTGATGAGACCATGTACGGTAATGATTTCAGCGATACTCTTGGCAGCTACACTCAAAGTGTCGTCAGCTTTGCCGAAGGCATCGAGAACGGCAAGGTCTGGATAAATCTGGCGAAGACGTTCATTGTTGATTACCAGTAAGGCATCTACATGCTTCGACATTTCCTCTACACCATCCAATGCCTGGTCAATCTTCTTAGGACCTTCAAAACGGAATGGGATGGTTACGATACCAACGGTAAGAATACCTAACTCCTTACTTACTCTGGCGATGACAGGTGCTGCACCTGTACCGGTACCGCCACCCATACCCGCTGTGATGAATGCCATTTTTGTTCCATCGTTGAGCATGTTCTTGATATCTTCAAGAGTCTCTTCGGCAGCCTGGCGTGCCTTGGCAGGTTTGTTTCCTGCACCCAGACCTTCCTTACCTAGCTGCAGGTGTACAGGCACAGGTGAGTCGTTAAGTGCCTGGTTATCTGTGTTGCAGAGTACGAATGTTACATCGTGTATACCTTCGCGGTACATGTGGTTGACGGCATTTCCACCGCCACCACCAACACCAATCACCTTGATGATGCTATTTTCTTTTTCAGGTTCCCCAAAGTCAAGAATATGAGGAGCGTTTCCATTATCTAGCATAGTCGTATAATCTTTATAGGGTTTATCTATCTGATTTTTTATTTAACCTGTTGTGAAATCTGTTTTCTGATAGCCTGATCTTTGGCATCTTATTCTTCTTCAGAAATGGTATCTTTCACAAACTTCTTGAAACCTCTCATCATTTTATGGATGAGACTGTTTTCTTTGCGTCTCTTTTCTTCTTCTTCGGCTTCTTTTTCTGCCAGAAGTCTTGCCTCAGCTTCTTCCAGTTCTTTTTGCTTGCGGGCAGCCTCGTCAGCAGCCGCTTTTTCTGCCGCAGTAAGAACAACGCCCTTGCCGGCAGTCTCGTTAGGGTTTCTAGGAGCCTTGTGCTGCTCGGCTGCTACTGGCTTTTCTGCAGAATTGCTGAAGAGATCAGTGCCGATTTCGTCACCTGCACAGTTCATGTCTCCCTTTGCCAGGAGTCCCAATACGGTGTTCATTGTACCATCGTGATTGGTAATCTTAGGATCCTTGGAGTTGACTGTTTGAGAAACAAACTTGGCAATGCGTACTTTGTCGATGTGGGTATGTGTCTTGAAAACCTTATCGATTTCAGGCATGTTGCTGCCGCCACCTGTAAGGATGATACCACCCAACAGCTTATCTGAGAATTCCACAGGAATCTGGAACCATGCGTTTTCTACGATTTCCTCTACGCGTGCTTCTACGATTTCGATGAACTTCTTGCTTTCAACCACTCTATCCTTGTCGATAGGGTAGTTCAGGGTCGGGTCGATATTGTTGATATCGGTATAAGCCTTTGCATACTTGAGTTTCATCTTTTCAGCATCAGGCTCTTCAATCTGAAGACAAGTTAAGTCTTTGGTCACGTTGCCGCCGCCCAATGGGATGACAGAGAGATGACGAAGTATACCTTTATAATATACAGAAACGGTTGTCGTATCGGCACCCAAGTCAACAAGCATACAGCCTGCACGCTTTTCTGAGTCTGTCAAAACGCTGTCAGCCATAGCTAAAGGAGCCAGGTACATTTCTGCAATAGGAATGTTGGCATTTTCAAAACAGGTATTGATATTGTTATAGAAGTTCTTGCGCCAAAGTATATTCAGGAAGATGCCTTCCAGATGGTTACACTGTATTCCTACAGGGTCTATCTGGTATTGGTTGTCTATCTTGTATTCCTGAGTTGCAGCATCCAGGATTTCCTGGTCCGGATAGGTCATGTTGCGGTTGATATCCATCAGTTCATTGATCATCTCTTGTGAGATGATGGTGTTACCTGGGAGATCCTTGACAATGACGTTCTTGATACTGCGTATAGAGCGACCGCCCACGCCTACATAGACCTGGGTGATATCCTGTTTCAGTATATTCTTCAACTTCTTGATGATGTTGGTCAAGCATTGGCAGGTTTTGTCAATGTTATAGATTACACCCTTTCTGATGCAAGAAGATGAATCTTCCTCTACGGTGGCAAGTACGGTGATGCTGCCGTCCAAATTTTTCTGACCTGCTATACCTGTCATCTTAGATGAGCCAAGTTCGATAGCTACAATAAATTCCTTTGGCATAGTTCTTATATGTTATCTTAATCTGTTTCTATTTTCTAATTAGCTATTTTGATGCTTTTTACATATGATCTGGTTGTCGAATTCGATATTGATATACGAATACTTGTTCCAGCCAGCTTGTGAGAGTCCATACTTATAGAATTTCTCTAATCGATTCATCTTCTTGTTGACGAAATCGTTGATGGCTTGCTCTCGTTTGTCGATGAGGTTGGTCTCTGGCAGGTTACCTATATATATAATGTGGTTGCCTACTCGCGGTACCAGTTCTATTCCTCTATCAGGCAGGACATTGATCTGTTCTATCTGGTTTCGCCAGAGTTCATTCGTCATCAGCGCTTTGCTTAGTAATGAGATGTATTTTTTAGCATACCACTTGTTGATGTAGCCCGTTGCGATGATAATGTCGCATGTATAGTTCGTGTTGGGCATGATCTGATTGTGGTCATCAATATAATAGTCCTCGTTGCTGATGCTTTTGATTCTGACGATTGGCATGCGTTGGGTGAGGTAGATGTCAACAAGACCATCCTGAGTCTTTGAACATTCTGCCGTCTTGACGAAAGGACTGGTCTTCAAGGTTTCTTCTATCATGCGGGCGTTCACCTCTTTGAGCGGTTCCCCCAGCGGATAGAGTTTCCTGGCTTCCAGTCGTTTCTTGATTTCCTTCGCATTCAGAAAGCCATTCGTCATCTCATCTTGAATGTTGATGTTCACCTTGGTGCATACCAATTTCGTTTCATCAGGTTTGTTAAACCTGGTGAAAGCGAATACCAGATAAGTACCGAGTACTAAATCCAGTGCGATGATGATGGTTTTCTTCCAATTGATATGCATTTATTTCTCTTCAAGTATTTTGGTAATTTGTGGAACATAGTTGTCCAAATCGCCAGCTCCTAAGATAACTAGAACATCGAAGTCTCGATTCTTTACCAGGTCAAGAACGTCTTCTTTGTGAATCATGCTCTTTTCTACACCTGGTTTCAGATTGTCATAGATAAGCTTGGAGGTTACTCCTGGAATAGGCTGCTCGCGAGCTGGATAGATGTCGCAGAGGATAACCTCGTCCAAGAGACTCAAACTGTTGGCGAAATCTTTATAGAAATCGCGGGTTCTAGTATACAAGTGAGGCTGGAAGATGGCTGTTATCTTACGGTCCTTGTATAACTCTCTGATACTCTTGGCACTCTGATATATCTCCTTTGGATGATGAGCATAATCAGACAGGAATACCAGTTTGTTATTCTTAATCTTAAAGTCGAAACGGCGGTCAACTCCTCCGTAGGTCTTCATGCCGTTACGGAGTTCATCGGCTGTACAACCATTCAACTGTGCCATTGCCATTGCTGCCACACCATTTGTGATGTTGATAGGCACAGGCTGTCCGAGTTCTACGCCCGTTACGTTCTCGATAGGAGAGATGAAATCAAAGGTGATACCTCCATTCTCAATCTTGATGTTCTCAGCGTGGAAGTCGCCCTCGTCCTGACTGTATTCGTATATCTTGACACCGTCTTGTACGTGTTGCTTCATCTCCAGCCCTTTGTGGATGATGAGTGCACCGCCCGGTTGGATCAGTTCTGTATAGTGACGGAAACTCTCCAGATAAGCCTCCTTGGTGCCGTAGATGTCGAGATGGTCTGGGTCTGTAGCCGTGATGACGCTCATCCATGGGCGCAACCAGTGGAAACTGCGGTCAAACTCATCTGCTTCAATGACAACATAGTCGCTCTTGTCGGAGAGGATATAGTTAGTGCCATAGTTCTTTGAGATGCCTCCCAGGAAGGCATTACAGTCAATATGGCTTTGGTGCATGATGTGAGCACACATGGTAGATGTTGAGGTCTTTCCGTGTGTACCCGCTACGCACAGTCCCTTATGTGTACGGGTTAATGTACCCAGAACCTGAGCTCGCTTCTCGATGGTGAAGCCATTCTCATGGAAGAAAACCAGTTCCTTGTGTTCAGCAGGAATTGCCGGTGTGTAGACTACCAATGTTGTCTTGGCGTCCTTGCAGGCTTCTGGTATGAGGTCAACATTCTCCTCATAGTGGATAAGCATTCCCTCTTTCTCCAACTCATGAGTTAGATTGGATGGAGTCTTGTCATATCCGGCTACAACCAACTTCTTGCTGAGGAAGTATCTGGCGATGGCGCTCATTCCGATGCCGCCCGCTCCTACAAAATAAACTGCTTTAATATCTTTTATTTCCATTACTTTGTTGCTAATTTGATTACTTCGTCGGCGATGACGTCGGCAGAGTTCTTTAATCCTAATTTCTTGATATTCTCACAGAGCGAAGCAAGCTTTGCCTCGTCTTTTACCGTGTCAACTGCTTTCTTGAGTAATACCTCTGGTGCATCGGCATCCTTTACGTAGATGGCAGCATCTTTGTTGACTAATGCCATGGCGTTCTTGGTCTGGTGGTCTTCAGCCACATTAGGGCTTGGAACCAGGATAACCGGTTTGCCGATGAGGCAGAACTCGCTGATACTGCTAGCACCTGCGCGGCTGATAACCAGGTCGGCTGCCTTGTAAGCTGCACCCATGTCGCTGATGAAATCAGTAACCTTGAGCATTGGCAACTCCTGACCTTTCAGTTGCTCCATGATGGCAGCATTATAGTATTTACCTGTTTGCCAGATAAACTGTACGCCGCTTTCTTTCACCAGGTCGAGGTGCTGGAGCACACTCTCGTTGATGGTTCTTGCGCCAAGGCTGCCACCTACGAGCAAGATGGTCTTCTTTTCAGGGTCGAGACCGAATTGCTTGCGTGCTTCTTCCGGGGTGATGGTAGTTTCCAATACATTCTGGCGAACAGGATTACCGGTCATGATAATCTTGTCTGCTGGGAAGAAACGCTCCATTCCTTCGTAAGCCACACAGATTTTTTCAGCCTTCTTGGCCAAGAGCTTATTGGTTACACCAGCGTATGAATTCTGCTCCTGGATGAGGCAAGGTATTCCTTTGCTGGCACAAACATTGAGAGTCGGACCGCTAGCATAGCCACCTACGCCCACAGCTGCCATAGGCTTGAAGTTTTTGATGATGCTCTTTGCCATATGCTGGCTCTTCCATATCTTGAAGAGTACGGCGATGTTCTTGAGCAGATGCTTTCTGTCAAAGCCGCAGATAGGCAAGCCCTTGATCTCATAACCCGCAGCAGGTACACGCTGCATTTCCATTCTGCCGAGTGCACCCACAAACAAAATCTTAGCATCAGGGCGCTTCGCCTTGATGGCATTTGCAATGGATACGGCAGGGAAGATGTGACCACCTGTGCCGCCTCCGCTTATGATAATTCTTAATTCATTATTCATATCCGTTCATGTTTATAACGCAAAGGTATAAAAAAATATCGATTTAACGGCATTTTCTGCCATTTTTTCACCTTAATTTATAAAACTCTTGTCAGGCAGCCACCATTTTGCTGTCGTCGAGCTCATTTTGAGGTATCTCTTTTTTCTTGGCTGTTCTACTGATACTCAGGATGATGCCCAGGTACAGACAGTTGATGATGGTAGATGTACCACCTCTACTGATGAGTGGTAGTGGCTGTCCTGTAACAGGAGCCAAACCTACTGCTACTGCCATGTTGAAGAGTGCCTGGGTAACCAGCATGATGGCGAGTCCCATACAGAGGAAGGCAGGGAAATTGTTCTCACACCGGTTGGCTATTCTGCCAGCTCTGAACAGGAGGATGATGTAGAGGAATGCAACCAGTGTGGCTCCCCATATACCCATCTCTTCGATGATGATGGCATAGATGAAGTCTGAGAACGCCTGTGAGAGGAAGTCTCTTTCTACTGAGTTTCCAGGCCCTTTGCCTACGATGTTGGAAGAGGCGATGGCGATGTTGGCATGTGCCACTTGGGCATCTTTGTCGAGATCGACATCCTGTGGGGCTACAGGCTTTGAGTTCATAAACTTGTCAATACGGGCTTTCCAGGTGTCGGCTCTATGGAACATCTTTTCTGCCATGTTAGGCTTGTTCTGTTCCTGCTCAACCTTCTCGGTCAGCGTATTTTCCGGTTTATTGCCCTCTTCGCCCTTGTCCTGTCCTACTATCATGATACCAGCAAAGGCTGTGACGATGACAATCATGCACAGTCCCACCAGCTTGCCAATCTGGTTCATCGGCACTCGTCCGATGAGCATCATGGCTAAGATTGTGATACTGAGGAGCATGGCTGTGGATAAGTTTTCCAGTCCGATGAGAATAACAAATGGAGCAGTTGCTACAAGTATGAACTTGAAAGCCTTCCTGTTGGCTCCCTGAGTTGTTTGCATAGCACTAAGAATCTGAGCTACAGCTAGTACTACCGCTCCCTTCGCTATCTCAGAAGGCTGGAACTGTATGCCCATCAGAGAGAACCATCGGGAGGCTCCGTTGGTAGATTGACCGGTAGCCAAGACCAGGACGAGCAACAGTAATGAGATGCCCATCACGACGGGGGTAACAATCTTGAAGTACTTGCATTTCACCTTGAGCATGCAAATCATGGTGAACAGACCGCTTCCCAAGAGCAAGATGTGGCGGATGACAGGTGCCATGTAGTTTCCTGTCTTGTACGACAAGGAGCTGGAGGCAGAATATACCTCCACGATGCTTATCATACAGAGAAAGAAGAAGACCATCCAGATCACCTTGTCTCCCTTGAAAATATTACCAATGCTCTTGTTATTCATTTCTTTATAGTTCTATCTGTTCTATTTGTTGAAAACTGTTATTCTCCGATAGCTCTTGCCAGCGCCTTAAACTGCTCGCCTCTATCTTCCATGTTCTTGAAGAGGTCGAAACTTGCGCAGCATGGGCTGAGGAGTACGGTATCGCCCGGCTTTGCCAATTCCTGGCAGGCTGCCACGCAATCCTTCATGCTGTGAGTGTCGCGTACAGGGATGCCGAGTGCGTCAAAGTTGTCGTGCAACTTCTGGTTGTCGGCTCCGAGATATACGATACCAGCACATTTCTCCTTTACCAGGTCCTTGATCTGGTTATAGTCATTTCCCTTATCCTTACCGCCGATGATGAGGATGGTAGGGGTGGTCATACTCTCCAGTGCATACCAGCAGGCATCTACGTTGGTAGCCTTTGAATCGTTCACATAGTAAACGCCCTGGAACTTGCCCACTTTCTCCAGACGGTGCTCTACACCAGGGAAGTCGCTCAAGCCTTTGTGCAGGGTCTCGTGGTCGATGCCTACGATGTTGCATGCCAGACCTGCAGCCAGACTGTTATAGATGTTGTGCTTGCCGCGTAGACTCATGTCTGTCTGTGGCATTTCGAAGTCTGAAGGGAAGTTGAGTTTGTATTTGCCGTCTTCGATAAAGCCAACGCAACCCTCCTCCTTGAACTCAGAGAATGGGCAGAGATGTGACTTGAGGTTGTACTTAGCCAGCTCCTTTGTAACGATAGGATCATCGTTCCAGAAGATGAAGCAGTCTTCTTCTGTCTGGTTCTGGGTAATGCGCATCTTGGCATCGGTATAGTTCTGCATCTTAAACTCATAGCGGTCCAGATGGTCTGGAGTGATGTTGAGCAGGATGGCCACATTGGCACGGAACTTATACATATTGTCGAGTTGGAAACTGCTCAGCTCGATGACGTAGTACTTATGAGGAGTTTCTGCCACCTGAAGGGCCAGACTCTTTCCGATGTTGCCTGCCAGACCTACATCATAGCCAGCCGACTTGATGATGTGGTAAATCAGCGAGGTAGTGGTTGTCTTACCGTTACTTCCCGTGATACAGATCATCTTGGCATCAGTATATCTGCCCGCAAATTCTATTTCGCTGATGATAGGTGTACCCTTAGCCATCAGTTTCTGTATCATAGGTGCTTCCTTAGGAATACCCGGACTCTTGATGACTTCGTCAGCATCTAAAATCTTTTCTTCTGTATGGTGACCTTCTTCCCATTCGATGTTATGGTCATCCATCAACTTCTTGTAGTTATCCTTGATCTTTGACATGTCTGAAACAAAGACCTCGAATCCCTCTTTCTTTGCCAGCACGGCTGCACCTGCGCCACTTTCGCCAGCTCCTAAAATTACAATTTTGCTCATTGTCTTATTCTCTATACTTGTCGGGCTGATAAGAGCCTGTATTTTATCTGATCTTCAATGTGATGATGGTCAATGCTGCCAGAATGATGGTTACAATCCAGAAACGGATGGTAATCTTTGATTCATGGAAGCAGTTGCGAGGCTTCTTCCACAGATACTTGCAGTCAGGATCCAGCTGACTGTCCTGTGTGCGGAAGTTGTCGTGGATAGGTGTGCGCTTGAAGATACGCTGCTTCACACCTCTCCGCTTTCCTATCTTGTAATAGTAAACCTGCATCATCACGCTGAGGCTTTCTACGAAGAAAATACCGCAGAGGATAGGCAGCATCAGCTCCTTGTGGATGATGATGGCACCTACTGCGATGATACCGCCGATGGTCAGCGAACCCGTATCGCCCATGAATACCTGGGCAGGGTAGGCGTTGTACCAGAGGAAACCGATGAGGGCTCCGATGAAGGCACAGAAGAATACTACCAGTTCCTCAGAACCAGGAATATACATGATATTGAGGTAGGCTGCAAACTCGATGTGCGACGACACATACGCAAGTATGCCTAGCGCCACACCTATGATGGCGGAGTTTCCGGCACACATTCCGTCCATACCATCGTTGAGGTTGGCACCGTTTGATACGGCTGTTACAACGAAGATGGTCATGATGACGAAGAGAATCCAGCCTGCTGCTACCTTGTACTTACCGCAGAAACTGGTGATGCTGGAATAGTCGAGGTTATGTCCCTTGACGAATGGGATGGTGGTCTTCAGCGATTTTCTTGCTTCCGTACGATGCTTTACCACCGTTTCCTGTCCCTGTTGCTCGATGGCGAGGTTCTCGTTCATCTTTACATCAGGTGAAGACCAGAGTACCAGTCCCACGATCAGGCCGATGCCAATCTGTCCTATAATCTTATATTTGCCCTTCAATCCCTCCTTGTCGCGCTTGAATATCTTGATGAAGTCGTCCATTCCACCGAGAAAGCCGAGCCATACGGTGGTGATGATCATCAGGATCAGATAGATGTTGCGCAAACGGCCGAGTAACAGTACCGGTACGAGGATAGCCAGGATGATGATGACACCACCCATAGAAGGAACGCCGATCTTCTTGACACCGAACGGGTCGATGCTGGCATCGCGCTGTGTCTCTGTAATTTGCTTGCTCTTGAGATACTTGATGAATTTCTCGCCGAACCAGGCAGAGATTACCAATGATAAAATCAGCGCAAGCAGGGCACGGAATGAGATGTAGCCCCACATGTGAGAACCTGTGATGCCCCACTGCTCCAGAAATCTAAAGAGATAGTATAACATTTTTCTTTCTTTTCTTAATTGATTTTACTTCTGTGAAATCCCGAAGATGTCGCGAATCACCTCCTTATCGTCAAAGTGGTGCTTTACGCCCTTGATCTCCTGATAATCTTCGTGTCCCTTACCGGCTACGAGAATCACGTCGCCCTTCTTTGCCAGCATGCAGGCTGTGCGGATGGCTTCCTTGCGGTCTACGATGCTGATTACCTTCTTCATCTGCTGGGCATTGAGTCCGGCAAGCATGTCGTTGATGATGTCCTGTGGCTCTTCGAAACGTGGGTTGTCGCTGGTGATGATTACCTTATCACTCTGCTTTACAGCCTCCTGTGCCATCAATGGGCGCTTGCCCTTGTCACGGTTGCCACCGGCACCGCAAACGGTGATGACTTCTCCGCCCTTGCCTTCGAGCACTTCGTGGATGGCGTTCAATACGTTCTCCAGTGCATCTGGTGTATGGGCATAGTCAACAATGGCGGTATAACCTTCTGGCGACTGGATTGGTTCCAGTCTTCCGCTTACGCTGTGAAGGGTACTCATCACTACGAGTACATCCTCTGGCTTCTTGCCGAGCATAATGGCTGCACCATATACGGCGAGCAGGTTGCTCACGTTGAACTTACCGATGAACTGTACGCCCACTTCTCTGCCGTCAATCTCCAGATACATGCCGCCGAAGTGACACTCCAGAATCCTGGCTCTGAAGTCTGCCATGCTGCGGGTAGAGTAGGTTTTCACGGTAGCCTTGGTGTTCTGTACCATGATCATGCCGTTCTTGTCGTCGGCATTGGTAATGGCAAAGGCAGTCTTAGGCAGTCCGTCGAAGAAAGCCTTCTTGGCGTTACGGTAGTTCTCGAATGTCTTGTGATAATCGAGATGGTCGCGGGTGAGGTTGGTGAACAAGCCTCCGGCAAACTGTAGGCCTCCGATACGCTTCTGTGCGATGGCGTGAGAAGAGCACTCCATGAAGGCATACTCGCAGCCAGCCTCTACCATCTTGCCCAGGAGCATGTTCAGCTCGATAGGGTCTGGGGTGGTATGGTCGGCAGGGATAGCCTCGTCCTCAATGTAGTTGCAGACGGTAGAGAGCAAGCCACACTTATGGCCGAACTTGCGGAACATATTATATAATAAGGTGGCAATGGTGGTCTTACCATTGGTACCTGTTACGCCTACCAGTTTGAGCTTTCTTGAAGGGTCACCGTAGAAGAGGGTTGCTACCTTGCCGACAGCATCCTCGGTCGAAGCGACCTGAATGTAAGTTACGCCTTCAACTTTCTCTTCAGGCATGTCTTCGCACAAAACCGACTTTGCACCCAGTTCCAATGCCTTTGGAATAAACTTGTGACCGTCAACCTGCGTTCCCTTCATGGCAACGAAGAGATGACCTTCCTTAATCTTGCGAGAGTCGATGTTTACTCCCGTAACCTCTACATCAGCATCGCCGATTATCTGAACCGGCTCGATGTTTTTGAGTAATTCTTGTAACTTCATATCCTGTTTCTGTTTTATATTCTATATATTTTTTATCTACACCTTATTATATATAGGGTTTCAGATAACTGTTTCTGAGTTTTATTCGAGCACAATGCTGCATACGACACCTTTCTTGATGACCGTTCCCGGCACCAGACTCTGCTTTACTACCTTTCCTCTACCTATAATCTGGGTTTTGATGCCCCGGCTCTCCATATTGTAGATAGCGTCTCGGGCTCCCATTCCGGTAACGTCGGGTACGATCGTCTTGCCGTATTGCTTCTCCCTGATGAGCTTGATGCTGTGGTTACCCACGCGCTCTGCCTTGCCCCAGATAGGGTTGCCGTCGGCATAGCTGCCACTCCAGTTGGCATTGGTCTTGATGCCGAGGTGGCTGAGCACATAGTTGGCAGCAAGTATATTGCCTGCCTTTACGTCAGGAACGAAGACGGATGCTGAGTCGCGGGCGTCCTTTACGTCAACTTTCAGACTCTGCGCCATGATGCCTTCTGAAATCTCATGGAACACCTTACCGCACATCGTACCGCCCGAAGCAGGCAAACCGGATTTCTGTATGCAGACGATACAGCTGTAGCGTGGCGCATCCGCAGGGAAGTAGCCTGCGAAACTGATGAGATAGCTGGTTCCGCCACTCTTATATCCACCGGCACCTTTTGAAATCTGGGCTGTACCGGTCTTTCCTGCCACTTTGAAGTTAGGCGAACCGGCTTTCTTTCCCAGTCCCAAGCTTACCACCTGTTCCAGGATGGTTTGCAGTTCCTTGATGCTCTTCTCCTTGGCTATCTGCTGGCGCATCACTTCAGGAGGAAATTCCATGATGGTTTCTCCGTTCTTCATTACCTTGCTCACGAATCTTGGTCGCATCATCTTGCCGTTGTTGGCGATGGTGTTGTAGAAGGTGAGGGTAGAGATAGGCGGTATCTGGGTCTCATATCCGATACTCATCCATGGCAAACTGGTCTTTGCCCAGTTGTCATATTGTCCGTTCTTGTTTCTGTGCGGCATGCGGATTCTGGCTGGCGTTGCTCCCACCAGCGGAATCTTCAGGTCGTCGTGCAGACCGGTACGGTAGATACCCTTTACGAATTTCTCCGGGTTGTTGCGGTAATGGTCGTCTATGATGCGGCTCACACCGATGTTCGAACTGTACCACAGGGTCTGTGCGAGGGTCAGCATTCCGTATCCGCCTTTTCGCCAGTTGTGGTCTTTCATTTCTCTGCCGTACATCGGCCATATACCGCCACCGGTTTCTACGTGATAGGTTGTGTCTACCACTCCGTCGTCCAGCGCTACGAGGATAGAGGCTGGCTTGAACACCGAACCTGGCTCCAGAAGGTCGCTCACGGCATGGTTGTGGATCTCTCTGTATTCGCCGTCGAAACATTTCTCCATGTTTACGATGGCCTTGATGTCGCCCGTAGGTACATCCATCACGATGGCTACACCCACATTGGCGTTGATTTCCTTCAGCTCGTCGATGAGTGAGCGTTCGGCAAGGTCTTGCATGCTCACATCGATGGTGGTCACGATATCGGCTCCGTCAATAGGAGGGGTATCGGTAATGTCGAGGAACTTGTTGCGCACCTTGCGGCGATGCACGATACCGTTGGTGCCTCGCAGGATGGAGTCGTAACTCAGCTCCAGACCGAAGCGGGCGGTATCCTTGGCGCCATACATGGCTCCGATGGTACGGCCTGCCAGCGAACCGTAAGTTCTGGTTCGGGCATTATATTCTTCCCAGTGGAAACCGCTCTGGTAGGGTTTCAGGCGGAATACAGGGATGTCCTTTATTTCGGTGAAGGTGTTATAGTCTACACGCTTCGGGTAAACCGGCCAGTGGCGGCTCATCTTGGCGCGACCTTCGGTGAGGTGCTTCTTGAAATCAGACTCGCTCAGGTTCGGGAATATCTGGTGCAGGCAAAGACAGATGGAGTCTTGCTTGGCATCCCACAGCGAGTCGTTTTCTGCATCTTTCAGCGCCTTGAAGTCCATGAAAACCTTAAACTCCGGCAGCGAACTTGCCATCAGCTGTCCTGTGCAGCTCAAGATGTTGCCTCGGTTTGGCTTTACGGTCACGGAATCCTTCTTCTGCCGTTCTGCCACCTTCATCCAGTAATCATGCTTGGCGGTCATGATGTAGAGCGCTTTACCCACTACGGCTATGGCGAAAATCGTCATGATGATGGCGATGGCGCTGTAGCGGGGCATTACTTTCTTATGATCAAATTTGCTGCTCATTCTTCGGGTACGTTTATGATGTATGGAGGTTGGGTAGCGATGTGCAGCACGCTGTCTTTGTTGTTTTTCAGCATGTCGAGCACATTACTTTCACGACTCTTCTCTGTTATCTGGCTGCTTGTAGACAGCGCTTTATATTTTGTGTCTTGCAGTTCTTTCTGCAGTTTGTCCAACTCGATGATATCGTTCTGGATATTGTATCGGTTGGATATGTAGATAATGACAAAAAACACGATGAGGATAACGAGCCATATCTGCCGGCGTATGATTTGTGCGGTAAGAATGTCTCCACCCAGAATCTTTCGCAGCGTAAAGCTCGATGATCCTGAAGCCTCTTCCTCTATGGCTTGCTTGGCAATCACTTCCTTGAGCGAAGCCTGTGGTGCCTCCTGCTGCTGTGGCTCCTGCTGCGGAGTTTTCTGCTTCGGCGGTTCCTGTGATGCCTGTGCCTTTTCTTCGGCTATAGGCTTCTCGCTGATGTTTATGTCTTTATCGTTTATCATTTCTTTTCTGCTATTCTTAGTTTGGCGCTTCTGCTCCTAGGGTTTCTTTCCTGCTCGTCGGCATCGGGAACGATTACCTTGTTGTTCACGAGTTTGAAAGGGGTTTCTATTCTTCCGAAGAAGTCCTGCTCTATCTTGCCTTCTGCATTGCCCGCTTTCATCATGTTCTTTACGATTCTGTCTTCCAGCGAGTGATAGGTGATGACGCTGAGTCGGCCTCCCGGTTTCAGAAGTTCCGTGGCTGAGCGGAGCATCTCTTTCAGGGCATCCATCTCGTGGTTCACTTCTATGCGCAGCGCCTGGAAGAGCTTTGCCATGTCTTTCTTCTCGCGTTCCCGCTTGAAGAGGGGCTCTACGGCTGCCATGAAGTCTTTGGTGGTGAGGATGGGCTTCTCGGCTCTTGCCTTGACGAGTGCCGAGGCGATGCGGCGCGAGTTCTTCAGCTCACCGTATAGGTAGAAGATGTCGGCAAGGGCACCTTCGTCATATTCGTTTACGATGTCGGCAGCAGTCTTGCCAGCACGCTTGTTCATGCGCATGTCGAGTGGGGAGTCGAAACGGAAGGAGAAACCGCGGGTCTCGTCATCGAAGTGATGGCTCGATACGCCCAGGTCGGCTAACAGTCCGTCGAGTCCGTCTACCCCGTAGTAGCGCATCCAGTTTTTCAGAAATCTGAAGTTGGAGCATACGAAGGTGAAGTTCTCGTTTGCCACCACGTTGCGCTCTGCATCGGCGTCCTGGTCGAAACTGTACAGGTGCGCTCCCTCCGTCAGGCGCGACAGAATCTCTCTGGAATGTCCGCCGCCACCGAAGGTTACGTCTACATAGATACCTCCTGGCTGTATGTTCAACCCGTCAACGCTCTCCTTGAGGAGCACCGGTACGTGATATGTTTCTGCTGTCTTTATCATATATCTTTTTGCTGTCTTATCGCATTATAATATTGCGTGCGTACTTATTAATGTATAAATTTGGGTTCAAAGGTACATAAAAATCTCCATATAGCCTTACATTTTCCCACAAAATTTATAAAACTTAATGAAAAAGTTGTTTTTGGTCAACTTCACCTTCCTGTTTCGGACATCGCCTTTTTGTTCTCATCAAGTGTGATGTTTTTGCAAAAATACATGCAAAATGGGCTCGATTTGTCGTGATAGTTTTAAAAAACTAATAAATTTTCGCTTTTTTGCTATTTTTTTGGAAAAAATGGCACGTATTTGAAAAAGTTGAGTTACTTTTGCACTTACTTATATAAGTTTTAGCAAACATGAGTGATTCAATAGAGAAAACGATAGACATAGACAAGATACTGAAGAGCAAGATGGGAAGCAAGGTGAAATTCGTACCGCGCTTCCTGGTTTCCTGGCTCAAGAAGATTATTCACGAGGACGAAGTGAACAGGTTCTTGTGGGAAAGCCGTGGCCTTTCGGGTACTGAATGGCTCACCGAATGTGTGCGCTATCTGAAGATGGATGTTGAAATCGTAGGCTTGGAAAACCTGCCTGACAAGAACGACGGCAAACTCTATACCTTTGTTTCCAATCATCCTCTGGGCGGACAGGACGGCGTATGTCTCGGTTCCATCATCGGCAAGCACTATGATGGCAAGTTCCGCTATCTGGTGAATGATCTTCTGCTCAACTTGCCGGGTTTGAAACCTGTAAGTATCGGCATCAACAAGACGGGTCGCCAGAGCCGCGATTTCCCACGTATGGTGGAGGCGGGCTTCAAGAGTGACAACCACATGCTGATGTTTCCGGCAGGCTTGAACAGCCGCAAGCGCAAGGATGGAACCATCCACGACCTGCCTTGGAAGAAGACGTTTATCTCTAAGAGTGTAGAATATCAGCGCGATGTGGTGCCTATCCATTTCGGAGGGCGCAACTCTGAGCGTTTCTACCGCATCGCCCGATTTAGCGACAAGTATCTGCCGTTCAATCTCGCCATGCTGTTCCTAGTTGACGAGATGTACAGAAATGTGGGCAAGCATTTCCGCATCTCTATCGGCAAGCCGATTCCTTGGCAGACTTTTGATAAGAGCAAGTCGGCTACAGAGTGGGCGCAGTATGTTGAAGACAGGGTTTATGAACTTTAATGGTTTGCAAAACCCGGAAGAATTGTTTTATATTAACGAAATCGTAGAATCATAGCATATAAGAAGAGTAATATGGAAGAAGAAATCATCCAACCGATTGACCGTGAGCTCCTGAAGAGCGAGCTTACACCCGACAAACAACTGAGAATGACCAATAAGAGCCATAACGAGATTTACATCGTTACGGCAAATGATTCGCCTAATGTGCTGAAAGAGATTGGTCGACTTCGTGAAATCGCTTTCCGCGAAGCGGGAGGCGGAACGGGCAAATCTATGGATCTTGATGAGTTCGACTTTGGTGACAACTGTTACAAGCAGCTGATTGTCTGGAACCCTGAAGCCGATGAGATTATCGGCGGTTACCGTTATCTCCTGGGTAAGGACTGGCTGCTCGATGAGAAGGGACAGCCTAAGCTGGCAACCAGCCACATGTTCCATTTCTCCGACAAGTTTCTCAAGGAGTATATGCCTTATACCGTAGAGTTGGGCCGTTCCTTCGTTTCGCTCGAATATCAGAATGTACGTACCAACACCAAGAGCATCTTTGCTCTCGACAATCTCTGGGATGGTTTGGGCGCCTTGACGGTTCTCTATCCGGAAGTAAAATATTTCTTCGGCAAGATGACGATGTATCCGTCTTACATCCGTCGTGGCCGCGACATGATTCTCTATTTCCTCAAGAAGCATTTTGATGACAAGGAGAACCTCGTAATCCCGATGAAACCGCTGAAATTGGATACTCCGGAGAGTGATTTGGCTGCTATCTTTACAGAAGATGACTTCAAGGCAGACTATCGTATCCTGAACCGTGAGGTTCGCAAGTTGGGTTATAATATCCCTCCTCTTGTTAATGCCTACATGAGTCTGAGTCCTACGATGAAGCTTTTCGGTACCGCCATCAACTATGGTTTTGGTGATGTGGAGGAGACCGGTATCCTCATCGCCATCGATGAGATTTTGGAAGAGAAGCGAGTTCGCCACATCAACAGTTTTATTAAGGAACATCCTGAGGCTCTGAAGATTACGAGCGGAGCCAATAAAGTGATTTATAAGGAAAAAGGTATCTAGACTATACCGCAGAATCCCATGTTCTTATTGCTTATTGGCAATAGAAACATGGGATTTTTGTTTTCTGTAAAAACTGCTTGCCTCGGTTAAATAGTCTTAATGAATCTCGGAAAAGGCAGCGAAATTTTGGTTTTATGTGTCGAAAAGTGTATCTTTGCGCAGGTTTTATGTGTCAGAAAGTGTAAAGATATATCACCAACATGCCGTTATACGGGGTGTCTTTAAAATGAATTGCAATATGGACAGAAAATTATCAATCAGATTTTATAAAGACCGGGAAGTAAGAGCGGTTTGGGACGGGGAATACAACAAGTGGTGGTTCTCTGTGCTGGATATTATCGGCGTATTGAACGAGCAGGACGATTATAGCAAGAACCGTAATTACTGGAAGTATCTGAAAAATAAACTGAAGAAGGAAAATAATGAACTGGTTAGTGCTACTAACCAGTTGAAATTACAAGCTCCTGACGGCAAACTGCGTTTGACCGATGTCCTCGACAACGAAGGTATTATGTTGCTAGCCAGGAACTTTCCTAACAATAAAGCTGCCGACTTTCTGGATTGGTTTACCTATAGCGATAATACCATTGATGGCCAGAGCCGCAAGAAAGCATACACTCTTTTTGAGAGTGAACTGATTAATTCCATTACTGAAGGTTCTGTCAAAGGTTTGCAGCAGATTCATGCTTTCCTCTTTGGTGGTCTATACGATTTTGCGGGACAGATCCGAACTATGAACATTGCAAAGGGCGGTTTCCAATTTGCCATGGCGCAGTATCTTTCACAAACACTTGCTGGAATCGAACAGATGCCGGAAAGTACGCTGGATGAAATCATCGACAAATACGTAGAAATGAACATTGCTCATCCTTTCCGTGAGGGAAATGGCAGAGCTACGCGCATTTGGCTTGACTTGATATTGAAGCGCAGGCTGAAAAAATGCGTGGATTGGAGCCTTATTGACAAGAACGATTATTTGGCTGCGATGACACAAAGTGTTGTTGATAGTAGTAGCATCAAACAGCTTATTTCCAATGCTTTAACAGATCAAATTGAAGACCGTGAGGTCTTCATGAAGGGCATAGACTATTCTTATTATTATGAGCAGGTGGATGAATAAATAAAAAGAAAAATAACACGGACAAATTCAAATTGTCCGTGTTATTTTTTAGTTTAAGATCTGTTTTATCCCTTACATTTTCCCTTATACAATAGGCAGACTGATTCCGTTGATTTTCTGATAGATGTCGAGCGCATAGATGTCGGTCATGCCGCTGATATAATCAATTACCGCCATGATGCGCTCCTCCAGATTCTCGTTCTCTATATCATACTGGCTGCTTACCCTGCGCAAGAGCTGTTTGGAGTAGAAACGCGATGGGTTGACGGCAGCTTCGATGAAAACCTCCATCAGAGTTGCCATGATTTTATAACCCGACAGTTCGATGTCGAGTACCGGCTTGCTTTGGTAAATCTTAGAGTAGGAGATCTTTTCACATTCCTTGTATGCCTTTTTCTGGCGCTCGGAAATGTGGTCGATGAGACTGCCCTCGAAAGTTCCGGCAAGGATTTCCTCCTCGTGCGCCAGGAAGGCTGCCACACATTCGTTCTCCAGTTTGCCGATGACGCTGGCTCTCATGTAAACCACTTTCTCATTTTCGTCAGTCAGTTCTTCGTCGATGATGCGCTGGCGTATCTTCTGCTGGATATCTTCATCGAAGAAACTCAGCAGCAAGTGCTCGGTCTCGGCAAAGGAAAGAATCTTGAGCTTATGGGAGTCTTCGATGTCCATGATTTCGTAGCAGATATCGTCGGCAGCTTCTACCATATATACAAGTGGATGGCGGGCGTATTTGAGAGGCTCACCCGGTGCAGATTTGCAAAAAATGCCCAATTCATCGGCAATTTTCCTATAAGATTCCGTTTCTGAAGCAAAGAAACCGAATTTGCCGTGGTTGCCGGCAAGACTGCTCGCAAACGGGTATTTTACGATGGAAGCAAGCATGGAATAGGTCATCACGAAGCCTCCCTGACGGCGCCCCTTGAACCGGTGGGTCAGGATTCTGAAGGCATTTGCGTTGCCTTCGAAATGCGTAATATCATCCCAAAACTCCGATGAAACCATTGATTTTATCTTCTGGCCCGGTCCTTCAGAGAAGAAAGTCTGGATGGCTTTCTCGCCGGAATGACCGAAAGGCGGATTGCCCAAATCATGTGCCAGACAGGCTGCACTTACGATGGTACCTATCTCCTCGACGAGCGTATCCTTCAGTTCAGGCCGCTTCTGGATGACACGTCGGGAAATGTCGTTACCTATCGACATGCCCACACTCGCCACCTCCAGACTGTGGGTGAGGCGGTTGTGAACGAAGATGCTGCCCGGCAAAGGGAAAACCTGCGTCTTGTTCTGCAGGCGGCGGAATGCCGATGAAAAGATAAGACGGTCGTAATCGCGCTTGAATTCAGAGCGATCATCATGGCGCTCGGCATGCTTATGCTCCTGTCCGAAACGCTTGTTGGATATCAGTTGTTTCCATTCCATATTATTGTATTACTTGATTCTGTAGCGCAAAAATACACTAAAGTAAGCACAAATCAAAATAAAATATGATAAATTACATGTTTTTATCCTCAAAAATTCATTTATTCCATCAAAATTGCTTATTTTTGCAGATTATTAAACTCAGACACAGATAAAAAAAGAAGAAGTCATGATAAAAGTACAGATTATCAACAAGGGGCATCAGCCTCTACCTGCGTTTGCCACACCTCAGAGTGCCGGCATGGATTTGCGGGCAAACATCGATGAGGCAATCGTGCTTCATCCTATGGAGCGACGACTGGTGCCAACCGGTCTTTATATGGCTTTGCCTGCAGGTTATGAAGCGCAGATCCGTCCTCGCAGCGGTCTGGCTTTGAAGCATGGCATTACCGTACTGAATACGCCGGGAACCATCGATGCCGATTATCGCGGTGAAATCATGGTTCTGCTCATCAATTTCTCTACTGAGAATTTCGTTATCAACGATGGCGAACGTATAGCCCAGATGGTGCTGGCTAAGCACGAACAATGCGATTTCATCGAGGTTAATGAGCTCGATGAAACCGAACGTGGAGCCGGCGGATACGGTCATACGGGTGTAAAATAACAGATTATTAAAGATAGAATAGAAAGGATTAGAATCGTGAAGATGAATCTTAGAAATATCAGTTGGGCAATGGGGCTGGTCTTGTTGGGTTCGGTAGCCATGCCGTCGCTTGCCCGTAAAAAGAAGGTGCAGCCGGTTCAGAAGCCGGCGGTTCAGGAGGATCATCTCTCTCCGAACGACCGCCAGCGCTACAACTATTTCTTCCTGGAGGGAGCGCGCCAGCAGGCTGCCGGCAATTATTCGGCAGCTTTCGACCTTTTTGAGCATGCCCGGAAGATTGACCCGAAGGCGGCTGAAACCTATTTCTATGAGTCGCTTTTCTATTCTCAGCTCAAGCAGGATTCCCTGGCACTTGCCTATATGCAGAAGGCAATAGAACTGAATCCGGAAAACCAGACCTATGCAGAGCAGTTGGGCAGATATTATATAGGTAGCCAGAAATATGATCTTGCCATCGATGCCTATGAGGATCTGTATGCCAAAAACCACGATAATACCGATGCTCTCCGCATCCTGGTTCAGCTTTATTCCCAGAACAAGGATTATAAATCAGTACTCAAAACCATTTCGCGTCTTGAGGTGGAAGAAGGTGAAAGCGAACAGTTCACCCTCTCTAAAATGAGAGTTTATGAACTGATGAACGACAAGAAGGCTGCCTATCAGGAACTGAAGTCGCTGGTAGACCAGCATCCGCTGGATATGCAGTACAAGACAATGCTGGGCAACTGGCTCGTACAGCACGACCGCCAGAAGGAAGCCTACAAGTGCTTTACCGATGTGCTGAAGGAAGAGCCTGACAATTCCTATGCCCAGATGTCGCTTTACGACTATTATAATGCCACCCATCAGGAGCAGCTTGCCGGGCAGATGCTCGATAAGATATTGATGAGTCCGAAATCGGATCTGGAGACCAAGGTGATGATGTACCGCTCTTTCATTCAGAAGAACGAGAGCGAAGGTGGCGATTCTACCAAGGTGATTGCGCTGTTTGACAAGGCGCTCAACGTGGCTCATCCGTCAGCCGAAGTGGCAGAGATGAGAGCTGCTTATATGAGTTTGAAGAAGATGCCAGCCGACTCTGTTTGCCGTGCCTTCGAAAAGGTGCTTACCATAGCTCCGGATAACGTGAATGCCAGAATGCAACTCGTACAGATGCTCTGGAACGAGAAGAAATATGACCTGGTTTCCCTGCAATGTAAGGCAGCTCAGGAGTATAATCCCGAAGAAATGGTGTTCTATTACTTCGGTGGAATGGCGTATTATCAGAAAGATAAGGAAGACGAGGCGCTTCGAGAGTTCCGTCTCGGATTGGCGCAGGTGAATGCACAGTCGCCTGCCGACCTGGTATCCGACCTCTATGCCGTAACCGGAGATATCCTTCATAAGAAAGGTGAGGAGCAGGAAGCCTTTGCGGCTTACGATTCCTGTCTGCAATGGAAAGACGACAACGTGATGGCGCTGAACAACTATGCCTACTATCTCAGCGAGAAGGGCGTTGACCTGCATAAGGCTGAGGCGATGAGCTACAAGACCATCAAGGCAGAGCCGAACAACGGTACTTATCTGGATACCTATGCTTGGATTCTCTTTATGGAAGAACGCTATGCTGATGCCAAGACCTATATAGACCAGGCACTCAAAAACCGCGATTCCACCGCAGATAACAGTACGGTTCTGGAGCATGCCGGCGATATCTATTATATGAATGGTATGGCCGATGAATCCGTAGATTTCTGGAAGAAAGCCTATACCGGCGAGAACCAGACTGAGGTGCTGGCATGGAAGATTAAGAACAGACAATATATTACCGGAGAAGAACTGAAGAAGCGTAATGCGCCAAAGCAGAAACCTGCCGCTACGAAGAAGTCAGTTAGAAAAGGTAAGAAGAATAAGTAGAAAAATCAAGAAAGATGAAATATACAATGAAGAAGAATAAGATGATGCTGCTTGCCGCAGCCTGCAGCATCCTGCTCCTCGGTTCTTGCGGAACCAGCAAGAATGTACAGGGCTCTGGCTCCACATCAGCCAGTCATCAGAAAGAGAATGCCACCAAGGGTTCTGTCTCTCATCAGAGTGAGACGCTCAAGAAGTTGGCTTTCGTACAGAAGGTTTCAGACAATCAGGTTTACACCAGGAATATTGTAGGCAACATGTCGTTTACTCTCCAGGCTGGTGATAAGGATGTTACCGTGCCGGGCAAACTGAGCATGCGCAAGGATGAAATCATCCGCATCCAGCTCTTTATTCCTATCTTGGGTACAGAGGTGGGCCGTCTGGAGTTTACTCCCGACCATGTACTTATCATCGACCGTCTGCACAAGGAATACATCAAGGCAGATTATACCCAGGTAGACTTCCTCAAGAAGCAGGGTATCTCCTTCTATTCTCTGCAGGCTCTCTTCTGGAACCAGCTGCTCCTGCCGGGCGAACGGACCGTGAAGGAATCAGACCTGAAGAAGTTTGATGCTAGACTGGATGTGGCAGGAGATGCTGTGCCGGTTAGTTTCAGGAACGGCAATATGACCTATGCTTGGACAGCCAACCGCACTACCGGCCGTATCACAGCTGCAGATGTTGTCTATAAGAGTGCGCAGAACGGCACCTCCAATCTCCACGTCGACTACGGCAACTTCAAGAGTGTAGGCGTCAAGATGTTCCCTGCCACCCTGAATCTGTCGATGACCACTACTGCTACCAGGAAAAAGCAGGAGGCTAAGATCAGTCTGGAATTGAATCAGGTGAAGACCGACAGCAAATGGAGCACTCAGACCGAGATTTCCAGCAAATACAAGCAGATTTCTCCAACAGATGTGCTCAGCAAGATATTGAGTATGTAAATGCTCATCAAGAGTTTGTAAGTATAGAATATGAGTTTTTAATATAAGAAATGAAGCGAATCTTATTATTCATCATGGCAATCACCTTCTCGCTCGCACCTTTTGCGCAGAAGCATTCTGCCCAGAAGAAGCCGGTGAGAAAGACTGCCGTAACTGCGAAAAAGAAGGCTGCTACTCCTGCCAGAAAGACGAACAGCAGAAGTCATGCGGCCAGAAAGACATACAAACCAGCTGCGCCAACCAGAGCAGAACGCAAGGCAGCAACCTATAGCAATGCCTCTATCCGAGGTTTGCAGGGACAGCGCGCTTCTATCCAGAAGAAGATCAGAGAGCAGGAGCAGGCTTTGCAGAGAAATAAGGCGGATGTGAAGAAACGTCTTGAAAACCTGATGGCGCTGAACGGAGAAATAGACCAGAGTCAGAAGAAGATTGACGGTATCCAGAAGGATATCCATCATATTGACGGCAATATCGGCATTCTGCAGGCACAGTTGAAAACGCTTCAGCAACAGTTGCAGGACCGCAAGAACAAGTATATCCGTTCCATGCGCTATATGAGCCGTCATCATACGGTTCAGGATAAGCTGATGTTCATCTTCAGCGCCAAGAATCTGACACAGATGTATCGCCGCCTTTCCTTCATCCGCCAGTATTCTTCCTATCAGAAGGTGCAGGGCGAGGCTGTAAAGGCTAAGCAGAAGCAGGTGAACGAGAAGCACCAGCAGTTGCAGCATGTTAAGGGACATAAGAACACCTTATTATATAAGGGTAAGCAGGAGAAGACGGTTTTGGAAGGCAAGCAGACCCAGCAGCAGGAAATGGTGCAGGGACTGCAGAAACAGCAGAAGACCATTCAGGCTGTGATTGCCGACCAGCGTCAGAAAGATGCGGCAATCAACGCTCAGATTGACCGCTTGATTGCTCAGGAAGTAGCCAAGGCTCGTGCTCGTGCTGCTGCCGAGGCTAAGAAGAAGGCCGCTGCCGCTGCTGCCGCCAAGAAACGTGCCGAGGAACTGGCTCGCAAAAAAGCTGCTGCCGAGGCTGCTGCCAGGGAGAATGCCCGTCGTATAGCCGAAGCCAAGGCGCGTGAGGCTGCTGCCGAAGCTGCCCGCAGAAAGGCTGCCGAAGAAGCAAGACTGGCTGCCGAGGCTGCAAGAAAGGCTCAGGAGGAGGCTGCTGCCCAGGCTGAGGCGAAGGCGAAGGCAAAAGCGCAGGCTAGGGCGCGTGCTGCTGCCGAGGCTGCCAAGCGTGCCGCCGCAGAACAGGCTGCCCGTGAGGCTGCTGCCGAACAGGCTGCAAGAAAGGCAGAGGCTGAAAGACAGGCTGCCGAGTTGAAGGCGAAGATGGATGCGGAACGCAGTACCCGTGAGATTGCCGCTGCCAAGAAGGAGGCACAGGAGGCTTCTACCTTGAGTTCGGTAGACCGCATGCTGAGCGGTGGATTCGAGGCTAACCGTGGCCGATTGCCGATGCCTATCAGCGGCAGTTACCGTGTGGTGAGTCATTTCGGTCAGTATAATGTAGAAGGTTTGAAGGGCGTAACGCTCGACAATAAGGGTATCAATATCCAGGGCAAGCCGGGTTGTGTGGCTCGCAGCATCTACGATGGTGAGGTGAGTGCCGTCTTCGGTTATGGTGGCATGTGGAACGTGCTGGTCCGTCATGGTGCCTACATCTCTGTTTACTGTAATCTGAAATCGGTCAGCGTTCATAAGGGTCAGAAGGTAAGTACCCGTCAGGCTTTGGGTAGTGTTGGCTCTGAAAACATCCTCCAGTTCCAGCTTCGCAAGGAGACAGCCAAGCTCAATCCGGAGGCTTGGCTGAGCCGATAATGTATGAATAGTTGCAGCCGGTAGTATTTTTACTGCCTGGTTGCTGTAAATGATTCAAGTTTCGCAAGTTTTTGCCCCACACGCCCTGTTTTGCCCCACACGCCCTGAAAGGGCAGAAGCTCCTAGCCCAGGGCGTGCTGCTTCTGGAGCTTTTGGGCCTTCAGCCCGTACTTAAGCCATATGCGAAAGTTCAGTTGTTAAGTCAGAAAATAGAAGACAATCGCTTGCAAATTGTGCAAACGATTGTCTTTTTTTTATGCTATTTATTCAACTTTTCTTCATCTGCTTTTCAAAAAGTATTCTTATTTTTGCCGACGAAATCTTATAATTCAAACTTAATACATTTTGTTTATGCAGAAATTTTATACGTTGATTTGTACACTGGTATTGCTGCTGAGCATGACCTTCATGGCTCCAGTTTCAGCACTTGCGGCAGACTATACACCAGTGGTAACGGAAAATGAAATCTCCGTGTTCTTGGAAACAAGTTATGACAATGCCAAGATTTGGGCATGGAATGACAAGGTTAAACAGTTTACTACTGCTGCTTGGCCTGGAGATGCCATGACCTTGATGGGAACTAAAGATGGCAAGAAAGTCTTTAAATGGACATATACAGCTGGTACTGAAATTCCTACTGGTGTGATTTTTACTCATGATGGTGAGCAGAAGCTGAATGGCGGTGATCAGGAATTCAAGAATCATGGTTATTACGTAGAAGGTAAATATACCAAGGCCATTGAGACTGCTCCTGCAGGCAAGGTAAAGGTGTTCTTTGATAATACAATAGAGAACCTGAAGAATGTATATTGCTATATTTATAACGGAACTGAGGCTTCTGTAGAATGGCCTGGCATGAAGATGCAGCTCGACGAAGAGACTGAGTATAACGGCAAGAAAGGCTATTATTCTTTGGAGGTTCCTGCTGCTTTCCTTACAGGTTGTTTCGTCATCAATAATGGCGAAGCAGGTTCAGCTCTTCAGGGAGAAACGGTTTATGTAGACGGTAAGGTTGTTACAGCCATAGAGAATACTACCATCACAGCTGTGAAGAAGACAACCGATGATGCCTGGTATTCTATCACAGGTGTCCGTATCAGCAAGCCTGCTCAGCCAGGACTCTATATTCACAATGGTAAAAAAGTAATCATCAGAAAATAATAGCAGAATATGAAAAAGACAATCAATTATGGTCTTCTGATGTTGGTGATGCTCTTCACCATGGCATCCAACATCTTCGCAGACAACAAATATGGTCTTAAAGACAATATTCAGGATGGTGTCATCCTTCATTGTTTCGACTGGACGTTGGCAGATATCCAGGAAGAAATTCCTAATATCGCCAAGGCAGGCTTTACTGCCGTTCAGACTTCTCCTGTTCACGAAAGAGCAGGTAAAGGATCCGTCTGGTATGATGTTTATCGTCCATACGACTTTAAGATAGGTAATGGTCTTGGTACTGAAGCTGACCTGAAGGCTCTCTGTGCTAAGGCTCATGAGTATGGGGTCAAGGTAATTGTGGATGTTGTTGCCAACCATACCGACCATCCTAACGTGGCTGCACGCTTGAAGGACGAGAGTCTTTATCATGAACGATTTGGTGTGGGTAACTGGAATGACCGCCATCAGGTTACATTTGGTATGATTGGAATGTGGGACCTCGATACCAACAATCCTACTGTGCAAGCCATCATCAAACAATACATCCAGGATTTGAAGGCCTGTGGCGTGGATGGTATCCGTTGGGATGCTATCAAGCACATCGCTTTGCCTTCTGAAGGCGATTCTTTTATGCAGAATGTGGTGGATCAGGAGATGTACAACTATGGTGAGATCCTTGACAGTACTGGTGGTAATGATAATGTCCTTTTCCCAGAGTATCAGACCTACATGAGCATTACAGATAATGGTTATGGTAACGGCTTTGCCAATTCTTTCGCTGGTGGTTCTATCAACGAGTCTGTTGGTAATTTCAATCAGAGAAAAGCAAAAACAGAAAAGTTGGTTTATTGGGGTGAAAGTCATGATACTTATGCCAACGATGGTGGTGAGTCAAAGAATAAAAGCCAGAATGTTATCGACCGTGCTTATGCAGTTGTAGCAGGAAACAATGGTGCTACCGCTCTTTATTTCTCCCGTCCTGCTCAGAAGGCAAAGAATGATATCAGATTTGGCGATAAGGGAAGTGTTCACTTCAAAGATGCCGAAGTAGCTCAGGTAAACCACATGCACAACGTTTGTGCCGGCGAGCCAAACTATTATGTAAAAGGTAATGGCGTTTGTGCTCAGGTTCGTAAGAGTGGCGCTATTATCGTATTGGGAAGTGGTTCTGACCGTGACGTGACTGTAGCCAATGGTGCTGGCGACGGCAAGTGGCTCAAGTCTGGTACTTATAAGGATATGGTAGGCGGTGGTGCTTTCACCGTCAATGCTTCTACAATCTCTGGTCATGTTGGCGAGTCAGGTATTGCTGTCATCTATAATGCTGGTCCTATTGTGTTGACTCCTGAGGTTGTTTTCAATCCAGCTGACGGAACAGCCTTCTCAGACGAGGCTCTCACTGTGACTGCTACTCCATTGAATGCTGTTTCTGCCTGGATTCAGGTGAATGACGGTGAGAAGCTGAGCTTTACTGCTGCCAAGCAGTTTACTGTAGGTGCTGATGTTGCCTATGGTAAGAATGTTACTATCACTTGGGGTGCAACCGACAAGGACGGCAAGACCGAAAGTGGTTCGGTAACTTACAAGAAAGTGAAGGCTTATGTTCCTGAATTGGGCAAGGCTGATGAAATCTCCTGTTTCTTGGAGACATCTAATGCGGCAGCAGCCGTATATGTATGGAATAACAAGGTTAGTCCTGTAATTAAGTATGCTGGTGATTGGAATGATGCTATCAATAAAAAGTTGCCTCCTGTAGGTAAGAGTGTTTCTGGAAAGAATGTCTTCAAGTGGACTTATGATGGCACCGAGACAAGTGCTCCTACTCAAATCATTTTCTTGGATGGTAATGGAAATAAGATAACTGCTGACGTGGAGTTTGTCAACCACGGCTACTATGTTGACGGAGCATACAGCACTACTGTGACCAAGGTACATGAAGATGAGATCGTTGATTCAGAGTATGTTTACTTCGATAATGCTTCTAAGTGGGAGAATGTTTATTGCTACTTCTATAATGGCACAACCTCTTCTGCTGCATGGCCAGGAGTCAAGATGACTTTCGATGCATCTGCTTCTCATAATGGTAAGACTGGTTGGTATAAGGTTCAGATTCCTACGGCATATCTCAAGGCTAAGTTCTTTATCAACGATGGTACTGCCGGTACTCCTATTAATGGCGAGAATGCCTCTACTGAACAGGTAGTGAAGTAATTCTGCAGGTAAACATATATATATAATATAGATGAATTGAGCAGAGCTCTTAGATGGCAGCGCCATCTAAGAGCTCTTTGTATTTGGCGATAGCATCAGCTATCTCGCTTATTTTGATGAATTCATCGGCAGAATGGGAGCGGGAAGATTCGCCAGGACCCAGTTTGAACGAAGGGAAGTGCATCAGAGCCTGGTCGCTGAGGGTAGGACTGCCGAATGGCTTCATGCCCATGGCTACACATTTCCTGATTAGAGGATGCGCCGGGTCGATGCGGGATGACTTCAAACGGAAACTGTGAGCCTTTACCTCGCTCTTCAGGTGCTGGCAGATAAACTCGTAAACCTCCTCGTTGTCGTAAAACTCGTTGGTGCGGATATCCACAAGCATCGTACACTTATCCGGAATCACATTGTGCTGGGTTCCGGCATTCACTACGGTAAGCGTCATCTTGGTAGGGCCCAGGAACTCGCTCACCTTCTCAAACTTATAGTCACGAATCCATCGCATATCATCCAATGCCTCGTAGATAGCGTTTACTCCCTCGTTGCGGGCAGCATGACCGCTCTTTCCGTGAGCAATCACATCCAGCACCATCAGTCCCTTTTCGGCAACAGCTGGGTTCATGCCGGTAGGTTCACCTACGATGGCAAGGTCGATATGCGGAAGCAAAGGCAGGGCACGGGTAATGCCATCCTTTCCCGACACCTCTTCTTCGGCAGATGCCAGATAGATAAGATTGTACTGCTGAGGCTTTGCGGTCAGCATTCTGAATATCTGGAGGAGCGAACAGAGTCCGCCACCGCAATCGTTGCTGCCCAAACCATAAAGTACGCCATCTTCAACATCCGGTGAAAACGGGTCGCGTGTCCACGAAGCCACAGGCTTCACAGTATCGATGTGAGCGTTGAGCAGCAGGGTAGGTCGGCTCTCATCGTAATGAGGGTCGATAATCCAGATGTTGTTCGCCTCACGATGAGGTTCGAACCCATATTTGCGGATGGTCTGCTCCATGATGTCGGCAGCCTCCTTCTCGTTTCTGCTTACAGATGGGGTGGCGATGAGCTTTTTCAGCAAATCCACGGCATCACTTACATATTCTTCTTGTGTCATCATAATCTCTCTATTTTTTGATTTTGGGGCAAAGATACGAAAAAAAGAGCAGATAAAGTGGAAAAAATATCTTTTTATTTTGTGTTCTTAACAAATTCTATTATCTTTGCATCAGAATATAAATATAAGCTTATGCAGATTAATAGTCATCTTTCGGTACTGGTACATGATCTCGCCAAGAAATGGGGAGAGAAAACTGCTTTAACTTTCAGAAAGTTTGGCAGCGACCAGTGGCAATCGGTTTCCTTCAACCTCTTTTCCTTAAGAGTGAAACAAGTGAGCAATGCCCTCCTGAATCTTGGGGCTAAACCTCTTGACAAAATTGCTGTCTTTTCGCAGAACTGTGTGCATTATCTGTACACCGACTTCGGTGCGTACGGTATCAGAGTTACTGCTGTGCCTTTCTATGCCAACAGCAGCGAGCAGCAGATTCAATATATGATTAATGATGCGCAGATTCGCTTTCTCTTTGTAGGCGAACAGGAGCAGTATGACAAGGCTCACCGTATCTTTGCCCTCTGTCCTTCTCTGGAGCGTATCATCATCTTCGATTCCAGCGTACGCATCAGTACACACGATCCTGCTGCCCTCTATTTCAAGGACTTTCTGAAGTTGGGTGAGAATCTTCCTCGTCAGACAGAAGTGGAGGAACTCTACAAGCAGGCTAGTATGGATGACTTGGCTGATATCCTCTATACCAGTGGAACAACGGGCGACAGTAAGGGCGTGATGCTGACTTATAGCCAGTATTATGCTGCTTTGAAGGCAAACGACGAATGCGTGCCTGTTACCGAAAAGGACCGCGTCATCGACTTCCTTCCATTTACCCATATCTTTGAACGTGCCTGGTCTTACCTCTGCTTGAGCGAAGGTGCCGAACTCATCATCAATACTTATCCTCATGAAATTCAGGAGAGTATGCGTGAGATGCATCCTACCTGTATGTGTAGTGTGCCACGTTTCTGGGAGAAAGTGTATATCGCCGTGAAGGCTAAGATGGATGATGCCGGTCCTCTTCAGAAGAAACTCTTCTACCATGCTTTGGCAGTAGGAAAGAAGCGGAATATAGAATATCTGGCAAACTGCAAGCGCCCTCCTCTGACATTGGAGTTGGAATATAGAATTATCAACAAGACCGTTTTGAGCATGGTTCGCAAGCAGTTGGGCTTGGAAAAACCGAATATCTTCCCTACAGCGGGTGCTTATGTAAGTCCGGAAGTAGAGGAATTTGTACATGCCGTCGGTATCAATATGGTTGTGGGTTATGGTCTGACCGAGAGTCTTGCCACCGTATCTTGCGATCATCTCGACAAGAAACGCAGTCTGGGTTCGGTGGGTCGCCCTATCTCCTGCATTCAGGTAAAGATAGGTGAGGATAATGAGGTGCTCCTCAAAGGGCCTACCATCACTCCGGGCTATTACCATCGTGATACCACCAATGCGAAGGCATTCGACAAGGATGGATTCTTCCATACCGGTGATGCCGGCTACATGAAGGATGGCGAGCTTTATCTCACTGAGCGTATCAAGGACCTGTTCAAGACATCCAACGGTAAGTATATCGCTCCGCAGCAGGTAGAATCGTTGCTCCTGGTAGATAAGTTTATCGATCAGGTGGCTGTTATTGCCGACCAGCGCAAGTTCGTATCAGCCCTCGTCGTTCCAGAGTTCCGTCTCGTGGAGGACTGGGCACGTGAGCATCATATCGCCTTCACCTGCCGTGAAGATTTGTGTGCCAACGAGAAGGTGCAGAAAATGCTGATGGACCGTATCCAGATTCTCCAGCAGCATCTGGCTTATTATGAGCAGATTAAGCGCATTACCCTCCTGGCTCACCACTTCTCTATGGAGTCGGGTGAGTTGACCAATACCTTGAAGATTCGCCGCCCTATCATCAACAAGAACTACAAGGCGGAGATTGACAAGATGTATGAGGAGTAATCATAAAGTTTAAAGTTAAAAGTTTATAGTTAAGAGTTAATGATTACAGCTGACCAGTTGAAGGATGTGATGGACAGAGCTGACGCTCTGCATCGCTATCTCAATATAGACCAGAAGAAAGTAGAATATGAAGAGGAGCAGCTCCGCACCCAGGCTCCTGACTTCTGGGAAGACCCGAAGTATGCACAGGAGCAGATGAAGAAAGTGAAGGGCATCCAGAAATGGCTGGATGGCTATAAGACCGTACGTCTTTATGCTGATGAACTGCAGCTTGCCTTCGATTTCTATAAAGACGAAATGGTGACAGAGGAAGAGGTGGATGCCGATTATGCCAAGGCGATAAAAGCCATCGAAGACCTGGAGTTGAAGAACATGCTTCGCCAGAAGGAAGACCCGATGGACTGCGTGCTCAAGATTAATTCCGGTGCCGGTGGTACAGAAAGCCAGGACTGGGCACAGATGCTGATGCGTATGTATATGCGCTGGGCTGAAGCTCATGGCTACAAGGTTACCATCACCGATATGCAGGAAGGTGATGAGGCTGGTATCAAGAGCGTGACGATGACCATTGAGGGCGGTGAGTACGCTTATGGTTATCTGAAGAGCGAGAACGGTGTGCACCGACTGGTGCGTGTTTCTCCTTTCAATGCCCAGGGCAAGCGAATGACCAGTTTCGCCAGTGTCTTCGTAACTCCGCTGGTAGATGATACCATCGAGGTATATGTTGACCCGGCCAAGCTCTCCTGGGATACCTTCCGTTCGAGTGGCGCCGGTGGTCAGAATGTGAATAAGGTTGAATCCGGTGTCCGTCTGCGTTATTGGTATACTGACCCTGATACCGGCGAGGAAGAAGAAATCCTCATCGAGAACACCGAGACCCGAGACCAGCCAAAGAACCGTGCCAAGGCATTGTTGCTCTTGAAGAGCCAACTCTACGACCGCGCCATGAAGAAGCGTCTGGAGGCTAAGGCTAAGATTGAGGCCGGTAAGAAGAAGATAGAGTGGGGAAGTCAGATTAGAAGTTATGTCTTCGATGACCGTCGTGTGAAAGACCATCGTACCAACTATCAGACATCGGATGTGGATGGCGTGATGGATGGCAAGATAGATGATTTCATCAAGGCATACCTGATGGAGTTCCCTACGAATGATGACGAACAACAATAATAATCTAAAAAATATACGACTATGAGTGGAAATAAAGACTTAAGAAGAGCCAAACATGAGGCTTATCAGAAGAAACAGGCTGCAAAAGGCGAGAAAGTAATCAAGTGGATATTCGGTGGCTTGATAGTCCTCGGTATTCTTTTTGCCATTTATGCAACAACATTAGTATAAAACAATGAGTGGATTAGAGATAGAAAGAAAATTCCTCGTTAAGAAGGGCGACGCTTATAAAAGCGCCGCCTTTTCTTCTAGTCATATCCAGCAGGGATATATTCCTGCTGAGGGGGCTACGGTGCGGGTTCGCACACGGGATGAGAAGGCTTACCTTACCATTAAGGGCAAGTCGGTAAATGGCGGCATGACCCGCTATGAGTTTGAAAAGGAGATAACGATGGACGAGGCGCAGCATCTTCTGCAACTTTGTCAGGGTGGCGTCATCGATAAGCGTCGCTATCTTGTGAAAAGTGGCAGTCATACCTTTGAGGTGGATGAGTTCTATGGCGATAATGAAGGTCTGGTTATGGCAGAGGTGGAGTTGGCTAGCGAGACCGAAGCCTATGAGAAACCTGATTTCATCGGCATGGAGGTAACAGGCGACAAGAGATTCTACAATTCGCATCTCTTGGGCAATCCTTTCTCGAAGTGGCGTGATACCTTGCCGGCTGAATATCGTTAGAAAATGTATCGAAAAAGTCATTTCTGCGTCCTAAAACGGACTAAATAGCATAAATATTACTAAATTTGTGTTTTTGCTTTCAAATAATTCATATATTTCAGAATTATTTTATAATTTTGCACGAAGAAAAATTAAAAAGTAAGAAATTAGTAATAGAAAGATAGAAATGACAGATTCAAATAGAGGAAGTTTTGGTAGCAAGATTGGATTGATTCTTGCTACAGCTGGTGGCGCCGTAGGTTTGGGTAACGTATGGCGCTTCCCTTATATGGCTGGTCAGGAAGGTGGCGCAGCCTTTATTCTGGTATACATCGGAAGTGTGCTCCTGTTGGGCATTCCATGTATGATTTCTGAGTTTATCATCGGCCGTCATGGTGCCTCTAATACCGCACGTGCCTATACCAAGCTCTCTAATGGTACGGCATGGAAGTGGGTTGGCTATCTTGAGGTGCTTACCGGTTTTCTGATTACGGGCTATTATGCGGTGGTTTCGGGCTGGTGTCTGCAGTATGTCTATGCCAGTATCATGGGCGAACTGCATGGTGACCCTACCTTTGTGGCGAATTACTTCAAGGAGTTTTCTTCTGATCCTGTGCGTCCGGTTATGTGGACGGTAGCGATATTCCTGATTTGTCATTTCGTGATTATTCATGGTGTGCGCGGCGGTATAGAGAAGGCTTCTAAGGTGATGATGCCTCTCCTGTTCATCCTGCTTTTGATCATTGTGGTAGCAGCTTGTCTGTTGCCTGATGCAGGTAAGGGCGTGGAGTTCCTGTTGAAGCCTGATTTCGGAAAGGTAGACAGAAACGTGTTCCTGAATGCCTTGGGTCAGTCGTTCTATTCTATGAGTATCGGTATGGGCTGTATCTGTACCTATGCCTCTTACTTCAGCCGTCAGACCAATCTCTTCAAGAGTGCTTTGCAGATTTCTATCATCGATTTGCTGGTAGCAGTACTGGCTGGTCTGATGATTTTCCCTGCAGCCTTCTCTGTAGGAGTATCACCGGATAGTGGTCCTTCGCTCATCTTTATCACTTTGCCGAATGTCTTTAATCAGGCGTTTGCATCGTTACCTGTATTGGGTTGGATCATCTCGCTGCTCTTCTACGTATTGCTGTCGGTAGCTGCCCTGACCTCGCTGATGTCACTTCATGAGGTGAATACCTCTTTCTTCTACGAGGAATTGAAGATAGACCGCAAGAAGGGTGCTACCATCGTTACGGTTTCCTGTGCCATCATCGGAGCCTTCTGTTCTCTCTCTTTGGGTGCAACAGACAAACTTTCGTTCTTTGGAAAGGCGCTGTTCGATTGGTTCGACTTCGTTACGGGGCAGATATTCCTTCCTCTGGGAGGATTCCTTACCTGCCTGTTCCTGGGCTGGTATGTACCTAAGCAGATTGTACAGGATGAGTTTACCAACTGGGGAACCTTGAAGGGCCGTCTCTTCAGTATTTATCTTTTCCTGATTAAGTTCGTTTGTCCTGTCCTCATCTTCCTGGTATTCCTGAACCAGTTTGGTGTTTTCGGATAAAGTATTTGTAATCGGATATAACTATATATAATAAGGTGTAGCATCTGCCGTTTCTTCGGAAAACAACAAACACTACACATTAAAGATTTAGATAATGGAAACAAGAGGAAATTTTGGTAGTAAGTTGGGCGTTATTCTTGCCACAGCCGGCTCGGCAGTCGGTTTGGGTAATGTGTGGCGTTTCCCTTATATGGCAGGTCAGAATGGTGGTGCCGCCTTCATTCTCATCTATTTGGTATGTATCATCCTACTCGGATTGCCTGGTATGATGAGTGAATTCATCATCGGCCGTCATTCCGCTTCTAATGCAGCCCGAGCTTATTCTAATTTGGGTAAGCATAAGGCTTGGGGTGCTTTGGGCTTGATGGGTGTCATCACCTCTATGATTATCCTGGGTTTCTATGCCGTAGTGGCTGGCTGGTGCCTGCAGTATCTCTATGCCAGTATCATGGGCGGTGTTCATGGCGATGCGGAGTATGTGAAGACCTATTTCCAGACCTTTGCAGCTGATCCTCTCCGTCCTACCTTATGGGCAGTAGGTTTTATCCTGCTTACCCACATGGTGGTAGTACGCGGTGTGCGAAATGGCATAGAGAAAGCATCCAAGATACTGATGCCGATGCTCTTCTTCCTGTTGATTGTGATTGTGATAGCTTCCTGCTCTCTGCCGGGAGCGATGAAAGGAGTGGAGTTCCTGCTGAAGCCGGATTTCTCTAAGGTAGATGAGAATGTGTTGCTCGAAGCGCTGGGACAGGCGTTCTTCTCCTTGAGCATGGGTACGGCATGTCTGTGTACTTATGCCTCTTACTTCAACAGACAGACCAATCTCTTGAAGTCGGCTACTCAGATTGTGACCATTGATACGGTAATCGCCGTATTGGCAGGTTTGATGATATTCCCTGCAGCCTTCTCGGTAGGTGTGCAGCCAGACAGCGGTCCTTCGCTCATCTTCATTACCTTGCCAAACGTATTCCAGGAGGCTTTCGGTAACATGCCGGTTGTCGGTTATGTGATTTCGGTGTTGTTCTATGCTTTGCTGGTATTGGCAGCCCTGACTTCTACTATCTCGATGCACGAGATAGGTACCGCCTTTATTTATGAGGAGGGTAAGATAAGCCGTGCCAAGGGAGCCTGGTTCGAGACCATCGTTTGCTGCATCATAGCTGTATTCTGTTCGCTCTCTCAGGGTGCCGTACCTGATTTGGGTTTCTTCGGCAAGGATTTCCTGAGCAATTGTGACAACTTTACTGCCCAGTTGCTCATGCCGTTGAGTTCATTCATCACCTGTCTGTTCCTGGGATGGTATGTGCCAAAGAAGATTGTGCGTGATGAGTTTACTAACTGGGGAACCCTGAAGGGAACTCTCTTCCCGGTCTTCCTGTTCACCATCCGTTTTATCTGTCCAATCTGTATTTTCCTTATCTTCCTGCACCAGTTTGGTGTCATTTAGCAAAACCGGCAAACTTGCAGACAGGCAATCTAGCTTTGTCTTGCTCCTAGTAGGCAAGATACGGCTTGATTCTTTCTATTTCGGCAGGTGGAAAGTCTTTGAGAAGACGCAAATCATTCACACTTCTCAGCGGACCATGGGTTCTGCGGTAGTTTACGATTTCCTTTGCCTGGTAAAAGTCCAGGTAAGGATGTTTGCGCAGTTCGGCTAAACTGAGCTGGTTGACATTCATTTTCCGGATATGTTTAGCATCAATATTCATATAGTGGAGGGCTGTCTCGGGCACGCCTTCCACTTCTTGTATCTGGCTCATGGAAACGAAACCGCCTAACCGCTCTCTGTATCGGATGATGCTTCTGGCATAGTAAGAGCCTATGCCGGGAATTTTCTGCAGTTCGGTCGTATCAGCAGAATTGATGTTGATATACTGACCTTCTTTCAGTTTCCGTGGATAACTGTATTGGGTAGTGTCTTTCTTCCTTTCATCTCTAGTTCTTATAACCGTCTCTTGATAGCCGTAGTTGTATCTTTCTCTTGGGTAAAAGTTGGCAGCCGGCTGGTAGTCTTTACTTATTCTGATAAAGGGCAGCAGTTTTTCGAATTGCTTCTTGGTTAGTCCGTAAACCCGTGCAAAGTCTCTAGGTGTCCTGAAGATACCTCCTTTATTTCGGTATTTGATGATGTTTCTGGCTTGCCATGATTCCAGTCCCAGCCGTTGGAAATCAGATTGGCTTGCCGTATTGGGGTCAAAGGCGAATACTTCGCTCGACTGAAGTCCTTCGTCATAATAGCCTGGCTGTTGCCGCGTGGCATGTCTGATGATACTATCGTTATGGGCTTGTTGTTTTTCAGATGGCATAGTTTCTTTAGAACCTACAATGAAAATCATTGTGGTACTGATAACGAGCAGGGTCAGGATTACGAGTAATGCTCGCCGTTCATGGTAATTGATATAAAAAAAATCCTTTATAAACTTCATAGGCTTACGGATTTTTAAGTTCTTGTGATACCGAAATTTCGCCGACCATTTTGGCCACGACCAAGGCAAATCCCCTGTGTATAGGCACATTAGACGGCTTTTGGTCGGGATTACTGGATAACATTGACTCCATTCCCTTCCTATAACTTATTGATAATCAATATGCGATATCTGATGCTTTTGACATTATATACCGATTTTTCGCTCCCTTATTTCAGGTGCAAATGCCTGCATATTAGTCAGTTGCTACATGAAATAAGAGGGTGGAAAAGTCTTTTTTATTGCTGTACGTAGTTCTTTGTGAGAAGTTGAACTTGGTCACGCAGCCATCGGATCTGCTCTGCCTGTTGGTCGAGCATCGCCTTTTGGTTGTTAATGACACCCATCAATACATCAGGGCTACTGTTTATGTTGACAGTTGAGTTGCTGATGTGATGCACATTCGTATTCTCTAACTTTTTATCATCATACTCTTCATTTGAGAGGAAGAAGTCCTCTATTGGAACCTCAAAATATTCCGATAACCTTTCAAGGTATCGAGAGTCAATGTAAGTTCGACCCTTGAAGTAGCTCGATGATATGTGTGAACTCTGACCGAAGACAAAAGCCACCATTTCACCGACTGTTTTTTTCTGCTCCTTGAGCAGCCGATTCACTAAATCTCCGTTAAACATAACCTAATATCATTAAATGTAAGTTAAATAACACCGCAAAAATAGGATTTCTTTCCTAAAATCGTGGAGTTTTCGATAATTCTTCTTATATTTGCCCACAAATTTAGCAACAAAATTCGAGATATGCAAGAAAAAGAAGTTAAAAATGGAGCATTAACTATTGAAGGTTATTATGCGACTCTCTCCAAAAAAGAGAAGAGTCAGCTCATTCAGTTTCTCATGAATAAGTATGGCTTCTGCTACAATACTGTACAACAAAAGTTGTCGGGCAGGACCAAGTTCAATCCAAGAGATCTCTTGGTAGTACAAACAGTTATAAATCAAAGCTTATGGAAAAGCAAGTAGAATTTTTCGTGTCTCCACTTGGAGTAGTGTGTTATTATGGCCATGATGGCAAGGTGCTCAGCTACAATACAGAGCACCCGGATATCATTAACCACTTGGCTGAGTTGATAAGTCGGCTTTACCCAGAGGCGTATAAGCACCTGGCAGACTTATACGCCAAGAGTAAGCCAAACAAACTTTATTTCAAGTATCTAATTACAGATCGTTTTATCCGTTGCAACCTGGGTTCCAACGATACACTTTGTTTCGATGTCGATGGAACCATTCTGCACCTGGAGAAAGTCGATTGCCCTCTCAGGGGTATATGTCCTAGAGAGAACATAGTCTGCCTCCCAAAGCTGAAGACTCCGTTCTTTCCTAAAGAGCTTGAGGTAGCGAAGTATTTTGCACAGGGTTATGTTGCTAGAGAGATAGCCCAGATTCTTGGCAAATCCAAGAACACGGTGTCTGCACAGCTTCGCAAAATGACCAAGCGACTGGGGCTGCAGTCAACGAGAGACATCATCAAGGTAGTTCATCAGTTGAACCTATGATTTGCCATCGATGCCGCTACAAGCGCAACTGCATCAATGGCTCCTGGTGCAGTTGCTTTAGAATTTATGTGGAGTATAAATTTATTGTTTTATGCATATTCTATGAGCAGTAAAGATATAAAAGCCAAAATTATATTATTAATCTCTAGATTCGCAACATTAGAGAATAAAGATTTTTATGTGCAGAATGATTATGGCATTTTAGCATACATGTGTATTAATGAAGTCATGGAGTATTGGTGGTTAGACAATGGGCAATGTCTGCAGGTATCAAAATTGGATCCAATATCCAAATCAGTCAGATTACCATGGTTTGATATAGAAATATGAAAAAGAAGAAGAAACAAGCCAAGATATTCGTAGAGTGTCACAATACATGTGCCCGCAGCAGTGGCAGAACCTGCAAGTACTGGGGGTGTTCACACCGCAAGCTGTACAGCGAATGTGACGGATATGAGAGGTATGTTCTATGGCCAAATCCAAGTGTTCATTTTATAAGCCGAAGTTATGAGGAATAGAATTAAGTTTTGGAGTGACCGCGAGATTAGAGCGGCATTCGACAAGCGGGGGGGCAAATATAAGGGCATCCTCCAGCAGTTGATGATGGAGCGAGACTACGCCTATAAGCGTCAGATTCGCTACTTTGTCAATGAAGACATTGATAAGTTCATGCGCAAATTATCTTAGTACTTTCTGTTTAGGTAGTTCTGAGTTAATTTTGCAGCACTAAATATAAAGATATGATTAAACAAGAGATAGTAGATCGCATTATAAGTGATGTCTCCATTCTAGAAGTAGTCGAGAGTGAAGGCATTGACTTCAAATCCCATAAAGGCAACCGCCATTGGGCTTGTTGCCCGTTCCACAACGAGAATACTCCATCATTCTATGTGGACACAGGCACAAACTGCTGGCGGTGCTTTGGCTCATGCCGCTCCGGCGGCAACGTCATCAGCTTCTACCGCAAACTGAAGAATGGTCTCGAATTCCCAATTGCCTGCAAGGAACTCGCCAAGAAATATCTCAATGAGGAGATAGAGGACGAGTGGCGACCAAGCAAGGAGGAAGAGGATAAGCAAAAGGAACAGGAGTCCCTGCGCATAGCACTCAACTATGCGCAGAGCTACTTCACAGAGTGTATGCAGAAGGTTAATCCCGCTGCTAACAAAGCACGGGAGGCAGTTTGCAAACGATGGGGCAAGGATGCTATCGGCACCTTCGGCATCGGCTATGCACCAGTAGAAGGCTTCATAGACTGGGCAATGCAAAAAGGATTGGACTTAGATATCCTGGAGCAAGTTGGCCTCATAGGTAATGGTGAGCGCGGCCAGTTCGCCATGCTCCGAGACCGCTACACTATACCTATCTATGACAAGATGAGCAGAGTCATAGGCTTCACGGCCAGAACCATGTCCGATAATAAGGATATCTGCAAGTACCTCAACCTGAAGAACAGTCTCGTCTATCACAAGGACACTTCGGTTTTTGGCATCAACTTCGCACAGAAGGAGGCTCGGTTGCGGGATAAATTCTATCTCGTCGAGGGTGCTCCAGACGTGCTCAAGCTTCAGTCAATCGGCATTCTCAATACAGTGGCATCACTGGGCGGTTCATGGACCGAGAACCAACTAAAGCAACTCTACCGCATCAGCAAGAGGGTGACATTCATCCCCGATGCTGACGAACTTAAACCAGGTAATGAATTTCCTGCAGGGACAGCTAATGTGTTTGCCAATGGTCGATCTGCTTTACAGGTCGGATTTACTGTTAATGTCAGGGAGATACCGATTGATTATCCGGCTCCAAAGAAGGAGGACCCGGACTCGTGGATAACTGACAAGGGACACTTCTCACAGATGCGTGAGGAGGAGTTCGTTTTCTGGTACTGCCGCCGCAGATACTGGCCAACAGCAGAAGATATCGATGAGTTTACGACAGAGGATAGATTGCAAGCAATTGCAGATATCTGTGGGCTCCTCATGTTAATCAAGGATGAAGACCTGAGAAGCAGCTATCTGACTAGTCTTATCGCTACCTACAAACACTCTCGAGAGTGGAAGGATACACTCAAGAGAGCCAAGGAGGCAGAACTGAGCGAGAAGCAGGAGCGTGAGCGAAAGGGAGACATCAAGATGCTCCGTGAATTCGGATTCACCGAACATGATAACTGCTACTGGGGTACAAACAAGGAGGGTGATGAAATCCAGTGGTCAAACTTCAAAATGAAGCCTCTCTTCCATATTCGTGATGATTTCAACCCGGTTCGCCTCTTCGAAATCAAGAATAACGGAGAGGAACCATCAAGACTCATCGAACTCAATATGGATGAGATTACATCGAGCAGTTCGCTTCGCAAGCGACTGTTTGGTATAGGAGATTATATCTGGATGGCCAAAGATGAGCAGCTTATCAAGCTTCTAGGCTATCTCGGTAGAGTGACCGAGACAGCAGACCCTATCAAGCAGCTAGGTTGGCAGCGTGAAGGATTCTATGCATTCTGTAACGGAGCGAGCGAAGATGGTACCTGGATTCCAATAGATGATATGGGCATACTCAGATTGCAAGTTGGCAAGTACTATCTTCCGGCCATGAGCAAACTCAATAAAGATAGTCGGGAATTATATGCTAGCGAAAAAAAGTTCCGGCATGAGAAGATGGTTGACAACCCGACAAGTCAGTCAGACTTTTTTGCCAAGGTCGTGCAGGTTTTCGGCGACAACGCCAAGGTGGGGCTGTGCTTCTATGTCGCCACACTATTCCGGGACATCGTCATCAGCAAGAGTCGCTCCTTTCCGCTCCTCAATGCCTTTGGCCCGAAGGGATGCGGTAAGACAGAATTCGCTGCAACGCTGATGAATTTTTTCTATAAATATGAAACTAAGTATGAGCCGTTGTCTATCACCAACGCATCAATGCCAGCACTCTCCGACTATGTAGGAGGAGTTAGCGACGCCCTGGTGCACATCGATGAGTACAAAAACTCCATTACACAGAATAAGGTGGAGTGGCTCAAGGACTTGTGGAATGGTATCGGTCGAACCAAGATGAACATGGACAAGGATAAGAAGCTCGTGCAGGCCAAGGTAGACTCTGGCATCATCCTCACTGGACAGGAGATGCCTACTGCAGATATCGCCCTCTTCAGCCGACTCATCTATCTCACCTTCGACAAGGGTGAGCATACACGTGAGGAGAAACAGAACTTCGAGGAACTGGAGCGTATGCGCCAGATTGGTGCTACACACATCACCCTTCAGCTACTGAAGCATCGTGACCAGTTCCAGGGCTGCTTCGGTAATGCCTGGAAGCAAGCATCTGATGACCTGGAGGAGCGGTTGGAGGGTGAAAGTATCCTTGACCGCATCATGACGAATTGGAAGGTGCCGTTGGCTGCATATCTCGCCATCAGAGATTACATCGACTTTCCTTTCAGCTACAGTGACCTTTTGGGAGTTATAGTTAAGGGAGTCAAGACGCAGAACAGCATGTGTAATACCACCGATGAGGTGGCTGGGTTCTGGAATATTGTCAATGCTGCAGTACAGATGGGCGAGCTGAAGAAAGACCAGGACTTCAAGATTAAGACCTGCGGAACTCTGGCTACCAACAAACTCAGGATAGACAACTGGGCGATGCCAAAGAGCATCCTGATGATTCGCAAGGACATTACCATGGCGGTTTACCGCAAACTTGGAAGGCAGATGGATGAAAACCTCCTTCCTAAGGAGTCGCTGTTGCATTACCTACAGATAGGTGCTGACTTCTATGGTTCTACCAAAAACCCTGAGCGATTTATCAAGTTCACTCCGAGCGGTTTGCCGGAGACAGTAGAGAAGACAGATGCCAATGGTACTATCACTGGCCGGCAGAAGTTATATTATAAAGACAGGCCACTCTGTTTTGACTATACCATGGTTTCTAACAGATATGGCATAGATCTTGACACAGAGGTAGATGGTGAGCAGAAACAGACCAAGGATACCTATGTCATGACAGATGCAGAGCAGATGGCTCTAGGTCTGGAACCTTCGCCACTATAGTGGAAATAAGTTTTTTGTTTAGATCATATCGATAGTAGCCTCCAGGGGAAGAGATTCCTCTGGGGGCTTTTTTGTTGGTGTTCCGTGATTTTTCCGACAACTCACACGCGACTTAAAAACAATGTGGCATTTGTGGCAATTAGTGCAACACTGATTATCAGAGAGTTAAGAGGGTATGTATTTGTGGCAATTATGTGGCAATTTGTGGCAACGAGAAGAGAAGTGTGGCAAAGGTTGTGGCAATGTGGCAATTCTATTATATATTTGTGTCAATAAGAAAAGACTTATAATATTAATAATCAAGCACTTAACATTTTTGCCACAATTGCCACAAATGAATTGCCCAAAAATGGGTTCCTTGATTTTTAATTGCAATTTTTCCCTTAAAACAAGGATTTTTAGCGCAATACAGATAACTTTTCCTATAAACATAGGAATATCTCGATTATTTTTCCTAACTTTGCGGTGTTTTTAATTACAGAAATATGAGTAAATTCGTAGTTTATGTACAGGTAGAGCCATATCTAAAGCAATGGCTCACCCATAGTTTCGGCGATCCCGTGGAATTCCCGTCCTCCAGCAACGAGAATGCTGTTCTGCGCCGGTTCCTATCTAAGCGCCCGATCAATAATCTGCCTGAGCAACCTGGAGAGCGAGATGTTGCCATCTGCATACCTTACTCCAAGTCTAAAAGCCCAGAGACTTACAACTTCCTTAACGGTCATGCAAAGCAGGCGCTCACCGAGAGCATCAACGACCTCTTCCGCATCAACATGTGGAGTGACCTTGGAGACCTCAATGACATGTCATGCAAGAAGATGTCTGCTTTCCGCTCCTGGTGTGAACAGCAGGGTATCGACATAGAGTATGCTGAGACAATCCGCATGAAGTGGTATCGCATGCGCAAGGCCTATCAGGAGAAGGGCATCAATCTTTTTAATCTTAAAAGATGCAAAAAAGACGATTTTTCATGAAAAAATCTCATCTACTCTAGCCCTGTTTTTGTTCAACACCGAACAGGTGCGAACAGATGCGAACAGTCACGAAATTTTTAAGCTTATGAAAAGACTTAGTTATATCTGCAACGTGCAGCGCATTCCTGTCAGCAAGTTGCCTTTCGATACACTTCTAGGCAACCATACATTTGAAATACCAGATAGCTACAATTGGCCAGTTGTTAAGTGTCAGAAGCCTGCCAAAATGGAAATCACAGACAAAATAGAGGATGGTCAGCGGTTCTACACCCATAAACTCACCTTCCGCACATGCCGCGAAGACCTGGACATGAAGGACAACTATGCCTATCTGGTCACCACCATCGAGGGCAAACGCTATCTCATTGGCAACAGGGAGCGGCCATTTCCTATTATTAATATGTCAGATGTCCACCCTGATTCCCTTGGGACTTCTGCCATGCTCGAGTACACAGTTCAGTGGGGTAGCACCCGAAAAGCACCTTTATTAGCCTGATTTACGTATTTTTCCGTTGGCAATTGCCATATTATCTTTGCATCAAAAAAGATAAGCGCATGAAATACGGAATGATGATATGCGGTACCATCGGAGCCGGCTACGACTGGTGGTCGGGCACCTATGGTACACGTTCCAAGGATGTCAAGGCCTACCTTGACGCTCATCCGGACGAGGAGGTGGATATCGCCGTCTCCTCGCCGGGTGGTTATGTTGATGAAGGCTTGACCATCTATCAACTTATCAAGGATCATAAACATGTCAACGTCCATATCCTCGGCATGACTGCTTCCATCGCTACAGTTCTCTGCATGGGAGCCAAGCATGTTGATATGTCCGTCGGCAGTACCATGCTCATTCATAATGCTTCGACAGGTGTCGCAGTCTGGGAGTCTGCAAACAAGGCGAAACTCGATGAACTCATCAAGGATTGGCAGAAGCAGCGTGATGGTCTCGACACCATCGACAAGGTCATAGCCTCCGTCTATGCCCAGAAATCGGGCAAGACAAGCGATGAAATCCTGGCTCAGATGGAAAAGGGCAGTTGGCTGAGTCCACAGCAGGCATTGGAGATGGGGTTGGTTGATGAGGTCAGGGACCTGGACGAGGAAGACAAGAAGCGTCAGACTAATCTCGCTAAGAGATTCACTAACGCTTTCTGCTCCAACCTTGGTTTGCCGCCACTTCCTGGAGCAACCGCTGATGAAGAGCCCTCTACATTTCTCGAGAAGGTTGCCGCCTCACTCAGAGATATGTTCAAGAATAATACACAAATTTCTAACATGAAGAAAAAATTCCTCAATCTTCAGACCCTCCTCAATCGCAAGGAGGATTTTGAGGTTAGCGATGAGAAGATTACTCTCACCGATGCAGAGATGCAGAAAATCGAGGATGCTCTTGCCCAGAAACAGAAGGACTTGGATGACAAGTCCGCTGAGCTCGACAAAGCCAGCCAGGAGGTCAAGGACCTGAAGACGAAGGTTGAGCAGAAGGACAAGAATATCCAGGACAAGGATAAGGAGATCAATGATCTCAAGGGCGCACCGGGTTCTGCTACCCATGATGACGTCAAACCGGAGGTTGACAACGTTGACTCTGGTGAAATCTACAATGCTTTGAAGCAGATATTCTAAAATGGCAGCTTTAGAAAATACAGTTGAAATTACTCCTAATGAACTGAAGACCAGCTTTGCGAAGTACCGCAAGGACATCATTGTGATGCCTGTGCGCGCTCTTGACGAGGCAGCAAAATTCATGAGCCGACGCGTGGGCGTTCGTGGCAAGGAGACTGTCGGAGAGCTCGCAGGCGACATGGAGCTCGGGCCATACTCTCTTACTCGCAAGGATGAGAATGGCGTTACAATCACAGGCCGTACCCTGGAGACATTCCTTGGTTCATGTGTCAAGCCTTTTGAACCAAATAAGGTTCGTGAGTCTATCTATGGCTCCAACGTATTCCAGGGCGAGGCGCTCAAAAAACAGCCTATCACCAAACTGATTGGCATGTTCCTGGCAGGCAAGATAGGTGAGGCACTCTTCAAGTACCTCTTTACTATGAAGCGTAACCCAGCTGGCTCTGGTACCGCAGACCTCGCTGATGGTTTCAAGACCATCTCCGATGCTGAGATCAAGTCCAAGGCGATTGCTGTTGAGAAGGGCAACCTCTTCAATACAACCGCGATGACTGGTGTCAACGCAGTCGATGCAGTCGAGGCATTCTATGATGCTGCCGATGAAAAACTGAAGGGCATCAATACCTGCATGTTCATGAACAGCCATGAACTTACGCTCTACCGCCGCTGTTATCGTGATAAATACGGAACTGTCAATTGGAACAATGAGTTTAACCACAACAAGTTGGATGGTGCCAGCAATTGCACCCTTGTGGGTCTTGACAACGTTCCTGCGGGCTACAAGATCATCACTCCTGGCAGCAACATGCTCATCGGTTTGGCTACCGAGGGCGACAAGGCGAACTTTGGTGTAGAGAGTTCTCTTGACTCTCACTTCCTGGTTGACTTCGTGGCAACTATGTACTTCGGTACTCAGTTCGAGTCGATCTCCAAGGAACGCATCCTCTTCGGTTACGACACTATCCCTTCTGAGTAAGGGATAGCTGTCTATGGTTATACATAATATTATATATTGATATATGGCAACAAAGAAAACATGTGCTTCAGCCACAGACCTTTATGAGGATGTGTTGAAGTGTCCTGGTGAGAAGAGAATGCCTGGTACCAGAGCCTACGGCTTCTTTATCCCACGGCGTTACATCACCAAGTTCGCAGAGCCGCAGAAGGAAACAGCAACATCACTCAAGGACTATCTCGTCATCAAAGATAGCCACACCATTCAGGCAGACAAGGTCTGGATTAAGATTGCCTTCATCACAGACAAGAGTTCCTTCTCGCCAGAGGCGCAGGGTGAACATGGCTGTAAGACCATGAACCTCAAGGCAACAGCTGTCCTCCCTGGTACAGAGGAGGAAGCGTCTGCACTCGCTTCTTTGCTTCTCAACGAAGACGGTATCTTTATGATTCCTGAGCGCAACGGCAAGCTTCGCCAGTTCGGTGACGAGACTTTCGAGGTCGACGTAACACCATCTCAGTCTTCAGGCGCAGGCATCTCTGACGAGACAAATACCACACTGGAGATCTCTGTCAACTGCGAGACCATGCCTCCATTCTATTTCGGTACCCTCACAACTGCTGAAGGAACCATCTCTGGTAAGGATTGCAAGCCAGTGGAGGTCGCTGCTGGTACAGACGCCCATTAACAAGGGATTCGATTTTCCTACATAACTACTATCAGTGGCGGGGCGATGCTTACATGAGCTCGCCTCGCCATTTTAATTTTCTATATTATGAATGATCCGAAATTCACAGAAAAGTTGAAGAAGTGGTTTGACAGCGAGCATACCGATGCCAACATCAGGGAGGGAGCGCTGCTCCTCCTTCAGATGAATAACAACCGTCACCTCTATCAACTCATCAACTTCGACCCACAGGGCAAACTCGAGTTGCTCAAATATGAGCTGCAGAAGCATCTCAACTATCGCATCGAAGGCATGACCATCGATGATGTCAGCAACTATGACAAGGCAGTCACGCCAGTTCTTCAGACTGCGATTGACAAGACCTCAGAAGCAGACCAGATTGCAAAGCAGCTGGCACCTCATCTTCCGGTCGTGGAGTCAGAAAACCTCGATTCCATCGTGCCTTCAGCCATCGTAGCCAAAGGCAAACGAGCAGACCATGACCAGTTGCCTGATAACATCCAGGCTATTTGGGATAACAACTGCGCTCTGTGGAAGAAAATCAAAGAACACTTTGAGGCTTGCAAAGCTTACGACATGTCATGTGACAGATACGAGGGCTTGCATGCTGCCGACGAAGACTTCAAGCGCATGCTCCTTACACTCAAGGATGAGTACTATGCATACAAGCAGGCCATGGACGTCTACGACCATGCCAAGCCGGGTGATGCCGAGAAGCAGCCAGCGGAGGAGCAGCCAGAAGCAGCCATCACCTCCAAGCAGATTGGCAATGCTCGATCCTACATCACCAAGAACCTTGATCAGCTTATTGGCTTGACGGAGGCTGGCAACACAGACAAAGCTGACGCCTTGAGAGCAAAGGTCAATGAGCGTGTGCAACTCTTGATTACAGCCAAGGCTGAAATCACCGCTGATACCATCGCAAAGCTTCAGCAGGCGGGTATCACCATGGAGCAGCAGGCTTCAGCCGATGGCGAGGAGCAGCCAGAGAGTGCAGAAGAGGAGGTTACAGATGAGGGCGAAGCAGATACAGCAAGTCCTGAAGCCACTCCAGCAGAGTAGCTCACAGGTCTTCCTGGGTCAAGGGCTTCACACCCTTGGATTGTTAGGTTGGATTCTGGAGCAGACAGGACCGGCAGATGTTGCCGTCACGACCTTCTCTACATCCGATGCCTTCTTGTGCGGAGTCATTAACCTTCGCAAGCGAGGGTTAATTAACCATTCAACGTTAGTGGCTGACATTAAAGCTTCAAGTAAAACTTTAAAGCTAAAACGCTTAATGACAGAGGCTTTTGATGATGTTCGGCTTACGCTCAATCACTCCAAAATTATGTTGGTCAGTAACGCTGAGTGGTTAGTCTCCGTGATAACATCGCAGAACCAGACGTATGGTGATCGCGCTGAATGCACCTTCATCTCTCTCGATAGAGACGTCTATCTCGATATTCATAATATGCTCAATAATCTGTTAGATGATAAGACAACAATTTCCATTCCTCGAAGAGAGTGATTTATATCTGCAGACTGTCTATGATCTTGCCAAGACCATGACGCCTGTTGAGGAGATTCCCATCCTGATGGACCTTCCTCCTGATGAGTCTATGGCTATGCAACTGGAGCTGCAGGAACCTAGGTCGCCATATCGCAGACGCTATCTCAGAGGTTTAGCGGAGACCGCTAATGAGTTGAGAACCAACAATATTGCATTGGCAAATGTAGGTTCTCCTGGTGCTTATCAGGCTGTCATGTCACAACTCTCGCAGATTATTGCTAAAATCTCATGATATGAGCCTGCCTGTTAATGTTGATGATTACATGAAGTACATGCCTCTCAATGAGGATGAACTTCTAGATCTTCATCTCTCCGCTATCGTCAGAGCGAGAGTGGAGAGACTTCGAGGGTGCTATGCGTTCTGGCTTCGATACCCTCGATATACCGTCCGTGAGATGGTTGACCAGGATAAGGCAATGTTTGCCGTCAGCGAGACACAGGCATACGATGATATACATCTCTGCCAAGTCATGCTCGGCAATCTCAACGCCGCCTCTAAGGAGTTCTGGCGATGGAAGGTCAACCAGGAGATAGACGAGGACCGCAAGGCTGCCAAGGCTGCAGGCGACTTCCGGGCGCTTGCCGTGATGCAGAAAAACCGCATCAAGAACAACCGCACCGACACGCCTGATGAGCCAGAGCTGGCATTCGACAAGATTGTTCCTGTTGAGTTCCGCATGACAGATGATCCGACAGTCATCGGTTTGCAGAAGATTCCAAATCTTCGTGCAAAAATTAAAAAAATGGAGAAGCGCTACTCGATGCCGGACATCGAGGATGCTGACTTCGAAGAACTTCCGCCAGATGATGACAGCAGCAAGACCTAAGGAGTTATTCTTCAACGACGTGCAGTCTCGAGTCCTGCAGCTCATGCCCAAGACTCTCGTCTGCGAGTGGGGCCGTGGTACCGGAAAGGGTGTGGTCGAGGCTGGCCGCATCCTCTATGCCGTGCAGCACATGCCGGGTTCGTGCCTGGGCATGGTGGCGCCATCGGTCAAACGATGCCAGACCAACATCCTTCCTTCAGCTCTGGTCCACCTCGAGGAGTGGGGCTACAAGCGCGATGTCCACTACATCGTTGGCAAAAAACCGTGGAAGGCGCTGCACTGGCAGGAACCGCACTTCCAGCCCATGAACTGGGAGAATACAGTAGCCTTTTATAATGGCAGCTACCTCAACATCATCTCTCAGGACCGCAGCGGTACCTCCAACTCCCTCTCACTTGACCACGTGTTCATCGACGAGGCGAAGTTCATAGACTGGGAGCAGCTAAATAATGAAACGCTCCCTGCAAACCGTGGAAACAAGCAGTTGTTCGGTGACTGCTGTCTCCACCATGGTCTGACCATTACTTCAGATACATCGGCGACCAAAAAAGGTTCCTGGTTCATGAGCTGGGAAAAGAAGCAAGACAAAGAGCTGGTGGCAACCATGGAGACAGTCCTGGTGCATCTGCACAGCATCCGCAACAAGCTGGCTGCTCACCCTGAACGATATGACTACTACATGAAGGAAGTGCAGAAGTATGAGAAGATTCTTGATTCTCTCCGCTCCTATGCACTTGTCTATTCTCGATGCTCCAGCATCCAGAACCTGGCTGTCTTAGGCGAGGACTTCATCAGACAGATGAAGCGAGACCTGCCTAAGATGACCTTCCTCACGAGCATCATGTGCCAGCATGTCGGCATCGCACAGGATGGTTTCTACTCCGGGCTTGACGAGGATCGCAACTTCTATACGGCACCGAACACCAGGTTCCTCAATGACCTGCAGTATAAGTTCGACCCTAAGCACGACAAGCCGGACTGCCGCATGGATGGCGACCTGGAGGACGGTTTACCGCTGATCATCGGTTCCGATGCTAACAACAACATCAACTGTCTCGTAGTCGGGCAGGTGGGTTCTGATACCAAGCTGCGCATCGTAAACTCATTCTATGTGAAGTATGCCAGGAAGTTGCCTGAGCTCGCTCAGGACTTCTGCGACTACTATAAGTATCTCAAGAACAAACGAGTCATCTTCTACTACGATGCGACCTTCGTTGGAAACTCCTATGCAACGCACAGCGATAAGTTCTACCAGATTATTACCAAGGTGCTACGTAGGAATGGTTGGCTCGTTACAGAGGTCTACATCGGCAAGCCGATGAACCATCTTGAGAAGCAGTTGCTCATCGACCGCATGTTCAAGGGACATGCGCGCCACATGGTTCTCATCAACCAGGACAATAACGAGGACCTGATCATCTCAATTGAGAGTGCCGGCTGTTACAACAACGGCAAGGATAAGCGAGGTGAGAAGCTCGTAGAGACAGACGAGGACAGGCTGGAGAACCGCACCGACTTCTCCGATGCCTTCGATACCGTCTGCATTGGCGTTGACAAGTTTCCTCAGACCGTCCTGTACACGGGTGGCATGAGCAACTATTACCCACGATAGAATATTTCGTTCTTTTTTTTATTTATTGCTTTAAGTTTTTTTTATGCTATGATTCCTTGGCTGCTTGCTCGTGAGAGTAGGCAGCCTTTTTTCTTTCTGGGTGTGTGAGAAAGCGGTATCTCCGATGGTGAGTTTGATGCTGTTCCGTACTTTTTTTATTGCATTCTCCGCCGCCCGTCATGCCCATCCGAAATTTCCTATGCAAAGGTAGCTTCTGGCGATTCAAACCTGTGCATGAACCTGGGTTAACAAAAGTCAAAGGTTCTTCACGCTTCACTAAACCTTTACCTTTTGTTAACACAGAACCCCACACCTGTTTGCCTCTGCCAGCGCATTGTTTAAGCATAGGAAAAATCGAAAGGGCACACCGGGCTTTGAACGGAATGCAATTAAAAAAAATACTCCACAGCAGGAGTGGGAAAAAATCTCTGGACTCCCAAACATTACCAGAATACAATTTCAAACTTTATAAAATTTTTCGATATGAGACAGAATTATTTCTTTGAGTACGTTCCAAACGCTTACATCAACCTTTGCGTTGACAAGGCACAGCAGATGGCAAACAACCGCTTCGTCTACGACTTCAAGGCAGGCGACAAGGAGGCGGTACAAATCTGCGCTGAATGGCTAGTTCGCTATCTTACAAAGCGGTATAGCAGTATCTTAGAGGACTTCGTTGTAGTTTTTGCTCCATGCAGCACACAATGGAAATATAACAAGCGATTCGGCTATCTTGCAGCCATCCTCAATGCAGCAGGCATCGCAACCGCAAATGAGCACGTTCACATCTTTGGAGAGCGCAAGCCAACCCACAACGGAGGCAGCCACGTTGTTAACGAGGACATGTATCACGTTTCAGTAGATGGCGAGTACTTCAAGGGCAAGCAGGTCATTCTATTCGACGACCTGCTGACTAGCGGCAAGACCATCGAGGACTTCAGAGGAAAGTTGGAGGCGGCAGGTGCTTATGTGGAGAGAGAAATCTTTTTGGCTCGCACCATTCACCACGACCCAATAAGCAACAGAGGCGTGTTGCAGGAGATGGCAGAAGGCTTTTATGAGGCAGTTGCACACTCAAAGAGATGTTTCCCACAGGGTGTTAATATCATCAAGAAATCAAACAACAACTATAATAAAGTAGCGTAACATGAAGAAGTACAATGATATACTAGCAGATGAGCGACCAGAGTTCAAGGCAGCTAATTACGGATTCGATTCACTCAGTAACACTGAATTGTTATCCATGGTAATCAACAGAGGGGCAGGAACAGCCGAAAGCCTAAGCCAGGCTAGGCAACTGATGAACATGGCAGACAACAATCTCAGTAACCTTGCAAAGTTATCCATGGACGAAATGCAGGTAGTGCAGGGAATAGGCGACTGCAAGGCGTTGGCAGTACTCGCAGCTTTGGAACTAGGTAAGCGCAGGGCAGTGGAGAAGTTGGGCAGCAAGCCCGACATGGGCAGCAGTCTAGCCATATACAACTACATGCTTCCGCAGATGGCAGACCTCAAGGTAGAGCAGGCACACGTCATATTGATGAACCAAAATTTCAGACTCATCAAGAGCGTGAAACTGAGCGAGGGAGGAATAACTGAGACATCCGTGGATATTCGTATCCTCATGAGGGAGGCAGTCTTGAGCGGTGCAACTATCATGGCATTTGTGCACAATCACCCATCGGGCAACACGCAGCCAAGCAAGGCGGACGATGTGCTGACCCAGCAGATAGCCAAGGCTTGTCAAGTCATGCGCCTCTTCTTTATGGACCATGTGATAGTAACAGATGGAGCATTCTACAGCTATCACGACAAGGGCAGACTATAGGCACCATGGGCAACGTGACAGGAACACGTTGCCCTTTCTCTTTCTTGCAATCTTGCTGATAACCGCGGATAAAGGGAAGGGGATAGAGTAGTGAGGGCGATGGCAATTCGGCACGGCAGTCGGGGAAAGGGGCAATTGCCACATAAAAAAAACCTTACATATACCGCTCCAGTCAGCCGTGGCAATTGCCTCCGAGCGTAGGGCGGTGGGGGCTATGCTTACAGCAAAGCACGCCCTTTTTTGTTCCAACTTTCTAAAAATCCATGATTTTCAGCAAGTTGGCAAAAATGACCGTGGAAAATTTGTGCAAAATGCCCAAATTTTGCAATCAATTGCCATTGATTGCCCGCTCGAAAACGGCTACTTATGCCAATTTCCATGAAATTGCCACAAGAAACGAGCCGTTTTCGAGCGAACCCCTACATTTCATTTCGGGGTAAAAGAGGTAATAACATTGTTTGACATCATTCAAAAATGATGAGAAAAAGAGGTAAAAACCGTGTTTGATGGGGATGAAATGTTAAATAATACACAAATGTTGAAAATAATCACGAAAATATTTGGTTATTCAACAAATGTTTAGTACCTTTGCATCGTGTTAATAAAGATAGTATATGGCAAGACGAAAATCTAAGGAACTCAAGGAAAATGAAGACGATTTGCTTTTCTACCTAGAGTATTGGCAAGAGTTCCCCGATACCTTCAAGAGGGTAGCAGAAAAAGAAATCGCAGAGTTGCAAAACAAAATTAAAAACAAAAAGAAATGAGAAAGCCCCTTCGGGGGCACTCATTCCTTTAAACTTAAAAAATATAAGATTATGGAATATACAGAGATGATTGATAAGGTGAAGGCTTTGGCTGCACAAAACAGAGCTGCCAAGACCGCAGAGGATAAGGCGGAGGTTCGCCGTCAGATGGATGCACTCAAGGAGTCAGACCCTAAGGCTTTTGCCGTGGCAGTGGGCTACATGGCTAAGACCACAGAGCAGAAGGTCAAGGAACTGACCATGGCAGAGAAATTTGGTGAGATTACAGATATGGTTTCCATGGCTTACATCGCAAAGGCTTACTTTGGCAAATCTCGCTCTTGGCTGGCACATAAGATGAACGGAAACATAGTCAACGGAAAGGCATCGCAGTTTACTCCTGATGAGCTTGTTACTCTCAGAGGTGCCTTGCAGGATATGGCTCAGAAATTCGGCTCGCTTAGCCTTGCTATTTAGGCTATCTTTATTTAACACATCGTCCCCGGCACAGAGCCGTGCCGGGGACTTCTTATTATTCACATATAGGCAAGTTTTCAAGGCTAAAATGTTAAATCTTACTTAATAATACGTTTTTTCGTAGTAAATATTTGGATAATACGAAAATTTGTAGTATCTTTGCATTGTCTTAAAGAAATAATGATATGAAGAAAATTTTAGTAAGCGACAAAGAGGAAGAGCTGATAGCAGCTATCAGAAATTACAAAAAGTCTTTTCCTAGGGGCAACCCGCAGTTATTATGGTATGCTCAACAACTTTTCGATGAGATGATTGAGCCGCCTGAGTATTACACAAAGTATTAACAACAGACCCTCCCTTCGGGGAGGGCATTAAAAAAAATATAAGATTATGGAAGTAGCAGTAGCAACAGTTAAACAGACCAAGGATAGCGAAGTAAAGCAGCGCATCCAAGATATTCAGATGCTCGTGTCGTGGCGAGAGATAGCACATACATATTTCGGCAAGTCGGCATCATGGCTTTATCACAAGCTCGATGGCATCGATGGCAATGGTGGAGTGGGAGGCTTCACCGAAGATGAAAAGAACATGCTCCGTGGCGCACTCTGCGAGGTTTCAAACCGCATACGTGCAGCTGCAGACAGAATATAAAATGAGGCTGGGGCTTATCATTCCCCATAAGACAAAAGTCGCCATAGCCTTGTGGCGCAGAAATACCAAAAACGTCCCCGACACAGAGCCGTGCCGGGGACTTCTTATAGTTCATATTAAAACATTTTTTTATTATGGTTTATTCCGACAGGCAAATGAGAGTAGCAGATGCTACGATTAAGCAACTTTTAGCTAATGAAACCGCTATGGTCAGAGAGGCGATGCTAGCTTATGTTGACGAGTTGTCTGATGACAGGGTTCTTGCCAATGATGTGGTGACTATGTTGGAGATTGATGGCTTGATTGTTTATACCGGAGATTACGATTGGAGGGTTCAGCTTACAGACAAGGGATGCAAGGCTGCACAAATGGGGTTGGCTAGATACCTCAAACGGAAAAAACTAATGGAGAAGCTGAAGGAGTATAAGCTGCTCGTAGGTATAGCTAGTGCTACGGTCTCTTTTGTGTCGATGCTGATAACACTTGCCCTTACAATTTACAATGCATTAAAATTATAAGGGCACATACTACAGACACGATGGCGCAAATTGCATTGGCCAGTGTGATTAGAATGTCGTAAAGTAATTCTTTTCTTTTCATACCTTAATATATATTATAATGTAAAAACACCGCAAAGTTAGGAAAATAATCGGAGAATTTCAGAGAAAATCGGAGAAAATTGGGGAAAATCGGGGAAAATCGGAGAATTTTCGAGGAAAATGCACGGAAAATCGGGGAATTTCCGAGGAATCCATTCCTCGAAGTGGCAGAACCGAAGGAAGATCCTGCGGTCGTTTCCGGTCATTTCCGGTCGTTTTCAGTCGTTTTCAGTCATTTTTGGTCGTTTTTCCGGTCATTTCCGGTCATTCCTGGTTATGATTCCGAATAATTCCGCTAAATCATTCCTTTTCTTTCCTTTTCGTTCCTCAACCCCATGTTTTTATGCTCTACAACATAAAAAAGTCATTTATTTCAAAATTTCCAGCATTTTTTTTTGGCGGTTCCATTTTTTCTCCTTACCTTGCAAGAAGTTTTAAAATATCATGGTATGAAAAAAATAATTTTAATGTTGGTTATCGTCTTGATAACTATGGGCGCTAAAGCGCAAAGTGTTGTACAAACAGAGGATGGAAAGTATCCTGTCTATTGTACAATGATGGCTTATAATGCTTGGGGCATTGGAAAAATTAAAATCCAACTAGACCTTGGTGAAGTATCTTCTGGACACTCCTTTGAAGCTATATGGGATGAGAATGGAAAGCCTATGAAATTCAATACTGCTATGGATGCTGTAAATTATATGGCTAAGCGTGGATGGAAGTTAGAGATGACCACAGCTGTTCAAAACGTTGTGCATTATATTATGGTCAAAAGAATTAGCAAAGACTCAGAAATCAGAGAAGGTTTGGTCGCTAAACCTGAATAATGTGTTTTATAACATAAAAAAGAAAGAAAAAAGGCAAGAGTTGAAAAATTCTTGCCTTTTTTTTTGGCGGTTCCAAATATTCTTCGTACTTTTGCCATCGCTTATAAGATAGTAGTAATCTACTCAGCGATGGCGACTGTTTCGCCTAGGCTTCACGCCGTGGGCTTTTTTTATGCCTATAAAGTATCATTTTCCCGGCAGCGGGAAAAAGGTCTTTACAATATGGCGGTTGCATGATCCGTAAGATACTTGCCCTTCGCTGGGAAAGCTACCATCTTATAAGCAGCGGTGAATGTGACCGCCACCATTGTATTTATACATCAAGGTCGGTCTATAATGCTTATAAGATGGCAATTATGCAGAATTCAATTTTATTAAGTGATGCGCAGGTGAGACCTGCAGGCATCAGCGTAGAGGAGGGCATCAATACCCTCAAGTGTGAAATCAAGAAGCTCGCCAAGACCAAGAGCGAGACCTTCAGCTATATCTGCGGGGAGACCGTGACCTATGGAGAGGTTGTGCTCACCATGGTTGGTTTCGCAGCTGTGATGGCGATGGTCATGATTGGTGGTTTCATTTTCGGAGGGGAGGTGGCATGATGGTGAGCAGAATGACTACAGAGCTGTTTCATGCTCAGCTGGAGGAGAACATCGTGAGAGCTGCTGACGAGCGCAAGCGCCATCAGGCAGAGTTGCAAGTTATAAGCCGAGATTACGAGAGCTCGTTGGACAGTATTGAACGCATGGAGGATGAAGCAGGGGAAAGCTACCGCTGTGCCCGTAATGCTTTCGAGAAGGCCAAAAATGAATATCAGAAAGAACTCCGTAATTGTAGAAAGCTTCGCAATGAGGCAGGATTTCGCAGAGACAAGGCGAAGGTCGAGGAGACTAATCTTTGGACACTCAACAACAATACCATCCAGAGCGACCGCCACAAAATCTTTGAGAGATACCGAGAAGCGGGGGGGTACTTACGGGAGCAGAAGCAGAACTCCTGCACCCAGGCTGGACCAAAGACAAGAAAGGAGGAGTGAGTGATGAAGAAAAGTAGAAACTGCAGAAGACGCACAGCAAAGCTGATAACCAAGGACATCAGCAAGTGCAAATACTTCATAAATATTGGCAAAAAAATGAACGCCCATAAGGTGGAACTCAAATTTCAGAGAGAATACAATACAATGGGTTCTGTTGTTTTCATCGATGATGCGTCACACAAGCAGACTATTATCCGATGGTATGATCATCGCTATTATGCTCTTAGGTATGGAGCTAAAGAGGTTGAGCCATACAATATGACTTTGGCCAAGTGGAAAACCATAAACAACGATTAGGTATGAAAAAGAATAAGAAGAAAGTCAAGAGAGACGTTCTCTTGCTATATTTTAGACGTCGTCGCATCCGCGATGCGCTCATGAAACGCTACTGGGAGCTTGAGACTAAACGCAAGGAACTGTACAAACTGGTGAAGTACGCCAAGATTCAGTCACGATACTGCGTCAATCTGGACTGCCACCGAATAGTCGGCAGATACCTCAGAGAACTGGAGCGTGAGGAAATCCGCGTCTGCAGACTTCAGGTCAAATACAACCTATGGGCTTCCCGTCTGAGCTACTGGGTTGACCTCTATGAGTCGGCATTATACCGTCTACACCCTGGTGACAGCATTTAAGTTTAACCCTTTAAAAAATTAACGATTATGCCAAGAAATAAAGATAATTTCAACAGCGAGCAGTTTGAGAAGGACCTGCTCGACGCTTACTTCCACTTCCGCAGCTGCCTCCCTGTGAAGGAAGAAGCCACCGGTCTTGATTACAAGAAGAGCTTCAAGACCACCCAGGACATCGCCACGGAACTTGATGACATGGGCGGTGTCAGTATAGAAACCATCAACCAGTATATGCAGGAGCATGGCTACTATGTTGCCACGCAACCAGACGGAACCGTGGCATGGGCTATCTGGGAGAGAGTTGTCAGGCCTGACAAACTGGTTTAAGTTAAAAACTCATATATTTTATTGTACTACCATGTGTTATGAATAATTTTTCGTACCTTTGCAGCACGAAAAATTTTACAAAGTTTTGAAAAGCTTTGATACGGCTGACCGCCCGTGAGGGTAGTCAGCCGTATTTTTATTTTTACCATCTCCATATTATTTTTGCATCAAAAAAGATAATATATGACCATCACATCACTTCCGTCGGGCAGTTTCTTCCTTGAGAACATCCCCGACATCGACATTCTTACGGCCAAGACCCGCCTGCTCGTCACCATCAAGATAGGTGATGATACCATCTACGATGAGTATCTCTATCCTGCCGATGGAGAGGTCAGAGTGATCGATCTTGCCGACATCTTCCGTCCCTATGCACGGCGGAGGCTGGCAGTCACAGCCACCATCACCATCGCCGAGCAACAGGTTCCGAGCTCCGGAGACACCGACTCGGCAACAGTCACCGATACGAAGACAGCCAACCTGCAGGTCTACTATTCTACCGTAGACATCGTGGGCGTGGACTGCTCTACATTCCTCACAACCCACTTCCTCACCCTGCTCGAGGGACACAAGACCACCTACATGGGGCGACTTGAATATCTCCACTACATGGGCAAGGAAACTGCAGAAGTCACCGCACGCTATGCGGACAAAACCACAAAACTTTTTACCGCACCAGCCACCGGCGGCAACGACCTCTACACCACCATCGACGTCTCTCCGTCGCGATTCGAGACCGATGGCACCGATCTTCTCTACTACGTGGTAGAGGCAGGCTCACGCTCCATGACCTTCATCATAGACAGCGAGGAGCGTGACGTGGCACCGACTCTGCTCTTCACCAACAGCTTCGGCTGCCAGGAGCTCATCTACTGCACAGGCAAGCACGAAGTAGACCCGCAGTACACCCGCGATGCAGCCTACATGGGCGGCATCAGGGTAAACTACCGCATCACAGAGCAGCGAACCTTCAACGCCGATACGGGCTATCTGGGCACAGACATGGCCAACTGGGCAGATGATCTTTTCCGCTCAGACGAGGTCTATCTGGTCAACTTCATCGGAGGCGTTGCCAAGGTGGGCAAGCGCGTCACCCTATCAGACTCAAAATCCAAGCGCGACAACCTGCGCGACAGCGTGCCACGCTTCACCTTCAGCTACACCTACGCACAGCGTCAGCACAACGTGCTTGACCTGCAGCGTGCCGGCCGTATCTTCGACAACACCTTTGACAATACCTTCAACTGATGAGACGCACGGCTTACCACCTCACAGAGGTGCTGCGCCTCCTAGCCAAGGCAGAGCGAGACCGCTCTACCATTAACCTGAAGGCGTGGACATCAGACGGCGAGACCGTCGACTATACAGGATGGCTGGTCAGGGGCAGCAGTTGGCGAGGCGGTTTCCACCGTCTCGTCAATCCGGCAAATGCCGAGGTTCGCACCGTTCCGGACATCTACATTCACCAGTTCCTGGGCTTACCAGTATATTTATGACATGAAACAGAAAAAATATCAGCTTCAGCAAGTAGGAACCAGCGGTTCCTACAGTCGCTACGCTCTCGTGGCAGAGGGCGTGAGCAGGGTTACAGACTCCACCACCATCGAGCAGCAGTATGGGCAGGATACCAGTTTCCTGGGTTCCGGAGAGGTGGGCGATGCCACCACGGGCATCCTGGAGACTTCAGACGGCAAGCTCTTCGAGTATGTGAACTATGGCGATGACAACGACATGCCATACACCCTGCAGCAGTTGCTGCGCCGCAACATGGTGGCGCAGCGAGCCATGGCTTTCAACGTCCAGTGCTGCTACGGCCAGGGCGTGCGCTTCATGGACCGGGAGACCAAGCAGGACACTACCGACAGCGAGATACGCGACTTCTGCCTGAAGAACTCCATCCACGAGGTATTCATGCAGCAGGCAACAGACATGAAGTTCTTCTTCTGGTCGGTAGAGGTCATCATCCTGAGCCGTGACCACTCCAAGATAGTAAACATCCGCCACAAGGACGTTTCCTACTGCCGCCTGGAGGTACCAAATAAGAAGGGGCGCATAGAGCATGTCTTCTTCGGCGACTTCCGCAACGTCATGTCGCCTGTCCACACCGAAGTCATCCCGCTGCTCGACCTCTATGATCCGCTGGGCGACCTCATGGCGCGCATGGGCAAGGCTCCAGATCCATATACCGGCATCAAGGGAAAGGCTCCTGAGATGGGCAAGGACTGCAAGTTTGCCATCATTTCACGCATCCCGACACCCGGCCTGCAGTACTATCCGATACCATACTATGCCAGCATCTTCGACGATGCCTGGTACGACATCTACCGTCTCATCGGTATCGGCAAGCGCTACATGATCAAGAATACCTCTGCGCCACGCATCCAGATAGAGGTGCACCGCGACTACTGGGAAGAGCTCTGCAACAACGAGGACATCATCGACCCGGATAAGCGCAAGGAGCGCATCCTGCAGGAGAAGGACAACATCATCAACTTCGTGTGCGGTCCGGAGAATGCCGGCAAGGCGCTCATCACGGGCTACTACTTCGACCCAAATGGCAAAGAGCAGCGCATGGTGCGCATCATCAACCTCTCCGAGGGCAGCAAGAAGGAGGGTGGCGACTGGGCTGACGACATGAGCGAGGCATCCAACGCTCTCTGCTTCTCGCTGGGCGTGCATCCAAACCTCATCGGAGCCACACCAGGCAAGAGCCAGATGAACAACTCCGGCTCAGACAAGCGAGAGCTCTTCATCCTCAAGCAGTCGCTCGAGAAGGCTTGCCACGACATCATGTGCAAGCCTTACCATGTCATCTCCCACTACAATGGCTATGCCGACCGAGGAGTGACCGTTGACGTGCCGATGATAGAACTCACGACACTAGACAAAAATAAGGACCAACAGACATCAATAGTTTCAAACAATAATGGCAAAAATGAAGATTCAAATCAGCAAGGATGACTTCGAACAGAGCATCCTTGCAGCCACCAGCTCGCACTCTGAGGTGTTCGAGTCGGTGGAACCGCATTTCAAGGAGTCCTATCAGCGGATCAGTAAGCAGATACTGGGCGAGGTAGGCGAGAAGGCACTGGAGACCAGCGAGGAGGCACTGGAGACCAGCTCGCACCCATGGTACAACAACAGCGAGGAGCTGCGTGAAGCAGTCATCAAGACTGTATGCCTCGATGCCTTCCTCAGCGTAGTAAGACACCTCGACCTCGTGCTCACTCCTACAGGCTTTGGCGTTGTGGCCAACAACGAAGTCTCTCCGGCAAGTTCCTCCAGAGTCGAGGCGCTCATCGAGCAATGCCGTGTAGCCTTCATCTCATCACAGCAGACAGTCCTGGCACTTCTCTGCAACGTACCGGGTTGGGGGAAAACCCTACAGGCAAAGCAGGGCATACAGACGATAGTTTGGAGCTTTGACGCTTACCGTTTTCTCACTGGAGAGACCAGCATGACATCCAAGGAGTGGGCATCTAAGTTGGCAGCCATGCAAGAGGCAGATGCCACCATACGCAAGCTTGTTTCTGATGAGCAGATGGATGACATCATGTCACAGGTTAGATGCGAGCGTAAAAGTAATTGGGAAGAGAACGAGGTGCGCGTGATGCTGATGCGCTGCATGATAATGCTTGCCAACGGCATGCTGTCTGCATACTCCAACGAGCGTGCAAGACTGCTCTCATATCTGGACAAGAACCTCGATAAATTCCCATTATATGCGAATTCATCGGCATATAAGGCTAACCATTTCAAAGAGTTCAATAATGAAAAATCAAAACCTGCCTTCGTTTTCAACGCATAAAGATGGTACACAAGAGTTCAATTTCAAGGCGCCGTCATCGTGGGCGGAACTTTCAGAGGATCAGTTGCGCTATGTCCTTAGCATCATGTCGACGTTCCAGGATCATACCGTTGTCAAATGCTACCTTCTCGCAAGGTTCTGCGGTCTTACCGTACATAAGTACACCCGAACCGGGTGGAAATGTAGCGTTAAATGCGGTGAAAGCGGCGAAAATGGCGATACTAAGACTGGGAAAGTGCGCGAGAGAGTCCTGTATATCAGCGCTGCAGAAATTCTCTCCCTGCTCAAAAACTTCGATTTCATAGACTCCTTTACGGACTTTAGGCCTCTACAGGTTGCAAGTGACGTTCAACTGACGGCAGTAAATAGCCTGCTTCACGAGATCAGCTTCTACGATTACCTCAATATCGAGAAGAACTACCAGCTGTTCATGCTTAAGCAGGAGGACAGATTCCTGCTGAAGATGGCGCAACTCATGTACAGAACAGCAGACGGTTCTGTCGATGAAACCGCTAAATTTGAACCTTACGAACTCCTCGGAGTCTTCATGTGGTTCTCGAGTGTCAAGGAGTATTTTGACGCCAACTTCCCTCACTTCTTCAGACCAGCCAGAGAGGGTGGAGAGCTGCGGCGTGAGGACATCCTGCCAGCCATGCAGGCGCAGGTCAGGGCGCTCACAGATGGCGATGTAACTAAACTGCAGGCAGTCTATGATACAGACTGCTGGGCTGCCCTCACAGAGCTGGACAACAAGGCTCGGGAGGCAGAGGAGTTCAAGAAACGCAACAGGCAAAATAGTTAAATTTACAGAATATGACAGAGAAAATCTTCGATTCCATCGCATATTTCAAGCAGCTGGCTGCCGAGTGCAGAACCTGCAGGGATTATAATTTTGTCGCAACAGAGTGCTCGGGACCTGATTCAATTCAAGGAGTCATGCAGCAGTTCCGAAAGGCATCCAACTTCGTTATGGTGTCAGACACCGTTGACAGCAACACCCATTCCATCGGAGAGGGATTCTTCGACCGCAACGTCTATACCGTCTGGATCCTGGCAGGGTACCGACGCGATGACATGGCAGACCGAGAGGCGAAAATGAATATCTGCAGATATATTTTCCGCCAGTTCCTCAGTCGCATGCTCCACGACAAGAGCCGTGAGGCATACGACGGACAGATGGAGTTCCTGGACCTCACGCAGGTCTATTCGAGCGAACTGGGCAGATGGTCCATGAATGGCGTCACAGGACTCTACTTCATGGTCACATCAGACGAACCTATCGACATTCAGTATGACGAGAGCCTATGGCAGACGCAGAAGTAGACGATCTCCTCAGATATGAGCGAGGATGGGCTAATGCCATGGGCGACTACTGGCGAGAGCGCATGGAGAGGCTTCGTACCATAGATACCGGCCGACTCTACGCTTCCATCAAGGCGCACCTGGAGCAGGGCTCTGTCACCACCATTGAGCACAACTTCCTGCAGTACGGTATCTATGTAGCTGCAGGAGTAGGCCCGGCACATGAGTGGTACAAGTGGACCGAGGCACAGGGTGGCGAGAAAGTCCACCGCATCAACAACGGCGACCTCAACTTCCTGGGCGATGAATACCGCCGAGACAACAATCTCGATAAACCGAAGAAGGTGGGACCTGCCTGGGGCGGTCGTGTCGCCGGTGGCGAACCTAAAGGCAGACGTGACTGGTTCTCTCAGAAGTACTACTCATCTGTCATGAAGCTCAATGAGCATGAGGCGACCTTCTACGGCGACCGGTACAATGGTCTGATGGCATCAGCCCTCACCGAGATATTCAGGGGCATAGGAGCAGCACGCAACCTCTAGGGAGCGTATTTTTACCGATTCCATCGGCATATTATCTTTGCAAACAAAAAAGAAAATGGCATACAAATTAGACAAGAGTGCACTTCAGACCCTTTTCGAGGGCATCAGAGACGAGCGTCGCCTGCAGGCCAACACGGCAAACCGCATCGGCAACGCTTTCCTCTCGCTGCTGCACTTCTGTGCGGACGAGACCTCCGAAGCCTATCTCAGCCGCAAGCATGACGATGCAGCCGAGGGCGTGATTACCTTTCTGCGTGGACTCATCTCCGAGCAGATGGCGCAGTTCAAGGCGGGTGCACAGTTCGGTGACTTCGTCTCCGGGCTGTACAACGGCAAGGGCGCGCAGGTCGATGCCAATGGCAATGCAGAGGTTGAGAGCATCACCGTCCGCACATACATGCGGGTCATGGAACTGATTGTCAACCGCCTGTCAGCGCAGGAGGGTGACACTTTCTTCACCGAGAGCGACACCATCGAGAGCGTTGACAGTCTGGGCGATGATTGCTATGGCTTACACCTCCGCTCCAAGTATAGTGGATACTTCACGGCTCAGCATGTGGGCAACGTCATCAAGGGAGTTGTCAACAACATCGCTTCGGCAGCCAATTCTGGCACTTCGGCTGATTACTACACCTCATGGATGAGAGTCAACAGCGTCAACGCGGTTAAGAATTACATCGAGGTAACCCTCTATCCTGATGCCGAAGTTCCGGCAGGCAAGAACTTCCCTCCATGCGAGCTCATGAATATCGCCCGGTATGGCAACCAGACCGATGAGTCGCTGCAGAGCTGTTTCTACATCTCCAGTTCCGAGGGGCGCATCGTCAAGCTGACGGGCGTCACAAAGCCGATACTTGAAAAATACAACTACGGCATGGCCTTCGGCGACATGCCTGAATTCGTCAAGTCGCTCAACCTTCCTATCGTCAAGGGCAGGGATTATCTCTATGCAGCCGGCATCATCACCCAGGATATCATACAGATTGACTATCAAGGCAAACCGGTTGTCGATTATGTTGACCGAGGACCATGGTCAGAGGCGGCAGACTATTTCTGCTCAGCTCTCAATCCAGAAACTGGCAAATACGAGACTTCCGATGTCTGGTATACTGGGTGCAAGTGGCGATGTCAGAAGACTGGTACCCATACCGCACCAAGGTGGAATAATACCGATTGGGCGATGATAGAGGGCAATCCAGCATTCACCATCGATTTCCTCGAAGACGAGACGCTCTATGATTTCGACAACTTCCGAGCTCCGCTGACTATCGTTGCTACGCTCTACGGCCAGGATATCACATCAAATATCCTCGACAGCGACGTAGCCTGGACCAGATACACAGAGAACAGGGCTGGTGAGCAGAGAGTCACAAGTGACAACATCTGGTCACTCGAAGTCGGATCCAAGGCAGGAAAGGCTATCGTACTGACCCAGTCTGACCTCTCCATCGACAGCGAGGGAGTTCCGGCTAAGATTAGATTCACGGCAACAGTTACACTTCGTGATGGTCTGGGCGATGAGGTTGCCCAAGATTCCATCACACTGGAATGTGTTTAATAACATATAAGATGAAATACAAAAGATTAGACTTCAAATACACGCCTCTGCAGGTGAACACATCCAAGACAATATCAGGCAGCGTTCCGCTCGAACAGACTTATGACGCCAACCAGAATGAGTATGCTCCTAATTACGAGTTGACACCATGCGCCTTGCAACCGGTCGTTGGTATAATCGACAGAGATAACATACTCGAGAGTGGTCGTGTCAATAGTGAACTGACAGATATCGCCTGGTACAGAGTCGAGAATGGTGTGGAGGGTAATGCGCTGGTTTCGACACCCAGGAAGCATGTCATCACCTCGACCGGCAATGATGCCGGCAAACTGCTCTGGTATGTCAACGCAGCGCCGCAGAAACCGATTCTGCTCAGATTCAAGGCGAAGTACCTGGACAGCAGAACAAATAAGGTTCACAGAATTATGATGGACTATTCCATCAACTGCAAGAATGCGACCCTCTACAAGCCGACGCTGCTGCTTTCGAGTGGTGACCGATACTATAATCCGCTTCGTGATACAGACAAGCAGGTCATCAATGCATCTCTGCGCCTCGGATCAGAGGAGTGCGCTAAGGAGAAGAGGCTGTTCGTCTGGGAGATTCTCCGTGATAGAGGTCAGTTCTCTGCCATTACAGCAGATGACCTCGAAATCAAAGTTTCTTCAGATGGTGCATCGGTTACTCTAGACCGCTCGCTCATGGGCAAGCGCATCTGCATCAGATGCAGGGCTAAATTCTCGGCTGATGGCAATCCGGCAAGCGTAGATCTGAGTGATGCTACACCGAACAGAATTGTCAATATCGTCCGCAGGATACCATTCTACGATTACGATATCCTCGACACGGTCGACGAAGTCCTGCCCGACACGAAGGTAGTAAACCCAGCGGCAACCATCTCTGACAATGTCGGAGAAATTGCGAACCCGACAAGAGAACTGCAGGTCCTCTGGTGGATGGCACCGAATAACTCGATACACTTTGAGAACGCTGTCCTTGTCGGACATGGCATGTCTCCGAGAGTACCTACAAATCTGCTGGATCCGAACAGGGGAGCTATCCTTGCTTTGGAAGTTAAAGACCTCGATCCTTTAGCTCTGGCTATGGATGCCGACGGCAAGGTCTTCGTGGACGCAGATGGCAATCCGTTCATTTTTCACTAATCATCATTTATAATATAATATATGGAAAGATACATCAAGGCAAATCGCAAGGTCGTGGAGTTACTTCAGCTGACCGAGGACAGAACTGAGCTGCAGGATGGCAATTTCATTCTCTGGTGTCAGGATATCCTACAGCTTGGGGAACCTATCGAGTTCGAGGAGACGCTGTCCAGAATAGGCGCTATCGCTATGGATGGCAAGACCGCCTGCATGGAGCAGGAAGGCAAAGTGTGCAACAAGCTGCCTGTAGCTACAGACAGCAGATTCATCATGACAGAGCAGAGAGAGGAGGCAGAAAATGAGTAGCGCAAGTAAGTCGACAACCATCAACTTCATACCTAAGATGGGTACATTTACTCCGTCAATCCAGTCGCCTGACGGAGATATCTACCAGGAGTACCAGAGAAATGGGGATGTCGTGACTGTCTATCCGGATTTCTCGCAGACGCAGCCGAAGCTGTACTTCGTTGTCATCTCATCGAGAACAGCAGAAGGCATCAGTACACCAACCTCCATGAAGTACTTCTTCAATGATACGGAGATTCCTTTCAATTCTGCAGGCAAGTCTACAGGACTGTTTGACGGTCTCTTTGAGATTATCAGACCAAGTGCTTCGCAATTATATTGGGGACTGAAAATCTGCAACAACCTGGTTAAGGTTTCTAACTATAGCGGCATTACAATCAGGATGGTCGGTACCATCACAGAGCGTTCTGGGCAGCAGGAGGCTACAGATGATATTCAGGCTAGCTACGATATTTCCGTTGGCCCTTACACAGGAGTCGCCTATCGTGTGACAATAAAGGCTCCGGCTAATGATACGCACAACTTCGTTCTGGGTAGCAAGGATGACAGCTGCCAGCTCGAAGCCAAAGTCACGCAGGGCAACGAAACTCTGACAGCAGGACTATATTACAAGTGGTATAGAGCAGTCAATAGCATCACAGGTTGGGAGCAGATTGCAGGAGCCAGTGCCAAGATCCTCACCGTCAAGGCATCAGATGTTGATTGCACGAGGGAGTTCATGGTGGAAGTGTACAACGACAAGGCCATGGGCAAGGATAATATGCTGGGTTTCGACTTCCAGACTGTCATCGATGCGTCAGATCCGTACGATATTGAGCCCAACCCGACACCGGCTGATGAGTCTATCAGCGAGGACGAGTCAGGCAATGGTACTGTGACCTATACTCCGAGACTGATTGTCAGGGGAAAGTCTGAGGCTATCGGTAGCAAGTTCTATTTCACGCTGAAGTCAGGTTCTGGTGTTGTCCTCAATACTGAGGCAGCACGCAAGCCTACTGTCCAGCTGAGTTCATTTGCTGTAACCAGGGCAGACTGCGAGCATGCAGGTTACAGCAGCGTGGCATTAACGATTCAATCAGTCAAGTAGCTTATGGCAATTATAACAAGATTTATCAGGTTTCTGCGTAAGGGTGATAAGGGAGACAGAGGCCCCGCGTTGCGTGGTCCGCAAGCGTGGAGCGATTGCGCTGTAGGTTATGTATTCCAGGCAGGAGCAAACAGCGAAGAATACAAAGACATAGTATTGTATAACGGCAGCTATTACTCTTGCCTTAAACAACATGCTAAGGCATCAGATAATTACCCGGGAAGTCCAACCGATACCAATAGCGGACTTTGGAGGTTAGCCCAATCGGTGGAAATGGTGGCTACAAAGATACTGTTAGCGCAGTACGCCTTAGTAAAAAATTTAGGTGTTGAGACTATCGACATGAAAGATGCAAAAGGTAACATTATCTTTCGGGCAAAAGACGGTAAAGTAACTTGCAACAGCGGAACTTTCAACAATATTACTGTAAAAGGTAATAGTATTTTTGAAGGATCAGTTAAAGCCAAAATGTTTTATGGAACAGTCAAGAAGGTAACGCCCGGAAGCACCTATCAGATAGACCCTGCGAATGAGCCGTACAATTTCTATTATGTAGAAAACCCGGCTAAACGTACATTTATAATTTTGCCAAAAGCTGCAAATTACGAGGGTCTGGAGATTAATATCTTTACCAAATTGTTGCCGTCGTCGAGTTCTTTAAGATATCGTACAATCGTTGAAGCACAGACCAATGACGATTTATATGTTAAGCAAAACACAGCCATCGTGCCAAGCAACATAGCGGTAGAAAAAATTAATGTTGAGTACACCAATTTCAAAAACGAAAGCGTTACAACAACAGCAAATAGTTATATACGCTTTAAATGTATCGGCAGCGCATGGTATGCTATTAGCGGACAATTTACAGGCGAATAAATTAGTAATACATTTTAGATTACGGCAGTAAAGAGAACTGAAAACACTGGAATAGTCTGATTTCTTAAAATATAATTATGGAAGGTAAAAAATTCAACTCCGTGACGAAAGTCACAACCGTCAACAGCAACCAGAGCGTGCTGCTGACAGACCAAAATGGCAATGTCACTAGCATCGGAATGGATGCGCTCAAGGCTGACCTTGCTGTAGGTCAGCATGCCTGGTGCGGAAGAGTATGGGACACCGCCAACGCAACGCCTAAGGCTGCATCATACATTGGCTCACTTGAGTTGCTGAGGGAGTTACCGTACATCCTCGGACTGGGCGCATACCTGGTCAAGAATGACCACAGCCGTCGGAAGCTCGACAGCAAGGATCACTACAAGTATGCTACAGGGGAACCAGCGAAGCTGGATGGCTCTGAAGGTCACTATCAGTGGGGATGGGGACGTAAATTCTACGTTGTCCTCAAGGATATTGGCGGATTGCACTATGAGCAGATTGGCATCAAGCCAATTCCTGGTGAGTTTAATTACGAGATTCCTATCGGCAGTCTCTCTGCTGCAGGATTCGCCACTATAGAGCGAAGCACAGGCAGACTTGTGAGCTATATCAATAATGGAGCTGACTATCGTGGTGGAGACAACAAATCGTCTTATGATGGCACAAATAAAACGCTTCTGGGTAGACCAGCAACTAATCTGACTGCTGAGCAGTTCAGAGCTGCAGCACGCAAGAATGGCAAGGGCTGGCTCTGCACAACCATGCGACATACATCCATTGTAGCAATTCTTTTCGGCGTCATCTTCGGTACACATTACGATCAGGATGCCGTCAATGCCAACAAGGATGCCAATGGTCTCTACCAGGGAGGTCTAGGTGCAGGCTTGACGCAGATGCCAGACTGGGGTAGCTACAACGACTGGAGACCTGTCGCACCTATGAGTGCAGGCATTGAACTTGGTGATTCATGTGGAGAAGCGACCTATGCTGTTAAGAATGATGCAGGGACAACGGTCTATAATGCCAAGATTCCATGTTTCTTCGGCTTAAAGAACGGCTTCGGCAATCTCTGGCGAATGCCGGATGATGAGTTCTGTCAGGTCAACAGTGACAAGACCATGACACACCTCGTGGCTCCGTCAATATATGGTTCCTGGACCATCGGCAACCCTTCCGGCATGAAGGCGTTGAGCAAGTCACCAGGCGGTGGTGAAGGATGGATCAAGACATTGTCGATGGAACATCTCGAGAACTTCTGTACGCAGATTGGTGCTACAGAGTCAACCTATTCGACTTGCTATTTCTGGAATACGTCAGGAGCAACTTCCGTTTTTCGCCTGTGTCTTCGTGGTGGCAACGCTGACTATGGTGGTCAATGCGGTCTGTCGACGCTCCGTGTGAACGATGCTGTCTCGGATTACAATGTGAGCTACGGTGCGGCCCTCTGCGAAGCAGCATCCGAGTGGTCAATTGAACCAGTGTATTACGAGGCGGCCTAGAGTGGACAGAGGTGTGCTGATGTGAGCTGGAGTGTGCAGGATTGGCCAAGGTTTCCCAGCGGAACCAAGGGCAATCCTGAGCACCCTGCGAGCGTAGCGAGCAAACCTTACCGCCCTTGGGCGGTCGATTTTTTTTGAAATTTCGCTCTTTGACATTCTTTCATTCCGATTTTTTTCTGTACCTTTGCAGGCGGTATTCAAACCAGGCTGTGATTCCTGCGCCGTTTTTCGCCTGTGTCTTCGTGGTGGCAACGCTAACAATGGTGGTCAATGCGGTCTGTCGACGCTCAATGTGAACAATGCTGTCTCGGATTACAATGTGAACTACGGTGCGGCCCTCAACTTAACAAGATACTGCAGGTTAGTTTGCTTAGCTGCAGTGATTTCGGGAGTCAGGCCTTGCCTCATGGCAAAACATACACATTAGCAGAATAGCTAGTAGATGATGACAATGGGTCATCCGGTCGAAAGTTAGGACATCATAAAAGCAGACAACAGACACAGACACCGACATTTATCAGACACCGACCTTTTTTTATATAAATAAAATTTTAAAGCAAGGGAAGAGGTTCGGTAACATTTCACAGGCGGTTGAGACTTTGCAAAATTTTCGTGAAGCATTTTTTGATTTTTCCCGGCACAAGAAGTCCCGTCTCTCAGTTCAAGCGTTTGAGGCAGAGTTTGAGGCAAATCTTCAAGCCCTGCTAAATGCATATGTTCATCAGACATGGCATACATCAGACTATGAGGCCAAGCCAGTTGAAAAACCCAAGCATCGCATAGTCAATAAGTTGCCTGTTGGCGATCATGTCATTCAGCATGCAGCCATGCACACCAGTGAAGATAAGTTGAGAGCCAAGATTCCTTTCAACAGTCCGGCTGGTACCAAGGGGCGAGGCACGCATTTCTTCTACAAGATTATCAAGAAGGACATCTTTACCTCGCCACAGCAAGACACATTCTATTGCTTGCCCATGGATATACACCATTATTTCCAGAATGTTGAGCACAATCTGCTCAAGAGAGAGTACAGGCTGTATATCAAGGACCGCAAGCTGCTTGCTTTCATCGACGAGGTCGTTGACAGCTATGCCAATGGCATTGTGCTGGGCGTCAAGCTAACACAACTTTTGGGACAACTGTTTCTGGCGAGGTTTGACTATCTCGCCATGCGGTGTTTCGACATACTCCAAGACCCCGAAAAACACGGTTATTGGCAGGCTCGCTACGTCACGGACATGCTCCTCACATGCCGCTCGGAGCAGCAGGCAAGAGTATTAAATGTGGGGGGGTAAAATCCCTCAATGAGCGCTTCGACCGTTTTTGCCGCGAAGGGCTCAAACATTATTATAGATTCATGGACAATATCTTCATCATGCATGAAGATAAGGTCTTCTTACGCCTCATGGCGGAGCTTGCAGTCATGCACTTGGCAAGAGACTGGAAGCTGAGCATCAATAAAAGTTGGAATATTCATCGTACATGTGACGGCATAGACTTCTGTGGTCAGAAGATCTTTGCCGACCATGCTCTTTTGCGCAAGCGCACCAAGCAGGCACTCTGTGCCCAGGTTGCAAGATTGCGCAAACGTGGTCTTACCGATGAGCAGATCCGGCGCAAGGCAGCATCGAGGCTTGGTCTAGCCAAACACGCAGATACAAAAAACTTATTAAATAAAATCGGTATGAAAAAGTATGGTCAGATTGTGAAGGCTCGCAAGGGAGAGGTTCCCTTCGAGGGCATGAGTTTGGCGCAGAAGAAGCATCCAGGCGATATCCTGTGCCACAACATTGAGGACTATGACAAGTTCCTCATCCTCATAGAGGATTACAAGATTGATAAGTCGAGAGTCGACTTCAAGATGGAGCAGGTTGAAGAAGTAGACGACCAGGGCGTCAAGCACATAGTCACCAAGAAGGTGCCTAAGGACCGCCTCGCCATCCGCTTCCGTTTCATCGATCACGTCCGGAAGACAGGACAACTCGATGAACATGGCGATGAGATTGAGGAGCCGGTTTGGCAACCTGAGTCGTGGTGGCTCTTTACTGGCTCAGATATTCTGGTTGACCAGGCACGCAAGGAGTGGGAGCTGATGGACAAGGGCTTCTACACCGTTGCAGCAGAGTTAACCAACAAGTTTGGCAAGAAATTTTATAAGTTTATCTAGATGCACAAGAAATTCTATCTTTGCCGCATGTCATACTTGAGATATGACAGTAAGCATTTTCTCCTGTTCTTGAGTGAGCAGAGAGTTGAAAACTATCACCCAGACATCGACATGTCTGAGTCTGATGATGATAGTAAGACAGTGACCGCCTACAGCTATGAGGGGACAGAAATTGACGGCTCCACTAAAATTGAGGCTGAGTCGGCAAGCTATCGCGAGTTCGTAAATGGTCTGGTTCGTACTAAGTACAGTCAGGGCGATGTCGAAGCCATCCTATGCAACCATGGAGATGGAAACCAGGAGCACGAGACAGAGTACCAGGTATTCCAGGAGTGGCGAGAGCAGGCTAAGCAGATGGCCAGAGAGTTACTCGACCGGGATATCTCATAGTTATCAGATACGGCAGGAGGGAAATCGTTCTTCCTGCCGTATTTTTATATTTCTTATATTATATGTACCTTTGTGCCAGATTTAATCAGGTACAGATATGCAGAGAAATACCAAGGATTGGATACACTACAGCTCTGCTGGCATAGTTCTGCTTGCTGGCATTGTGCTCGTGTACATCAGCTTTTTTATGTCCCACGACGTCACGTCTAACGTCTTGTGGTACTTTGGGCAGAGTTTGGTTTACGTGGCTACCGTCTTTGGTTTCGCACTGACTTTTGACACCAGAGTTAAAGACATTATCAATAAATATTTTAACAATAAAAATGGCACGCAAGATTAAGAAAATTTTCGTTCATTGTACAGCAAGCCGACAGTCATGGTCTGTCGATGCCTTGCTCAAGGAGTTCCGAGACAGAGGCTGGCATTATCCAGGCTACCACTGGGTCGTTACCGTAGATGGAAAGCGCACGCAGCTCATGACAGAAGACCTGCCGTCCAATGGAGTCAAGGGGCACAATTCCGATTCAGTCAACGTGGCATACATGGGTGGAATATCCCGCACAGGCAAGGCTATCGACAACCGGACAGAAGAGCAGAAGGCTGGACTTCGTCAACTCTTGAAGGAGTTGCGCCAACGCTACCCTGATGCCAAGATCATGGGACATCGTGACATCTCGCCTGACAGGAACAAAAATGGAGTGGTCGATCCATGGGAGCGCATCAAGGAATGTCCATGCTTCGATGCCATTCCTGAGTATGCTGACATTTAAAAACTAGGATTATGCAGAAACATCTCAAGTCAATCATCATGGCCATATCGGTGATATTGGTCATCATCGCCTGCTTCTGGATTTTCGACCATCGACAGCAGCGAGCGGAGCAGGAACTGAGAGAACAGCTCCATGACCTGAAACTTCAGTATGCTCCAGCCGAGCGAGACACCATCCGCGATTCGGTCTCGGTCATCACGCAGCAGGTGCTGCAGATGCCGGCAGAGGAGTACAAACTTCAAGCCTACGACCGCCAACTGCTCCATGACCTGGACATTCGTCTTGGCCAGGTCATGGCAGACCAGCGCACGAGTCTGAGTACTGCTGATACGGTCAAGACTGACCGCAACGATTCAGTCTATACCTACAGCGACCGATGGCTTAGTCTCCGTCTCAACACGGCAGACTCCATCTTGACATACAAGGCGAGAGACAGTCTCCAGACCATCGTCTACAGACAGTACAAGCACAGATTCCTCTGGTGGCGATGGGGCACCAGAGGCTATGACATCAAGGTCATCAACTTCAATCCTCATTCCAACATATTATATAATAGCTATATACAAGTCACCCGATAATGGCAAGACAAGAGGTATATACAACAGTCATCAAGCTCAACTCAGAGGAGGCAAAAAACCGACTCAAAGAGTTAGAGGACAGAGTCGCTCGTCTGAAGAAGGCAAAACAAGATGCCTTCTCGGCGGGCGATTCCCGTTTAGGCGCATCTCTCGCGAAAGATCTGAAGGCCGCAGAGCGAGAGATGAAGCAATTCAAGAACTCAACCATGAGCGTCAAGGAGACACTCGACAACCTTTCAAGTGCAAGCCTCGGACAGCTGGAGAAGGCTGCTAGACATCTGAAGGGGCAGATGAAGGCAGCGTCTGACCCTTCAGACTTCGCAAAATTGGACGCTCAACTCTCCAAGGTTAAGGAGCAGATGCTTGCCCTGAAGGGCGCGACACGCAAGGCTGATGAGGAAGCGAGACGCATGACCGCAACGGTGTCAAACCTGAAACATGCTTCACTCAATGACCTCAACTTCACAGCTTCCAAGCTTCGCAGCCAGATGGCTGACTACGACCCGACATCTACCATGTACGCCTCTCGAGCTCCGCAGCTGAAGCTGGTCGAGGCAGAGCTGGAACGCATCCGACAGAGCGAGCAGAAGGTGGTCACCCTCATGCAGCAGTATGACAAGGAGATTGACAGCACCAACGTGGACATCAAGGAGACCAAGAGACAGATGCAGCTCGTCAACAACACCATGGCCAACCTGAAGACATCATCCATCCGTGACCTCGAATACTCCATCAAAGCGCTCAATCAACAGATGCAGGGCATGCAGCGTGGTACCGAGCAATTCAAGCAGATGGAGCTGAAGGCGAAGCAGCTGAAGGCAGAACTGCAGGCAGTCAGAGCCGAGGGTGTTGCTCAGGAGTCCTGGATCAAACGCTCGGCAGACTGGTTTAACCGCATGCAGGGCATCGCCCTGGGAGCCGTCGCTGCCATCTCCGGCATCACCTTCACCGTCAAAAAGTGCGTGGAGGAGTATGCAAAGATGGACGATGAGATGACAAACGTCCGAAAATATACCGGTCAGGCAGCCGAAGAGGTTGAGCGCATGAACGAGGACTTCAAAAAGATGGACACTCGAACCCCTCGACAGAAGCTTAACCAGTTGGCCGAAGATGCCGGAAGACTCGGCATCACATCGACTGCTGCAGTTGAGGAGTTCGTCGATGGAGCAGATAAAATCAATGTAGCCCTGGGTGATGACCTCGGAGACAAGGCAGTCTCCCAAATCGGCAAGCTAGCTCAGATGTTCGGAGAAGACAAGACCATGGGCTTGCGAGGAGCCATGCTCGCAACCGGTTCGGCAATCAATGAGTTAGCGCAGAATTCTTCTGCCTCTGCCGGTTATCTCGTTGATTTCACCGCCCGTGTGGCAGGTGTCGGCAAGCAGGCTGGCTTCACGCAGGCGCAGATCATGGGTCTCGCCTCCGTCCTCGACCAGAACATGCAGCAAGACGAGACTGCTGCAACCGCAGTGCAGAACCTTCTGGCCAAAATGTTCCAGGACTCCGCAAAGTTTGCTCAGATTGCAGGTCTCAATGTCAAGGAATTCGCAAAAACGTTAAAGGAGGACGCCAATGGCGCACTCCTACAATTCCTGGCAGCCATGCGAGCTAAGGGTGGATTCGCAGACCTCGCACCGATGTTCGAGGAGATGAAGATGGATGGTTCTAGAGCGACAGGTGTCCTCACCGTCCTCGCAGACAAGCTAGATGATATCAAGTCTGCCCAGAACCTTGCCAACGAAGCTTATGCTGAAGGCACGTCCGTCCTCAATGAGTTCGAGACTCAAAACGAGAGTGTACAGGCTCAACTGGACAAGGCGAGCAAGAAGTTTCTCGACCTCTCCATTGAGCTAGGTCAGAAACTCTACCCTGCTGCAAGATATTGCATATCTGCAGCAAGTCTCGGTGTCCGGGCACTCTCAACACTCGTTGACTTCGTCAAGGACTATTGGCGCATCCTGATAGTACTGACAGCTGCAATCGTCACCTATACAGCCATGTCTAAGGCTAAGCTGATTGTTGACAAAGCGCAGATGGCATGGCTCAATATCATGATTATCAAGGAGAGGGCACACACCTTGTTGATAAGTCTCAAGACCTCAGCATTAAAGACCATGGCAATCGCCCAGATGGCGCTCACCAAGGAGATAAAACTGACCGCAGCAGCGCAGATGTTATGGAACAAAGTGTTGTTGGCCAACCCTATAACAGCCGTGATAGCTGTTGTAGTAGGCCTTACTGCTGCAATCGTAACCTTATCCAAGGAGACGAGCACCGCTGAGCAGGCTCAGCGAGACTACAATGATGCCGTGACCGAAGCCAACAAGCAGGCTGCAGACGAGGAGGCAGCTATCTTGCGCCTCGTCTCTGCTATCCAGTCCAACACCACAGCAGAGTCAGACCGCAAGGCAGCCCTGGAGGAACTCAACGGCAAGCTGATGCGTGAACACCTCGGCAACATCACCGAGGAAGCAGTGCGCACCGGTCAAGCAACAAGGCAGATCCAGGGATACATCGACATGATGAAGAAGAAAATCGTAATCGATGGCTTGCAGAAGAAGCTTGCTGAGTCTATAGCAAAGCAGGCTGATCAAGAAGACTTGCTAAACGAAGCTGACAACGACAAGCGTGGATTCTGGACAAAATTTTGGGGTCGTATTAACCCATTTGCAAGTGGTAAAACTAAGTTGTTAAACTTAGCATCAGACAACAAAGAAGTGTTCATCGATGTGATGAACAAGAGCATCGAGCGTGAAAAGCAGTATCAGCAGAAACTCATCGATAAGATAAAACAGCTGGAGTCTCAGCACTTCGAAATCAATGATCCGGAACCATGGAGAAACAATGGCTACAATGGCAAGGGCAATGATGGTACCATCATTAAGCCGCATAAAACAACCGGCACTCATCAAGCTACGGAAAAAGAGCGCAAGGCTAGGATGAAGGCTGCGAAGGCTGCTGCAGCCGAGGAACGCAAGCGCCAGGCTGAAGCCAAGCGCAAGCAGAAGCAAGCAGCCGATAGCATCAAGGCTGAGACCAATCAGCTGCTAGCTGACAACGCGAAAGCATACGCAGAAGGCAAGAAAACCTATCAGCAGTTCATCGACGACAGACAGAGCATCCAAATTAAGGGCTTTGCAAAGCTGAAGCAGTTGTATGGAGCTGAGAGCAATGAGTACAAGCAGTTGCTTGACAACCAGGTCAATGTTGTACAGCAGCATGATGCTGCCATTCAAAAGATGAATGAGCAGACCATTGAGCGTGAACGCCTCCAGAAGGAGGCGAGCATCAAGGCTCAATACAATGATGCCAACTCCGCTATCTATCAGAATGATACAGCTCTCAATGAAGCCCTTTATAAGAATGATGTCGAAGCCATGAAAAAACGTCTTGCACTCTACCAAGACAGAGAGGGCAGCGAGGAGTGGCTGGATCTGAAGGCTGAGATGGAACAGGCTGAGCTCGACCACCAGCTGCAGATGCAGGAGACATACCAGAACCAGCTGAGTGAACTCCGCCAGCAGTTCGGCAAGCAAGACCTACAGGCTCAGGAAACAATGTACCTCAACGGCCTTGACAATCTCTACAAGCAGGGATTGATCAAGGAGGAGGAGTATCAGCGAATGAAGCTGGAGATCTCCAAGCAGTTCGCTGTTCAGAGAGCGCAGATTGATGCAGATAATCATGGAGCAGGTAGCGCTCAAATAAAAATCAATGATAAGTCATCTGAGATGGTCAACAGTGCCAGGGCTGCTGCAGGTGAGTCCCAGTCGACCGGCAATGCAACTCTGGGTGGATACTTCTCCTCACAGATTCAGAACTACCAGAACACAATGGAGAAATTGAAGGAGTTGTATGGCAACGACAAGCAGAACCATGCTGCATACATGCAGGCAAAGGCGCAAGTCACCTCAGATTTCCTCAATAACCTGGTTGAAAAGACAGCTGTAGTTTACAATGGTATCAACGGTATTCTATCTGCGTCATCGTCATATGCTCAGGCATGCTCTGACCTCGAGCAGGCGAAAATCTCCAAGAACTACGAGAAGCAGATTGCTGCAGCTGGCAACAACTCGAAGAAAAAGAAAAAGTTGGAGGAGAAGAGAGACAAAGAACTGGCAGCTGCGAAGTCAAAGGCTAACAAAAAAGCTATGAAGATAGAAATTGCCCAGGCGATAGCATCTACAGCAATGTCTGCTATCAATGCCTATGCATCTGCTGCAGCTATACCAACAATAGGTTGGACATTAGCTCCTATAGCAGCAGGTATGGCCACAGCTGCAGGTATGATACAGCTTGCGGCTATCAAGAAGCAGCACCAGGCAGAGGCAGCAGGTTACTACGAAGGTGGTTTTACCGGAGGTAACCGCTACAGAAAGGAAGCAGGTGTCGTACATGAAGGCGAGTTCGTGGCTAATCACAATGCCGTCAACAACTCATCCATCCGTCCGGCTCTTGACCTCATCGATAGGGCACAGCGCTCCAATACAGTTGGCTCGCTGACCGCTGAAGACATCACACGTTCTCTCGGACAGGGTAGCAGTACCGTGGTTGCTCCTGTTGTCAATGTCAACAATGATAACACCGAGGTACGCCAGTCCCTCGATGGTGTCAATGCAGCCGTCAGCCGTCTGACACAGACTCTTGACGATGGCATTGAGGTTGAGGTTCCGATATCTGGTCGTAGAGGTCTGCACCGCAGACTGCAGGATTATCAGCGCATTTTAAACAATAAGTAGCCTATGATTACATGTATTATCAATGGCCATCGGGCATACCCGATATCCACATCATCCATCAAGGTGACATACGCCAACCAGTATGTCACCGATGATGGTGAGTACACCTATGACATCACATTCCCCATGGACATCTTGGCCAACCGGGAGATTTTCAAAAATGTCTCTCGATTCGAGGTTGCAAAAAACATCGCGAAATACGATGATTGCAAGCTATATGTTGATAGCCGCATCATCATGAGCGGTGTCGGTACCATACTATCCGTGAACCAAAATGAAGTGAAATTGCAGATAGTTGGAGGCAAGTCGCGCATCAAATTCAACGAGAAGTTGACAAAGCACTACATCGATGAGATGGACCTGGGCATCGCAGACAAACCTGGTTATACAGTTGACAAAGGCTGGTCTCAGGGATGGAAAGGTCTTCAGAAGATTAAGGACATCTATAGATTGGATGATGATAAATCGAAGTTCCTGGGAGTAGAGGGTAAATGGTGTTTTGTTCCTGTTCGGGACGAAACAAATGATATGATTGCAAATTTTGTAGGAGTAGATAAAACGAAAGTATTTATTGGCTACAATGCACCATTTATCGTAAACCCAGCAGTTCAGCCAAACCTGATGTATATCTTCCGTAAGGTAGTAGAATACGAGGGATACACTCTCAAGCGCAACGACTTCGACTGCAAGCCGTGGAACCTCCTGTATATCGCATCGGCCTACAAGACGCGAGAGCTGCGCAAGGCGCTTCCTCATTGGTCGAGCTACACCTTTATTGAGGAATTCCGGAAACTCTTCAATGCTACCATAGTTTTTGACGATATACTGAAGACGTGCTCCGTTATCAATGCTTCAGAACTGACAACAACTGATTCAATCAAGATTGAACCTATGGACGAATATACTACGGACTACGATGAAGACGGATCCTTCTCCACGTCATCTACAGCAAATCTGGAGTATAATCTGGGTGATTCTGCAAACAGAGATAACTATGAAGTTATTTCAAAAAAAGTCTTCGAGAATTTTGAAATAGTCCATAGTACAGCTACCTGGGACCCGCAAAATCAGTTCAAAGGGACAACACAGTCATGGTCTGAGAAACAAAAAAGACAGACCATCATTGAGTGTAATGGTAGTTACTACATATATGTAGAGAATGAGGACGGTTCGAAAACTTGGCAGCTGGCAGGCGTTTGGTCACCATTAATCAGGGATAGTTCTTCTGATGATTATGTTGATATTAATATATCTCCTGCAGCACAAGTTGTAGAAGATATCAATTTCAAAACAGCAATCATAGGCGAAGATAATTACTACGAGAAGCGATGCCTTCTTTCAATACCTAATGATAAGGAGCCGGACTCAAAGGAGTGCGATGTTGATGATGACGGCTACAGCTACACATCCGTGCAGGATGCGATAGACGATGAGTCTACACTCGACAAGTCCGAAGATGATCAGGAATGCATGAATATATTCTTCATTATTCCAGGAGAAGTACAAGTTGACAACAAATTTAGTTGGGTTAGAGCGAAGTCTAGGTGGCCAAAATTCAAAACCGACTACCGAATAAATAAAGAATATTGTGGTAGTACCGAAGGAGGGTTTGGTGGAAACGGAGGCGGCACATTTAAAGAAAAGTATCCTTACTCTCTGTCGATTTGTACGAAATCTACTAATGATGTTGTTACTCTAGGCTGCTTACATGATAATGGTCTAAGATTAGACAATAAAAACTGCATGGAGGCCAAGTTTAAGTCAGATGACATACCGGATCCATCCAAGATATACATCATCCGCAACAAGAAATATGTGTGCGAGAAGATAGAGATGGAAGTCAAGGACGATGCCATCGAGCCAGTTTACACGGGATATTTTTATATCAATACTCTGTTAATTCTTATGTAATCGATTGAAAATGAGAGAGTTAATTAACGT